>WNFS01000649.1_pt1 | contig 25215 bp, 23 predicted proteins | sample 5400141 | NCBI WGS metagenome assembly WNFS01 (sample SAMN13153358, study PRJNA577476) | soil metagenome | isolation source: 60 cm saprolite under Madrone tree | place: USA:California | collected 2016-06-14
ACGCCCGAGCAGCTCACCGAAGTGGTGAAATGCGGCCGGCCCGGCACCGGCATGCCATACCATGACCGCTTCGCCTACACCGACAAGCGTTGCTACGGTTACACGCGCGAACAGATGGGCAAGGACATGCCGCCCGCGGGAAACGACTTCCTGTCCACCCGCGAAGTCGACGCGGTGGTGAAATATTTGTTCGCCAAGGACGTCGGCAGAGGCCCCGCCACTTATGAAGACTGCGTCGATTTCTGGGGCAAGGACACCAAGCAGTGCGATCCTATGAAGAAATGAGCGGTAGGGTGGGCAAAATCGCCTTGCACGGCCGCCGTATTGGCGCCGGCCTCGATGGCGATTTCGCCCACGCGGTCCCACGGCGAGATCCGGGATTCGCACCGCGAGGTCGGACGGCGTGGGCAAATGCGCGAGAGGCAATCGAATCCAACACACGCCTTGCCGGGCGCCTTTGCCTACCCTACGGCGCCATGCTCGTTGTGCTGGCCGCACTCTTTATCGCAACGACGGCCCATACCCAGCCGCGGCGCGATCCCGGCGAGATTCACGGCCTCAAGCTCGGCCTGAAGGCCGAGGAAATGTCCACCGACACCTTCGGCGACCTCGCCTGCGGCAGCAACGGAGGACCGTCGCGCCAGGCGATCGACGATTGGAGCGAGTTTCGCAAATGCCGGCCCGAACCGAGCGGGCTCCACGAAGTCAATGCCCGCTTCGACGACCAGCAGGAATATATCGGCCGCGCCATTGACGATCCGTTGTACGCGCAAGGCCGGCTCGGCACCCGGGTGGCCGGCCATCCGGTGATCCTTTCGGTGCTGTTTGACAAGGACGGCGTGCTGAGGGGCATTCGCATGGTCAGCGACCCGCGCGGCTCGATCATGGAGCGGCGCATGGCCCACATGCTGCGCCTCGCCATCATCAACCGCTACGATCCGGACGGCTGGACCTGCACCGATCTGCCGCCGGCGGCCGGAGAGACCCCCGTGGGCGGCGGCGTGTTCATCAAGCAGCGCTGCGAGAAGCGAACGGCCGAGCGCGACTTCTTTGTGGAAGCGCGCTTCCTGCGCAAGCCGGGCCAGAGCGACATCAATCCGGCCACCGGCGAGACCACGACCGGCCAGTTCGAAAGCTGGACGCGTTTCGAACTGACGGATCCCAATTACAAGAAGCCGTGAAAAGCGCCGCCCTTTCCTACTCTCCACCGGGAGCACGGGTATCCCGCCCGCCCTTGTTGCGGTGAACGAAGAGCGGGCGAGACGCCCGCGCTCCCAGGGACGTAGGGAGGGGCCGGCGCGCCTCCAACATGGAACCTTCGATCATGAGACACACCCTCCCCGCCATCCTGCTCGCCATCATGGCAACCGCTATCGCCTCGCCCGCCTACGCGGTCTGCTCATCGTGCAACATCCAGACCAAGACCCCGTCCGCCAAGGAGCCCGGCAAATTCGATTACCGCGTGAGCTGCATCATCGACGAGAGCGGCGACGAGGTGAACACGGTCGTAACGGCTGCGACCGACGAGGAAGCGATCGAACTAACGAAGAAGAAGGGATGTTGATGAGGCCCCAAGCAGAGAGACCGGCGCAGGGATTTTTACCTCTCCCGCCAGGAGAGATAGCAGGGTGGCGACGGGCTCCGTGCGTCGTGAGGGCATGCCGCGCAATCGTTGAGCTGATGTCATCGAAAATCGGGCGATGCTCCTGAGGAGCAGAAATAGGCATGATGGAAGCGTTGCAGACCACAGCCAAAGATTGGGGGATTACAGCTATTGTCGCTGGTGGGAGGGATGGCATTCTCGCCGAATGGGGTGCTGCTCATCTTCCTGTGAACGTTCGTTCAGTTCGAAAGGGTCTTCTTAGCGGCCTCTACGGTGCAGCATCGTTTGAGAAGCCTTTCGATCTAACGACAACGCTCGCTGCGCTTAAAATTGATGATCGGCAGCCCTTTCTGACTGATCAAGAGACGCAAGCGACAATCCGCGACTTGCTTATGGCTCGTTCAGGCGTCTATCATTCTGCGGCGTATGAGGCGCCGAGCATGAAAGCAAAAAGACCGGCGCGAGGAAGTCATGCCCCTGGCTCGTTCTGGTATTACAATAACTGGGATTTCAACGTTCTTGGCGTGATTTATGAAAGACTCACAGGCGAAGACGTATACCAGAGCTTCGCACACAGGATTGCCAATCGCATTGGCATGGAAGACTTTTCATGGTCGAACTGTTGCCGCGTATATGACCCGGTATCCGATCATCCTGCGCATACCTTTCGGCTGTCGGCATATGATCTTGTTCGATTTGGTCTACTCTTTCTAAATCGCGGCAGATGGGATGGAAGGGCGATAATCCCAGATTCATGGGTCGCAGAATCCACTAGCGCCTATTCGCAAACCGATAAAGATGGGCTCGGATACGGTTATCTATGGTGGGTTGCGCCGCCTGATGGTCCATTTGGGTCGGGCGCTTACTTCGCACTTGGGCACGGAGGGCAAGGTCTCGCTGTCCTGCCTGACCACAACGTTGTCGTAGCTCAGGTGGTTAACGTGGCGGAGGGCGAGGAACGGCTCGCCTCGGAGCATTTTGCGAAAATTTTGCGCCTTGTAATCCAAATAGTACTCAGGTCCTAACTAGCATGACCGCGGCAGCGGGCGCAGCTGCGAGAGGAATTTGTTGGTGCTGATTTTCAAATTCCAATAGTCCATGAGCACCGGCTTGTTGAGCTCGATGAAGGCTCGAACCTGGCGCTCCAGAGCGGGCGGGATTGGCCCACTTGCGGACTTGTCCTGGGCAAATGGCACTGTAGCCTCCACCCCGCCTTGACGAATTGCATCCGGCGGGTCGATCGCGACCTTGACTCTTGGACCGTGCTGGCCAGTCGGCACGGGTTGGAACCACAAGATATTTTCAATGCCCGTTACGTCCACATCCAAGATCGCCATGGCGTACGCAAATTCCTGTTCGAGCAACGCCTCAACCACGTCTCCGAGCTTCTGACCAGCGTCCGGTGCAGCGGCAATCTCTTGAAGCATCGAGATCTGAGCAATGAATGCTCCGGTTCCGGCCAAAACGGTCGCTGTCCCGGCCTGCTGGGCGAGTTCCGGGTGGTTCGTCAACTCTCCGAGGTCAGAGGATCGAACGGTAACGTTCATTGTTTTGGTCTTTCATCAAAGTTTAAGCTTCTGTCCAAGATAGCCTTTTTCACCGCCTCGACAACCCGGCTCCCGCCTCCAGAAACCGCGCCGCTTCCCGTACCGTCGCCTTGTCGGTATCGCGATCGAGCAGGTAGTTGGCCTGCCGCATGAGTTCCACCGGGATCGCGCCGATCAGCGGTGCCAGCGCCGCGCGCAGGGTTTCATCATTGCGGCGGCGTGGCGAGATCAGGATCACGGCATCGTAGGCCGGAATGGCGTGCTTGACGTCGGCGAGAACCACCAGATTGTCCGCCGCGATCCGGCCGTCGCTCGAGAACGCTGAGATCACATCGACGCTGCCGTCCGCAATGGCATGATACATGAAGGTCGGATTGTACGACTTTTCCTCCGCAAACCTGAGCCCATAGGCCTGTTTCAACGCTGCCCATTCGGGCCGGCCAAGAAATTCCAGGTCGCTGCCAAGCTTAAGACGAGGCGTCAGCGGTGCGAGTTCCGCAATGTTGGCGAGCCCGGCCTCCGCGGCGCGAGCCCGCCGCATCGCCAGCGCGTAAGCGTTCTCGAAGCCGAGCGCCCCCAGAACCGTCACGCCGTAGCGTTCCCGCAGGGCGACGGTGAGCGCCTCGAGCATCGCCTCGCGCGGCATGACATCGCTGCGCCCAAGCACGTTCGCCCACAGCGTGCCCGAATAGTCCACATAGGCGTCGATATCGCCGCCCGCCAACGAGCGGAAGATGATGGCGGAGCCGAGCCCCTGTTTGCGCTCCACGCGCTGGCCCGCCGCCTCCAGCCGCTCCGCCATCAGCTCGGCAAGGGTGAATTGCTCGGAAAAATTCTTCGCCCCGATCACATAGCCGCGGCCGTGCGATCCGCCCATCGGCATTGCGGCCGCTGCGATGCCGATGGCGAGCACCGCGCCGCCGGTGACCGTGGGGGCCATGCGGCGGCCGACCGCACCCGCCTCGATCAGGCCGAGCGCCCAATCGGCCACAAGCGCCAGCGCCACGGCAGCGGCGCAGCCGATCAGCACCGAGATCCAATTTTCGGTCTGCAGGCCGGAGAAAATGAAATTGCCGAGGCTGGTCTGGCCGACCGTGGTCGAGAGCGTCGCCATGCCGATGGTCCATACCGCAGCGGTGCGGATGCCGGCCATGAACACCGGCGTCGCGAGCGGAAGCTCGACGCGCAGGAGCTTCTGACGGCTCGTCATGCCGACGCCATCCGCCGCCTCAAGGTAGGCGGCGTCGACCCCGAGCAGGCCGGTCACGCTGTTGCGCAGGATCGGCAGCATGGAATAGACCGCGAGCGCCAGCACCGAGGGCAGGAAGCCGAGCGCCGGCACGGGAGTTCCGAACAGCTTGACGGTGAGCGCTGAAAGCCCGAGCAGCAGCGGATAGAACAGCGCCAGCAGGGCGAGCCCCGGAATTGTCTGCACGAGGCTCGCGACCGCCAGCGCGGTAAAACGCAGGCGCGGACGTCGCGACGCCAGCACGGCGAGGGGCAGGCTGATCGCCACGCCGAGCGCCAGCGCGGCAGCACTGAGGAGCACATGCTGCGAAGTGTAATCCGCGAGCTGCGAGAGCGCGTCGGTGAACCGCTCATCCATGTGGGGGATGCCGTGGGATTTCGCGGCCGCCCGCTTGCAGTATTTCGCTGATGCGCTCCGCCTGCCGTCGCGGCATCGCCATCAGGGCCGAAACCTCGGCACTGGCGTGTCCGGACAACAGGGCTCCCGGCGCATCGTCCGCCACGATGCGGCCGGCGCTCATGACGACGATGCGGTCGGCGAGCAGCACCGCCTCCTGCACGTCGTGAGTGACCATCACGGTGGTCATCCCGAGTCTCTCATGCAGCGCCCGGTAGGCGGTTCCGAGCGTATCGCGGGTGACCGGATCGAGCGCGCCGAACGGCTCGTCCATCAGCATGACGCGTGGTCGCGCCGCGATCGCCCGCGCGACGCCGGCGCGCTGGCGCTGGCCGCCGGACAGCGCGTGGGGAAATCGCGCCCCATAGCTGCGCGGCAATTCCACAAGGTCGAGCAGCTCCGCGACGCGGGCCGCGATATCGCCTTTCGTCCATCCAAGGAGCTGCGGCGTGATTGCAATATTCTCCCCGACGGTCATGTGCGGGAACAGACCGACGCCCTGGAACACATAGCCAATCCGCCGCCGCAGCGTTGGGGCGTCAAGGCTCGCAACCGCTTCGCCCTCGAAGCGGACCTCGCCGCGGTCCGGTTCGATGAGCCGGTTGATCATCTTCAGCGCCGTGGTTTTGCCGGACCCGGAAGTTCCGACGAGGGCGATGAAGCCGCCGGTGTCGACGCGCAGCGATGCATCGCGCAGCGCATGGCTACGTTCGCCGTCGAATGATTTGGTGACGTTGATGAGTTCAATGAGCGGGGCGGAAGCCATGCCGGTAGCGCAACATTCACGCGTTTTCGGACATAGCTTGTAGCCCGGGTTGAACGCAAGCGAAACCCGGGGCCGGCGTTGCCATGTTGACAGGGTATCCCCGGATTTCGCTGAGTTTATCATCGGGCCGGCCCAACGGGTCCGGCCTCTGGCCGGCCCGATGGCAGGCTCCGGCCGGACCCGGTGGCTCAATCCGGGCTACAATTCGTATGGAGCGCGCGGGACGCCCGCGGTCTCGCTCCTTGCCAACTCACGCCGCCGCCCGGTGCGGATCACCAAACCGGGCGACCAGCGTCGCGAACTGGTCGACAAAGCCCTGCAGGAACTTTCGGGTGCTTTCATCCGTGACGGCGCCGTCGCCATCAATGAGGCCGGGTTTGAAACTGACATACGCCTCGCCGCCCATGATGAGCACGCCCAAATTGCCAAGAACTTGCCGCAGATGTTGCTGTGCGATCGCCGTACCGATGGCGCCGGGCGATGTGCCGGTGATGGCCGCCGGTTTGCCGTTCCAGGAATTCTGGCCGTAAGGGCGTGCACCCCAGTCGATGGCGTTCTTCAGGACGGTCGGGATTGAACGGTTGTGCTCCGGCGTCACGAACAGCAAGCCGTCGGCCGCCGCAACCTCGGACTTGAACCGGGCGACGCTTTTCGGCAACTCGGCTTCGAGGTCCTGATTATAGAGCGGCAGGTCATCGATTTGGATGAAACTAAAGGCAAATTTGTCCGCGCCGAGCCGGGTGAGCGCGTGCGCGAGCCTGCGATTGACGGATTCACGGCGATTGCTGCCGACGATGACGGCGACCTTGAACTTTGCCATAGCGAGCCTACCTCGGTTAAGATTCGATACCGAGGCTAAATAGATGACCGAATCGAGAACGCAAGAAGGCACAGCGCTGTTACCGAGTAACCTGCATGTGCCCGAGGACTGCCGCGCACTCGGCGAAATATTGGCGCGGATTGGCGACAAATGGACGGTGCTGGTCGTCGGCGTGCTCGGCGACGGTCCGAAACGCTTCAGCGAAATTCGCCGCGCGCTGGGCAGCATCTCGCAGCGGATGCTGACGTTGACGTTGCGGGGCCTCGAACGGGATGGCCTCGTCACCCGCACCGTGTTCCCCACTATTCCGCCGCGCGTCGATTATGAGCTGACCCAGCTTGGACGATCATTGCTCAAGCCGGTGAGCGGATTAGGCCTGTGGGCCCGGCAAAACCGGGTGGCGATTGAGGATGCGAGGCGGCGGTTCGATGCTCCGGAGCCCAACGCCCCATGACCGAGCCCACCCACTTGACCGACCCGACCATCGATCCGCGCGCCTTCTGGCGCGCGATCGGCAATCGCGCCACCGGCAGCACGGTGGTGACGGCGCGCTCGGATGAGGGGCCTGCCGGATTTCTCGGGCTGTCTGCCACCCATGTTTGCGCCGACCCGCCGCTGATGCTGGTGTCGATCGATAAGCGCACTTCGGCCTTGCAATCCATTCTGGCGGCCCGTCATTTTGCGCTCAACTTCCTGCCGCGCGAGGCTGTCGAGATCGCCGACATATTCGGCGGCAAGGGACCGCAAAAGGGCGCAGAGCGCTTCGCGAGCGGGCGGTGGGGGACGCTTCATACTGGCGCACCGATTCTGCTTGACGCGGTGGGGGCGATCGATTGCCGCTTGGTGGAAACGATCGAGCGCCACGGCGTGGTCATCGCCATCGGCCAGGTGGTGGCCGTTCGCGATGGCGCCAGTGCTGCGCCGCTGATCCATTTCCGCAGCGGCTACCTGCGGTGACGATCACGTGCTGACCGGCTCCGAGAGACCGCTCACAATGGGCATTTGCCGACTTTTTAGGCAGATTCCCGGTGCGGCGTTAATTGAAACACTTTGGTCTGTCTGATCGCGGTCCGATCGGCGCCATTTTGGCAAAACGAAATACCCCTAAAAAATCGCTTCCAACCAAAGGCCTGCGCGCAACTCCACCCTGACAGCCGTTGCAATATAGCTGCGCTACCGCGACGTGAATAATTGATCGAGTCGAAAAACGATCTGACGTGCTATCTCCGGGGCCCGCGACTTGCATAGACCAAATAAGGAATCGCGGCGTCATCGATCCGTCAGACATGGCGCTGCGAATTTCCGGGCCTCGCTTCCGGCACGCGCCGAAACAACCCGAGCGACAACCAGGGCGTTCCATGTCGATTCTTGTCGGCCTCCACCACGTCACCAGCTACCGCTATGATCGGCCGGTCAATCTTGGCCCGCAGGTGATCCGCCTGCGCCCGGCACCCCATTGCCGCACACCGATCAAGAGCTATGCCCTCAAGGTCCTGCCGTCCGAGCACTTCGTGAATTGGCAGCAGGACCCCCACGGCAACTGGCTCGCCCGGCTGGTGTTTCTGGAGCAGACCACGGAGTTTGTGGTTGCGGTCGATTTCGTGGCCGACATGCAGGTCATCAATCCGTTCGATTTTTTCGTCGAGCCTTATGCGCAGCAGTTTCCATTCGAATATCCGGGCGAACTACGTACCGATCTGGCCGCGTTTCTCGATCCGGAGCCAGCGGGCCCGCTGCTCAAGGCGTACGTTGCGGCCCTACCGCGCGAGCAGACCGGCACCGTGGACTACCTCGTCGCGCTCAACCAACAACTCCACCGCAAGATCCGCTACATCACCCGCATGGAGCCGGGTGTCCAGACGCCCGAGGAGACGCTCGCGGCGGGCTCCGGATCGTGCCGCGACACCGGCTGGCTGTTCGTCCAGATTCTGCGTCATCTCGGCATGCCGGCGCGTTTCGTTTCCGGCTATCTCATCCAGCTGCGCCCTGACCTGAAGGCGCTCGACGGCCCCTCGGGCACCGACCACGACTTCACCGACCTCCACGCGTGGACCGAGGTGTACATTCCGGGCGCCGGCTGGATCGGCTTTGATCCGACCTCGGGCCTCCTTTGCGGCGAGGGGCATCTCCCGGTTGCCGCGACGCCGCATTACCGCTCGGCTGCACCCATTACCGGCGCGATGGATTTCGCAGAAGTCGGCTTTTCCTTCGAGATGCGGGTCTCGCGCATCGCCGAGCGGCCGCGGGTCACCTATCCGTTTTCTGACACCGCGTGGGAGGCCCTCGACGCGCTGGGCGAGCGCATCGATGCCGATCTCTCGGGGGAGGATGTGCGCCTCACCATGGGCGGCGAGCCGACATTCGTGTCGATCGACGATTATCAATCGGCCGAATGGAATACCGAAGCTTTGGGGCCGACCAAGCGCATCCGCGCCGACGACCTCATCCGCAGACTGCGCGACCGGTTCGCGCCCAGCGGCTTGCTGCACTTCAGCCAGGGCAAATGGTATCCGGGCGAACCGCTGCCGCGTTGGGCCTTCGCGCTGTACTGGCGCAAGGACGGCTTGCCGATCTGGCACGACGCCTCCCTGATCGCGCCCGAGGGGCGCGACCTCGCGCCCACCGCCGATCAGGCAAAGCGCTTCGCCGAAGGCGTCGCGGCGCGCCTTGGCATCGGCCGCAACTACATCATCCCGGCCTATGAGGATCCGGTTCGGCGGATGCTCAAGGAGGGCGACTGGCCCGACAACATCGATCCGAGCAATCCCAAGATCGACGATCCGGCGGAACGTGCGCGCATCATGCGCGAATTCGAGCGGCGGCTCACCGTACCGACCGGCTTCGTGCTGCCGGTGCAGCCCGCCAACGCGCCGGCTTCGCGGGCGCGTTGGTTCAGCGAAATCTGGCCGCTGCGGCGCCGGCATCTGTTCCTGATTCCGGGCGATTCGTCTATCGGCTGGCGCCTGCCGCTCGATTCGCTACCCCGTCTGCCAGCCTCCGAACAACCCGTCATCGTGCCGGCCGATCCCTTCATGCCGCGCGGCGAGCTTCCGCATCCGGATATCCTGTTCCAGCGCGCCCACGATCACTTCGCCGAAGCGGACGCGGACGAAGGGGTGACGACGGAGGAAGCCGCGAAGGCGAAACAGCGCGAAGAGCGCGATCGTGCTGCGCCGGACGTTCCGGTGCGCACCGCGCTCGCCATCGAGCCGCGCGATGGGCACCTGTGCGTGTTCATGCCGCCGGTCGAGCGGCTTGAAGATTATCTGGAGCTGCTCGCCGCCGTCGAGGCGACCGCGGCGGACCTGAAAATCCCGATTCATGTGGAAGGTTATGGGCCGCCTTCCGACCATCGCATGAATGTCATCAAGGTCACGCCAGACCCCGGCGTCATCGAGGTCAACATCCATCCGGCGGAGGGCTGGCGCGAGGCGGTGGCGACCACACGCGGCCTTTACGAGGATGCGCGGCTGGCCCGCCTCGGCACCGACAAATTCATGCTCGACGGCCGCCATACCGGCACGGGCGGCGGCAACCATGTCGTGCTGGGCGGTGCCACTGCGGCCGACAGCCCATTCCTGCGCCGGCCCGACCTTTTGAAAAGCATCGTGCTGTACTGGCAACGCCGGCCATCCCTGTCCTACCTGTTTTCCAGCCTGTTCATCGGCCCGACCAGCCAGGCGCCCCGCATCGACGAGGCGCGCATGGACATGCTGCACGAATGCGAAATCGCGCTCGGCCTCGTGCCCGGCGGCGATGGTCCGGCGCCGCCGCCGTGGCTGGTCGACCGGCTGTTCCGCAATCTCTTGGTCGACGTCACCGGCAACACCCATCGCGCCGAAATCTGCATCGACAAGCTGTTCTCGCCGGAAGGCGCCACCGGCCGCCTCGGTCTTGTCGAGTTCCGCTCCCTCGAAATGCCGCCCGATGCCCGCATGAGCCTCGCCCAGCAATTGCTGCTGCGCGCGCTCGTCGCCTGGTTCTGGCGCGAGCCGCTCGATGGCCCCATGGTGCGCTGGGGCACGGCGCTGCACGACCGCTTCATGCTGGAGCATTTCGTGTGGGAGGATTTCCTCGACGTGCTGGAGGACCTCGGCCGCGAAGGCTATCGCTTCGATCCGGAATGGTTCGACGCCCAGCGCCAGTTCCGTTTTCCGGTTTACGGCGAGGTCACCCATGGCGGCGTGCGGCTGGAGCTGCGCCAGGCGCTCGAACCCTGGTATGTGCTGGGCGAGGAGGGGACGCCGGGCGGCACCGCCCGCTTTGTGGATTCCTCGGTCGAGCGCCTACAAGTCAAACTGCAAGGCCTCAACGCGGCGCGCCATGTCATCACCTGCAACGGCCGCCGCCTGCCGTTGACCGGGACCGGCCGGCCCGGCGAATACGTCGCTGGCGTCCGTTTCAAGGCGTGGTCGCTCCCGGCGGCATTGCATCCGACGGTGCCGGTGCACGCGCCGCTGACCTTCGACATTCTCGACAGCTGGAGCTACCGGTCGCTCGGCGGGTGCGTGTACGGCGTCTCGCATCCGGGCGGACGCCACTACGAGACCTATCCGGTGAACTCATACGAGGCGGAAGCAAGGCGGCGGGCGCGCTTCCAGGACCACGGGCACACGCCGGGGCTTGTTGCGAAGATTCCGCCGGAGGAGCCGTCAGGAGAGTATCCGGTCACGCTGGATTTGCGGAGGTAGGGGGATCGGTAGGATGGGCTGAGCGAAGCGAAACCCATCAACGATCGCGCCATGTCGCCTTAGTTAGCTGCGAGTTGCACGATGCAGCTCGGCGAGCAACGGACCGGTTCTCGCTTCGCAGTCATCCTCGGAACGAAGGAGGCGGTACGGAAAGAGGCACACGGGCGACCGCGAGCGTCCGCCGCGACTGGTTAACGGTCCGTCAAACACAAACCGCTATAGCGATGCGGTGCATCGAAATTCACGAGCCAGAAGAGCAGTGACGTGGCCTTTGCGACATCGTCCGATCGCGACATTCCGACTGAACTCGACGACCGGCCCGGCGCCGAAATGACGGCGCGCCTGTTGCTTGCACTGACGGCGCTTTATATCCAGCGGCCGACCCACACGGGGGAAGAACAGCAGCAATACATTGAGCTTGCGCTGCGCCTCATCGACAAGGTCGAGGCGGCGACGCGAACCGCCGTCGCCCGCATCCTGCAACGACACCCGAACGCACCTGCCGAGGTTGTCGAGCGTCTCGGCGGCAGGCAATGCTCGCGCGATGGCGGCCCGGAGCGTGAGCTTACGCGGGATCAATACTCTGCAGGCGATCAACCCTTTGAAGGCAATCTGTACTTGGCCGATCGGGAATGGGCATCGACGCCCGCGCCGCGGGACACTCCCGCAGGGCGGCAACTGGCCATAACGCCTGAATTCGGCGGGGCGTTTTTCGCGGCCTCGGCAGAGGAGCGGCGCAGGCTGCTGTCGCTGGTCGAGCGGGGTTGCTGCGACGACGTTGAGGCCGCCTCCGAAGACAGCGAGCGCTGCTACGGGAAGGTCGATGCCGCGGCGTTGCCGGGCCAAATCGGCGAGTTCGCCCACGAATTCGGGCAGATAATCGATATTCCGACGAGTCTGTGCGAGCGCATACTCAACGATCCGTCAGGAGAACCCATGGTGGTCGCCGCGAAAGCAACCGGCATGCCGATCGCAATGCTCCAGCGCATCCTGCTGCTGGTCAGCGCTTCGGCGAGCTATTCGGTTGAGCGCGTATACGACCTCACGGAACTCTATCACAGGCTCGATGGCCGCTCGGCGCGCAATATCCTCGCCCTGTGGCGAACGCAGGCAAAGCCCAACGATCCGATCCCGGAGACGGGACCCGATACGGCAGATCGCCGGCTCGGCGCACCGCGCCCCCCACACTACCGTCCCCCGCACGCGAGGGAAGGTAGTGTGGGGGCGAGCCTGCGTTCGCGGTTTGGCGCGCTGAGCGAGCGCCTCCAGGCTGTCAATGCACGACCCGATCGAGGAAGTGCCGCCCGGCGCGGTCTTCGGTCTCGATGATCCACAGGTCGGGGTCAAAGCAGATTTGCCGGGCCAGATAGACCTCAGCCTTGGCACCGAACTCGTTCAGTGGTTCGTTCCCGCAGCCCACAACGGAGGCGATCCAACGGTGCATAGACCACCACATTGCCACCATCCTGTACCAGCAGCCAAGCGCCAGGACGCTAAGCCGATCGAGTGTACTACCGCATTGCCGCGAGCGCGATTAGCGCCAGGAGCCGGCGGGACAACGCCGACCGCATAGATAAGATCAAACCAGATGATGCGCAGCACCTTGGCGACCACGTACAAGAGCCCGCTGGCGGCCCCACAGGATGCTCTAGTTACCCAAAGTCCCTAGGGATTCCCAGCCACCCCAGTTGCTCCCGTTCCAGTACTTATGGAGGAACGCGTTATCCTGCCCTCGGGCGAACACATCGAGCCGGTTGGGACCCCGCGACACCGCGGCCGGTGGTGAGGAGAGCACACCTCCTAGGGACTCCCAGCTGCTCCAAGCATTCCCGTTCCATGCCTTCTGCCAGAGACCATTATCAGTCCCAGCAGCAAAGACATCCAGCCGGCCAGTTCCCCCTGAAACCGCCACTGGCGCTGAGGTAAGAATCCCTCCTAAAGACTCCCAGTTGCTCCAGGCATTCCCGTTCCACCACTGATGCCAAAGACCATTGTCAGTCCCGCGGACGAACACATCGATCCGGTTGGGCCCCCACGAAACCACGGCCGGTGGTGAAGTAAGAATTCCTCCCCGGGACTCCCAGCCACTCCACGTGCTCCCGTTCCACCACTGATGCCAGAGTCCGTTATCCGCCCCTGCGACGAAGGCATCGATCCGGTTGGGCCCCCACGAAACCACGGCCGGTGGTGAAGTAAGAACTCCTCCCCGGGACTCCCAGCCACTCCACGTGCTCCCGTTCCAGCCGATATGCCAGAGACCACTATCCTGCCCGCGCATGAAGGCATCGATCCGGTTGGTACCCCACGAGACCAGAGCAAAGCTGGGTGATGCGAGACAGGGTTGATTCGCTTGTGTCGGCAGCAAGAGCTTCCCGGATTGCGGGGGCAACGTGAAGGTCTGGGGGACTGGGTTGCCGAAGGCATCCTGACAGGGTCCAGCGCTCGTCCACACGGTATAAGCCGAGGTGGAGCTGGGGTTGGCGACGACCAGCCCGCCACTATAACTGCGCCAGTAGACATTCTGAGCCGCGTGCATCTCCCCCATCGGAGTGCCGATCTGCGCACTATATGCTGGGTAGCGGGTAGCGGCCCCGTATGCCTGGTCTCCTGAAACCCAGAGCCCAGACAGGTGTTCCTTGCTTAGCAAATACGATGCCAACGCCCACTCCAGATTGGTGTTGCTGACGGGCGAAGGAAATTGATTAATTGTGTAAAAGGCCACATTTTGCTGCTGTGCCTGGACAATAAACTGCATCTGCTGCAGCCAGGCTGTGTCTGTCTGATAGCCACGCTCATCCAAAATGCCATCCACGTGACTGAGAACCTGCCCCACCAGCGGATCAGTGGGTGCATACGATCCCGGATGAAAATTGGGCACGAGCGCGAGAGGCTGGGGCAGCTTGTGCAGGGCCTGCTGCATCTGGGATAGCCAGGAAACGACGGCGTTGGCCCACAGCGGATCATTCCGCTGTCCGCTGAAGAGCTGCACCCACTGGCCGTTGCGATACACCCCACATGCTCCAAAATCGTTTGACAAGCCCACGTTATCGGCAGCAATGCCATCGTATCCGGCTTGACTGGCTGGCGCCCCGTAGGTCTGGACCTGCCAATTGATCACTGCAGGGTTGGTAAAATCGAGCGGCACATTGGGATCGGTCCACATGTAGGCTGGAGTCACCTTGTCACATTTGTAGACAACCCAATCGGGATGGACCTGTTGCCAATAAGCGAGGGTGGCGGAGGTTCCGGCATCGCGAGAGAAGGGGATGTAGTAGCTCAAGAAGATGTTAGGGTTGCCGCTACGCCAGGCGCTGACTTGCGTGGGCTCCGCTCCCCAGACAAAATCGTAATAGGGTGCAACGGAAGCCGGATTGGAGATCTTGTAAGAGAAGACCTGATGCGGATGGATACCATTCCAGGTATCGATAAAGGGACGAATGCAGCGGGTCCCATCGCAGACTTGGGCAGCTATGACATTCTGCGCCCAGCAGTACATTGAGAAAAGCATGCAGCTGCCAAGGACAAATATTCTCATCGATGTAGCTCCTGGTGGTCGTAAAATCGCACGCTTCCGCCGCGCTTCGCTTGCGGGCGAACAGTCAGAGCGTCTGATGTGCGGAAAACGAGCTTCCCCCGTGCCGATCGGGACTACCACGGCGTGAGGAATTCGGTCTATCACCCGAACGGGTGACACCCCCGCAACAAATGCTATGTCGAGCGAAGGTGCGCTGTCTGCGCCTCCACGCCGTCAATGCACGAGCCGATCGAGAAAGTGTCGTCCGGAGCGGTCTTCGGTCTCGATGATCCACAGGTCGGGGTCGAAGCGGATTTGCCGGGCGAGATACGCCTCAGCTTCGGCGTCGGGCGCCGGCATGGTTTTCATCGCTAGGCTGAAGGCGCGATCGACCGGATAATCCGCATCAAAAGCGGATTGCGGGGCCGGTCCATAGACGTCCGCAGTGTCGTCAAGGCGGTTGACCTTGATGAAAATCGCCCCCGCTTCATCGGCACCGCGCCGGCGGATCACAGCGAACACGCCTTCGACGTAGCAGCGCCGCACATAAGCCGACACCCATATCCCCGATTTGAGGCGCATATTCGCTGCTTCTTTCGAGCCCCCACCCTACCCTCCCCCGCTTGCGGGGAGGGCAGGGTGGGGGTCCTAAAACGCGCATAATTATAAGGCGCGTTCCAATGAGATTAAATCTCCCCGTATCGGCCGCCAGCGTGAAATCACTCCAGTGATCGCCCGGTCGCCATGCTGAGCGCATGACGCAGGCGGGGCGTATTCTGGCCAGTTATCGGAAGATTATGGTCACGCTCGAAGCGCGCAATCCCCTCGCGTGTATTGTCGTCGAGGATGCCGCTCACTCGGATCGGCCCGTAGCCGAATTCGTTGAGAATGCGCTGCACTGCGCTTAGCTGCCGCAACGGATTCGTGGCGTCGGCGGACGGATCGGGGCGCGAAGGAGCGGGCGCACTCTGGGCACGAGGGCGCGGCAATGGAACCGGATCGCTCTTCTGCGTAGACTCGGGCTTTTGCTGCGTAGACTCGGGCTTTTGCGCATCGGGGGGCGGGAGCCGCCGCCGCGGCAGTTGAGTGACCGTTCCGGTTTCTTCACTCGACAGCACGGGCAGCGGCCGGATCGCAAAAATCGGCGCCGGATGTCGCCCCGGCTGCAAATACAGGCTGTTCGCCACAATCGCCGCGATCGCCGCCATGAGGGCGAGCGCGCACATGCTGTCGCGCGGATTGCGCAACACCAGGCTGAAGATGCGCGGCAACCGTACCCGCACAAGGGCGCGGTGCATTTCCCCAATGCCGTCCACCAGGCGTTCTGCAACGGATACCTTACGCACGCCTTTGCACCGGGAGTGGGAAACCGGCCGGCGAATTCATTCCGCCCGGCTGAAGTGGGGACGGAGCGGCCGCATAGGCCAATGTCGGTGGCCCCTGCGAAAGTTCATTCGGGATATCGTCGCGGATTCCGTTCGCAATCGGGATCGGGCGCCGCGACGTGGCCGCGCATTCGCAATCGCGAGGCAGCCGCACCACCATGCGGGTGCCTTCGCCAGGCCCGCTCTCGGCTTTAAGCTCGCCGCCATGGAGATCGACGAGCCCTTTGACGATCGAGAGCCCAAGGCCGGCGCCATCGTGCTCACGCCCATATCGGCCTTGGACCTGGAAAAAAGGGTTGCCGATGCGCGTGAGGTCGTCCGGCGCGATACCGACGCCGGTGTCCGCGACCTCAAGCCATGCGTGCTCGCCATCGACGCTGGCGCTGACAGCCACGGTCCCGCCGGGGTCGCTGAACTTGATAGCGTTGCTGACCAAATTGATCAATATCTGCATGACGGCACGCCGGTCGGCGACGATTTCGGGGAGGTCAGCCGGCACCTCGATGGTGAACGCGACGCCGGCCTCCTGCGCCGCGAGCGCCACCAATTCGGCGCAACCTGCGACGACGGCATCGAGCCGAAGCGGCTGCGGGAAAAGTCCGAAATTGCCCGTGTCCAGCCGCGACAAGTCGAGAATCTCATTCGCCACAGCAAGCAGGTGATGTCCCGATTCGTTGATGATCCGCGCGTATTCCAGCGCCCGCGTGCTGTGGATGAGATTTTCTGATGAGTTGCGCAGAAGGTCAGAGAAGCCGATTATGGCTGTGAGCGGCGTACGCAGCTCGTGGCTCATGCACGCCAGAAAGCGGCTCTTGGCGGCGTTGGCACGCACAGCCTCAACGCGAGCTTCAAGCAACGCGTCCTGCCGGGCTTTCCTTAAGGTGATGTCGCGCATCGCCGCAACGACCTCAGCGCTCGTGGCGTCGCGGCCGCGGTAAAGATTCCCGTCGCTGGACCAGCAACGCATCTCGATCCAGGTGAACTCCGCTTTGGCCTCCCGGCGCAAGCGGAACTCGATTTCGCAAGTGTCGCCGCTCGCCGCCGCCTCCGACAAGGCGCGCAGATAGGCGGGCCGGTCAGCGATGTGGATGCGATCGAACAAGCCGTAGTTCTGCAGATCGGAGGCCGGAACGCCGAGCACGGCTTGCGCATTCGCCGAGGCGCGAACGATACGACCGCCATGGCCGTGGTGAGTGATGACGTCGGTCGGGCTTAAGGCAGGCGGCCACTGCCGCTCCGCCTCACGGCAGCACCGCATAAAATCCACCCGTACGAGCGAATCCGCGCTCAGCGCAATGCCTGCCGCATAGATCAAGGCCGACACGGTGCCGAGCGCCGTCAGCGCGCCAGTCGAGCGCTCAACGCCGGACCCGAGACCAAGCCACGGGCCAGCAACCACCAGGAGCCCAACGCCGCCGATCGCAAACAAAGCCGCGACCGCCACCGCCCGGCGCGAGCCCGACAGAGCGGCTTCCAGCGGGATCAGCGCGAGCCAGATCGCGGCGACCGAATTCATGCCGCCCGAATTAGCGGCCACGATCGTCACAATGCTGGTCAGCGCCAATGCAGAAAGCGCCTGGGCGGCGTCATAGCGGCCCGTGCGCGAAAGGAAACAGGCGGTGACAATCGGAAAGATCATCCACGCGAGCACGAAGAATTCGAGCACGCTCGGGGCGCCATGCAATGCGAGGAATACTGGGAATACGCCGAGAGCAAGCAGGCTCCCGTATAAACGCGGGGCCATGAACGCAACATGGCGCTCCGCCGTAAGCGGATCCTCGCCCGCAGACGGATGCACAAGCGCATCGAGAAATTCGCGAATGGGCGTCGATAGGTTCACGATGCTGTCTTAATGTCGATGTTTGAGACGCATTGCCCGGATCCTGGCAAATGCCGATTAAGTTAACGCTAAGGGGGATTGAGGTGGCGCCGTTGCAATGTTGAATACTTCGCGGGCCAAGCACTCGGTTAACGAAATTCTCCGATATGGTGAACGCTAGGTTGAGGGCGCCCGCCGAACCGCCAATCCGCCTCACTCGACGATAGATTAATCTGCATACTGAAAGCACGCAATACGTGCATAGCCCGCGCGCACTCGCGATGCGGCACCTGCGGGCGCCTGCGGGCGCCTGCCGCCGATGCCTGTGCTGGCCCGCCGGCGACGGTGGGAGGGCGCACCCTGGACGAAATCACGAGAACGCCAAAATCGCCCGCATTCGCGGCGATGAAACTATCGAGACTCAAACATCGGAAACGAAATAAACGCCAATCTGCGCTATCGCCAACCCGGCCTATCCGTCATATGTAGGGGTTGGGCGGCAACGGGTGTCGCCCACCCGGACCATCATGAAGATCGACGAAATCACCGCGAACTTTGCCCTGCTCGACGATTGGGACGATCGCTATCGTTATGTGATCGAACTGGGGCGCACACTTGAACCGCTGCCTGAGGCGGCGCGGACCGAGGTCCACAAGGTGTCGGGTTGCGCGAGCCAGGTGTGGCTTTTGACCAACATCGAACGAAACGGCCCGGGCGAGCCGGTCCTGTGCTTCGTCGGCGACAGCGACGCTCACATCGTACGCGGCCTGATCGCGATTCTGTTCGCTGCCTATTCAGGCAAGCCGGCGCGCGAGATTCTGGATGTCGACGCGCTGGCGCTGTTCGACCGCCTCGGACTGCGCGAGCACCTCACACCACAGCGATCGAACGGATTCAAATCCATGGTCGGCCGCATCCGCGACGAAGCGCGCAAGGCGCTCGTTCTCGCCGGGGCGTGAGGCCGGCGAACGTGGCCCGGCCATTAGGTCCGCCAACATTGCTTGCTGCAGGGGCGACCCTACAGCGGCCTTGAGGCTCGCTTTTTCACGATGCTCCGCTCCCTTCAGATTGGCCGACGCGAGCGGCTACGCCGCCATACCGCGCCGCAATCCTCTCCATCAGCCACTGCCAGGCCTCCTGCTCCGCGGCGCCAGCAGTCTTGCCGACGGCAATCTGCAGATAGGCGATCTCCTGTTCGATCTTATTGCGCGGCAGCATGTCGAGACGGCTCACCAGGATCGCGGCTTCGATCACCGCCGCCTGGGCGCGATTGAATCCCAGAAAGGGCGCGTGGGTCACGACACGCAACACGCGGCAGTGGAACCGCGGGCGCGTCTCATCCTCGGTCACGTAATCGACGGCAAGCTCCGCGTGAGCGAGCGCGCCGGCAAGACGTTGCACCGGGATCTCCTCGGATGCGACCGTCGGCCACTGGTGACGCCCGGTGAGGCAGCCGGCGAAAATACGCACGTCATCGCTATAATTTGCCACCGCAAAGGGCACATCGCGCAAATTGTCGAGCGTCTTCGACGGGTGGAACGGCGCGACGATCCATCCTGTTCCGTCCGCGATAAGGCCGAGCGGCGCCATGTGCACAACGCCGGTAGGGCCGGCGGTCGTGACGATGGTTTCGCGGATCAGGGGCATCGCCTCAATGCTCCGATGCCCGCGATTGCAGCGTGGGGCCGGCGGCTGATGGCCGGGTCGGATCTTCGCTTGGCCGGTCGGCGGCGCATCCCCAGGCCAGGGCTGAGTCCTGCGCGTAGCGCTTGCCGAGCCGCCATGCGATCTCCGCCTTCATCAATTCGGTGCCGAGATAAAAGGCATGGGCGCCATCCGCCGCAACGCCGAGCTTCGGGTAGAGCGACATCGCATCCCGTGCCACGTGATGGCCATTTCGGCTGTAGACATGGATGCCGTCCTCGGCGACCTCGATGCGGAAATTGTCGTCCTTCACCTGTGCGGCGAATTCGGCGATCTCGCGCGGCGTGTTGGGAAACGGCCGGCGGTCGTGAAGGGCGAGGAGTGCATCGCCGTAATCCTTCGGCAGGCCGCCGTCTGCGCACGCCGCGAACATGATCCGCCGCGCGGCATCGTGCTCCTGGATGGTGCGGCGGGTATGCGGGCTGACCTGCACGACGAGGAGGTTATGAACGTTGAGCTCCGAGCAAATGCCAAGCAGCATCGCGGTTACGCCTGCGGAATCCGCATCCGTGAGCTCAGTCAGATTGCCGGTGCCCATGAGGATTTCCGCCCGAGGAAGCGCGCGCCGCAGCTCGGCATAGCGCCTGAGCGAGGCCATGAATCCGAAATGGATAGGGTCGATGACGGGATCGAGGATGGCGGGGATTCCGCGCCGTTCGGCCGCCTCCGCGGCGCGCAGCAGGGAGGCCATGTCTGCGTGCGGCGCCGGAATGAGTATGGCGGCAGCTCCGGTACCGGCCGCAATGTCGAGGGTGTGCTCGGTCAGGCTCAGCAGGAAGTTTGCGCCTGCGGCGCCGCCGCGCAGCAATTCGTCAGTCGCCGCGGAATCGACGCTGACCACGAAGCCGTTCGCTCGCAGCACCCGGACTGCGTCCTCGAGGTGGGGGAACGGCGTGTCCGGCCGGCAGCCGACGTCGATCACGTCGGCGCCGGCCGCGCGCATGGCCGTGGCGCGGTCAAGGATTTGGTCGACCGGCAGCGCCGACGCATCGACGATCTCGGCAAAGATGCGCATGTCATGGCGGGAGAGGTCAAGGCTGCGGCCGCGTCCGCCGAAATAGGCGGGGAGGTCCTTCAGCTCGTCAGGGCCGCGCTCGAACGGGACCTCGAACGATTTGGCGAGGCGCGCGAGATCGACGCGGCAGCGACCGGGCAGAATGACGCGATCGGCATCGACCGGCCGCTTCAGGCGTCGCGTGATGATGGCTTCGGTCATCAGGGCCGCCACCTTCACGCCGACGTCGCAGACCGACCATTCGAATCCGAGATTGCCGGCGCCCGCCAGAACTGCCTCCAGTCTCTCGCGCGCGAGGTGCCCGGTCAGAAATAGGATCCGGTCAGCCATCCGTCACGATTTCGCGCTGGCGGCGAGCGAGGCCGTCCCGCAGTTCGTCAAGTGTTTCGACCACGCGCGTCGCCTCGAAGGATTTCAGCCGCGCGGTATTTTCCAGATCGATCTTGCGCGGATAGACCTTGACGATGCCCTTGGGGGCTTCGGTTTCCAGCTCCGGCGCCGTATCACAGGCAAATACGATGGTGGGAATGCGGCATTTGCCCGCCTGGGCAAAGACGTTGGTGACGAGCGTGTCGGATATGCCGAACACGCATTTCGCTACCGTATTCGACGTTGCGGGCGCCACCACCAGCGTGTGATAGACGCCATAATAGAACAAGCCGACCGGCGCGGCGCTCGCGGTCGTATCGCGGATGATACGGGCGGATTTCGGCAAATTGAGCTCCTGCCGGTACATGCGCACGACCTCGGCCGCGGCCTTGCTCACGAACAAGTCGACGTTCTGGAGCGCGGCGATCATCGCCAGGCACTCCTTGAAGAAGTGGCCCGACCCGGTCAGCGCCCAACCCCAGCGCGGAGTTATCAGTTTAGCCATAATAGAATTCTAAATCATTCCCGCCGTTTACGCGATGATCCGAATGCCCACCGGTTCACCGCGCAGCAAACGGCCGACCGCCCCATGATCTTTGGGACCGAGAATGAATGCCGGAACGCTGCTTGCGGCATGGAAATTCGCAAAGGCCGCGTCAACGATATCGCGCTCCGCCAAGTCCGCCGCACGTGCTGTCCCATGCGCCGGTTCGACCTGCTTGACGAGCAGGAGCCGCGCGGCGCCGACCTTGCCCGCGAGCCACGCCGCAAGACTGTCGGACGTGACGTCCCAGGATTGCGGAATATCGATGGCGCCCAAAGCCATCGGCGTTGGCAGCCAAACCGGAACCTGGTGATCGGCGAGGCCGCGACGGATCGAATCGAGCGAATCCGCGAGCGACAGTCCCACATGCCGGCTCTTGATCGCGCAACCGTATTGCTCCATGGCGAGCAGCCCCATGCGGTGGGCGGCGCGATCGTCAAAGCCCATTTGCGCCTGCGCAGCGCGGACCACATCGGCGAACGGACCGCCGCCCGGTACGATGACGGCGCGGCCGGCGCAGCCCGCAATCGCGGCGATCCAATCCCCTAAGTCGGCCGAGAACGCGAAGCTTCCGCCCAGCTTGATGACGGTCGGTCCAGGGCCAGGCATCTCGTAGAGCGTTTCCGAGGTTCGAATCATATCGATGTCATTCATCCGCCTCGTCCTGAAGAGCCGACCGAAGGTCGGCGTCTCGAAGGACGGCCACGGGCGAGGCCGTGCCAGCGGCCATCCTTCGAGACGCCGTGCTCCGCACGGCTCCTCAGGATGAGGTCCGTGGGTTACGTTGCGGCCCTCGGGGTGCCTCCCGCAGCGGGAAAGAGATGATGCACCTTCGCTACCTCGGCGCGCCGCTCGCGCACGATTTCCACGCCGGCGCCGATGTCGAGCTTTTCGATCCTTACGGTGACGCTCGCGACCCGCGGATAAGTCAGTATCAGCGCAGCAATCCGTTCGGCCAGCGTTTCTATGAACGCGATGTGTTCCTGCGCGGCCACCATCCGGATCGAATCCTTGATGAGGTCATATGAGAACACATCGCCCATGTCCTCGGCGACCCGATCACCGCGATAAATTCTCGCCTCGACATTGAAGCGCACATTCTGCGGCTTGGCGCGTTCGTGAAAGTAGGCGCCGATGCTGACCGGTAAATCGAAGTCGCACACAAAAATGCGGTCGGTCGCCGCGTCTTCCTTACGCGCGTCGATCGAGTATCCGCGCGCCGCCAGCACCCGGTAGTCGACCTTGGGAACGGCCTCGCCGCCGTGATATTGTTTGAGCGTGTCAGCCGGTATGAGCGAGCGCACGGCCGCGACGGCATCAGGATCGATCCGCCCGTTGCGGTCATGATCGACGCAGAGCGAACGACGAAACCCGAGCACGTCCGGTGCGAGCGGCAGGAGACGCGGAATGTCCGGGGTCTCAAGTGAGCCTGCCAGGCCGGCCATCAGGCCATGGGCATGGGCCGCATCGACAAAAAGGGCGAGCTCGGTAATGTCCATATGAGCAAGAAGGCGTGCGCCGGTCTTGCGCGCCGTGTCAAGCATGACCCCGGCGAAGCCGCTCTGCGCCATCACGGGTATGAGCGTGCTGTCGGCGCGATCGTCGGCGAACATGACGCCGATAAGTTTCGCGGTGCGAGCGAGCGGAGCCAGCATCCGGATGAGATCGTCGCGCGGCCGATCCGGCGACAACCCGATCTTGACGTAGCTTGCGCCGGCCTCCGCCAGCGCCGACGCAGTGGCGGCGATCCGTTCAACGTCCGCCGCCTGTCCGCCGACGACCGCACTGACCGGCCGCCGCCGGCCGACGGCGGCCACGGTCGCCCGCACCACCTCGGGCGTGACGGTGCCGAACCCCGCTCCAACGTCTTTGAGGTCGACGATATCGGCGCCCTGCCGCACCGCGATTTCGGCCTCTTCCGGGCCGGTGACGCTGGCCAGCATGAGAGACATCACACACACCCATCCTGCGCTGCCAGACCACAGACCGCAGCCGGCGCAATAAAGACTGCCTTACTACGCATCGACTTTTCGGACCTCTTTTATCAGGTTGATGGCGGTCGAATTCACACTGTCAGAGTACTTCAGACAAGCAGTGTTTCAAGTTGGATTTTCCGACATATGAGCATATGTATTCGACGGTCTCTAGCGGTAGTCGCCGTGGCAATCCGCGGCCCGTCGCCGTTGGCCGCATTGAGCCACCGGGTCCGGCCGGAGCCTGCCATCGGCCGGGCCAAAGGCCGGACCCGGTGGGCCGGCCCGATGGTAAACTTAAGCGAAATGCGGGACCACGTTGGCTGTGAGGCATTGCGGTTCCCGGATTTCGCTTAAGCTCAATCCGGGCTACGCGTTTGAACAATATGTGTTGCATAAAATGACGGAGGCGACGACGTCGAGCAAGGCTTTGATCCGGGCAAGCATGACCGCGGCGCTGGTTTTCCTCCTGACCGCAGCGCTCGCGAGGGCGGAGCCGCTCACCATTAAGATCGGATATGTGGGCCGCGCCGAGAAAAAGGCAACGATCTCGCTCCTCGATTATCCGCCTGACAATGACGGCGTTGCCGGTGCGCGCCTCGCGCTCGACGATAACAACACGACGGGCAAGTTTCTCAACCAGCGTTTTTTGCTTGAGGAGGTGCGCGTCAAGGACGGAGCCGATCCGGCCGATGTCATCCTGCGGTTGGCCGATCGCGGCATTTCGTTTTTCATCTTGGATCTTCCGGCCGATATGCTGCTCAAGGCCGCCGATGCGGGACGCGGCGGGCGCGGTCTCGTCTTCTTCAATGCGGGGGCGATCGACGACCGGCTGCGCGAGGAAGATTGCCGCACCGACGTGATCCACACGGCGCCGACGCGATCGATGCTGGCCGACGGTCTCGCCCAATATCTGGTGTTCAAACGGTGGCTGCGATGGCTGCTGGTGGTCGGCTCCCACGAAACGGATAAGCTTTTTGCCGATGCGCTGCGCCGCGCCGCCGGGCGGTTCGGCGCCAGGATCACGGAGCAGCGCGTCTTCGAGGACACCGGCGGCGCCCGCCGCACCGACAGCGGCCTCGTGCAAATTCAACGCCAGATCCCGTTGTTCACGCAAGGGGCGCCCGCCCATGACGTGGTGGTGGCGGCCGACGAGAGCGAGGTGTTCGCCTCCTACCTGCCGTACCGCACGCGCGATCCACGTCCGGTCGCCGGATCGGCCGGCCTCATCCCGAAGAGTTGGGACGCCGCCCATGATCAGTGGGGCGCGAACCAGCTTCAGAACCGTTTCATGCAGTTGTTTTCGCGGCGAATGACCGCGCTCGACATGCAGGCGTGGTCAGCCGCCCGGATGATCGGCGAGGCCGCCGCACGGGTCGCGTCGGACGATCCACAGACCATACTCGCCTATTTGAAGGGCCCGGACTTTGGGCTCGCCGCGTTCAAGGGGCAAAAACTCACGCTGCGCGACTGGAACCTGCAGCTCCGGCAGCCTATTCTTCTCGCCGACGGCCGCACCATCGTCTCGGTGTCGCCGCAAGAAGGGTTTTTACATCAGTTCTCCGAACTCGATACTCTGGGGATCGATCGTCCCGAAACGAAATGTCGGCTCAAATAACGATGCAGACTGGCACAGCGATGTGGCGATGCGCCATCGCGGGAATTTGCGTCACCATTGCGTTCGCCGGCGACGCCAAGGCCTATAAGGCCTACGTGTCGAACGAGAAGAGCAACACCATATCCATCATCGATACGGCCGAAAGGAAAGTGGTCGGCACCATCAAGGTCGGCCAGCGGCCGCGCGGCATCGCAGTGACCAA
>WNFS01000702.1_pt1 | contig 25201 bp, 19 predicted proteins | sample 5400141 | NCBI WGS metagenome assembly WNFS01 (sample SAMN13153358, study PRJNA577476) | soil metagenome | isolation source: 60 cm saprolite under Madrone tree | place: USA:California | collected 2016-06-14
GAAACCATTCGGTAGTCTGCCGAATGCTCTGTCGTTTTCCAACTCATTGAGAAAATTAAGGTTGGCTCTTCGACGGATGCCTGCCCACAGTCTGTAATTTGACCAGTCGAATGTGGCGAATTCTAAACACACTGTTTCCCGCTGTTTACGAGAGGATCGAATTTACAATTCTGGCGCCAAGAATAGAAGTTGCACCCAACTGCACCCACAGTGATTTGTTATCAGTTTCAGCGTAAGGACCTGAAATCAAAGAGGAAGAATGGCTCCCCGGGCTAGATTCGAACTAGCAACCCTTCGGTTAACAGCCGAAATGACTCAAAATCTAAATGCCCTATCTGGTGTCGCTTACGAGAAATATGGAGCCATTTTTCCTTCCTTAGTTGCACCCACACCCCACACCTGCACCCACGCCAGTAGCAGAAAGAAGACGCTCCTTCGGCAAGGGGAGAAGGGTGGACAGAAGAGGCAATTCGCTAGCGGCTAAGACCGGCGCTCTTGAAAAGCTAAATCGCCGATTCGCTATCTCGTAGAAAATTCAACTGAATCATAAGCAACAATAATCTCAATTTGACAATAGAGGGCTGGTCTTCAGTTGTGAAGCTCGCATCTGCGCAGATTGTTTGGACGACAACAAAACTAGTGCCCAAAGCCGCGACGACAATCGATAGCTTCTGACAGATGGTCGCATTTTCATGGCTCGCCTCGTTCTCACAATTTTCTTTGGACTCTCCGTCTCCGCCCGCTCACTTACCCTGAAGACCAGAACAGTAAACTTCCCTAACTAAATGCTGCGCGACGGAGTTCGCGCGCTAATGCGAGGCTATCGCTCGTGGAGGAATAGTCACTGCCCGACCCGTCGGGTCTTCACATCCCGCTGAGCGATAAGAATGGATTCGCATCAGGAACAATCGCAAGCAGAAATAATCTTTCAGCTGTTCCGACGTTGCGAACCTCAATCATCGCTTTTGGGCAACCAAGTGAACGCCTTACCCGCTTTTGCCCCTTTTGCAGAGGCCATTTCTTTGCCCACAGTAAGTGAAATAGAGTTATTGGAGTCAGCGGAGACGAGCTTCATCACCTGAATTCCCTCGACCGTGCGCAATTCAGTTGTTGCGCCGTCTACTTTCGACCCAAATCCAGCACTAGTGAATACACCGAGGCGGTCGGAATGTTCCTCGCCATCACTAAGTCTGATAGCTGGTCCCGCTTGATCTCCAAGTGCAATCATAATCTTTCGAGAAGCACTGCCGTTCTGTAATACTACTGAGCTGCTCTGAAGAGTATTGAATTGGTCTAACGTACGATCACTCATCACGATTGCCGGTCGCGTTTTGTCGAAGCCCAGTGCGAGCGCCTGTTTGCCTTCCGGTAAAGTCATCAACATTCTCGGCAAACCTTCTGTGAAGTCGATCGTAGAAGTCGATCTGTTGTCACTAGCATCCTTCGAGTCCAGTGCAATTTTCCCACTTTCGATGGTAGTAGCTAGATTTGCTGTTCTCATCTGGAGCACGGGACTCCCATTGACAGTTTCGAGTCGAATTACGTCCGCTCCATGTTCGTCAACGATTCTGAGGGAATGCACTCGCAATATCTGAGGTAGGGTCTCAGATGACTGGAATCCACACGAGACAAAACAGATAAATACAATCCAACTAGCCGTGAGAATCTTTGTGTTCCATGCCACTTTTTTCCTTAACAAGATGATTTGCTCGCTGATAGCACTAATGTCGCAATCCATATCAAACCCCCTATCCACAGGAAATGATGTTCAACCCTATCGAGTAAGAATCTACTTCTAGTCAGGTTCGATACGCTGGTCAACAGAATGCAGAGAAACGGAAAGGGAAACTATTTATTATCAGAACACCTAAAAAGTCATTCCTTTTGTCCAGCAAGCGCCTTCTCGATTATCGAGGCCATGTTCGGTCTGTCCATGCTCCAGACAAAGTCCGCATATCGAATCATGTATTCCCCAATATCATTGAAAGTCTTGGTGGAATCCCAGAAATTTTCGGAAATCACTCTTTCTCGCATGACCGCTCGTATGCGTTCGTTTCGGAGCCACGCTGGAGGATGATCTTGCAACGGTAGATACGAGAATTGTTTCTCCTGGTCTTGTGTGACAGTTCCAGCAGCGACGGATCTCAGGAACTGCTTCTCGCTCTCCGTATACGGCACCCAATCCGTGCCATGATCAAGAATATAACGAGCCTCGTCGAGGATCTCCATACATTCGAAGAAATATAAAGCACCGTATAAAGTGTAGATCCACTCATGTCCAGCATTGAGGTGTATTTGTTTTGTGGCTTCTGCCGCCAACTGAAAACCTAGCTCATCAGCGGCCAGTTCTTGCGCCCAAGACAGTACAGCCACTTGGGCATTCACAGGCACCGCCTTAGCTCTTTGCTTTACTCCAAGCGCTACGAGCTTATTCGAAATTGGTTTGTGCTTCAGAATGGCATGTGAGTATTCGTGTCCCACAGCAAACAGGTCCATACCGATACTCAGATCGAGCCCCAATTCATTGACTTCGTTAAGAGGCGTCGTTCCTGGGATGGTTAAGAGTCGCTCTGCAGGTATAACCTCCAGGAATTCTAAGATCGACGTTTCGAATTCGATATGCTCATTCCGAAACTGATTTACGATTTGGCCCGCTACTTCCGATGACCAAACATTCTGTGACTGGGTTACTTGGGCTTTGACCAACGGCGAGATGGCATAGGTCATTTGCTGCGTGAAGCCAAACAACTCTGTGTTAAAGGCGACGATTCGGTCGCCTTCCGAATCCACAATCGTAAAGGCGTTAATCTCTGTGCTAGGAAGTGAACCAAATCGTGGGGGTACTGACACTCCTTTGTTGAGCCGGACTGACGCAGCCATGATGATGTCCATGTAGGTTTTCAGCATGAAGTACGCGATTCGATTTTCGTAGCAGGTAGGCAAGCTGATCTCAAACATTTCGAGCTTAATGCTCTCTAAGTATTTATGAGCCTGGGGATTATTTTTTTCGACGCTCTTGAGCGAGGTCTTTAGATTGGAAATGTTGCGCCAAACTTCGATGAGTACAGGATCGGAGTGGTAAGCGGCGCATTGCAGATACTCGAAGTACTTATACGCAGCGTCTTTCGCACAGACGCCCGGACAATTGTCTGGCGATGCTGCTGCTCCGGATGCTAAAAACATACTCGTAAACAACAATGCAGCGCCAAGAGAGAACCCTCGACTCTTAACCAGGCAAGGCATTAATGGTCGGAACAAGCGATCACCGTTGTTGCCGTGGTTACAAAACCATCTGGAAGTGACCGATTCGACGCCACGAGCGCAACCTTCACGGCTTCGGTTGCCGATCACTTGCTGCAACAGCTCCCGTTGGAATTGTGGCTGGCACGAGCGTGAGCGACGCCGCAGTCGGAGCTATCCCAATTGGCGTTCCGTTTACCAATTTGCTGTATGCAGCGATTAGATAGAATGGCCCGTCCGCACAAATCGTTATCTGATTGCTACTTGTGAAATCCACGTGAAGGGTAGCAGAACCTGTTCCAGGACTGCCGCTGGTCGTCCCTCCGCCTGTGCTCGTCGAACCACCATTTGGAGTCGCTCCGCTTGAAGGTGGGCATGAGCCAGAACTCGCGTTGCTACCCGACGAAGTGCCGGTACTTGCGTTCGAGGTGCCACTGCCAGCAGAGCCCGCTGAATTCGATGTTGTTCCGGTCGTACCGCCTGCAGTTCCTCCAGATTGGTTGGTGTTTCCGGTTGAGCTGTTTCCTAGAGTGAAGGCCGAACCCTTATATTTGGCTTGTACATCCGCACTCAGGGCAGTTTTGTAATCGAAGACAGCCTTGAAGCCGGTCACCTTGACAGCGTTCTCAGCAACGAGCCGGTTGTCTTGCAGCAGTTCCTTGGCGTACGCATTGTCTGGTGCCAACCCCTTAAAGGCCTCTTTCCAATCTGTTTCCTTTAGATCGTCGAGCGCGAACCCCGAAATTGATACGGTCACCTTTTTAGCTTGGCCCAAGAGAGCGCCGATATCTAGCGAAAGAGGGGTAGCCCCGGTGGAAAATGGCAGACCAAACTTGATGTTCCAACTGGAAGAGGAAGTGCCAAAGCAGCCGGCAGTATTGTTCGCTTTTACCATTTTCGATTGAGCAGCTTGATCTGGAAAGGCGTCCGAAAGCTCAAACATCAATCGGATCGATTTATCGTTCACAAATCGCCACACGCTGCCTGGGCCAATTGTGTTCGACACGCCGAAAAAAAGAGATTGACTTCCGATCAAGTCGGTCTTAGCGCACCTCTTAATCACTTTTCGCCATGCTGTAGAGGCATCTTGAGCGAAAAGCGGACTGGTCACAAATACCATCAAGAACGCTAAAAGGAGTCTCTTCATTGTTGCCCTCCATGGAAAGTGGAGCAGGTATACCACAACCAGGTATAACTTGGCGAGACAATTGCCAAGAGGTGGTAATAACTACCGTTCAGCGACCCTTTCGGATCAGTTTCGACTGCCACCTGTCGTTTCAGACCGGCCTTCAGCCCGGCGTTGTCGATCAATCGAATGCGATACTTCCGGGCGAGAGCTTTTGCATATGGAGTAAAAGCTGAGTTTGCGACAATCCACACTTCATCGATTCCAACTGGATCAAGCCCAGAAGGCTTCAAGGCACTCACAATTCGCCTAATGACGGGATCCTCAAGAGTTCCTTGATTTTGGTCAATGTGAATGAGTATCTTTTTCAGATCATTTTCTGCAAACAGTTCCATAGGTCGACCGGGCCGGCTGCCCAATACTTCATATCCCTGCGAACGCAGTTGCTTTGCGACTTTCGATAGAAATGAATATTCAGAATCAGTTGCTGTCTGAGAGATTTCGGTAATCACTTTTTGGCGAGCTATGAGTCCTGCATCGAGGAACGCCTGTAGGTCTTTCCTTTCGGCAAGCCGCGCGATCGTGGAGTCCTTAATGCTCAACGCAACTCTTTCGACAGTTTCTTGGGAAGATCGCAGCCGATCAGCAGGCTCAGGATACACACACGAATTAAACGATGGTCCGAATTTCGCTAATTCGTAGGATTTGTTAAAGAAGAGAGAAAAGCCCGTATAGCTAACCAAATCATTGTGATCCAACGCCAGATATTCGCCAACAGCTACAGTTGCCTTCGCAGGAGCATCGAAAAAGTAAACGGAGCTTTCTCGAATGCTCATGGCCGCCAGAGACTCCCCAAGAACCAGTGCAGCAAAGGAATCTGCAGCTAACTCCCTGTCAGAGCAAGGCACTTCACTCAGTCCATGGCCCAGCGCGACATGCGCAAGCTCGTGAGCAACTACGAACAAGAGGATTCCGTAATACTGAACTTCCGCTGGAAAAATCTTGGGCGCAAAACTAGCCAAATGATTCGCGTCTCGAGTCACCTTTTTGGGCTTGTCGTTGGGACTCAAGCTAACAAGTACACCTTTCTGTTCTTTGTTGATCTGCACGTGGGAAAGATATGCCAGATTTTCAATTTCGCGACGATACCGTAATATTTCTTCCGTCAATTCGGGCACTGTGGGCGCGTTGTAATTAATCTGACCATCATTCAATACGCTACTCTCGAGAGCCGCCTGCAAAAGCTTTACATCGATGAATATTGCGCCAGCAGGGTTTGAGGACGTTTGAACGGTATACGCTGCAGCCGTGCCGCTATCTTCCAACTTAAAGGTTGTCGCATCCGTCGGGAGCAAATGTACGCCCATTGTTCTTTGAATTTCAGGTGCCCGCTGTCGGATCTTTTGCCTGATGAAATCGAAGATGAAGCCAATCTGGGCATTCAGCTCTGATTGTTGATAGTCGGCTAGGTCAAGGGGCTCGTCAGCTTTCTTAACTGCCAAAAGCAAGAATGAATCCCGGAAAATCGTAGAATCAAGCAAATAGTGGCGGAGATCACGGGGCTCCAGGCTGTAATTCAGTTCCAAGTCGCGAGGAAGGCTTTCCTGTTGCCGTTCCGTCGCATTGGAAGAGCGCAATACCGTTAGTGCTCGGGCATTACCGTTTATCTTTGCCAAATCGATTGCTGATTTGCCCTCTTGCGTTGCTCCTAAATCCGCACCTTTTGCGATGAGGGCGGATACAATCGTCGCAGAGCCCTCAGAAGCAGATTCCAAAAGAGCGGTCATCTCTGCCTTGTTCTTGAGATTAGGGTCTGCTCCTGCAGCCAATAAACAGCGAACCATATCGAGACGGCCGTATTGGCTTGCCAGAATAACAGCAGTGTTACCGTCGGGATCTGGATGGTTCGGATCAGCCTTAGCGTCCAAAAGCTCACGCGCTACGTTGGCGGACCCTGCTAGCGAAGCTGAGATGAGAGCCGTGTTCCCTTTGGAATCAACCAAATTGGGGTCGGCATGAGCTAACAATAGAACTCGGACCACTCCAGCATGCCCTCTCGCCGCAGCGATTATAAGGGGCACCTCAGGATTTCCAGAGTCGTCGGAACCCAGGTTTGGGTCTGCACCGTACTTAAGAAGCAGATCCACTATATCGATATTCCCGTTCGTACATGCGGATGCCAGAGCAAGACTCAAAGCTGCAACATCGAGACCAGAATCCTGGCCGAGCACAAGCCGCGTCAATTCAGTGTCTCTACTACGAACTGCCGCCACGAGGGCCGCGCGACCGACAGGCATACTCGCACCGTGACTCAGCAGGAACTGCAGGACGTCGAGATGGTTATGCTCGAGAGCATTCAATGTAAGAGAGGTTTGTCCGTCGACTGGATTCACTGTCGCGCCGCGTGCGATCAGTGCTTTCACTATATCCAGCTTCCCGATCTGTACCGCAACTAAGAGCGGTGTATATTGTCCAGCATTTGGATCCGCGCCATGTGCCAACAGCGCATTCACGATGTCCAGATGTCCGTCTCGCACGGCGGTCAGTAGCGGTTCATCTTTGGTAGCGTTTGGGTTCGCGCCGTTTTGTAGCAGCAACGTAACGACACTGGACTTGTCCATACTTACCGCATAGCCAAGCGGGGTTTTTCCATGCTTGTCGGGTTGATTTGGATCGGCCTTCGCATCCAATAAATAAGGGACGACCTCGTCACCGTTGTCCTTGACACTGCAGAGCAAAGCCGTTTGTCCCTCGGAATCAGTTGAGTTAACTTCCGCATGGGCCAACAAAAGGGCCCTTACGACTTCCGCTCGACCATTGACGGCGTCCGCCATTGAGGCGGCCGCTATTAAAGGGAAACTCCATCCTCCACCCGTTCCCTCAATTCGAATATTGGGATTTGTTCCATGGCTGAGCAACATACGCACCATTTCGACATCGCACCAGGCAGCGCAATGAGCAAGGGCCGACTCGGTTGGTTCGAAATGCGCATCAAGAAGGGCTTTCAAGACTTCAGGCTTCGTCGCCTGCTCGATCAGAGGCACATTCTCCGAAAGCTCTTCCATGTCCCAGCCAGGCAGCGGATTTGGATCCACGTTTAAAGCGGAAGCGTTCGGACCGTTTGCCGCAAGTGCTATACGCGTCATTTCGCCGCTATCGCTGCGGATCGCCCACATAAGATAAAACCGACCGGGCGGGATCGTAGCACCCTTGCTCAGAAGCAAATGTGCCACGTCGAGATGTTTCATTGCCATCGCAGCCACTAACGGTAAACCTTGGGCACTTTTAAGACTCACATTCGCCCCATGTGAAATTAGAGTTTCTGTTATATCCAGATAGCCTTCTTTTGACGCGAGGAAAAGAGGGGCGCCGTGTTTAATGTTGGGATCAGCGCGATGCTGAAGAAGCGAATTAACCAAGTCTATTTTGTCCGCACGAACGGCGTACTCAAGAAGTGACCCAAGAGAATCTGACGCATTGGGATTGCCGCCATTCTTTAGGTATGCGGCTAGATGCGCTGGCTCGTTCCTGTTAATTGCATCGAAAGGATCTAGTTGTTTCTGGGCTAACACGCTATAGGGGGAGAGAGAAACACAGATCGCTATAATCCTGCTGCGATTCATTATTTTTTGGCGCATGCGCATGGTATCCACCTCCAAGATGATAGTATATAGATTTCTAATCATATTATAGTAACAGTGATTACACAAAATATTGGTAACTCTGAGCTGAACCTCAACAGGAGCCGCCGTGACCCTTCATCGCTTTGTTTTCTGTCTTACCATCAACTTTGGTTTATTCGCTACATGCGCGGACGCGCTTTCTGCGCAGGACTTTTATTCCCAGAATGAGGTGCTTGATGTTAAATCGTTCTGGGAGAGTGAAGTCACCGAAGCGAGGGAACAATCCATAAAGCCCTCGCTCAACGCTGAGCAACTTCGCATAGTGAATAGGATCAAATGGGAGCTTCCGACCGACAGCGATGGTAATCTCATCGGTTTTGGCGCATTAGATTCGCGCGTCATACTTCCCATTCGATCGTGGATGTTTGTTCAAGATCTTGTAGTTGCGTACCTCTGGCAGGACGTTAACAATTGCCGGCCGACTGTTTTAACTTACTGCAACCTCTTGAAATATCGCGATCCTGCCTCGCTTCCCGGTGGCAGATTCCCAGATCCAATTAAGGCGACGGGAATACCCTCACCAAATACGGCGACATTGGCTCAGCTTAGCTCAGAGTTTGCAACTCGGTTCCAGCGAGTGTTCTAAGGAATTTTGCTTTTTGTTGCGGCGCACGAGGTCGGTCACGTCGTTTTGGGACACTCGGCCCCTGGTTCTGTCGATAAAGAAGATTGAAGCTGATAACTTTGCCTTCTCGATTCTAGCTAAGCAGCAAATAGATCCGTCAGGCGTGATGGTCTTCTTCCTTGTGGTTGCCCCTCTATTGCCCACAGACGACGAACTTACTGCGACGAACCGCCGCGTCGATCACCCAATGAGTGGCCGCCGCATTCACGCATTGGGATTGCGTCTCATGGAACATCCTGCCTATTACTATCCTGGAGCTACGTTGTCCGACCCAAGGATACCCAAGCTCAAGGAAATTGGCGCTGGTCTCGCGCAGGCCGGCGACGACATTGATAGTCTTTCCAAACAGCAAGTGCTCCGCAAGCTAGCCGCCGACACAAGCCTATCGCAACTCAGCGCATGTCCGCGCTAGCATCCTAACCCTTTTCATCCTCGCCAAAGGTTTTATGAGTGATGGCTCTCGTCAGCAAGCCTCGCCCGCTCGGCGCAGAGGTTTTCTCATTTTACCAACCCCGTCCTTGCGCCGCACAAACCGGTGCGGTAACAAGGGTCACCTCGGATTTCTAACTGCCGCATCTGGTGTTCTCAAAGCGCACCATTGTTGCACTTCGAGTTTCCGGCGGTCTTGCATGTTCGATCTGTTGCTCGAATTCCTGCGGCGATTAATAACCTAACGCGGTGTGTAACCGCTGCGAATTGTGAAAGATTTGAGAATACGATATGGCCATAAACTCGGCCAATGGCACCGAGTCGGCGAGATTGTTTCTATGTTCCCCCACAATCTCCGGGCCTATCTGACCACGAAGATCTCTTCATGATTAGCTGGCTATACGACCTCAAGCCTAATCAACTCAGCCAAGCCAACGAGCAAATCACGGCGTGAACCCGAGGCGAATTTTGGCACCTCATGAATGGGTCGATCCAGAAAATGAGATCCGCGCCGGAGTGCATATTCCAATGATCCATTGCGCTTCAGCGACCTCGTCATCCGTAGCGCATCCCGATCTGTGATTTTTCGTTTCTTTAGGACTGCGCAGAACTTCTCTCTCTCATTTTTCGGACTGTTGCGAAAGAAATGTATCAGCGGTAGCCGCTGCTTCCGCCGTTTCAGATCGCCCGCGAATGACTTGAGACCGGGTGTAGTCGGATCGAGATCTAGAACGTCATCATAAATCTGCAGCGCAAATCCAAGTGAACGTGCATACCTGCACAGCTCCGTGGTCGCAAATTCAGGTGCTCCCGAGAGAAGGCAGCCGATCCGCGCAGCTTCCTCGAGAAAGCCTGCGGTACCGCACGACACCATTCTCAAGTACTGCAGCTCGGAAATCCAGGCTGACCGTTCGTACATTAGATCAAGCACTTGTCCTAAACAGACTCTGCCATACATGTGTTCAAAGCGTTCCAGCACCCCAAATCGGTTAGCGAACTGCGGGTTGCGGTGGAGCGTTCCAGCGACGGTCTTGTTGGCAGCGCTTTTTAGCATTTCGGAAACTACCAAGCTCACGCCCTCACCGCAAGTCCTATACGTAGAGAATCCTGTTCGGATACCCGTATCGCCTCGTCAAGTCTGCTCGGCACCGCACATTCTTATTCTGCGAATCCCCATGCAGCCGCTCCGAGAATTCCTCTCGTCGAACACCTGATGAAGCACGAATAAAACTCAATCGGATTCGCCACCAGCGATTTCATGTACGTAAATAAATTCCTCCGGCACTCCCGCCCCCGCAAAAACACCTCCGGAATTTTCCTCCTTTGGCTTTGCCAACCGCCGCCATTCTAAACGCCACGAGCCTCAACGGCCCCTACCTTGGCGCTCTGCAAGGAGGCGCCAACCGCTTACTTGCTCTTCTTTCCCAGGCGTTTCTTTAGTTTTTTGAATTCGTCCCTTGACCACAAGTTCTTCAATCCCATGTCAAGGTCCATAAAGACGACACTTGGCGACTTCTGCTCAAATGCTTTTTCCAGACACTCAATTGCCTTCTCGTTTTGCTCAACCGCGGCGTAAGCCACTGACATGAAGTACGGGAAGTTACGTCCCGTCTGCTCTAGGTCTCGCAGTCGCTTTAGGGTCTGTTGTGCTTCGCTCGTATGCTTGGATAAGGCGTACGCGCTAGTAATCCGTGCCAGCAAGCGAGGGTCGTCGGGCGACGATTCTCCCGCTTTTTGATACGCTTTGATTGCCTGGCTGTATTCGCCAAGTTCTTGCAGTGCAAGACCTCTAATATAGTGTGCCGCCCAAAGGCCAGGGTCTATCCCCAAGGCTCTGTCACATTGGTCGAGGGCTGCTGGATACTCCTGTTTGTTGTAGTACGGCCACGCTGAATCAGCGCATATGATGGCCGACCGGCCACTACGAGCCTGCGCCGCCTCAGCTTGTAGTATCGCGGCGTCGTGACGTCCCATGCAGGTGAGGAAAATAGCGTACCAGTGGTGTGCAGGCGAATAGTTATTGTCCAAAGCGATTGCACGCGTGAATTCATTCTCGGCATCCTGCCATTTCCGCTCAAATCGAAAATAAAGGGTTGCTTGAGCCGCGTGGGCTTCGGCTAGGTCTTCTTTGATGTCGAGCGCCTTTGCAATCGCGCCCTTAGCCTCACGGACCATGTCCGCCGGGTTCACACCCGGGAATTCTGCAAGGCCCAGCAAGAGATAGGTATCGGCTAGGTGGGCCAAAGCCCGAGCGTAGTTGGGATCGCTCTCAATCGCCCGACAAGCCTTCCTAAAGTGCTCGGCGGCTTTTCTTAGTCCACTCTCCGTTCTTTCGTCCAAAGCGTTCCGCCCGTCTCTGTAGGCGCTTCTTCCTTCTGTGTTGAGCTGCTGCTTGGCTTCATGGTCCTCTATGAGCATCTGAGGCAATTCAGCACCGGCTTCCCGTGCAAGCGCACGTGCTAAGCCACCGCTGATTGGCACCGTCTGGTCGTCGCGCATATGAATTACGCCTGACCAGATACTCCTTTCGTCCTCGTCCTTCACTCGGACCAAAGATTGCCTAAGATCTAGAGAACCTCCGGTAAGACTCACCTGAGTTTTGAGTAGGTAGCGCGCTTTCAAATCGCGAGCAATATCCTCGTCTGTCTTATTCGCTATGGGGTAGTCCCTAACGCTGTGGTGGTCCTTGAGTCCAAGGACCTTAAGGCCCTTCGCTAGCTCCTTGAATCTTCGGATCATTGAACCAGTCATATAATCAAGTAAGTCGGGTTCAAGGCCGGGTATGACTCCTTCAAACGGCAGCACAGCCAACATCATTCCCGACGTGGATCGATCCCAAGCGGGCGAATCGTCCTCTACCGTTACCCGTAGGCGAATTCTGTAGCCTACCTTCTTAATCGTTTCAATGACTTCCTTCTTGGAGTCGCCAAGGTTTTCTCGCAGGCCCTTGATTGTGTGGCGGATCGAATCGAGCGCGCCGAAGTGATCTCCGCCAGGCCAGAGTGCCTCCTCAATTTCCTTATCATTTACGACCTTGCCGTTCGCCCAGAGCAACGCAACAAGCACGGTAAATTGTTGAGGGGGCAGACAAACCAGCGAGCCGTTCCCAAGCTCGTGAGAGTTTAGATCAAGTTTGAATGGTCCGAAGCGAAGGACCCTCGCAGTTTCCGGCCACATTGAGCGCGGATTCTAACACGCAGAGCGATGTACGTAGCAGCTTCAATACTGGGCGCCGTTAGTCATTGCAGTCCGTCGGGGTCGTCAATGCTTCATGAATACTTCACGTCGAAATCATTTTGACTCACGAAAATTGCAAGCGTAATTCATCGACGTAACCAACCAGCTCCGGTAGTCTCTCGCGCAAGGTACGAGAGTGCGTGCCCCGAAGGAGTAGCAATGAACCACACCAGAAAGCCAGGAACAAGCAATCCAAATCAGCCCAAGAAGAAAGGACAGAAGGAACCCAACAGAATCATCCCATTCCGCAATCGCCCACCGACCGAAGCACCGCTGCCATTCAGAAACAACGAGGACCGCTGGCTGGGTCTTGTCACCGCGTACTATGCCGCCGAGCCGGGTGGCGGGCTCGGTTTCCTTCTCGGCCAACACTTTCTCACTTATTCGCAAAATGCCTATGCGCTAGGCTTCCGCGATGGCATCGCATTTCGACGGACTGGGGTCCTAATACCGACGAAGAGTGGATCGTGTGAGGGGCCAACCTCGCACCAACTAATGCCCCGACAACTCAAGGGCTCCCCGGGCTCCCCAGGTAAAGAAATTTGGACGGATTCACGCTTCATTGAGTCGTGGCTGAGGGTGTAGGCAATGCGACGAAACGACGCTGGGTTTATTGCCCATCGAATCCGCATCTTGAAAGAGCAGAAATCTCGCTTACAACAGGAGTTCGACGAGGCTCGCAATCGATTCGTCGAACTATGCCTTGGCCACGGCTTGGCGCCGGGTATCGTCCCGGCCAAGATCCCCAACTACGCAGTCAGAGCCAATCGGCTGCGGTGCGGGATCTGGTCTAGCGCAGTTTTGGCAACCTTCGTTTTTGGCATTCTGAATGCCCTCACGATTGAAGCTGCTTCGGGGCCAGTAGTCTTCTTGGGCAGCCTCGTTTTTGCTGTGCTGGTGGGCTATTTCGCAAGCAGCGTTTTGTCCCGATGGCTGGACGTGGACATCATGGAGCCGGAAAGCACAAAAGCGGCCGACATCCTGCATAACACGAGTGGAGCCGTGGCAATCGTCAGCTTTGTGATTTTTCTTGCTCTTCGCTTCTGGGAAAGTTCCACTGCCCGAAGCTCTCTGCCCGTTCTAGCTACCCTCTTCGAGTTCAGTCTGCTGGTTGCGCTGGCGAGCGCACGCGAAATTCTGCCTGCCTACAGTTGGGCCGAAGAATATGCAAACAAATGCGATCGTGTTCAACGAAAGGTCGAGATCCTGAACCAACGAATTGAGTCTTGCAAAAGATACCTGACTGAGGAGGACCACGAAAATGACAGGGAGAAGAACGATCGTGATGATTCAACTGGGCCTCGCACTCCTTCTGCCAACGACGTCCCAGGGAAACGACCTAAGCCGAACGGGTCGGCCGCAGACCATCCGGATATTGATTGAGGACCGCGTCGAGCGGCAAATTGTAACCCGTGTCTTGTCCGAACTGTTTCAGACTGCCTTGCAGTACGGCCTCGACGTGAATGTCCGGGCGACAGGTTCTCTAGGGGCACCCGATTGGTCGCCATCAAAACCGCTGAGCCTTTCAGACCTCAAGAGGGATTCACTCGCTACCAAGGTTTTCGGCAGTTCCGACGACAGTGAATTGACCTCTGAGCGCAGCAGCCGCTTTGAATTGGCCGTCAAACAAATGGATGAATATTTCGCGCGATATGGAGGGCACGGGTCGGGCTGTGCCGTACTCCTGCCGATCGCTCAGCAAATTGCGAACGAGGACTTCCCACTTAATGTAGTTGTCCTTGGAGGCGCAATTTGCTCCTCCCCTCGTGTCACCGTTAAGCTGCCACCGAATCGACGACTTGTAGTTTTGCTCGCCAGTGAAAACGCTCCTGATGATAACCCTTGCGCGGCTATCGAGCAGGAACGACGTCTGCGTGCTGCATTCCCAAAGGCTGTTGTAACGCCGCTTGTGGATTCCAGTACCCTTTCCAGGGTTCTCCTAAATGGCTCAGATGGCCTCGGCTCACAGCTTGTCGTTCGCAGCTGCGACGACCGCAAGAAACCTAAAGAAACACAAACCATCGCGAGTTCCTCACAGGAAGTTCCCCCTACTGACTCGCCGAACAAACGCTTGCACGTCATTTCGCCACGCCAAGGTGCAAAGGTTGCACGACTAGTTCCTTTTCAAGGAGAAGGCGCGGCACCCCGCGAACAAGTTTTCCCAGTCGTTTGCGTCGGCGACGAATGTTTCCCTCAGCAGCCAGTCACCGCCGATGATAAAGGCAATTTCGACGGCGTCATCATCATCGGGCGTCCGGCCAACGACTGCGGGCAGCGATACGAGTTCCGATTGTTTGCCCAATTAAGGCAGGAACTGACAGTTGGAAGGGTCATAGGGACTTGGCCGAAAGCAGGAGCTTCTTCTCTTTCGGTCGACCTGATACGGGCCGAGGAGTGTGGAGCCGGCGACTAACGAGGTCAGCATGCGTGAAGCTCCGTTTCTAGACGGCAATAAATTGAAGCGGCTAGTGAAATTCTTCAGCGTTTTCCTGGCAGTGCTCGCGGGACTTCTGACGGTTCACTATCCCGTGCTTCCAGAAAAGGTCTTGCCACTCTACCATGTGGACCACTTGGAGGCCCTTAGTTTGGGCGAATTTCTTTCGGCGCTAGCCTTTGCCGCCTCCTTGGTCGCAGTCGTTCTAACGTGGCGCTCCGAGTTGAATCATGCCCGACAAGCCGATGCGGTCGGAGCGAAACGGCTATTGGGTCTTGGCGTAGTTTTCTTGCTAGCGGCCGGCTTCGGTTGCTACATCCATTTCACGCTTGTGCGTGTGTCCGCACGAGTAGCCTGCGCAATCTCAAAGGCGCAAGAGCGAGAAATCACGGATCGTTTCGCAAGAGATATGCTGGTTGAGCTTCGCGCTCCGTCGGTTGGTTTGATGGAAGCGCGTAGAATCGCGACCGAGTTTCTAGAGGCCGAGGAGCTTCCAAGCATTCCTGTTGACGAAGTGCTGAAATCCGCCAAGGAAGTCCCTTTCGGCGATACTGTCATCGCTACGTATGCAACGACAATGTTGTCTTTCAAGTTGGGGCTCTTCTTCGCAGCTGCCGGACTCGCACTCCTGTCATCGCCAAGTAACACACATAAGAACCGACCCCTCAGGCTACAAGATGTCCGGAACCTTTCAAAAGAGATCACAAAGTAAGCCTGATTTATTGCGGACCGAGGAACTCGCTCCGAGCGGTTCACGTACGTAATCCGCAACCTTCGGTAGATAACCGAATGTTCTGATCAACTCAACTCATTGAAAAACAAGAAGTTGGCTCCCCGGGTAGGATTCGAACCTACAGCCTCTCGGTTAACAGCCGAAATGATCGAAAATCTAACTGCCCTATCTGGTGTCGGTTACGAGAAGTCGGGGGCCATTTTTCCTTCTTTAGTTGCACCCACTCCTGCACCCACGGTCCCTAAGACCAACACACCTGCTTACAAGCCGACGAAGAGAATCTAAACACTTTATCGTTTGGCTGCCCTTAGTTTCTTGAGCATCGGCTTTTCGCCCGAAAGAAAGATACAGCTCGTTGACTTTGGATCTTCTGACCGGACCCAACACCACTTAGAACTCTCTGATGAAACAAAGTCGGCCACCCTACTCCGTGGCGCGAACTATTTAGGACCGTTGATTGGAATAGGATTGCCATCGAGACTGTAAAGATCGTCAAGCCCTTTCACAGGTCGACGACGGCCAGGCCCGCCTGGCCGCCCGGGAGAGTCTGGAGACGCGAGTTGTAAAAGCTCAAGATGCATGATGTCTTTTGTATCCTCGTACTCGCCGCCCCAACGCGCCCAATTTGGGCGGCCCAATTCAACGAACTGCTCGACGACTTCTTTTGGAATCGTGATGATCCCGTATGCTCGCCAAGCCTCTATGGTTGGCTTCGTGAACTCGCTGATGAGCGTGCTCAATGCGGCCAAATCTGGGTCCGACTTCATCTTCCCATCCATCGCAGCGACCTTTTCCTTTGCCTTCTTGTCGCCTTTGAGTTTGGAGCGTTCACTTTCGAACTGTTCTAATTTCGGCATAAATTGGTTCAGCCATAGTTGTAATTTCTTGGACGCTGCCTCGACTCGCGCATAAATCCTGCGAATCGCATCGATCGAAGAGCTGTCCTGGAACAACTGATCAACCCTTTCTCCGGTTGCGCGCTTGAGAGCCTCAATTACGTTCTTGTTTTTCTTGCTCTTCTTCAGTTGTGGATTCCAGGTTCCGTCAATATCGATTGCGAGTCCGAAGGCATGATTAGAGAGTTGATCGGATCCACACTGAAAGCGTGGCACGAATCCGCCGATTACGAAGCCCGCAGCAGCCATCCGGTTGCCAACGCCCGGATTGATCTTCAGAACAGATTGCTCCACGTTTGCCAGCAACCGGCTGAGTTCTTCATGCGTCCCGCCTTTCACCGGGATGCCAAAAAAAGTTGTTGGACTGATGTGGTCGAGGATGTCGCTCTTAATCGAGGTATAGCCCGCGCGGTAGTAGGCACCGCGCATCACGCGATACTTTTCTTCGGGCGTTGCGTATGAGTCAGGGCAATTGCCGCTGCGAATTGGGGTAAAGCTCGGTTGTGCAAACTTCAGCTTGTCATATTCGGCTTTCGCTAAAGCCGCGTAGGCGTCATACCGACTCACAACGCTCGGCCGCAAATTCTCGATTTCTGATACCTGGCGCGGGTACATGTCGTCCAACACAGGGCTTTCGATCGATTGCGAATATTCGGGAAACCATTCTTGGCCGCCTGCCAGTAATCCGCCGCCTCCCCGCATGCCAGTAACTGAGCGGTATCGAGCGGAAGGATCGCCAGCATCTGTTTTGGACAAAGCACGCGCAAACAAGATACCCATGGCATCTTCTACCGAAGCGCCACGCAGGAAAGCCTCGTCGACGACCGCCTTCTCACTGACATCGAGGTTCCGAACTTGCTGAAATCCTGAAAATCTATCGGCAGGCGCGATTGCCCGCATCGTATTAGTAACTAGCCCGCCATCAATCGCTCTTGAATCAGACCCGATCAGCCGCTGATTGTCTTCAATGCCTGCCATGGATACCCTGCGCACTTAGTTCAACCATCTATCAATTGCTACCCGCTTGCACTGCACTGTCCTTGTCGTCGGTTTCAATTAGGATCTCGTTGTCGATATCCGGGTCCTTGTCCTTGCTCTCGAGGCTCTCGCCGCCAGACTAATGATTTTCGAGCTCCGCATCCCAGACTTCTGCCTATACTTCTTGACCTAGAGGGCGTGGTGCAGGCGACCAATTTCCTGAATTTCATCCAGCGTGTAGTCGCCGATACCCAGCGCGAACAACTCAAAATCCCAGGCCTCTTGCGATTGATATCTGCAAAAGGAGAGATGGATTTCTAGGAGGCTCGCCTAGGAAGAGTAGAGGCTTTGTCCCTTGCCGCGCAGCATTGAGTCGGGCGAGGGCGTCTTTACTATACTTCACCGCCTTAGGCCCCGAGCCGTTATAGTCCTTAGCCACAGCAACAAGTTCCTCATCGCTGAGATTGCCGAGACTCCCTGGCGAAACGCGACGATCAATGATCTGACGCAGACGAGCACTCATATAATAGAGATCCAACTGCTCATCGACCCCGGCTATTCGGGGATCACCTTTGTCTTTCTTTATCGGGTCAGGAATAACCGGCTTGTGGTACTGCCTCTCAATATAAGACGCAGCATCGCGGAGTGTAGCTCTTGCTAGATTTGCTATACCAGTCGAGCCACCTGGGAGCTTATCGGGGATAATGTCCCAGAACCGCTCATCATTTACAGCCGACAGCGTTTGTAAGCGCCGTTCGCCAGACTGCAATTGCTTTGTGAGGTCGGTCACCTCAGGAGCGTTCTCCTGTTGAAGGATTACCGCCATCAACACCACCGGAACGTTGTTGTACCGAGCTGCGTCATATATCCAACGCTTGATCGATGTTTCTTGATAGCCGGGCACTTGCCGTGACGGAAAGCCGGGGGAGTGGTACCTGGTCCTCTGGGTGACATTGGTCGGTACATCCGCCGGAGGGTCAGTGGGGTGGCTCGCCATTTGGGCTCGCCCCGTCAAGAAGTCGAGAATCTGATACAACTCCTCGCTGCGTTGAGGCGAGGGTGTTATCTCGATCGGGTCCATCCTCATCACGCCTCGAATACTTATCGGGTCCATTCGGAGAACCGACATGGAGTTCTTGGCTTTCGCGCTTGGAGCATCTGGAGACTTCTTCGTCGGCCGCTTAAAGGGTGTGGCACTTTCCTTCTCGGCCCCGCGACTTGATGGCGGGAGTCCACGCTGTTCGTTGGTGAGAAGTTCTCGCATATTTCAAACTCGCCCCTACCCAGGGTTCTGTTGCAATAAGTAAGCGCTCGGTACGGGTTCGCTCCACGGAGTTCTAGTCTTTTGTCCAGCATTGTAAACGAGATGCGCGAGGGCCGAGCCGCTCAGACAGACATCCCTTTTGGACCATGAGAACACCGCACGCTACGCTATTGTCCGGCGTCCACCGTTACATTTTGGTGGCCTTCGACGACCACTACTTTATCGATATCGGGATCGCCGTATTCGGCGTTTGCGAGGCGCGCAGCCAAGCGCAGATTCTCCAGTTCAGCATGGCGTGCTTCCGCCTGAGCCTTTTTTATGTCAATGGCGCGATGAATCAACTTGAAGTCCTCGAGCAGCGGGTGCGTGCCAGGCAATGCCTCAATGTACAGTGAATTGCTAGGAACAATCACCATCTCAGGGTTTTGTTTTGACAACAGACGGAACATCGTCTCTTCAAATGCTGCCTCATTATCCACAAACGACTGTGGACTCTTCGCGTAGGTATTTGCCATGGCCTGTTGCAGCTGTTGGACAGTTAAATCTGCGTCGGGATCGGGATCCGCCGCCATCACACCAATTTTGTCAAAGGAAATATAGGGATGGACCAAGTACCATGCCATGTAGTTATGGAAATTCACTAGGGGGAAGATCATATAATTCCCTTTAAATCCGAGGAGGTTGTCGAGGTCAGCTATCTGGTGTAGCTTCCACGGTTGGGGGCTCAACGTTGGCGGAGGGAATGGGATCGTGAAGCTGGTGCGTGCAGTATCAAGCACGTTCGCAAGCCCCGACTTGGCGGCTATATTCACCTTGGTGTTGTGTTCGAACATCGGAATATCCAAATCGTAGAGCCGAAAATACCGCTGGTCCGGGGGTTCATAGGTCCAGATTGCCTGCATGTAGTGGATAATGTTGTCCTTTACATGGAGGCGCAGCCGGTCGATATCGGCGAGCATACCGTAGTGCTTGGTCGCGGCCGCTGTGTACTTATCAATCGCCACCTGAAGCGCGGTGGTTTCCGTTCGTAGATCACTTACCAACTGATTCGCTTTGGCTTGAGCACGATTCAGCGTATCTCGTGCAAAATCGACCCTTGCCCTGTCCGAGTTTCCGTCGTTGGGCGCTCCGGCTTGCCCAATCCCCAAGGGATCGAAGAATGCCTTCACGGCCTTTTGTGTCTCGGCGTTTTGCAGGTCTTGCACTGACTGATTTTCAGACGTCTGCAACAGCATAGTGGCCGTGTCTAAGGACTGGTTTGCGAACTGGACTTGCTGGGAAATCTTGTCTACCACTGCCTTCTGATGGGCAACTGCCAGTTCCAGGGTCTGCAAGGTAACTTCTTCGCCGGTGTAGTTAGCCGAAAGATATTCCAGAGCCGGCAAAAACGAATCGTCCAGTATCGCGCGTTTGATGATCCAGTCGTGACGCAAGATCCAAGCCGGATCAACCTCGTGCGGAGCAGGAACATCATTGGCAACGAGGACGACGGGCGTCGCCTTATAAAGATGCTCGTCCACCAGATATCTGCGTTGCAGCTCATAAAACAGGTAGGTCACGGTCAGTTCGTCATTGGGATTCCGAATCTCACGGAAGGTGGTGCTCTCATCTTCCCGGCTCTCTTCCGTGGTGATTTCCATCCGATGTTCGTTTCTGTACTCCTGCGAGGACTTGACCACTGATTCATGGAATTCACGCTTCGTTTGCGCCGACTCCACGGCCTGATCCTTGCCCACCTGCATCCCCCCTTCGACCTTATAGATCTCCCCATTTCCGTAGCTGCCTTTTGCATTGGTCTGGAAATTTGTTTGGTTCTTCGCCCGGTCAACAATCTCCGCATCCACGCGCCAGGTGTTGGAAGACTCGTCCTTGCCGCTGTGCAGGGAGTCCTCGATTTCTTTGATATTTCGGGTCTTCTTGACCACAGTTTTCGTGGTATACCGACGTGTCTCCTGAGGAGCAAGCGGTATAGTCGTTACCAGATTGCCCACCTGATACGACTGTGGTACCCAGTGCTGGCGGTAATTCAATAACAGTCCGTAGTTGATGGATGCCGGAGCGAAAACATCGAAGCGGTATCTTTCCTTGAGCATCGTGTCCAGCTCTGCCAACAATTTGGTGATATCTGGAAAGGTGACATCCGTCGACGGGGGAGATAATGGAGCAAGTCCTCTGCCAATCCTATCGAAGATGTCAAGCCGCGGGACGCCCGGAAAATCGGAGAGATGGTTGTAGGCATCGTGACTGTCGTTGCTCACGTCGGTCTCAGTCAGCCAGTCATCGGGAAGAGGATGGTGATCGGCAACCGAGTGCCATGTACCTGTGCGATATAGTTCCTCAACCAACATGTCGCACCCCTTGAGCGTGCTAACCACAGCGTCCTTAAGCTGTGTGATTTCAACTGGAATCTGTGACGGCGCAGCGCTCCCGCTGGGTATGCCAAGAACCGTTCTAAGGTTGGCGAGAAAGTCGTTGAGCTGATCAACGCCTGCGATGTCTTCGACAGGTGGGCCCGAAAAACGTTTGCCGCGATCGGCAATGCCTGATTGTTCGTAACCATAACGACCTTGATCCATCAGGGCGTCGAAATATGCGTAGAGCTCTGTACCTATCTTTGCGATCCGTGTATCCAGGAGTTCGGCCCATACATCTTCGAACGCAATCTGGAGGCGGAAGAAATCGTGATAGGAAGCCGCATCCGATGCTCCGGTGGAAAGCTCGAAAGGAGATGAAGTATCCGTGGGATTTGGAACTTGCTGCCAAACCACAGGTGTAGCGCCAGTGAGTTGGAAATATGTATCAATGTCCTTCTGATATCCGACCTTTCCTAGATCGTCCTGAGTGACCTGTTGCGCGTTGCGCGCCGCTAGATTGGCCCATGTCCACGGTGGATTGATGCTGTCGCGGATCGTTGCTGGAGTGGCTCTTTGTGTCGCCGAAACAGTCTTGGGCTGGGAATCAAACTCGACAGCTGACTCCGGTGTCGATACATCACCTAGGAGGAGCTTGACCTCGTCCATGATGTATTGCGGTGTCTGTGCTGGGTTAGCGGAGTTACCGGTTGAGTTTCCGGCAGACTTTTTGCGGCTCATTTCTGTGGCTCCTGCTTGACCGACTGAATGATCTTGTCCACTTGCAATTGCAGCGCCAGCCGATTCAGTGTTGGATTTCCGTTTGAGTAGAACTCAGTTCCCTTCATTTTTTTCATCAAGAGGGTCAAAACATCGCTCAACTCAACTGTGCCCGCCTTCTCGCTGTAACTCGGAAGAAGGTTTTTGATCTCTCCGGCGGGTAGCGCGAGCGTCATTCCTTGGTTTGTTGCTTCGCTGTCATTGAACGTTTTTATTTGTTGCGAAATGATTTTCCTCTGCACGGCTTGAACTGCCGCCGGGTGCTTTCCTTCGCCGACGTGGTTCGGGGGCAGTGAACCTTTCGCGAACCTGCTCAAGCTGAAGCTCTTGAAAATCTTGTGGGCCTTTTCAACAGAGGCACGCGGAAGTGGCCGTTTCAGAATCGCTGCAGAAGGCGTCCTTTGATGGTCTGATGCCGACGCTTTTGTCCGTGCCTTCGTGTCCGCGGCGTGTTCGAGATGTTGACTGTTTTTTGCCGGCATGGAATCAGGACCTCCGCACAATTTCGGTAAGCTTGAGATCTGCCACGACGTAGCATGGCAATAGGTTCCCCGATACTAAGCCCCTTTCGTCGTTTGTCAAGTTAAACAACATTACTGCAGCCCTCTAGAGGATCAGTGCCAGAACTGCAGGCTCTGAGCTTCTGTAAAATGTGACGGAACTCTTCAAATCGTTTCAGTCCAGAAGCTATTGGGGTAAGGTCATGTTTTGACCGGCGCTTCGACAGCGCTGGCACGAAAGCTGCGACAGACGATGGAGGAATGTACTTCCCGGTAACAAGCACATCGTGCCATGCAGCTTTCGTCAGATGCGCATCCTAAGATTTTGTGGTATTACTCACTGAAACGAACCTGCATCGTCTAACACTTTCTAAACAGAATCCCGATTCCCGTTAGTTAAGCGCGGTCCGGGCTATGACTTAACCGTGGTAAGATTTTTCTTGGGTCTCAGGAGCCGCTCTCACGACCGCTTGCTCGATCTGGCAATTGCCTGGAAGGGAAGACAGCATGATAAACGCTCCTGGGACCATTGCGAGCTCTGCTAGTCTGTCGCCATACTCCGAAGCATTAGGCGCATGGTTGAAGGTTGGCTACGGTCTAGGCTTTGTCGATGGACAATTCAATATATCGCCGACCGATTTCGAGACTTTTAGAAAGTGGGCCCTCTCCGCCCCCGCAGATGGGCTTCTTCCTGGACCGGAAGTATCCCAAGATGAGCGCAGACGCTTGACATACTTGTTTTGGGGTGTGATCGCCTATCTTACCCTCCTAGGCGTGCTGTCCGCTGAAGTCAGCATTACAGCGGCCCTAGCATCCGGCGTACCGACTGCCTGGCAATGCGCCATGGCTGGCCTACTGGGCAGCTGCGTGGCCGCATTCAGGTCTTGTCTCGATCGACGTGCCAACGGACTTGAGGATAAATTCGGTAATGTCGCACCGGATCCGAAGACATCTAAAGAGCGGTTCTCAGACGGGATGGTTGCGTGGTTTATCGGGCGGCCCCTCTTGGGCGCGGTCATGGGGACTATGACTTTGATCGCCATACGCGGCCATGCGCTTGGCCAGAGTATCGGTTATGCCGAATTTGATGGGAATCCGGCGAAGTTGGTCTTCTACGCTTGGACGGCCGGCCTTTTTACCAAGACGCTGCTAGACCTATTGCTCGGAGTCACAAAAAAAGTCTTTAAGGTTTGAACACAAACCATTTCGCTCACGCACCTTTTCGCCACTGGGTCCTAGACCCCACAAGAGTTGAATTGGGCCACGCTTTACGTCTAGGTGGCCTTTAACTACGGCCACGTCTATGCCCACCACTCTTCGGTACTCAACCGAATGCTCTACCGTCCTTCAACTCACTGAAAACTTGGAGGTTGGCTCCCCGGGTAGGATTCGAACCTACAGCCTCTCGGTTAACAGCCGAATGCTCTACCGTTGAGCTACCGGGGAACCGAACAACCGATTTGTTTTCATTCTAATACAGCGAAGGAAATCGTGCCACTTCAACCGTTGGGTCCAACTGGGGTGCAACATCCTGATTTTTCGAACTCTGTTTGGTGAAACGAATAAATCGGCTGACTGATTCTCAACGACTTAGATTTAAAGCTCACTAGAAAAATTCAAGAGTATTCGGCACCGCACCGAATACTCTTTTTTCTATGAAAATGTGGAACTGCCGACTAACTGCATCTCAGACAGATGACGTACATACCGTAGTAGTCGGAATCTCGGACAAATAGCTAACAGACCTCAAGGTCCAGAAACGATGGGAGCACGCGGCTTCACTCTTCCTCAAACTGGCCAGCGAAGAGAGACGACAGTTGTCTGAACAGGACGTAATACCCCGAACGGAACCCTACAACTTGGATAGGTCTACACTGGCCGACTTGCTCGGGGCCAAATGGGGGGTGCTGGGCTGATCGCAATGGGTTTTGCATGTTGTGGGACAACACCACTCCTGGAACTCGACGGCCTCGAGTTTTTGGCGAGAACGAGTTGGATTTGCACACGATCGGTCATGAAGTGTCTTTGACGGCCGGAGAAAAAGGAACTTCGGGCAATCGTTTGACGCTGATCATGTGGCCTCGATGGCAAACGGGACATTCCCGCAGCGAGCGGCCCGTGAGTCTCTCGTATCGATCACGATAATCCTCTTGTATCGCGGGCTCGGAGCGAATACGGTGGAACCCACTCGGCAGAACGTGGAGCAAAAATCGCCGGATGAACTCGTCCACCGAGAGGGGCATGGTTTTCTGCTGATTGTTATCGCGGTAGTCTCTCCAACTAAATTTCACTTGACCCTCTTCGATGTCGACAATCCGATGATTGGAAATGGCCACCCGGTGGGTGTAGCGGCCGACATAGTCCACCACTTGCTGTGGTCCGGCGAAAGGTGGCTTGGCGTAGACGACCCATTCCACGTCTCGCACTGGATCGAGATAACGGGTGAAAGCCTGGGGATCTTGGAGTGCCCGAAGCGAAGAGAAGAACTGCAACTTACCGACGTCGAAGGCTTGCTGCAAATACTTCAAGAACAATCGGCGGAACAGCCGGGAGAGCACCCGTACCGGCAAGAAAAAGTTGGGGCGGCAGGAGATCCACCGAGTACCATCCGGCGAAATCCCGCCGCCCGGGACGACACAATGCAGATGCGGATGGAAAAACAGGTTCTGTCCCCAACTGTGCAGTACGGCGAAAAAGCCGATCTCGGCGCCCAGATGTTGGGGATCGGCAGCGATGGTGGACAAGGTCTTGGCGGTGGCGCGGAAGAGCATGCCGTAGAGGAGATCTTTGTTCTGGTAAGCGATGGCAGCGATCGGTTCGGGAATCGTGAAGACGAGATGAAAATAGTGCGTCGGGAGAACTTCGGACGTTCGTTTTTCGACCCACTCCGCACGAGCGAGGGACTGACATTTTGGGCAATGACGG
>WNFS01000654.1_pt1 | contig 25160 bp, 26 predicted proteins | sample 5400141 | NCBI WGS metagenome assembly WNFS01 (sample SAMN13153358, study PRJNA577476) | soil metagenome | isolation source: 60 cm saprolite under Madrone tree | place: USA:California | collected 2016-06-14
CTCCCGTCCCTCGGCGCGTCCGCAAACGCTTCAGCATCAAACCGAGCCCACACCTGGTTGCACGGTCCTCCCGCCCGGTAACATCGGAGACGGCGCGATGATACCCGCTTCGGTAACATCTACAGATGGCTTGACAGGGACCGGCTTCCATGTGGCGCGGCGGCGGGTGAGCTCGGCCTCCCCCACGAGCAGATCGAGCTTCCGCTCCTTCACGCTCAGCTTGATGCGATCTCCCGTGGCCACGAGGGCGAGTGGTCCACCCATGGCGGCCTCGGGAGTGACGTGGAGCACGATCGTGCCGAAGGCCGTTCCGCTCATCCGCGCGTCGGAGATTCGCACCATGTCCTTGACACCCGCGCGAGCGAGCTTTTGCGGGATGGGAAGGTAGCCGGCCTCGGGCATGCCCGGCCCGCCCTTCGGCCCGGCGTTCTTGAGCACGAGGATGCTCTCGGGCGTGACAGGAAGATCGGGATCATCCACGCGGGCCGAGAGGTCCTCGAGCGAATCGAAGACGACGGCGGCCGCCTCCGTCTCGAAGAGACGCGCGTCCGCGGCGGAGCGCTTGAGAATGGCGCCGCCCGGGGCCAGGGTGCCGAAGAGCGCGACGAGCCCGCCCACCGGCAAGATGGGCTCGCTCCGCGGGCGTATCACTCCGCGATCCACGTAGCGCGGCGCGGCGTCGAGACGGGCACCTAGCGTCTCGCCGGTCACGGTCAGGCAGCTCTCATAAAGCTGTGGGCGCAGCTCGGACAGTACCGCGCCCAGCCCGCCCGCATTGAAGAAGTCTTCCATGTAGAAATCGCCCGAGGGCTTGAGATCCACCAGCACCGGTGTCTCGTCCGAGATAGCGTTGAGCCGGTCGAGGGAGATGGCCACGCCCGCGCGTCCCGCGATGGCCGTGAGATGAATGATCGCGTTGGTGGAGCCGCCGATGGCGAGAAGCACGCGGAGAGCGTTCTCGAAGGCGGGGGCGGTAAGAATGCGATCGGGCGTGAGCCGCGAGGCGCCCAGCCTCACCGCCGCTTCACCGGTCGCTTCCGCCGCGCGCAGCCGATCCGCGTGCACGGCCGGAATGGCGGCCGTCCCCGGCAGCGTCATGCCGAGCGTCTCCGCGATGCAGGCCATGGTACTGGCCGTGCCCATCACCGCGCAGGTTCCCGCGGTGGTGGCGAGGCGGCTCTCGATGCTTTCGATCTCGTCCTTCGAGATCTGTCCCGCGCGGTAGCGCCCCCAGAAGCGACGGCAGTCCGTGCACGCGCCGAGCCGCTCACCCTCCCACCGCCCGGTCATCATGGGTCCGGCCACGAGCTGTATCGCGGGCACGCCCGCGGAGGCCGCGCCCATGAGCTGGGCGGGCACCGTCTTGTCGCAGCCGCCCACGAGGACCACCGCGTCCATGGGCTGGGCGCGCACCATCTCCTCGACGTCCATGGACATGAGGTTGCGATAGAGCATGCTCGTCGGCTCGAGAAAGACCTCGCCGAGCGAGATCGTGGGGAAGTCGATAGGCAGCCCGCCCGCCGCCGAGACGCCGCGCTTGACCGCGTCGATCAGCTCGGGGAAATGGCGGTGACAGTTGTTGAAGCCGCTGCCGGAATCCGCGATGCCCACCACCGGCTTGGCGAGGCTCGCCGTCGAATAGCCCATGGACCTCGCGAAGGATCGTCTGAGATAGAGCGCGAAGTCCCGATCGCCGTAGTTGGTCAAGCCGCGCGACAAGCCGTGGTCCATGCTCATCTCCGTCAGATGAGGCCCGCGGCACCCAGGAGCGCGCCGAGACCAAAGAGAAAGAAGAGGCCGGCGGCGACGCGCCGCACCCAGCCCATCGGCACCCAGCGATCCAGCTTGATGGCGGCAAGGACGGCGAGGCCGTCCGCGGCCAGCATACCGAGCGTCGTGCCCGCCGTCACGAGCATGGTCGAGGCGTAGCGGGCGCCCAGGGCCACCGTGGCCAGCTGGGTCTTGTCGCCCATTTCGGCGAGGAAGAAGATGACGATGGTGGAGGCGAGCGGTCCCCAACCGGGGTGCTGATCGGGCTCATCCGCGGTGTCGGGCACGAGAGTCCACACGCCGAAGGCGATGAAGGTCAGCCCGAGTAGCACCGCAAGAATCCTCGACGGAATCAGGCGCGCCAGCCCGACACCCACGGTGGCGGCGAGGGCGTGGTTGAGGAGCGTGGCAAGAAGTATCCCCAGCATGACTGTCCACGGACGGCGATAGCGCGTGGCGAGCGAGAAAGCGATGAGCTGCGTCTTGTCACCCATCTCGGCGAGGGCCACCACGGCGAACGAGCTCCAGAGCGCGGTCATCCTGACGATGATACCGCGCAGGAGGAGGGAGCGGTCAGGCTTGGGGCGGTGCGAGAAGCGCGGTCAGGTCCCGCACGTCTTTGAGCCCGTCCACGGTTTCCACCGCCTCCATGATCTCGCGCGCCCGCCCGTCGCCAAGGGGACCCGAGGCGAGCGTGAGGAACTTCGCCACCACCTCCTCGGAGGACACGGGATTGGCCGCGTCGCCGCGAACCACCCCGGTGGTCTGTGAAAGCGTGCGGCCGTCCCTGAGCCCGATCCGCACATGGGCGGTGGGATAGTCGGCGCGCTTGAGGGCCATCTCGTCATCGGCGGACACGTCGATGCGCTTGGCCATGGCGCGGATGCGCGCGTCGTCGAGCATGCCCTCGTCGAAGGCCCCGACGTCCGTGCGGCCGAGAACGAGGGCCGCCGCCACTGCGTAGGGAATGGAGAACTTGGCCCCGAGCATGCTCTGGGGCTCGGTTTCGAGCATGCGCAGCCCGAACGGGATGGAGGTGATGTGAACGGTCGCCACTTCATCACCGGTGAACCGGTGCTGCGCTCTGAGCGACATGACGGCGTCGAGCGCCGGATGATTCATACGGCAGCAGGCGTGGAACTTGAAGTAGTTCTGCTCGATGCGATAGCTCTCGCCGAGGCCGGCCACGGCGACTTCGGGCTCGAAGCTTTCGGCGAGGAGCGTGCCGTAGACGTCCGAGGGCGCGTCCTCGAGGGCGGTGAATCCCGCGCGATGAAGGTCCAGGGCGAGGATACCTTCGAGCCCCGAGCGCCCGGGGTAGGCATTGCGGATGGTGGCGCCTTCGAGGGCGGGCGTCCAGGAATTGGCCGGGGTCATGGACGCGGAGAGGTTGATGACATGGCGTATCTCGTCCGAGGGCAGATCGCTGAGCCGCGCCACCGCGGCCGCGGTGCTGATGGTGCCCCACGTGCCGTGGGAGTGGACATTGGGCCGGACGAAGGTCGCCCCGCCCAGGCGCGAGCCGACCTCGTAGCCCGCGATTACCGCCTCGAGGAGGCGGGGGCCGTCCGCGCCCATTTCCTCGGCCACGGCGAGCGCGCCCGGGATGACGTGTATGGCCGGATGGCCGCCGCCCAGACGATTCCCTTCGTCCATTTCGAGGGCGACGCCCGCCGTGGCGTTGGTGAACGTGGCGAGCAGCGAGTCGGACTTGAGCCCGTGCCCGGCCAGGGTGCAGAGGCCGTGGGGCGACCGCTTCGCCGCCATGCGGGCCAGGCGCACGTTCTCGGGCAGAGCGCTGCCCGCCACCATGGCGCCGATGGTGTCGAGGAGGACGAGCTTCGATGCCCTGACCGCGGAGGCGGGCAATCGGTTGAATTTCGTATCGTGAACACAGTCGGCGAGCTGTTCCAGATAGTCCTTCATCGTACCGAGCCTCCGAGCGGCGCCCTGGGGTTCGTCCGCGCGAGGAATCGGCCATGGCCCGGCTTCTGCTCGAGCGTGCCCCCATTCAGAAGCACTTGGCCGCGGAGCAGGGTCATCCACGGCCGGCCCCGCGCCGCCCAACCTTCGTAGGGCGTGAAGCCCGCGATGCCCAGATGGTGCTTCTGCTCGATAGTCCAGGACGGCGCCGGATCCCAGATGGTCAGATCGGCGTCGGAGCCCACGCGCACCGCACCCTTTCGAGGATAGAGCCCGAAGATGCGCGCGGGATTCTCCGCCATCACCCGCGCCATCCACGTGACGGGCAGCCCGCGATTGACCACGCCCTCGCTCCACATGAGCGGCACCAGGGTCTCGAGCGACGGCGCGCCGAAGGGGATCGGCCTGCCCTCCTTGTCCACGAAGATATTCGCCCGGCCCGCTTCCTTGGCCGCGGGCACTCGCGGTGAATGATCGCTCGCCACGGTGGACACGAAGCCCTGTTCGGTGCCCGCCCACAGCGCGGCCTGATTGACGCCGTCGGATGAGCGAAGGGGGGGCCCGATCTTGGCGAAGGGACCGAGGCGCGCCATCTCCTTGTCGTTGAGGAGCAGGTACTGCGGGCAGGTCTCCGCCCACACGCGCTGCCCCTCCGCCTGAGCGCGCTTGATGCGCTCGAGGCCGAGGCGCGTGGAGAGATGGACGACGTAGACCGGGCAGTCCGTGAGCTTTCCGATGAGGATGGCGCGATTGATCGCCTCCTCCTCCGTCCAATCGGGACAAGTGGCAGGGAAATCCGTGGGCGCCGTGCGCCCCTCCGCGATGGCTTTGTCCTCGAGGTAGCAGAGGATGTCGCCGTTCTCGCAGTGGAGCTGGCAGATGCCGCCCAGTCGACCCAGGATGTCCATGGTCTTGGCGATGAACTCGTCCGAGACCATGCGCTTGGGTCGCTTCTTGTAGGTCATGAAGAGCTTGAAGGACGTGACGCCCATCTTGAAGGCCTCCACGAGGCCCTCGAGGATCTTCGGCTCGTGGTTCAGGATGAAGTGGAAGCCGAAGTCCAGCACGGAGAGCGACTCCGCCTCGTCGCGGAGGCGGGCCACGGCCTTGGGGAGGGTCTCGCCCTCGTCATAGGTGACGAAGGGGAGGAGGGTAGTGAGCCCGGTGTGCGCGGCCGCGAGAGGCGCCGTTTTCCAGTCGTCGTACTCGGCGCCGATATGGAGATGACAGTCGATGAGACCGGGGAGGACGAATCGGCCGCCCGCGTCGATCACCCTGTCGGCAGGGGGCAGAAGGTCTTCCGGGCCCATGGCGGCGATCTTGTCGCCCTTGATGGCGACGGCGGTCTCGACGATGTCCGAGGCGGTCACGACCTTGCCGCCGCGGACGATGGTGTCGACTCGGGGACCCGTCATCGTGGTAGCTCCTGAGTGGAAGAGTTTGCGCGGAGGCAGGACCTCTTCGGGCTCTGCACCCTCATCGGTGCGATTCCTTCTCCGTCACGGGTTGCAGCAGCGTGGCGTAGTGCTGGGGCTGGCGCCGCCCGAGGAAGTTCCAGCGCTTGCGGATCGGCGTCATCTGGTCGAGATCGATCCGCGAAACGATCAGCTCGTCGCCGGTGGTGGCGGCCTTGGCGAGCACCTGGCCCTGGGGGCTGATGATGCAGGAGCCGCCGATCAGCTCCACCCCGTCCTCGATGCCCGCCTTGGCGATGCCAATCACGAAGCAGGCATTGGCATAGGCGCCCGCGCGCATGCAGAGCTCGTTGAGGTCGAGGGCAAGCGCGGAGATCGGCGTGTTGTAGCCTATCAGGATGATCTCGGCACCCTGGAGGGCGAGGGCGCGGTAGCTCTCGGGGTAGCGGCGGTCCTGGCAGATGGCGATGCCGACCTTGGCGCCGCAGGCGTCGAACACCCTGTAGCCCGTGTCGCCGTGAGCGAAGTAGTAGGGCTCGTAGACCTGGGCGAAGCCGTCCGGCTCCCTCGTCCCCGGCAGGTGGATCTTCCTGAACGTCCCGCAGAACTTGCCCGCGGCATCCGTGAGGAGCGCCGTGTTGAAGTACTGACCGTCGGCTTTCTCGCAGAAGCCCGCGTGTACGGCGATGCGCGAGTCTTTGGCACGGCGGAGGAGCGGCTCGAGGGCCTTGGGCGGCATCTCCGTCTCGAAGAACTGATCGAAGTCCTTACGGATCTTCTTGGGGAAATAGGTGGTGAGCGCCATCTCCGGATAGGCGATGAGCTCCACCCCTTGCCCTTTCGCCTGCTCGAGGAGGGCGAGCATCCGCTCGACGATCTCCTCGCGACTCGCGCCTTCGTTGTTGGGGCCCATCTGGGCAGCGGCCACGGTGACGTTGCGGGCCATGAAGAGATCTCCTCTAGGTGACGCCCAGTTTGGCGACTTCTTCGCGGACGAGTCGCTTGATCTCTCGCTCGAGGGCCACGAAGGTGGCACCCGATCGGTCGCGTGGGTGCGGCATGGTCACGTCCACGATTTCCTTGACGGTGCCGGGGCGTGTCGCCATGACCACGATGCGATCGGCGAGGAAGATGGACTCCGAAATGCTGTGGGTGACGAAGACCACGGTTTTCTTGTCCTGCTCCCAGATCCGAAGGAGCTCCTCCTGCATCACTTCGCGGGTCTGGGCGTCGAGGGCTCCGAAGGGCTCGTCCATGAGGAGAACGAACGGATGATTGGCGAGCACACGGGCAATGGCCACGCGCTGCTTCATCCCGCCTGAGAGCTCGCGCGGATACTTGTCCTCGTGCTCGGCGAGGCCGACCAGGGCGAGATACCGGCGGGCGACGGCCCGGCGCTCGGGGCGGGGCAGACCCTGGATCATGGGGCCGAACTCGACATTCTCGATGGCGGTGCGCCAGGGGAAAAGCGCGTACTCCTGGAACACCACGCCGCGATCGGCGCCGGCTTGCGTCACCTCGTGGCCGTCCACGAGGATACGGCCGGCGGTGGGCTCGATGAAGCCCGCGATCATGTTCAGGAGCGTGGACTTGCCACAGCCCGAGGGCCCGAGGAGGCAAGTGAAGCTGTTCTCGGGCAGCTCGAGGCTGACCTCATCGAGGGCAAGCACGCCCTCCGTATAGCTCTTCGACACGCCCTCGATCTGGATGGACTTCACGGTCTTTTGGGAATCACGCCTGGCCCCGCGATTCCTTGCGCCAGCGCAGCAGGCGGCCTTCGATCCTGCGCAGGAGGACATTGGCGAGGACGCCGATGATGCCGATCACCGCCGCCCCCAGAAGCATGTTGGAGACGAGGAAGAAGGTCCGCGCGTCGTTGATGAGGAAGCCCAGCCCAGAGTCGGCGGCGATGAACTCGGCGGCCACGATGACGAAGAAGGACAGCCCGAAGGCCAGGCGCATGCCCGTGATGATGCTTGGGGTGGCCGCGGGCAAGACCACGTGCCAGAAAATCTGCCGCTCGCTCGCCCCCAGGCTGGCCGCGGCGCGAATCAGGACGGGATCGACGTACTTGATGCCCTCGATGGTGGTGGTGAAGATGGGAAAGAAAGCGGCATAGGTGATGAAGGCGACCTTGGAGGCCTCGCCGATGCCGAACCAGAGCACCATCATGGGCAGGAAGGCGAGGGGCGGGATGGGGCGCAGCATCTCGAGCATCGGCTCGACCAGATGCTCGAGCAATCGCGAGCGACCGAGGGCGGTCCCCACCACGATGCCCAGCGCGGCGGCGATGCCGAAGCCCCAGACCACGCGAGACAGACTGGCCGTGATGTGCCTGAGCAGCTCGCCGGAGGCGGCCATCTTGATGCCCGCGCGCATGACCTCGTCCGGCGCGGGGAGCAGGATGGGGTTGAAGACCTTGAGCACGTGCGCGTTGAGGAGGCTCATGCCCCACCAGAGGGCGAAGAAGAGCAGGAGCGACACCGTGCGCAGCACGAGCACGGCCGGTCGACTGAGTTCCCGGCTGGCCCGCCGGCCTGTGGCCGGCGCGGCCGGGGGAGCGGCGGCTACGCCAACCGTGGCGGGCGCTTGCCTTACCGCTTCGGCTTCCATGTCACGAGCTTGGGGTCGACCTCGGCCATGAGCCCCGTGGAGAAGACGTCGTCCGGAGATACGGCGGAGGGGATGCGCTTGATCTCGAGCGCCCACTCGCTCTGCGACCGGATGGCGAGGGCGGCGTCCTCGTCGAAGGCCATGGTGTAGTGGTTGGCCTCGGTCATCACTTTGAGCGCGTCGCGATCGTCGATACGAAGCCCCTTCTCGAGGGCATCGAGGGCCTTGGTGCGATCGTTGACCATCAGATCATTGCCGCGCTTCAGCGCGCGTATGAGCGCCTTCAGGGTGCGGGGTTTTTCCTTGATCCATGTGTCCGAGGCGAGGAGGAAGGCGTAGACGTGCAGGAGCTGCTTGTCGCCCGTCAGCTGCTCCGGCTTCCCCGTGATGTACGAGACGGTGGCCGTGGTATAGAGCGTGCCGCCGAGCTTGACGAGACGGAAGAGGTTGGGCTGCCAGCCGAGCAGACCGTCGACATCGCCCTTGGAGGCGGCCACCACGCCTTCAGAGGGCTGCATGTTCACCAGCGTGACCTTGGTGGGGTCGAAGCCGTATTGCTTGCCGAGCTTGGCCAGGATCAACACCTGCGAATTGCCTTGAGTGTGCGCGAGCCTCTTGCCCTCGAGGTCTTTGGGGCTCGCGAGCTTGGTCTTCGGCGAGAGCACGAAGCCCTGGGTGCCCGCGATATTGGCGAGTGGTGCGATGGTTCGCACCGGCAGCTTCTGTCCGCCGAGCACGATCTGAGCGAAGCTGCCCCCGCCCGCCACCCCCTGCTGGCCGCTGGCCATGAGGGTGATGATGTCACCGCCGGACTGCTGCCACTTCACGGTCACGGTCAGCCCTTCGTCCTTGAAATACCCGAGCTGGTCGGCGAGGGCGATCTGCGCGCCCAGCTGCGGGTCGCGAACGGCCGGCAGGTCGAAGGTGGCTTGCTCGACCTGGGCGTGAGCGGGGCCCAGGCCGAGGACGAGAGACAGGAGTAGCAGGGGAAGGGCCCGTCTGACTATGGTCACGATGTCCTCCTGAGTTGGCGGTGTGAAGCGCGGATCACCTGGGCAGCAACGCCCGTGCCATTGCGTCATGTGCCGGCCCCTCGCCAAAATTCCCTCGCGATCCTCGTTTACCCAAATACTCCAATCGGCGTCTCTCGGCAAGCTGCCGAAGACGTGGGCAGGCGCCGGTCACTGCCCACGCGGCGCGCAAGGCCCCCTCACCCTGCCCTCTCGCCCGATGGGGGCGAGGATTCGATTCCCTCTCCCTCAGGAGGGAGAGGGCACGGTGAGGGTGGATGTCCACTCGACACCGCGATCCAGGCTACGACGTCACCGGCGCGGCCGAGGGCCGAGCGACGTAGCGACCAAGAGCCGGGCCCAACACCTTCCCGTGCTCGTACACCAGCGCGCCGCGCAAGAAGGTCGCCGTCCTTCACCCCGAGATCCATCGGCTCGACCGAAGGCTGCCCTGGGCGCACGAGCCGCACGTTCTTGATGACGAGGTCGAGGAGATCTGCCGTCATGTCTCCACGATCTCGATGGGGAAGAGCTCGAGGGGGTCGTCGACAACGACGAGGTGGTGGATGTTGAACTCGTAGACCTCGCCCGCCTTGATGTCGGAGGGCGAGAAGGGGAAAGCGAGATTGCCCGCGATGGCCTTGCGCCCCGGATACGTGACGTGGAGCCCGGCGGAGCGCGCGAGAGCGAGGACGGCCGCCGACGTGTCGGGATCGTCGGCCACCACCTCGATGACGAGGCCGATCTCGTGGGAGCGTATCTCCTTCACCTGCTCGAGCCGGCCCATGACGCCGTCCCGCCCGTAGACGTGGAAGATGAGGCGATAGCCGTCGGGGTAGGTGTCGGCCACGCGCTGGCGGATATTCTCGAGATAGGCGTCGATCTGCGAGATGAGAATAGGATCGCGCACGCCCGCGATGGTGAGGGTGCGGTAACCCACGCGCCGCACGCCCTCGAGCTTGAGAGTGTACGCGGGGGCCTTCACGTAGCGGGTGCCGCTCACCCGTACCTGGCGCGGATTGATCTGCTCGAACGTCGTTTGCGTGAGATCGATGGCGCCGCCCGGGAGGTGCAGGAGGTACGGGTCGGCCTTCTCGTAGAGCGTGTGGGCGGCGACGGAGGCGACCGTGCACACCTTGTCGGGATTGGGCGGCTCCACGATGAACGCGTCGTCCTCGACGAAGCCGAGCAGGCTGTCGGAGCCGTGGCGCGGATAGGCCGCGGCCCCGCCGCACTCGAGGATCTTTCCCATGTGAATGACGAGACCGGGGTCGAAGCCCGCGCGCATGGGCAAGGCCCCGATGGGGGCGGGGTCATAGGCGCGGCCGGCGATGATCACCTCCGCCTCCATGTCGAGGGCGCGCACGAAGGGCTCGTAGCCCATCTGCGCGACGATGCGCACGCTCCGGTCCACCTCCGCCGCGGTGAGCGCCCAGTCGAGATCGAGAGGCGATGTTCGCCCGCGCGCGATCTGCTGCTTGAGCCAACCCTTGTCCACCTCGGCGCCGATGATCGCCGTGCGGAAGCGATAGCCGCGCTCGCGACAGATCTCGCGATAGACGTCGAGGGTCCACTCGAGATGCGGGGTGCCGCCGCCCCCGCCCGCCGAGCCGATGAGGACGGGGATGCGCCGCTCCCGCGCGGCCTCGAGAATCATGGCGAGGTCGCGCTTGAACGCGCGCCGATTGGTGAAGGGCACGCCCGCACCCAGATAATACGGCCCCGGATCCGTCGAGCCCGCGTCCACGGCGATGGCGTCGGGATTCCGCTTCATGCCCTCGGCCATCGAGCGGACGGGAATGCCGTAGCCCAGCATGCCTTCGGGAGCCAAGATGGTCATACGGTGGTCGGTTGTGCGCGTGGCGCTCATGCGTCCTCCCAGGGGACGGCGTACTCCATCAGCGGCACGTGCTGCTGGGCGCCGTAGACGTCGCTCTCGCCGAGGGCGCCCGAGCCCATCGGCCTCCGCAGGGTGATCTTCACCGCGTATGCCGGATCGAACTCGATGATCTTCAGCACGTCCTCGGCCATGACGCCGTAGAGGCCCGCGATGGTGATGCGGTCGAGAGCCTTCAAAGCCTTGAATCGCTCGTAGGTCGTGTGATCGGGGAAGACGATGTCGAGGGTGAGCAGAAAGGGCCCCGCGTTCTTGCTCGTGACGAACGCCGCGATCTCGCCGATGGTGCGCCGCATGGGGCCCCATGGCACCACCAAGCGCGCGGACTGTCAAGACTCGCACGTCTGCTTTCTCATCTCCGCCGCCGCGCGTTGACACGTGTTGGCACGGATGCTAACCTCGCGCGCATTCGAACACACGCCACGTCAGCCCGCATCGTAGCGGACGCACCAGCCGGGAGTGGAGGCACACCATGAGCGAGCGCACCCAGGGTCAGCCGTCTGGCACCGTCAGCCGTCGGAAATTCATAGCCGCCACGGGCGCGGCGGCGGCGGTGGCGGTGGCCGGATTCCCCGCCGTCCTGAGAGCGCAGGCGCGCGAGGTCAAGGTCGGCTATCTCCTGCCCGTGACGGGTCCCCTCGCTTTCGAAGCGGCGCTGGCCCTCAACGGCCTCACCCTCGCGACGGACGAGATCAATGCCACGGGCGGCGTCAAGTCGCTCGGCGGGGCGAAGATCACCCTCCTCCCCGGCGATACCCAGAACAAAGTCGAGCTGGGAAATTCCGAAGCCTCGCGTCTCATCGACCAGGGCGTGGTGGCCGTCATCGGTCCCTTCTCGAGCCTCGTGGCATTTTCCGTGCGGCAGGTGACGGAGAAGAACCGCACGCCCTTCCTGCTCTTGGCCGCCGTGGCCGACAATCTGACCGAAGGCGGGCTCAAGTACACCTTCCGCATGCAGCCCAACGGCAAGGCCATGGCCACCCTCACCGTGAGCAACATGTTCGAGATGGCCAAGAACGCGAACGTGCCCGTCAAGCGCGTGGCCATGATGCACGAGGAAGGCAACTTCGGGACGACCATGGGCAATCACGTGGAGGCTTTCGCCAAGACCATGGGCTACGAGCTGGTGCAGCGCATTCCCTACAACCTGCGCTCGCCCGATCTCACCTCGGAGCTCTCCAAGGTCAAGGCGTCGAAGCCGGATCTCCTGATCGTCAGCGGCTACTACGGAGACTCCAAGCTCATCGCGGAGACGGCGGCCAAGCTCAAGATCGGCGTCAACGCGCTGGTGGGCCTCGCCAACGCGGCCTATTCGAATCCGAAGTTCATCGCGGAGAATCGCGAGCTGACCGAGCACCTCTTCGACGGGAACTACTGGCACAACCCGCAGAGCCCGCGCGCCCGCGCCGTCTTCGACGCCTACCAGAAGAAGTTCGGCTCGACCATGTCGAACCACAGCGTGCAGGGCTACGAGGTCATGTTCGTGCTCCGGGACGCCCTCGAGCGCGCGGGTTCCATGGACCGGGACAAGCTGCGGGAGGCCATCGCCAAGACGAACCTCACCGACCAGATCCTCACCCAGGAGTCGATCCGCTTCGACGAATCGGGCGAAGACATCTACGCCACGCCCGCCCTCATCCAGGTGCAGAACGGCAAGCCGGTGGTCGTCGGCCCCGCCAAGTACGCCGAAGCCAAGCCGATATTCCCCGTGCCCAAGTGGAAGGGTTAGCCTCGCCGCGCGGCGAGGGCCGGGGGTGACTTGGGGACTCCTGCTGCAGGCCGTGGTGAGCGGTCTGCTGCTGGGAGGCGTGTACGGGCTGGTCGCCTGCGGGCTCAGCCTGATCTTCGGGGTGCTGCGCATCATCAACTTCGCCCACGGCGCGGTGATGATGCTCGCCATGTACGCGACGTACTGGCTCTTCGTGTTGGCCGGCGTCGATCCGTATCTCTCCGTGGTGCTGACCGCCCCGCTCTTCTTCGCCCTCGGCGTGATCATCCAGAAGGTCGTCATCGAGCCCAACCGCCTGGCGGCCGAGCACAATCAGCTCCTCCTCACCCTCGGGCTCGCCCTCTTCTTCGAGAATCTGGCCCTCGTGCTCTGGCAAGGAGATTTCCGCACCGTCAAAGTCTCGTACTCGGGCGCCTCCTTCATGCTCGGGGAGGCGCTGGTCGAGGTGCCGCGGCTCGTCGCGTCGGGCGGGGCCGTGCTCATGGCCGCCGCCCTCTTCGCCTTCCTGCGTCTGACCGACGTGGGCAAAGCCCTCCGCGCCCTCGCCGAGGAGCCCGAAGGGGCGGCCCTCGTCGGCATCAATGTCTCGCGGATTCGCGCGGCGAGCTTCGGGCTGGGATCGGCCTGCGTGGCCGTGGCCGGCGCTCTGATCACGCCGTTTTTCTACGTGGCGCCGGACGTGGCCGAGTCCTTCAACATCATGGCCTTCGTGGTCGTGGTGCTGGGCGGCATGGGGAATTTCGTGGGCGCCCTCGCGGGTGGTTTCATCGTGGGGCTCGCGGAATCGCTGGGCGCGGCCTTCCTCCCCGGCTCGCTCAAGCTGCTCGTGGTCTTCGCGATCTTCATTCTCGTGCTGCTCTTCCGCCCCCAGGGTCTCTTCGGCGGTTCGCGTGAGCGCTAAGGTCGGCGGCGCGCTCGCTCTCGCTGCGCTCGTCGCGTTGCCCCCGCTCATGTCGAAATACCATCTCGAGATATTGATCAGCGTGCTCTTCTGGGCCTATCTCGGGATCGCGTGGAATGTACTTGGCGGCTATGCCGGACAGTTCTCGTTCGGCCACGCCGCCTTTTTCGGCATCGGCGCCTACACCTCGACCCTTCTTCTCCTCCGGGCGGGGCTGACGCCGTGGATCGGCATGGCGCTGGGCGGCGCCTTGGCTGCGGTCTTCGGACTTTTCGAGGGCTACCTGTCCTTCCGCTATGGGCTCAAGGGTCCGTACTTTTCCCTCGTCACTCTGGCCTTCGCGGAGATGCTTCGGGTGATCGCGGTCAACACCAAGGCCGTGGGGTCTTCGCTGGGCCTGGTGGTGCCCACCTCACGAAGCGCGCCCGGGCTCTTCGTCTTCTCGGGCAAGCTGCCGTACTACTACATCATCCTCGCCATGGGCACCCTGGCCTTGGCCCTCACGTGGAAGATCGGCCGGTCGCGGCTCGGCTTCTCCCTCGCCGCCGTGCGCGAGAACGAGGACGCCGCCGAGACCGCGGGCGTGGACGCCCTCGCCACGAAGCTTCGCGCCATGGCGCTGTCGTCGTTCCTCACCGCGCTCGGCGGCACCTTCTACGCGCAGTACTTCGCCTACATCGACCCGACCATCACCTTCGGACCGAGCGTGTCCATCGGCGCGCTTCTCCCCGCCATCGTGGGCGGAGCGGGCACCGTCCTCGGGCCTGTCCTGGGATCGTTCGTGCTCACGCCCCTCTCCGAGCTCACGCGCTATGCGCTGCGCGGGCGCGCGGGCGCCGACATCATGCTCTACGGGGCCATCCTCGTCCTCGTGATCTCCTTCCTCCCTCGGGGAATCATGGGCCTGGTGCGAGAGCGCCGGGCGCGCGCGGGTCGGCCGTGAGCCTCCTCGAGCTCTCCGGGCTGACCAAGCGCTTCGGCGGGCTCCTCGCCGTGAGCAACTTCGACCTCGGCGTGGAGGCCGGCGAGATCGTCGGGCTCATCGGGCCCAACGGCGCGGGAAAGACCACGGTCTTCCACCTGATCGCCGGTTTCCATCCGCCGACCGCGGGCGACATCCGATTCAAGGGCGCGTCCATCGTCGGCTCCAAACCACACGCCGTCTGCCGTCTCGGGCTCACGCGGACGTTCCAGATCGTCCAGCCTTTCGCCGGCCTGACCGTGATCGAGAACGTCATGGTCGGCGCCTTCAATCGCGAGCCCGATGCGGGAGCGGCGAGGCGGTCGGCGGCCGAGATCGTGGAGTTCGTGGGCCTGGGCGCGCGTCGCGATGCGCCGGCTCGCAGCCTGACCCTGTCCGACCGGAAGCGCCTCGAGATCGCGCGCGGGCTCGCCACGCGTCCCGAGATGCTCCTCCTCGATGAGGCCATGTCGGGGCTCAACCCGACGGAGATCGACGAGATCATCGGGCTGATCCGCCGCATCCATGCCCGTGGAGTGAGCCTGCTCATCATCGAGCACGTGATGCAGGCCATCATGGCCCTCTCGCACCGGCTCGTCGTTCTCCACCACGGCGAGAAGCTGGCCGAGGGCGCCCCCGCCGAAGTGGCCCGCGACCGCCGGGTCATCGAAGCCTATCTGGGGGAAGGTGCGTGAGTCTCCTCGAGCTGCGAGCCGTCGAGGTCGCCTACGGCGATCTGCCCGCGCTACGCGGCGTGTCGCTTTCCGTCGAAGCGGGAGAGACGCTGTCGGTGGTGGGCGCCAACGGTGCGGGGAAGACCACCATGCTTCGCGCGGTCTCCGGGCTCATGCGGCCGCGGGCAGGCCAGATTCTCCTCGACGGTGTGCGCCTCGACACCCTGCCCAGCCACGCCATCGTCGAGCACGGCGTGGTCCAGGTGCCGGAAGGGCGGAAGATCTTCCCGAGCCTGACCGTGCTCGAGAATCTCGAGATGGGCTCCTACATCTCCGCGGCCAGGGCCCGGCGGCGGGAGGGGCTCGAGCAGGTCTTCGCTCTCTTTCCACGGCTCAAGGAGCGCGAGGGTCAGGCCGCGGGAACCATGTCGGGTGGCGAGCAGCAGATGCTGGCCATCGGGCGGGCCTTGATGGCGCGCCCCCGCGTGCTCATGCTGGACGAGCCGTCGCTGGGATTGGCCCCCATCATCGTGAAGGAGATCTTCCGCATCATCGGCGAGATCAACCAACTCGGCACCACCGTGCTGCTCGTGGAGCAGAACACGCGGCAAGCCCTCGCCCTCTCGCGCCGCGGCTATGTCCTCGAGAACGGCCGCGTGGTGCTCGAGGGAAGCGGCGCGGATCTTCTCGGCAATGAGCACGTCAAGCGCGCCTATCTTGGGATGTGAGGAGGACGTCACGTGACTGAATGGACGGCGGGGAGTCTCGCGGAGGCGATCAGGGCAAGGAAGCTGTCCCCGGTGGAGGCGGTGCAGGGGTATCTCGAGCGCATCGAGCGGCTCAACCAGAAGCTGCGCGCCTTCATCACCGTGGATGCGGAGGGAGCGATCCGGCGCGCGCGAGCATTGGCAGAGGAGCCGCCCCGAGGTCCCCTCCACGGTGTTCCGCTCGCGTACAAGGATCTCTGCGCCGTGAAGGGACTCCCCACCTCCTGTGGCACGCGAACCCCGGACTACTTTCTGTCCGGGCACGACTGCACGGCGGTGGCGCGGCTGTCACGGGCGGGCGCGGTAACGCTCGGCAAGCTCAACATGAGCGAGCTGGCCATGGGCCCCTTTGGCGACAATGCCCACCACGGCGATGCCCGGAACCCGTGGCGGCTCGGCCATATCACGGGCGGCTCCTCGAGTGGGTCAGCCGGAGCGGTGGCTGCTCGTTTGTGCGCGGGCGCACTCGGCAGCGACACCGGCGGCTCCATCAGACTGCCCGCGGCGGCGTGCGGCATCGTCGGTCTCAAGCCCACGTATGGGCGAGTGAGCCGCGCGGGGGCGATGGCGCTGTCGTGGTCCTACGATCACCTTGGTCCCATGACCCTGACCGTGCGGGACTGCGCGCTCCTCCTCGGCATCATCGCCGGGCGCGACCCGGCGGACGCCACCGCGAGCTCACGCCGCGTGCCGGACTACCTGGCTGCGCTCGACGCTCCCGTGCGCGGGATGCGCATCGGCGTGCCCGAGAACTACTACTTCGACGGGCTGCACCCCGAGGTCGACAAGGCGGTGAGGGAAGCCATCACCGCTCTCGGGGGACTGGGGACCCGTGTCGAAACGCTGCGGGTGCCCGATCCCGAACCCATGGTCGCGGCGTGCAACAACATGATGGTCAGCGCGGAGGCTGCGTCGATCCACTCGCGCATCCTCAAGGAGCGGCCGGGAGAGCTCCAGCCCGCGGTGCTGGCGCGTCTCGCGCCGGGGCTGCGCGTGTCCGCCTACGACTACATTCAGGGATCGCGTCTTCGCGCGCAGCTCACGCGCGAGTTCATTGCCGACGTGTTCTCGACGGTGGACGTTCTCGTTGCCCCGACCATTCCCGAGCCCGCGCCCACGCTGGCCGAGGCCAAATCGGGGACGACGGAGGACGTGGTCAGGCGCATGGGCCAGTTCTCTCGCCTCACGCGGCCTTTCAACGCGCTGGGCCTGCCTGCCCTCTCCGTACCGTGCGGATTTTCGTCAGACGGCCTTCCCATCAGCCTGCAGGTCATCGGCCGACCCTTCGACGAGATCTCCGTCCTACGGCTGGGCCAGGCCTACGAGCAGGCGGCCGGCTGGCATATGCGCGAGCCGAAGCTGGACTGAGGGGAAGCTACTTCTCGGTGTCGACGCCGGCGCCGGCTATCAGCACGGCCAGCGACACGATCAGCAGCGCCGCGGCGAGGGTCCAGAAGACGGTGGGATACTCGCCGAGGGCGAGGAGGAGGAGCGAGGCGCCCACCGGCCCGATGGCGCGGGCGCCGTTGGCGCCCAGCGCCACCGCCCCCGCGATGGACCCGTAATGCCGCGGACCGAAGATCTTGGCCAGCGAGGTGGCGCGGGATAGCGTCGACATTCCGTTCGAGGCACCCATCACGATGATGAAGGGCAGGGCCGTGCCCATGAGCACGATGAGCGGGATCAACCCGAGCCCGACCGCCTGACCGAAAAAGACCGAGGCCACCATCCAGCGGGCGCCGAGTCGGGCCGAGATCGGTACGAAGATCAGCCGCCCGGGAACCTGCACGGCCCCCATCCAGCCGATGATGGCAGCGGCCAAGGTGGCCGAATAGCCGCGTTCTCCGAGAAAGGGAATGAGATGGACGCTGACGGCAGCCGTCGCGAAATTGCCCACGAAGAACGCGATCGATAGCACCCAGAAGACGAGCGTGCGCGCGGCTCGGCCCAGGGTCATGCCGGGCGCTGCCGCCGGGGCGCCATCGGCGCCGCGATGGATGGTGGAGGGACCGCGCCGCAAGACGAGGGCATGGAGGGGGATGGTGATGACTGCCAGCACGACGGCAAGAATCGTGAGGGCGGCGCGCCAGCCCACCCGCTCCAACAGCCACGCCTCGATGGGCATGAAGATCGTCGAGGCGAAACCCGCCACGAGGGTCACCGTGAGCAGCGCGCGGTCGCGGCCCTCGCGGAACCACGAGACCACGACCGCGAAGGCCGGCTCGTAGAGCGTGGCCGCCATGGCCAGGCCCATGAAGAACCACACCGCGTAGAGGGTGGCCAGGCTCTCCGCGCGAGCCCACAGGAAGGTCAAGGCCACGGCCAGGCAGGAGCCGGCCGTCATCAGCCCGCGCCCGCCGTGGCGGTCGATCCAGCGCCCGACGGGCAGGGCAGCCAGGGCCGCCACCCCCAGCCCGATCGAGAAGGCGGCGGTGATGGCGACGCGCGAAGCCCCCAGGTCGCGCTCCATGGAGTGCAGGAAGACAGGGAAGCCGTAGTAGATGATGCCCCACGTCACCGTCTCGGTGATCGAGACCGCGGCGACGATGATCCAGCCGTAGTAGATGTGGCGCGAGCCGAGGCGGATCGAGGGAGCGGGCGCGGGGGTCAGACGGCGGGCTCTTCTGCCGTCAGTCGAACTGCAGCCGGAAGAAGGGATGCGCGGGCGCCGAGAAGAAGTGCACACGGCGCGTGTAGTCGAGCACGCGGGCGTAGCTCTCGAAGCGCTCGGCCAGTCGCCGGTAGGGCGTGGGTGTGCCTCGGGCTTCGCTCCGCGCGTGCTCCGAGACGAACTGATAAGCCTGTTTGCCCTGGGAGACGTAAAAGCCGACGCTCGCCATGCTCCTCACGCGCTCAGGGAAGATTCCCGTCATGAACAGCGTGTAGTCTCCGATATGGCGTCGCACGTTGACCTCGTGCTCGGGGCGGAAGTCCGGCGAGTCCACCTGCCACGCCGCCTGGATCTCCATCATCATGTCGACGACCGTTTCGAGACGGGGCATCACCGTCCCCCGCGGGTAGAGATTTTCGATCCTGGCGAATCGCGTGAGGAGATCGGCGAGGTAGGGGGCGGCAGGGTCTCCCTGAAGCGCGAGATCATGGAAGCTCGCGCGGACTGCCCGATCGAAGAAGCGTCGCAGTTCCACGGCCTGTCTCTTGGTGGCGAAGGTTCGTCGCCGCCGATGATATCAGGACTGGCCGCCTGCTGACGCTCAAGCTGCCTGCAGTTCGGGGCACACTACGCGGCCTGCACGGGGTCTTGCCGTACGGTTTTACCGTCGCCGCACCACTTACATAGCCATCGCTCCCTGGTCGCGGTTCGATCTTCTCGAGCTCCCCCGTGAATTCGAGCACTTGAGCTCTGGTACGCCATGTGCTTTTTGCCGCGGGAGAGTTCTTGTCGACTAACATAGAGAAGGAATGCCCGGATCCTTGGGAGAGCTCAATGAGCAGACACGGCAGGTGGAGGCGTACATTCCGGGCTCATCCGGTTCTGAGCTTGGCCATCGCTCTCTTGCCCCTGGCGGGGTTGGTGTTTGGAACCGGCATGTGGGTGAGAACGGCCCCCCCGCCGGCGTCATCAAGACCGTCTCAAAGCGGCGCCGGGCCGGAGTCGGCCGGGCGATTCGGTTGGCAGTGGTGCCGGGATTCACCTGGGACCGACCTCCGCCCGTCCAAGGCAGCTCCCACCGAGACGGGGGCGGCTCTTACCCTTCAGAAGGGGTCTCTGAACATCGAGTGGGCCTGGTGTCGTTCGAGGTCGAACAATGGCCTGCTCATCGTCTACGCAAAGGTCACCAATACCGGGGACGAGGCGATCAATCACGTTCTCCTGGATTTCAGTTTCTACGACCAGACGGGGTCATTCATCGGCAACCATTCCGTGACCTTGCGAAGGCTCGAGGCTCACGGCGCCACCAAGATCGAAGACACACTTCCGTCTCAGTATGCGGAGTGGAAGTGGACGGCCTGGTCCATGAGGCTGGCCAGCGTCGACGCCAACTAGGAGCCTTGCCTCAGCTCCGGAATCACCCAGAGCGGCTTGTCGCCCCTCGCCACTCGCTGGACATTGTCGAAGGCGTTCCGGAAGGCCTTGGTCCAGTTCTCCCAGGTCGGCCCCGCGGAGTGCGGCGTGAAGGTGACGTTCTCGAGGCCGAAGAGGGGGTGGTTGATGAGGGGCGGCTCCTCCACCATCACGTCGAGGCCGGCCGCGGCGATCTGCTTCGACAGCAGGGCGTGGCGCAACGCCTCTTCGTCGACGACGGGGCCGCGGCAGGTATTGATGAAGATGGCGTCCTTCTGCATCATGGCGAATTCGCGCGCGCCCATCATCTTGCGCGTCTGGTCGTTGAGGGGCACGTGCAAGCTGACCACGTCGGAGGACTTGAGGAGCTCGGGGAAGAGGGCGAACTTGACCCCGAGAGCGTCTTCCTGGTCCTCGTTGAGTCGGATGACGTCGTAGTACTGGATGTCCATGTCAAAGGCGGCGGCGCGGCGCGCCACCTTCTTGCCGATGGTGCCGAGGCCCACGATGCCGAGCTTCTTCCCCGCGAGCTCGTAGGTGCGGGCGGTGGCGAAGTCGCCGACCCGCCACTTGCCGTGGGTGACGTTGATGTGGTGGAACGCCATCTTCTTGTAGACGGCGAGGATCAGCATCATGGTGTGCTCGGCCACCGCCACTGAATTGGACCCGCCGTTGTTCGCGATGGGCACTCCCGCCTGCTTGGCCGCGGACACGTCGATCCGGTCGTAGCCCGCGCTGATCAGCTGTACCAGCTTGAGCTTGGAACCCGCCTTGAAGAAGGCCTCGCCCATGCCCGCGCGCGGGAAGCCGATATAATACTCGGCGTCCGCCACGTGCTTCAGGAAGTCGGGAGCATCGTGCTCGGTGGCCACCATTTCGTAGCCCTCGGGTACCATGGCGCGGGCTGTGTCCATGATGGGGTCGGGCATCTTGGGGGCGAAGACGATCTTGGTGGCCACGGGAGTCTCCTTTGATCCGGGTTCTAGGACTTGGGTGAGAGCAGCATATAGGTTGCACGGCCCACCGCCACGAGCTTGCCCGCGCCGTCGGTGATGCGGGCCTCGCCGAAAGCGATGCTGCGACCGCGCCGCAGAAGCCGTCCTTCGGCGAGGATCTCTCCGTCGCCCGCCGCGGCCAGGAAGCTCACATTGAGGTCGAGCGTGGTCTGGCCCACCCCGCCCGCGGCATTGTCGTGGGTGGTCCCGAGCGCGCCGCCCACCGCCATGTCCACGAGCGCGCTGAGGACGCCGCCGTGCACGGGGGCGCCGGTGGAGTTCCGGAGCGGGTCCCGGACGGGTACGCGCAGACGCACCCAGCCCTCGCCGGCATCGTCGACCTGCACGTCCAGGTAGCGCCAGAAGAGATTGGCTTGGGCGCGCTCGCGCGCGAGGGCCAGAAGGTCGGTGGGCATGGAAGCCTAGTTATACCGAAAACCCGCACGGGACTCAAACGGCCACCGCAACGATGCAACCCGCGACGATGCCCGCGGCGACAATGCCCGCGGCGACAATGATAGACTCCTGACCTGGCTCGGGAGTGTTCGCATTCACCAACTACCGTAGGGGGAGATATGGCGACGAGGATCGGGATCATTGGCGCGGGGGCCATCGGCTCTGTCGTCGGCGGCATGCTGACCAAGGCCGGCCACGACGTCACCCTCATGGAGCAGTGGCCGGAGCATGTCGAGGCGATGAAGAAGGTAGGGCTCCGGCTGTCGGGCACCTGCGGCGAGCACGTGGTGCCCGTGAAGGCGCTTCACATCCACGAGATGCAGGGCCTCCGCGAGCCCTTCGACTACGTCTTCATCTCGGTCAAGAGCTATGACACGGAGTGGGCGACGGCCATGGCGGTGGCCAATCTCCGCAAGCCGGACGGCGTGGTGGTGGATTTTCAGAACGGGATCAACGACGAGCGCGTGGCCGGAGTGGCGGGCCGGGAGCGAACCCTGGGCTGTGTCATCACCATCAGCGCCGGCATGTACGAAGCGGGCCACGCCATCCGCACGGACACGGGATCGCTGGGATTCAAGATCGGCGAGCACGACGGCAAGGAGACCCCGAGGGCCCGCGAGATCGCCCGCATCATGAACGATGTCGCGGCCACCAAGGTCACCACCAATCTCTGGGGCGAGCGCTGGTCGAAGCTGGCAGTCAACTGCATGGTCAATCCCATCTCCGGCCTCTCGGGCTACGACTCCGCCGAGGCGCGGACCAACGACGTGCCGAGGCGCATCGCCGTTTTCGCGGCGGCCGAGGTGATTCAGGTCGGGCGCGCGCGCGGCTACGAGGTCGAGCCAATCTACAGCATCGACGCCCAGCGCTTTGTCGACGCCGCCGAGGGAAAAGGACTCGCGGAGGTGGAGGCCGACATGGCGCGCGACGCCAAGAGCCGGGTGGGGGGACGCCCCTCCATGCTGCAGGACGTGATGAAGGGCCGCCGCACCGAGATCAACTACCTGAACGGCTATGTCTCGGAACAGGGCAAACAGGTCGGGGTCAAGACGCCCATCAACGACAAGATCGTAGAGCTGGTGAATGCTCCCGGGGTGGGGCTGCTCAAGCCCGACCGCAAGAACCTCGAACCGCTGTGGGCCCTCGTGCCGCACTAGGCAATGGACAAGATCGAGCGCGTGGGACCGCCGGAGGCGGTCGGCGTGTCGGATGGCCTCTATTCCTTCGTGGTCAAGCTGAACGAGCCTCCGGCCGGTCACTGGATCTATGTGTTCAGGATTGTCGCCAACCCCTCGAAGGGGGAGATCGACTCGGACCGCGTGGTCTTCGATCGCGAGCGCGGCCTGCTCTTCGCCAGCGAGGAGGAACTGGTGCCGGAGTGGATCCGGTACATCGACCTCTGGATTACCGAAGCCAACGCGCAGGTGGCCGCCGACGAAGCCGCCGAGGCGAAGCGCAGAGCGGAGACGGAGGCGCGCGACCGGCGAGACGCCCTGCTCAGGCAGGTCAACGACAAGTACAAGAATCTGTAGCTGCGCCGGATCGAGAGGACGTCACCATGACGAAGGCGCTCGAGGGAAAGGTTGCCTTGGTCACCGGTGGGTCCCGGGGCATCGGAGCGGCCATCGCGAAGCGGCTCGGGGTGGAGAGTGCCTCGGTCGAGGCGAGGAAATCGCCGCCATGGTTGCCTACCTCGCCGGTCCCGAGGCGGGGTTTGTCATCGGCGCCAGCCTGACCATCGACGGCGGCGTCACCGCCTGATCGGGCGGCTCGGTGTCCGAATCGGTCGCCGCCCTCAAAAGAACGGGAATCGTTTGCCCCCTCCTCCTCGTCTCAACAATGAAGGCAAGGAGGAATGAGAAATGACCAAGCGAATCTTGGTGCCGCTGGATCGAAGTGATACGGCCGAATCGGTGCTGCCGCTGGTGAGTGACATCGCCCGGAGCAGCGGGGCCACCGTGCGTTTGCTCCACGTCTCGCCCATCCCGAGGCTGCAGGTCGGCGATCACGGTCGGGTCGTCGCCTACGAGGATCAGGAGATGGAGCGCCTGGAGGCGAGTGGCCTGGAGCATCTGAGATCGGCCGAGGCACAGCTCGATGGAGTTCCCGTGGAGACGGTCGTGAGATTCGGAGACCCAGTGGAGGAGATCGTGGGCGAGGCCGAAGTCTTCGGGGCCGATCTCATCGCCTTGGCCACGACCCGCCGCACCTGGCTCCAGCGCTTGTTCGGCAATGTGCCGGACAAAGTCTTTCGTGCCGCCGCCGTTCCTACCCTTCTCCTCGGGACGCGGTAACCCACGCCGGGGTGGCGCTCCCGCTCCAGACGATCCAAGCGTAGGGTCAGCGTGTGCAGCGTCGGCTCAGTCATGGTGGCGCACCTCCCTCGAAACACCAGGCCGGTGGGGCGAACTCTTGTGTCTGCAACTAGCTGGCCGCAAGAGGGGGACGGCGTCCCACGAGCCCGGCAGCGTTTTCCCAGGCGCCGGCCGCGGCGAGTATTGTGGATTCCGCGAAGGGCCGGCCCATGAGCTGTAGAGCAATGGGAAGGCCGGCGGCGGTGAAGCCGCAGGGCACCGAAATCGCGGGCACTCCCGCGAGACTGGCGGGCGTGGTGTAGGAGCGACGGCCGAAGAAGCGCCGCGCCGCCTCCTCCTTGCTCGTGACGGGCGCCGTGTGGAAGGTGATGGCGGGTGCCGGATGAGGCGAAGTGGGCGCGAGGAGGAGGTCGAACTTCCCGAGCGCCTCCAGCACCTGCTCGCGGATCAGCGCGCGGGCTCGCGCGGCTCGGTGGAGGGGCACGGCGGGAATGAGGCCGGCGGCCACGAGCCGCCGCCGCGTGCCCGCATCGTATTCCTCGGGGCGCGTGGCGAGCCAGAGTTTGTGCCGGCCCGCCGCCTCCGAGTCGCAGAGGGCCATGAAGACGCCGCCGGCGTGAGGAATGAGGGGGAGCGAGATGTCTTCGAGCCTCGCGCCCTGCGTGGCGAGCCCTCGCGCCGCCTCCCTCACGCTTTCGCGCACCTCGGCCTGAGTATCGGCGCCGTCTACCAGCTCGGTGATGACACCGATTCGCATGCCCTTCACGCCGGCGGCGAGGGCGGCCCGGTAGTCCGGAACAGCGCGGCGGCTCGTGGTCGGATCCTTGGCGTCATAGCCCGCGATGAGCGCCAGCACGAGCGCGGTGTCTTCCACGGTGCGGGTCAGGGGGCCTACCTGGTCCATGGACCACGCGGCGGGAAAGCAGCCGTGGCGCGAGACGCGCCCCCACGTCGGCCGGAGCCCGACGGCGCCGCAGTACGAAGCGGGACTTCGCACCGAGCCGCCCGTGTCCTCGCCGAGCGTGAGCGAGCAGAGGGCGGCCGCGGCGGCGATGCCTGATCCGGAGGACGATCCCCCTGGGTCATGCTCCGGATTCCAGGGATTGCGCGGTTGTCCGTAGGGGAAGCGGAGAGTGCCGCCCAAGGCGAACTCGGTCAGGTTGAGCTTGCCCACGAGAATTCCGCCCGCGGCCCTGAGCTTCGCCACCACCGTCGAGTCTTCCGAGGGGACATTGCCCTTCAGGAGAGCCGAACCTGACGTGGTCAGGATGCCCGCCGTGTCGAGCTGGTCTTTCACCGCGAACGGAATGCCGTGGAGCGGGCCGCGCCACGCCCCCGTGGCCGCCTCCGCCTGAGCCTGCTCCGCCTCGGCGAGAGCGCTCTCGCTACAGACGGTGATGAAGGCGCGCAGGCGGCCGTCGAGTCGCCCGATGCGATCGAGATAGGTGGTGACCAGCTCGACCGGGGAGATTCGCTTCTCGCGAATGAGCGAGGCCTGACGCGCGGCGCCGGCGAAAGCGAGATCGTCGGCCGCGGTGCTCATGCGTAGCTTTCGGGGCGGGTGGGCCACGGCTCCACTCGCTCCAGCGGCAGCGCGTCGAGCGCCGCCAACGCGTCTAGGAAGGCGTTCAACCGGTGGGCGATCTCCGTGGCGTCCTCACCGTTCAGGGGCAGGGACAGCGCCGCGGCAAGTTGGAGAACGTCGTCGGG
>WNFS01001845.1_pt1 | contig 25160 bp, 21 predicted proteins | sample 5400141 | NCBI WGS metagenome assembly WNFS01 (sample SAMN13153358, study PRJNA577476) | soil metagenome | isolation source: 60 cm saprolite under Madrone tree | place: USA:California | collected 2016-06-14
ATGGGGCTCAAACCCCAGGAAGCGGACTTCGGCCAGACCCTCGGCATCTGGGGCGTGGGGCCCGGGCCGTACCTCGTGCTGCCGTTGCTGCCGCCGCTCACCGTGCGCGACGGCATCGGGTACGCGGCAGACATAGCCATGAACCCCCTTTTCTACTACCTCCCGTACTGGCCCGACCAGCTGGGCATGGACGTGGGCGAGACGATCAACGATCGCTCGCTCAACCTCGACCTCTTCCAGGGCGTCGAAGAGTCGGCGATTGATCTCTACAGCTCCGTCCGCAACGGCTATCTCCAGCGCCGCAACCACCTGATCAAAGGAGGCAGGTAACTGCAGAGCCGCACTGCGCAGCCTGCGCGGGCCCTACAGCGTGATCACCAGGCCGTCCCGGGCGCACTCCTCGGAAACCGCCTCGGCGCGCGCAAGCATCTCCCGGCTCATGTGCGTCAGGATCACCCGCCGGGCGCCCACCCGCGTGGCATGCGCGGTGATGTCGGGGTAGTTCATGTGCCACGGCACCGGCTTGTCGTAAAAGTACGACTCAGCGATCAGGAGATCCGCTCCCCGCGCCGCCGTCGCTACCTCGTCCGTCCACTCGGTGTCGCCGGTGTAGGTGACGACCTTCCCGCCCACCTCCACCCGTAGCGCGGTCGGATTCGTCTCGCGGGTGTGACGCGCCGGCTGTGGCGTCACCACGAGGTCGAGCACGCGGTGGGCGCGGCCCGGCTCCATCTCGATCCAGTCGAGCGGGAACTTCGGCGTCATCACGTGGGAGCCGGGAAAGAGCGCCTCGCGGATTCCGTCCATGCGCGCGGGCAGGTCGCGCGGGCCCGCGATGGTGAGCGGGCGGCTGCGCCGGGCTCCCAGCATGGCGTCGATCAGCAGGAACGGGACGCCGCCGCAGTGGTCGCCGTGCAGATGGGTCAGCAGGATCGCGTCGATCGAGTTGTGCTCGATGCCCTGCTGGGCCAGCGCGATCAGCGACGAGGTGCCGAAGTCGATGGCGAAGCGCGAGCCCGGCCCGTCGACCAGGATGCAGGTCTGAAAGCGCCCGCCGCTGCCGAAGGCGTCGCCGGAGCCGACGAAGCGAACCGTGATGGGCATGGCTCGACCCAGCTTACGTCAGTCATCATCGGTTGACGCTCTCATGTTAGGGTTCATCCGGAACTGACCATGCTCGACTTCACCAACGACGTGGTGCTCGTGACCGGCGCGGGGGCGGGGATCGGCTTCGCCATCGCGAAGGCCTTCCATGACGCGGGCGCCCGCGTCGCCCTCGGCGACTTCCGCGAGGCGGCTCTTCCGCGGGCCGCTTCCCGGCTGGGCGATTCCTCTCGCGTGTACGCGCGCACGCTGGACGTTCGGGATGCGCGCTCGACGGCGGAATTCCTCGAGGGCGCGGAGCGCGCCCTTGGTCCCGTCACGGTGGTGGTGGCGAACGCCGGCATCTATCCGAACACTCCGGTGCTCGACATGACCACGGAGGAGTGGGACCGGGTGATGGAGACCAACATGCGCGGCGTCTTCCTCACCTGCCAGGCCGCGGCGCGCGCCATGGTGGCCCGCGGCACGCGTGGCAAGATCATCACGCTTTCATCGGGCGCCGCCCAGAGCGGGCGCCAGGGCGCTTCGCACTACTGCGCCTCCAAGGCGGGGGTCGTGATGTTCACCAAGGTGCTGGCCCTCGAGATGGCCAAGCATCACATCAACGTCAACAGCATCGCGCCCGGGCTCATCGAGGTGGAGGGCGAGGTGTCGCCGCTGACCCGCGAATACGTGGAGACGCTGACGCGCTCGATCCCGTGGGGGCGCATTGGCAAGCCCGAGGACATCGCCAATGCGCCTCGCCCCTGGCCGACTTCATCACCGGCGAGGTGCTGGCGGTCAACGGCGGCTCCGCGGCGGGCCGCGCCTTTCTCCCGCTCAGCACGCCCACATCGCCGTAGTCAGGCAGGAAGGGCTTCGACGACATGTCAGAGAGGAGCGACGAGCTGCTGCGGGGATTTCAGGCCCAGGAGAAGCGCTTCGTGGAGCGGCGGTTCCCGCTGCGCTTCGCACCCGAGAGCCCGGCCCTGCGCGAGCTGTACACTCAGGCCAAGGGACTGCGCTGGAATCCCGAGACGGACATCGCGTGGGGCCGCCTGGATCCGGACGCGTATGCGCGGCCCGTGCGCGAGGCGGCACGCCTGGTGTGGAGCCGCCGCGCCTGGGGCGCCTACCCAGGGCTCGCCGAGAACACCGCGCTCCTGATCCGCTTCTGCCTCGAATCCGGAGCCGCAGGCATGGACGCCAAGCTCTTCCTGTCCTTCCGCCCCGCCGAGGAGGCCAAGCACCTCGAGGCGTGCTTTCTCTTCGCCAAACGCCTGGGCGGCTACGAGTCCGACCCGGGCGAGGCCGTCGCGCGGGCGAGCAATCATCCGTTCGCGCAGATGGCCCTCGATCCTGACCTGCCCGTGGAGGCGGTCGTCGCCGCGCTCGGCGGCCTCGACGACCAGCTCGATCTGAACCTGTGCCTGAGCCACCTGCAAAGGAGTCGCGACGAGGCCGCGCGGCAGGTCCTGAGGCTGATCGCCGGCGACAAGCAGCGCCACGTCCTCTTCGCGTGGACGCTCCTCGCCGACCGCATGCCCCGGCTCGATGCGACTAGCCGCGCCGCCGTCACGGAGGCCCTCCGCGATATGCTGGAGCGCGTGATCCTCGCCGGCTATCGCAACACGTGGCTCCTGCCCCCGGGGGCAGCCGACCGGCTTCTCGCCGCCGAGGCGCTCACCGCTGAACACGGCCTGGGCGCGTCCACGGCGGAACAGGAAAAGGCGGTGGTCCGGGCCACGCTCGCCCAGGTGCGCGATCGGCTCGCCGCCTGGGACATCGCGCTGCCGTACGTGGATCATCCGGCGCTCGGACGCGCATGAGACGCCGCCCGATCGCCCCGTCGCTCCCGATCGCCCGACTCACGGGGAGAGCGTCATGAGCGCCTATCTCGTGGAGGCCCGCTACCCCCTCGAGCTCGCCCCCGCCATGCCCGACGTCTGGGAGCTATGGCAGCGCGCCAAGACGCTCGAGTGGGATCCAGAGATGGACATCCCGTGGGCGGAGCTGCGCCCGGAGCGCTACACCGAGGCGCAGATCATGGCCGCGCGCCTTCACTGGAGCCGCCGGACCTGGGGCGAGTACGGCGCCATCTCCGAGAGCCCGGCCTTGCTCCTGCGCTTCTGTCTCGAGAACCGGCTGCCCGATCTGCGCTTCTTCTTCACCATGCGCACGCAGGAGGAGGGCCGGCACGCCGAGGCCTCGTGGCTGATGGCCGAGCGCCTGGGCGGCTACTTCCCGCAGCCGCAAAATCCGCCGACGGTGAGCGCGGTGGGCACCCACGGTGTGCGCCGCATGGCCTTCGATCCGGAGACCTCGCTCGAGGGGATCTTCGCGAGCCTGGTCTGCGCCGCCGAGGAGATCCTGATCGACGCGTTCAAGGCGACGGTGCACAAGGCGACCAACCCGGCGGTGCGGCGGCTCATGGAGCTGATCCTGCGCGACGAGGTGCGCCACATCGCCTTCGGCTGGCAGTGTCTGGACGCGTGGGCGCCGACGTTCGCGCCGGAGACGGTGAAGAACATCGAGCGAGCCGTGACGCAGATGATCCAGAATGTCGAGTTCAACGGTTACCGCAACCTGTGGCTCGCCGTGGAGGGCGGCAGCGCGACGCCGATCGAGATCGACGCCGACCGCGTGGCCTGCGAGGCGGGTCTTGGGGGCACCACGCCCGAGGACGAGATGCGCGTGGTGCCGGAGTTCATCAAGAAGATCCGGGCGCGCATGGCGCCGTGGGGTGTCGAGCTGCCGATGTTCGACCATCCCAAGCTCGGGCGCGTCTAGGGTGGTGTGAGACCGGCTCCCTTCGAGTACTTCGCGCCCCGGACCGTCGAGGAGGCGCTCCATCTCCTCGCGCGATACGGCGGAGACGCCAAGGCGCTCGCCGGCGGTCAGAGCCTGGTGCCGTTGATGAACATGCGCTTGGTGCGGCCCGCGGTCGTGGTGGACTTGAACCGCGTCGCCGGCCTTGGAGACGTGAGGCACGACGGCGTGGCCCTCCGGCTCGGCGCGCTCGTCCGCCAGCACGCGCTCGAGCGCGACGGGCGCATCGCCGCCGCCGCGCCCCTGCTCGCCGAAGCGGCGCCCGTGATCGGGCACGTGCAAACACGGGCGCGCGGGACGGTCGGGGGTAGCGTCGTCCACGCGGATCCGGCGGCCGAGCTTCCCGCCTGCATCATCGCGCTCGACGCGGTCCTGCACCTTCGAAGCGCGCGGACCCAGCGCACGTGCCCGGCGGAAGACTTCTTCCGCGGCCTTCTCGCGACGGTGCTGGAGGCCGACGAATTGCTCGTGGAGATCGAGGTGCCCGGGCGGCGCGGGCTTCGCACCGGCCATGGCTTCGCCGAGGTGGCGCGCCGGCACGGGGACTTCGCGCTGGCCGGCGCGTGCGCCGTCGTCGCGCTCGACGCGGCGGGCGTGTGCCGCCATGCGCGGCTTGTGATCTTCGGGGCCGACGACGTGCCCCGCCCGGCGCAGGCCACGGTCGCGCTGATCGGCGAGCGGCCGACCGCGTCGCGGCTGGCTGAGATGGGTCGCGCGGCGGCCGGCGCGGCGGGCGCGCGTGATCCCGCGCATGCTCCTCGCGGACCTGCTGCGCGAAGACCTCGGCCTCAGCGGCACGCACCTGGGCTGCGAGCACGGCGCCTGCGGAGCCTGCACGGTGCTGGTTGACGACGAGCCCACGCGCGCCTGCCTGCTCTTCGCCGTGCAGGCCGACGGCTGCCGGGTGGACACCGTCGAGGGACTCGCCGGCGACGGCCCCGGCCTGCACCCGCTGCAGGACGCCTTCCGGACTCGCCACGCGCTGCAGTGCGGATTCTGCACGCCCGGCATCCTCATGACGCTCGTCGCCTATCTTCGCGAGCATCCCGCGCCGTCCGAAAGGGAAATCCGCGAGGCGCTGTCGGGGAACCTCTGCCGCTGCACGGGCTACCAGAACATCGTGCTGGCCGCCCTCGATGCCGCGGCCGTCCTGCGCGGGGCCGAGGACCCGGTGTGAAGTTCGTCGGGGACCGGCACCTCCGCAAGGAAGACCACCGGCTGCTCACCGGGCGCGGCCGCTACGTGGGCGACATCGCCCTGCCCGGCATGCTGCACGTCGTGCTCCTGCGCAGCCCGCACGCCCATGCGCGCATCCACCGCGTGGACGTTGCCCGCGCCCGCGAGCACCCCGGCGTCGTGGACGTGGTGTCGTTCGCCGATCTCGGATCCGCGGCCCGTCCCCTCGCCATGGTGCCGCCGCACGCCGAGCTTCGCGGCCGGAACTTCTCCCTGCTCGCCGGTGATCGCGCGCGTTTTGTCGGAGAGGGGGTGGCCGCCATCGTCGCGGACAGCCGGTATGCCGCCGAGGACGCGCGCGAGCTGATCGAGGTCGACTACGAGCCGCTCGCGTCCGCCCAGACGCTGGCGGCGGGGGCGCCCGCCGTCCACGACGACATCCCGGACAACGTGGCCGGACGGGTCACGTTGACCCGCGGGGACGTCGAGGCCGCTCTCCGCGCCGCGCCGCGCGTCGCATCCCTCGCCCTTCGCATCGGTCGTGGCGGAGGTCAGCCCATGGAAACGCGCGGGCTCGTTGCGGACTGGAATGTCGAGCTCGGTCAGCTCACGGTGTGGGCGTCGTCCCAGGTGCCGCACCAGATCCGCCAGTTCGTCGCCGATCTCCTCGACCTCGCGCCGCACCAGGTGCGCGTGATCGCGCCCGACGTGGGCGGTGCCTTCGGCGCCAAGCTCATCGTCTATCCGGAGGACGTCCTGATCCCGTTCATCGCGCGGCGCGTGGCGCGGCCCGTGCGCTGGCTCGAGGATCGCCTCGAGCACATGTTGGCCGCGACGCAGGAGCGCGAGCAGGAGCACGAGGTCACGGTGGGCTTCGACGACGAGGGCCACCTCCTTGCTCTGCGCGACCGCTTCGTTCACGACACAGGCGCCTACACGCCGCGGGGGCTGGTGGTGCCGCTCCTCACCGCCTCCATGCTGACGGGTCCGTACAAGATTCCCGCGGTCGAGTCGAGCCTCGTGAGCCGCTATACCCACCGCGTGCCCGTCACGCCGTACCGCGGCGCCGGCCAGCCGCAGGCCGTCTTCGTGGTCGAGCGCGTGTTGGACCTGATCGCGCGCGAGACGGGGCGCGACCGCGCGCAGGTGCGCCTCGCCAACTTGGTGCGCGCGGAAGATATGCCGTGGGACACCGGCCTGCCGAACTATCGCGGCAGCGGCCATGTGATCCTCGACAGCGGCGACGTACCCTCGGTGCTGCGCCGGGCGCTCGAGAGCAGCCGCTACCCGGCGCTCTGCGCCGAGGCGGCCGCCGCGCGCACCGCGGGACGCCTGGTCGGCGTCGGCGTCGCCTGCTACGTGGAGCTGACCGGCGTCGGCCCGTTCGAGAGCGCGCGGGTGCGGGTGGACGGGGCGGGACGCATCACCGCGTGGAGCGGAGTGACGACGCAGGGGCAAGGGCTCGAGACCACGCTGGCCCAGATCGCCGCCGACGAGCTGGGGGTCACGCCGGAGGACGTCACGGTCATCGCGGGCGACACGGCGGGAGTCGAGCACGGCACGGGGTCCTTCGCGAGCCGCGCCGCCGTGGTCGGCGGCAGTGCGGTGGCCTTGGCCGCGCGCGACGTGCGCGACAAGGCGCGCCGGCTCGCCTCGCGCGCGCTCGGCTGCGCGGAGGCCGATCTCGAACAGGCGGGCGCGGCCTTCTCCGACCGCGGGCGCCCAGAGGGGCGCGTGACGCTGGCCGACCTCGCTCGGCTCGCGGGCGCCGCCACCGCGGCCCTCGGCGTCGACCCCGGCCTCGAGAGCACGCGCTTCTTCCAGCCCACCGATATGACGTACTCGTCGGGCGCCCATGTCGCCCTCGTCGAGGTGGACACGCTGTCCGCGCTCGTCCGCATCCTCGGCTACTGGACCAGCCACGACTCGGGCCGGCTCATCAACCCGATGGTTGTCGAGGGCCAGATCCAGGGGGCCATCGCCATCGGCATCGGCAGCGCGCTGCTCGAGGAGATCCGTTACGACGAGGCCGGCCAGCTCCTCGCGGGCAGTTACATGGACTATCTGTTGCCCACCGCCACCGACGTGCCGACAATGACGATCGACCACCTCGAGACGCTCTCGCCGTTGAATCCGCTCGGCCTCAAGGGCGTCGGCGAGTCCGGCACACTGCCCGTGCCCGCGGTGCTTGCCTCGGCGATCGAGGATGCCGTCTGGCCCCGCGGCGGCCGCGTGACCCGCATGCCACTCGGCCCCGCGCGCCTTCTCGACCTGTTGCCGCCGGACTCCGGCTAGCGTCGGGCTAGCGTCGCGCGCGAAGCCGCGCCGTCTCCTCCGGCACGACCTTCCACGTGCGCTCGTCGATCGCTACCCCGTACTCCCGGCGCGCGTAGGCCACGCTGATCTTCTCCTCCATCACGTCATGCAGGACGCGCTCGGGATCGCGCGCGAGCGGATCGCCCCAGCCGCCGGCGCCGGCCAGCTCGTGGCGGTAGACGTCGCCACGCCGCACGGTCAACGTGCACTTGGCCGGCAGCTCGCGCTCGTCCGGCCCGGGGTTCAGGACGTTTCGTGACGGCGTGCCCGAGCGCCCGCCCGCCAGGCCGTAGGGCAGGTGATGGCGCCGGTCGGTGCGGAGCTGGAGCGTCCCTTCCGTCTCGAGAAAGCGATACTGGCGCTCCAGGGCGAGGCCGCCGCGGAACTTGCCGGGGCCGCCCGTGTCGGGCAGGTAGCCGTAGCGCTCGATCACGAGCGGGTACTCGGACTCGATGATCTCGACCGGATTGTTGGAGAAGTTGACTACGGAGCTGCTGCACGCGTCGACACCGTCCCTGGTCGGGCGCCCTCCCCAGGAGCCGAAGAGGAACTCGAGGAACACGAACGGCCGCCGCTCGGCGTCGTAGCCCCCGAAGCTCACGCCCGTGTCGCCGCCCACCTCGCACGCGAAGACCCGGTCGGGCGCGATCTGCGCGAGGGCGCCGAACACCGTGTTGGCCATGCGGAAGCCGGTGAGGCCCCGGGCGGCGACGGCGGCGGGCATGACGGGGTTGACCACGGTGCCGGGCGGCGCGATCACCTCGATGGGGCGAAAGTAGCCCTCGTTGTTGGGCGGCGTGCCGCCGACCAGGTGGCGCACGCACGCGTACACGGCGGACTTGGTGAAGGGCAGGGGCGAGTTGATGGCTCCCTTCACCTGGGGCGCCGAGCCCGTGAAGTCGGCGATGAGGCGATCGCCGGTGACGGTGATGGTCACGGTGATGGGGATGGGGTCGGGGTCGATGCCGTCGTCGTCCATCCAGTCGGTGAACGTGTAGTGGCCGTCGGGCATGGCGGTGATGGCGTGGCGGGCGAGGCGCTCGGCCTGGTCGAGCAGCGCGGTCGTGCACGCCGCGAAGCGGTCGGCCCCGTACCGCTCCGCGAGCGCCAGGTAGCCGCGCTCGCCGGTGAGGCAGGCGGCCACCTGCGAGCGCACGTCGCCGAGCACCTGGCGCGGCACCCGCACGTTGCGGTCGATCAGCTCGAACACGGCGTCCACCGGCTTGCCCGCCTCGTAGAGTCTGAGGGGCGGGATGCGCAGGCCTTCCTGGAAGATCTCCGTCGCGTCGCAGCCGTTGCCACCCGGGGTCTTGCCGCCCACGTCGAGCTGATGCCCGATGCTCGCGGACCAGCCGACGAGTCGCCCGTCCACGAAGATGGGCTTGAAGATGTAGAAGTCGGGCAGGTGCGTCCCCCCCTCGAACGGATCGTTCAGGATGAACACGTCGCCGGGCACGAGGCTCGCGCCGAACTTGCGCCGCACGTGCGCCATGGCGTCGGGGATGGAGCCCAGGTGCAGCGGCAGGGTGAGGCCCTGGGCGATCAGGCGCCCTTCGACGTCGCAGAGGGCGCAGGACATGTCCATGGCGTTCTTGAGGTTGTTCGAGTAGGCGGTACGCACGAGCGCGATGGCCATCTCGTCCACGATGGCGTCGAGGCCGTTCTTCACCAGCTCGAGGAGAATGGGATCGCTGAGATCGCGGCTCATCGCGTGCCTCCGGTGCTGATGACGATGTTGCCGTGGGTGTCCAGGGAGGCCGCGCAGCCCGGCGGGACCAGCGTGGTGGCGTCGTACTCGTCGACGAGCAGCGGCCCCGGCCGTGGCGTCGCGGCGAGATGCCCACGCGTGATGACCGGGGTGGCCATGGCGCCGTGGGCGGGGCCGAAATAGGCGCGGCGCTCGCCGGCGCGCGCCGTGGCATCCTCCTCGAGCCGGATGGCCGCGCGGTCTGCCGGCCGCCGCACGCGCGCGGTGAGCCGCAGATTGACCATCTGGATGGGATCGCCTTCCGCCTTGTGGCCATACGTGCGCTCGTGCTCACGACCGAAGTTGACGGCCAGCTCGCGCAGCGCCTCGTCGGTCCACGCGGGCGGGAGCGGCACCGTCAGCTCGAACGATTGCCCCTGATACTTGAGGTCGACGGAGCGCTCGATCCGCACCTGTGCCCGGTTGCCTTCCCCGCTCAGGAGGGCCTCGGCCTCGCGCTCCAGCTCCGCCACCGCGGCGCTGATCTCCGACGGCTTCGTGCCGAAGAGCGGGCGGAGGAAGGTCTTCACCAGGTGATGCTCGAGCTCGGCCTCCAGGAGACCGATGGCGCTGAACACGCCGGGCGCGGGCGGAATGAGGACGGTGCCGATCTCGAGCGAGCGCGCCATCTCGGCGGCGAAGAGCGGGCCATTGCCGCCGAAGGCGACGAGGGTGAAGTCGCGCGGGTCGCGCCCGCGCTCGATGGTGACGGCGCGCACCGCGCGCGCCATGCCCGCGCACCCGAGCAGGTACACGCCGTGCGCGGCGTCGGCCACGTCGATGCCCAGCGGCGCCGCGATCTGGGCGGCGACCGCGCGGCGGGCCTTGTCGGCGTCGAGGCGGAGACCGCTCGGCAGGCGCTCGGGGTGGAGATAGCCGAGGGTGACGTTGGCGTCGGTGAGGGTGACCTCCGTGCCGCCCTGGTCGTAGCAGACGGGCCCGGGCACGGCGCCCGCGCTTCGCGGACCCACGTGGAGCGCCCCCGCGCCGTCCACGCTCACGATGCTGCCGCCTCCCGCGCCGACCTCGGCAATGTCGATGGCGGGCACGCGCAGCAGGAAGCCGCCGCCCTTGTTGAGTCGGCTGCCCTGCGACATCGTTCCGCCGATCTCGAATTCGCCGGTGCGCTTGATCTCGTACCCCTCGATGATGGACGCCTTGGCGGTCGTCCCGCCCATGTCGATGCTGAGCGTGTTGGGCGCCGCGATGGCGCGGGCGAGGGCGGCGGTGGCGATCACGCCGGCGGCGGGCCCCGACTCGATCACGTGCACCGGGCGCCGGCGTCCGCCTTCGGCGGTCATGACGCCGCCGTTGGACTGCATGATGAGCAGCGGCGCCGTGGCCTCCAGCTTGCGCAGCTCGTCCTCGAGCGAGGCGAGATAGCGGCCCATGACCGGCATGACGTAGGCGTTGGTGACGGCGGTGCTCGTGCGCTCGAACTCGCGCATCTCGGGCAGGATCTCCGACGACAGCGTGAGGGCCATCCCGGGCGCGCGCTCGCGGATCATCGCCCCCACCTGTGCCTCGTGGGCGGGGTTGGCGTAGGCGTGGAGGAAGCAGACCGCGATCGACTCCACGCCCTCATCCAACAGGCGATCGATGGCGGCGGCCGCGCTGTCCCGGTCGAGCGGCGTCACCACCTCGCCGCGGTGATTCATGCGCTCGCGGATCTCGCGGCGCCAGCGGCGGGGCACGAGGGGCGCCGGGCGCTCGAAGTCGAGGTCGTAGAGCCGCGAGAGGCGCAGGCGCCCGATCTCGAGCAGATCGCGGAAGCCCTCGGTGGTCAGGAGGCCGGTGCGCGCGCCGCGGCGCTCGAGGATGGCGTTGGTGGCCACGGTGGTGCCGTGGATGATCTCGCCGATGTCGCGGGCCGCGATGCCGGCCTGGATGGCCAGCTCCCGCACGCCGGTGACGATCGCCTCGGCGTAGTTGGCGGTCGTCGATAGCACCTTGCGGGTGCGCGCGACGCCGTCGGGCGACACGAGGACGAGATCGGTGAACGTGCCGCCCACGTCGACTCCCAGCCGATGGCTCATGCCGATCTCCTGAAGCCCGCCAGGCCGCGCGGGAGGTAGATGACGAAGACCATGATGACGAGGCCCACCGCGATCAGGTTGTACACGACGCCGACGAAGCGCAAGCCCTCGTAGAGGCCGTAGAGCAGGAGGGCGCCCAGCACCGGACCCCACAGCGTCCCCAGACCGCCGAAGACCGCCATGCCGATGATCAGCGAGGTGGTGGCCGCCGAGGCGACGGAAGGGCTCACGAGCTGCACGTAGTACGCGTACAGGGCGCCGGCGAGCCCGGCGAAGCCGGAGCTGAGCGTGAACGCGAGCAGCTTATAGCGCGTGGTGCCGATGCCGAGGGTCTGCGCCAGCACCTCGTCCTCGCGGATGGCGCGGAAGGCCCTGCCCGCGTTCGTGCGCTCGCAGACGTGGTACATGACGGCGATGGAGACGGCGACCAGGACGACCACGACGAGGTACATCGCCTGACGAGAGGCCAGCGCGTCGGCGGGAAGCCCCGGGAAGCTCCGGAAATCGTGGATGCCGAAGGGCCCGCCCGTGAGCGCCAGCCAGTTCTGGGCGACGAGCCGGGTGATCTCGGCGAGCCCGAGGGTGACGAGGGCCAGGTAGTGGCCGCGCAGCCGGAGGGCGGGGAAGCCGGCGAGGAGGCCGACGGCGGCGGCGATCGTCGCGCCGACGAGCAGGCCGAGCCACGGCGAGACGCCTGCGTGCTTGGTCGCGGCGGCCGCGGCGTAGGCCCCGAGTGCGAAGAAGCCGGCGTGACCGAACGAGATCTGTCCCGTGTAGCCGCTCAGGAGATCCCAGCTCGCGGCGAGCAGGGCCCAGATCGCCGCCTGCGTCGCGATGGTGAGCACGAACGGGTGCGGCAGCAGCACGGGCAGGAGCGCGACGCCGGCGGCGACGACGAGGGCAAGCCCGCGGCGACTCATCGCGGGACGGGGCGGCCGAAGAGGCCGCGGGGCCGGACCAGGAGCATCACGATCATCACCGCGAACGCGATGAGGTTCTGCCACTGCGAGGGGATCACCATCACCGAGAGCGACTCGGCGATGCTGATGACGAAGCTGGCCACCAGCGCGCCCACGGGATTGCCCATCCCGCCGAGGATGGTGATGGCGAAGGCCTTGATGGTCAGCGGGAAGCCCACGGCTGGGTAGACGTTGAAGAGCGGGGCCATGAGCGCGCCGCCCACGCCCGCGAGCGCCACGCCGAGCGCGAGGGTGAAGGCGAAGATGCGCGGCAGGTTGATGCCCATGGCCTGGGCCGCGTCGGGATTCTGCGAGACGGCGCGCACGGCCAGCCCCTGGGGATGGAAGCGAAGAAACGCGAAGAGCCCGGTGAGGAGCAGCGCCGCGACGCCGAGCACGAGCAGCCGCTGATAGCTGACGGCGGTGACGCCCAGGTCGAAAATCCCCGTCAGCTGGGGCGGTACCCGCAGGTAGTCGCCGCCGGCGACGGCGAGCAGGCTCGACTGGAGGAACGTGGAGAGCCCGAGGGTGAGCACGAGATAGAGCGGCCCCTGCGGCCGCCCGCCGAGCCGCCGCTTGAGCGGGGCGATCAGGAGCGGATAGACGCACAGCCCGAGCAAGAAAGTCCCCACCGCCGCCCCGAGCACGCCCATGGCGCCCGGCAGATGCAGGAGCACGACGGCCCCGAACGCGAGATAGCCACCGATCGCGAAGAACTCACCGTGCGCGACGTTGATCACGTCGAGCACGCCGAAGATCAGGCTGAGACCCACGGCGAAGAGCGCGTAGAGCCCGCCCAACACCACGCCCTGGATCAGAAACTCGAGGAGGGATTCAAGCATCGTGGTCAGGCCGCGTCTTCGCCCAGGTAGAGGCGGCGGATGCGATCGGAAGCGCGCAGCTCGGCGGGCGTGCCGTCGAAGGCGTTCTGGCCGAGGTCGAGCACGAACACGCGATGCGCCACGGCGAGGATCGCCTCCACGTTCTGCTCGACGATCAGCAAGGCGAGGCCGTCGCGATTCAGCGCCTCGAGCGTCGCGTAGACCTGGTCGATGAAGCGCGGGGCGAGCGCCGCCGACGGCTCGTCCAGGAGGAGGAGACGCGGGCGGACCATGAGGGCGCGCGCGATGGCGAGCAGGCGCTGCTCGCCCCCGGAGAGGCTGCCCGCGAGCTGGCGGCGGCGGTCGCGAAAGATGGGGAAGCGCGCGTAGATCTCGTCGATCGCCTGGCGCTTGGCGGCGCGCGAGACCGTGTAGCCGCCGAGCACGAGGTTGTCGTGCACACTCATCTCCGCGAACAACCCTCCCGCCTGCGAGAGGTACCCGACCCCGAGGCGCATGATCTCGTCAGGCCGGCGCCCGGCGATCTCGCGGCCGTCGAAGACGATGCGGCCCGCGCCGGGCACGAGATAGCCGAAGGCCGTCTTGAGCAGCGTCGACTTGCCCGCGCCGTTGGGCCCGATGATGCCGACGATGGCGCCGTCGGGAACCTGGAGTGAGGCCGACTGGATGATCTCGAGCTTGCCGTAGCCGGAGCACACGGACTCAAGCTCGAGCATCGTGATCTCCGCGCTCCGCGCGTCCGAGCAAAGCCGCGATCACCCGTGGATCGGCGCGGATCGCCTCCGGCGTCCCTTCCGCGATCTTCATGCCGTGGTCCATCACCACGATCTTGTCGCAGAGCCCCATCACGAACGGCATGTGGTGCTCGATGACGAGCAGGGTGCGCCCCCGCGACCGCAGATCGTGGAGCGTCTCCGCGATCTGGCGCCGGATCACCGGGTGCACGCCCGCGATGGGCTCGTCGAGGAGCAGGAACTCGGGGTCCACCACCAGGTTCATCGCCAGCTCGAGCAGGCGCTGCTGGCCGATGGAGAGGCTGCCCGCGGGCGCGTCGCTGAGGTGCGTCAGGCCCATGCGCGCGAGCCACTCGTCACCGCGGGGCTCCCAGCCGTGAAGGCCGCGCCCCATGGCCGCGATGGCGAGGTTCTCGCGCACCGGCAGGTCGCGGAAGAGCTTCACGGACTGGAAGGTGCGGCCCACTCCGAGGCGCGCGATTTCGTGGGTGGCGAGCCCGTCGATGCGCCGGCCGTCGTAGAGGATGCGGCCTTCGTCAGGCCGCAGGAGGCCGGTGACCAGGTTGAAGATCGTGCTCTTGCCGGAGCCGTTGGGGCCGATCAAGCCCACCACGGTGCCGCGCGCGATCTCGAAGGAGCAGTCGCCGACGGCACGGAGCCCGCCGAACCACTTGCTCACGCCGGCGAGGGCGAACTTCGGCTGCCGCGCTACTTCTTGTCCCACGCGTACGGAGGCATCGGCACGAACTTGCCGCCGGCGGACGCCGCGACCGCTTCGGGATAGATCGGCACCTTCCTGCCGCCCTGGATCTGCACGATCACGGTCTGGACGGGCATGCGGTGCCCCTCGGCGAGCGGGGTGAACTTGCGGGTGCCCCACGCGGTCACGAACGTGCCGCTCTCCAGCGCGGCCTGGATCTTCTGCGGATCGAGGCTGCCCGCCTTCTGGATCGCCTCGAGGAGGACGACGGTGGCGTCGTGCGCCTGCACCGCGAAGTTGGTCGGATCGGTGCCCGTCTTCTTCTTGTAGGCCGCCATCATGGGCTCCGACATCTCGGAGTACTTCGCCGGCCACCAGCGGTTGTTGACGATGGCGAGATCCGTCTGCTTGACGTACTGGTCGATGAACGTCTGCGCGCTCACCGTGGCGCCCATGTGGGCGATGACCGCCGGAACCTTGAGCTCGTACCACTGGTTGAAGAGCACCGACCCGCTGGAGCCGTAGATCTCGCCGATGATCGCCTGCGCGCCCGAGCGCTTGATCTTCGCGAACTGCGGGGTCAGGTCCGTCACGCCGCGGTCGACGAACTCGTCGGCCACCACCTCGACGTCTTTCGCGTTGGCGGCGAACCACTCGCGCACGATGCGCGAGAAGTCACGCCCGGCGTCGGTGTTCTCGTTCAGCAGCGCGACCTTCTTCGGCTTGACGTGCATGGCCACGGCCGCGGTGAGCGAGCGCGCGATGTCGTTGGCGGTGGGGCTCAGCTGGAAGGCGTACTGCATCTTGTTCTGGGCGATCTTCTCCCCGATCTTGAGCGAGGCCGAGCAGCACGTGACGATCGGGGTCGAGGTCTTCTGGAACTCGTCCATCACGCGGATGAAGACGTCGCTGGAGAGAAAGCCCATGCCCACGTTGATCTTGTCGACGGTGAGGGCGCGGGTGACGACGTTGAGGCCGACATCCCCCTTGCCCTCGTCGTCGTACCAGATGACGTGCACCTTCATCGGCTTGCCGCCCACCTGGAGGGTGGCCATGCGCTCGAGCGCGATCTCGGTGCCCGCCTTCATCTGGGCCCCGACGTCGGCGCTGATCCCGGAGATGGGCAGGAACGCGCCGAGCTTGATCTCGCCCTGCGCGTCCGCGAGGACGGGGGCGCCGATGAGCGCCGCGACAGCCAGCAGGAGAAACGCGATGAGGACGGCCGTGGGCTTGCGCATTGTCACGCCTCCGCGTTGAAGTGACGGCACGGTCACGCGGCCGGGCGCGTTCCCCCGTAGGCCTCGCTCGGGCCGTAGCGGCTGTCCTCGAAGATGAGCTTGGCGCGCGCGTCCACGACCCGCTGCCAGTTCGCCACGGCGGTCTCGGTGAACTCGCCGTCCGGGCGCGGCTCGTCGTCGAAGTTGCCGTAGCGGTCGGCGCCGCGCAGGAGCATGGCGGACTGGCGGATCCTCGCCGGCTTCGCGGAGGTCGGCAGCATCTCGACCAGCAGGAGGAAGCGCCGGTCGGGGCCGTGGTTCTGCGCGGAGCCGTGGATGAGCGAGTTGTCGAACATGACCATCTCGCCGGGCTGGAGCTCGAAGTCCACCGCCTTCGACTTGTCGAACTCGTCGACTATGTATTGCCCGCGAGCCAGGATGCTCGTGGGATCGTTGGTCTCCTCGTGGCGGAGCACGCCCCAGGTGTGGGATCCGGGGATCCCGCGCAGGCAGCCCTGCGCGACGCCGCACTCGGAGAGCGCCAGCGCCCCGAGCACCACCGGGCGCGCCGCGCCGTAAGCCGAGTCCTGGTGCCAGCCGGCGAAGGTCTGGCCGTCGGCCTTCTTCACGCGCCACGCCATGCTCCAGCAGCGGATGTCGGGCCCGATGAGGTCCTCGAAGATGTCGAGGACGTGCGGGTCCTCGGCGATCTCGAGCACCCACGGGCAGAGGAGGTGGGACTTCGTTTTCATCTTCTTGATGTCGGGAACGCGCGCCTCCAGCGCCTCGAACCGCTCGCGGTAGCCGCGCGCGCGCTCCGCGCTCATCGCGCGGACGGGTGAGAGGCACCCGTCCCGCTCGAACGTCCGCACCTGCGCTTCTGTCAGCACCTTGGGCAGCACCTTCATGCCTCGGCCTCGATCAGCACCGGCGTGTCCTGCGAAGGCTTGTAGCCCATGTGCGCCGGGAACTCGGGGCTGAGCGGCCACGGCTTCGGGAACTTGAGCCACAGCCGCAGCATGTGGCGCTTCTGGTGCGGCTCCGGGCCGTCCACGAACTCGGTCCGCGAGTGGACGACCGTGTAGTTGTTGATGAACTGGATGTCTCCCGCTTCGAGGTCCATGTCCAGGCGGAGGTCGGGGCGCCGCGTCTGCTCGTCGAAGAAGTCGAGCGCGGCCCGCTCGAGGGTCGTCAGCGGCACGTCCCGCTTGACCGCCCCGGCGTTGATCTGGTTCCGGATGTAGCGGCAGCTCACGACGCCGTCCCGGCAGCCGTACACCGGGATGGGCTTCTCGGAGACGCCGCGCTCGGTCAGCGCCGCCTCGCGGCGGATGTAGTAGAAGCCGTTGTAGAGGAGCCCGAGGTACTCGGGGTGCTGCGCGAGGATCTCGTTGTGCACGGTCACCGAGCTCACGATGCTGCTGATCCCGCCCTTGACCGCCCGGCGCAGGCAGAGGAGGCCTACCATGTCGCCCGCGTCGGTGTGGTACGGCAGGTACGCGTTGGTCTCGTAGCCGCGCACGTCGATGTTGCCGTAGGTCCGGCCCTGGTCATAGACGTGGCCGAGGATCTCGCCCTGCGGGTTCTGGTAGAGCGGCGCGCCCATGTAGCGGCCGAATCCCCAGAAGATGAGCCCGACGTCGTCGTCGCGGTAGCGGCTGACCGGCAGGCCGCGGACGACCACGAATCCGCGGCCGTCGTACATCTCGGTCACCGCCTGCTCGAGCCGCGCGCGCATCACCGTGAGCGGGAAGTGCTCGCGCTGGATTGTCTCCACGGGAAGCCCCGTCGCCTTCGCCGCGGCCAGCGCGCGGTCCACGTCGGCGATCTCGGCGTCGGTGAGGGTGACGATCCACGAGGTCTCGCGGGCGAGCGTGTCGCCCCGCCACGCGTGCGCGCCCGTAATGGGCTTCATCCAGATCTGGCTCACGGTGTCTTCTCCTTGGTCACTGGTGCTCCGGCGGTCACTGGTGCTTCGGGTCGAGCGCGTCACGCAGGCCGTCGCCAAGCACGTTCAGCGCCATGACGACGAAGAATATCATGAGGCCCGGGTAGAGCGCCATCCACGGCGCCTGCGAGAGATAGCGCTGAGCCGCGTTGAGCATGCTGCCCCACGACGGCGCGGGCGGCTGCTGGCCCAAGCCGAGGAACGACAGGCTCGCCTCGGCGATGATCGCCGCCGCCACCGTGATGCTCGACTGGACCAGGAGTGGCGGCAGCATGTTCGGAAGGATGTGGCAGACGGCGATGCGGCGGCGCGAGCAGCCGAGCGCGCGCGCGGCTTCGATGAAGTCCTCCGTCTTGATGACGAGCACGGTGCCGCGCGAGAGACGGAGGAAGATCGGCAGGGCCGCGATCCCGATCGCGATCATGGCGTTGGTGAGGCTGGGCCCGAGGAAGGCGGCGAGCGCGATGGCCACGATCAGGAACGGAATCGCCAGCATGGCATCGTTGACGCGCATGGTGACCCCGTCCACCCACCCGCCCGCATACCCGGACAGGAGCCCCAGCGGGATGCTGAGCGTCAGCGCGATGGTGACCGGGATGACGCCGGCCAGGAGTGAGGCCCGCGCGCCCCAGATGAGGCGCGACAGCACGTCGCGACCGACCTCGTCGGTGCCGAGCCAGTAGACGTCGGACGGAGGCCTGCGGATGGCGTCGAAGTGGGGCGCGTTCGGATTGAACGGCGCCAGCCACGGCGCTCCGAGCGCGCCGGCGACGAAGAGCGCGACGACGAGCGACGCGATGATCGCGGCCGGGCGGCGCGCCAGCCACTTCATCGCCCGGTAACGCCGCCGGTCCACCACGGCGGGAATGGCGAGGCTGGCGCTGGCGCTCATCCGCGGAGCCGGGGGTTGACGAGGAAGTAGAGGACGTCGGCGAGCAGGTTGAGCAGCACGAAGAGGCTCGCCGAGACGAGGACCACCGCCTGCACGACGGCGTAGTCCCGGTTGAACACGCCGTCCACGAGGAGCTTGCCGAAGCCCGGGATCGCGAAGATCTGCTCCGTCAGCACCGCGCCGGAGAGCAGCCGCCCGAACTCGATGGCGCCCAGCGTGATGACCGGGATGAGGGCGTTGCGGAGCGCGTGCTTCAGCACGACCACCCGTTCCAGCACGCCCTTCGCCCGCGCCGTCCGAACGTAGTCGGCGTCGAGCGTCTGCAGCATGGCGCTGCGGGTGTGGCGCATCAGGACGCCGGCGACGCCCGTGCCGAGCACGAACGACGGCAGCGCGATGGTCGTGAGATTCCTGCCGAGGCTCTCCCACGGCGGCACGTAGCCGGAGGCGGGCAGCCAGCCCAGGCGCACCGCGAAGAGCAGGATCAGCATGATGCCGAGCCAGAAGTGCGGCACCGAGAGCCCCGAGAGGGCCAGGAAGTTCGCGCCGACGTCGAGCGGCGTGCCCCTGCGCGCGGCCGACACGATGCCGGCGGGAATGCCGATCAGGAGCCCGATCAGCATTGAGCAGAGCGCGAGCTCGATGGTCACCGGCAGCTTCGACGCGATCAGCTCGGCGACGGGGATCCGGTTGCGCAGCGACTCGCCGAAGTCGCCGCGCAGGATGTTGCCGATCCAGATCCCGTACTGCACGGGCATCGGCCGGTCCAGGTGATATCTCGCGCGAATCGCCGCGACGACGGCCGGATCGTGCTCCTCGCCGGCGAGGGCCAGCGCCGCGTCCCCGGGCAGGAGCTGCTGGAGCCCGAAGGTGAAGAGGGAGACGCAGAGGAGAGTCGGCACGAGCACGACAAGCCGCCGGACGATGTAGAGCCAGAGCCTCATGCGCGCGGCGCGTCCGTCCTCACTCGAGCTTGAGGCCCTGGAGCCGGATGATCCCGTCCGGGTAGGGCGTGAAGCCCTTCACCCGCGCGCTGTATCCCGTGAAGACGCGGCGGTGCCAGAGCAGGATCCGCGGCACCTCGCGGACCATGATCTCGGTGGCCCGGTCGTAGAGCTTCTTGCGCTCGGCCGGGCTCGGGGTCTCTCTCGCTTTGGTCAGGAGCGTGTCCACCTCGGGATTGCAGTAGTGGCTGTCGTTCTGCGCGCCGTTGCAGGTGGTGAAGGTGAAAACGTTGCCGTCGGGATCCGGCCGCCCGCTCCAGAAGGTGAAGTAGGCCTCGAAGTCGCCCCGGCGGCCCGCCTGGAGCATCGTGACGTTCTCCTGCGTCTGGATCGTCATCGTGATCCCCGCCTCGGCCAGCATGGACTGGATGATGAGCGCCGCCTCCTGGCGGTCGCGCTCGGGCGGCACGATCAGCGTGAAGGAAAGCGCCGGCTGGCCGGCCTCGCGCAGGAGCTGCTTGGCCCGCGCGACATCGCGCTTCCGCACCGGGACCTTCGTGTCGTAGTAGGGGCTCGACGGGCTCACGAACTGGTTCCCGGGAATGTACTCGCCGTTGAAGACGGTCTTGATGATCGTCTCGCGGTCGATCGCCAGGTCCAGCGCCTGGCGCACTCGGAAGTCCGCGAACGTCTTGCTCTTCGGGCCGTTCGCCACGTTGAGCGGGATCTGCTGGTAGCCCAGCTCGGCGACGCCGGCGACCCTGAGCCGGCTGTCCGCGCGGAGCTGCGCCAGGTCGCTCGGCGAGACTCGCTCGATCATCTGGAGGTCGCCCGATCGCAGGCTCGCCACGCGCGAGGCCGAGTCGGTGATCGGCACGAACTCGACGCGGTCGAGGTGAATGCTCGCCTTGTTCCAGTAGTCGGGGAAGCGCTCGAGGACGATCCACGCTCTTGATCTCGCCGATCTCGGACTTCCGGAAGGAGCCCGGCGTGTTCAGATGCCGCTCGATGTTGAAGCGCACGGCCTCGGCGTTCATCGGCTCGCCGTCCTGGAACTTGACGCCGGGGCGCAGCTTGATGACGATCGAGAGGCCGTCGGCCGCCCACTCGTAGCCGGTGGCGAGCTGCGGGACGATCTTGAGATCCGGGGTGACGTCGAAGAGCTTGTCGCACAGGCCGGCGAAGACCAGGCGGCCGGTGTAGGCCCGGCTGATCGTCGGGTCGAGCGCGTCGGGGTCGTCGTTCAACCCGATCCGCAGCACGCTCTCGGCCCCGGCCGGCCTCACCGTAAGCAGCAGGAGCACTGCCGCGGCCGTCACGATACGTTGCCAGCTCATGTAACAGGCTCCTCCTCGTGGGTTTCCTTCGCGAGGGATCCGCGGCCGTCCACCGCCACGGCCCCCGCGCCAGCGCGCGCCACGATCAACGGGTTCACTTCCAGATCGACGAGCCGCGCGCCGAGATCGGCCGCGAGCCAGGAGACGCGCACGACGGCCTCGACCACGGCGTCGACGTCCAGCGGCGGCCGGCCGCGCGCCCCGGTGAAGAGCGGCGCTGCGACGAGCGAGTCGAGCATGGCCCGGGCGCGCTCGGCGCTCACGGGCGCGGAGGCCAGCGCGACGTCTTTCAGGATCTCGACCGCGATGCCGCCCAGACCGACCATCACGACGGCGCCGAATTGCGGATCGCGCCGGGCGCCCACGATGACCTCGGCCAGACCGGCCACCGTTTCCTGCACGATGAACCCGTCGAGCCGGGCCGCGGGCGCCGAGCGCGCAAGCGACTCGGCCATCTCCCGCGCCGCCGCGGTGAGGGCCTCGGCCGAGCCAAGGCCCGTGCGCACCGCACCCACGTCGCTCTTGTGGACGATGTCGCGCGAGACAGCCTTGAGCACGACGGGAAAGCCAACGCGGGCGGCCGCGACCGCAGCGGCCTCGGGGGTTGGCGCGGACGCCTCGCGCGCGACCGCCACGCCGTACGCGCCGAGCAGCCGCTTCACCTCGCTGTCGGCGAGCGCGCCTCCCGGGAGGTCCCCCAGCGCACGCGCATCCGGCAGATTCGCGAGCCGCGTCGTCGCGGAGGCGGGCGCGGCACGGAGCTGGTCGTGCTCGGCGACCAGTGCCAGCACGCGCAGCGCGTCCTCGACGCGGTCGAAGTAGACCTGCCCGATATCCCGCAACGCCTGCCTCGGCGCGTCCGCTGCTGCTCCGGGCGTCAGCGTGATCATCACCGGCTTGTCCGCGGCCTGGGCGACCTCGCCGATCATTTTCGTGCGGGCCGCGAAGGAGGGCATCGAGGTGAGGATCACGAGGCCGTAGGCGACGTCGGGGTCCTCGAGCAGGATCCGCGTGACGTCGCTCGAGATCTCGCCGCCTTCGGGCACCCGGCGCCCGCCGAGGTCGACCGGGTTGCCGGCCTGCAGCGGGAACAGGTGCTCGTCGAGCTTGGCGCGCGTTTCCGGCGAGAAAACGGCGAGCCGCAGCCCGAGCTCACTCACGCGGTCGGCGGCGATGCCGGCGGCGCCGCCCGAGCCCGAGAGAATGCCGACGCCTCCGCGGCGTGGCCGCGGGTGCCGGACGAGGAAGTGCGCGGCGCGCACCATGTCATCGGGGTCGTGGGCGATCACCGCGCCCTCCTCGCGGCAGACGGTCTCGAAGACCTCGAACGACCCGGCGAGGCTTGCCGTGTGCGAGCGCGCCGAGGCGACGCCCGCCTCGGTGCGCCCGGTCTTGACCACGACCAGCGGCTTGCCGCAAAGCCGCGCGGCCCGGGCGCACCGCCGGAAGCGCGCGCCATCCATCAGGCCCTCGACGTACACGCAGATGGCCTCGGTGCCCGCGTCCTCCACCAGGTACTCGACGAAGTCGCAGGTCTCGAGGTCGACCTGGTTGCCCAGCGAGACGCAGTGGCGGAAGCCGATGCCGTCGGTCGCGGCCCGGTCGAAGATCGAGACCATGAGCGCGCCGCTCTGGCTGACGAGGCCGATCGGCCCGTCGCGCAGCGTGTCGGTGTCGAGCACCACCGAGGAGCAGAGCGCCAGGTGATGGTGCGGGACGATCAGCCCCATGCAATTCGGCCCGACCAGGCGCATGCCGCTGCGACGCGCGATCTCGACGAGCGCGGCCTGCTTTTCCGATCCCTCCGCGCCCGCCTCCGCGAAGCCGGTGGAGATGATCACGCAGCCGCCCACGCCCGCCACCGCCGCCTCGCTCACACTCTGGACGAGCGCGTCGGCCCCCACCGCCAGGATCGCGACGTCCGGCGGTGCCGGCGCCTCGGCGATCGAGGGGAACGCGGAGCGCCCGAGGACCTCGCGGCGCCGCGGGTTGATCGGGTAGATCTCGCCCGCGAAGCCGTGGCGGACCAGGAAGTGCATGATGCGCCCGCCGAACTTGTCCCGGCTGTCGGAGGCGCCGAAGACCGCGACGGAGCGCGGGTGCAGGAGGCGCTCGAGGTCCACGCGCGGCTCGGCGCGCGCGCCGCGAAGATCCGCGGTGTGCAGGGTTGAAGTCGTGGCCCGGGCCCTCCGCGGCATAGCCATGAAAGAGTCAAAAAATAACCCCGCCCAAGGCCTTTCGGCATGTCGAGCGGGGAGGAAGTAGGCCCAAGGTTAGCAGAGTTGCCCTTGACGTCAAGAGTCGAGCACACGGACCGACCGCGTCTACTCCTCGTCCGGTGATCCGGTTCTGTGGTACGGTCGGAGGCGTTTCACGACCGGCAGCGAATCGGAAAGGAGCATGCGATGACCGACCGACCCGATGTGGTGATCGACGGCGACGGGCATGTGATCGAAGTCAACGAAACCTACGAGCGGATCGATCCCAAGTACCGCGAGCGCCGCCCCGTGTACACGCAGGCGTCCAAGGGCTACATCGTCAGGCTCGTGGACGGCAAGGTCTGGGGGCCGGATACCGAGTGCGGATTCGTCGGCGTCAACGGCAACCTGGGTCCGCCGAAGGGCAAGGCCATTCACTATCGCCGGATGGGGACCTACAACCCGTGGGCGCGCCTCGCGGACATGGACCGCGACCAGCTCGACGTGGCCGTGATCTATCCCACCGACGAGCTGCCGCTGACCGTCACCCTCGACGCCGGCTTCGCCGCGGCCCGGGCGCAGGCGTACAACGACTGGCTGCACGATTACTGCGAGGTGAGTCCGCAGCGGCTCAAGGGCATCGGCCTGGTGGCGCTGCAAGACGTCGAAGGGGCGATCGAGGAGATGCACCGGGCGGTGAGCCGCTTGAGCATGGTCGGCATCCAGATCGGGTGCACCGTGCGGGAAGACACGCTGCTGAGCGACGCGCGGCTCAACCCCTTCTGGGCGGAAGCCGAGCGCTTGAACGTGCCGATCGCCGTCCACGGCCCGGCATTGCCGTCGCTGTTCCGGAGCTACTTCGACATGAACAGGCCGGACCACATGCTCGAAGCCTCGCACATGGCGCACACGTTCGCCCAGATGCTCGCCTGCTCCAACATCATCACGAGCGGCGTCCTGGAGCGGTTCCCCCGGCTGAAGATCGCGTTCCTGGAAGCGGGCGCGGGCTGGGTGCCGTACTGGATGCACCGCATGGACGAGTACAACGAGGTCGCCCCCGAGCGGTGGGCGCACATCTCGGCGAAGCCCAGCGAGTACATCAAGGGCGGGCGCGTGTTCTTCAGCTGCGAGCCCGGCGACGAGTTCATTCCGTTCTTCATCGACCACGTCGGGGAAGACGCGATGCTGTTCGCCTCGGACTATCTGCACTTCGACGCGCTCTTCGTCGGCGAGCCGGGGCACGACGGCCAGCCCTATCCCGGCACCGTCGCCACGCTGCTCGGGCGGAAAGACGTTCCGGACTCCGCCAAGCGCAAGATGCTGCTCGACAACAGCCTGCGCTTCTACGGCATGGACAAGGCGAAGCTCGGCCGGCGGGGCATGCCGGTCTCGCGGCCGGAGCCCGAAGAAGCGCGCCGCGCCACCGTGCCGGGGACCGTCTCCGCGCGGTAGAAGCGGGACCCCGGCATGACCCTGCGCTAGATGCGCAGGGTCACGCCGGCGCGCTCCTCCTGAAGCGTCGACGCCTTCAGGCGGTCCTCGCCGCCCCATCCCCGATTCATCGCCTCGAGCAGCTCGAGCTCGGAGAGGGCGAGCAGGCGGGTGGGCACGCCGTGCTGCGTCGCGAGATCGCCGGCCAGGCGGAAGTCCTTGTAGGCGAGCGCGAGAGCGAACCGCGGGGCGAAGTCTCCGCGGAAGAGCGTGGCCGGCATCCGCTTCGTGAAGGTCATGTTCCCGCTCACGATGCATCCCGCGCCGAAGGCCTCCACCAGGCGGGGGACGGAGACGCCCGCCTTCGCGCCGAGCGTCAGGCACTCCGCGAGCAGCAGGTCGATGCTCATCGCGAGGGCGTTGTGGACGATCTTGGTGATCGACCCTGCGCCCAGCGCTCCGACCCACACCACGCTCCTGGCAAACGAGTCGAGGACCGGCTTCACGCGTCGCAGGACGTCTTCCTCGCCCCCGACGAACAGGGTGAGCTGTCCCTCGAGCGCACCTTCGCGGCCGCCGTCGAGCGGCGCGTCGAGCAGGTGACATTGGCGCGCCGTCAGCGCGAGCCCGATCTCCCGCACGAGGGCAGGGGCGTTGGTCGTGTGGTCGATGACCACGGCGCCCGGCTGCACACCCTCGAGCACTCCCCCCGGCCCGCGCATGACCGCCTGCATCTCCGGCGGACCGGGCACGCAGGTGCAGACGACGTCG
>WNFS01001952.1_pt1 | contig 25117 bp, 19 predicted proteins | sample 5400141 | NCBI WGS metagenome assembly WNFS01 (sample SAMN13153358, study PRJNA577476) | soil metagenome | isolation source: 60 cm saprolite under Madrone tree | place: USA:California | collected 2016-06-14
TTCGACGATGGAAACACGCGACTTAACCACGAAAATGACGGCAAAAATACCGAAAATCGTCCCCAACTGCGAAAGTTCGGCTAACAAAAAAACCGGGGAGGGGACTTGGCTTTCCATCGCGCGACTTTTGCGCGATGAATCCTGGCTGTCTCCTTTCCTCTTTCAGAAATCACCGGTCACGTCTTCCCGGCGTTCTCCTGGCCCAGGAGAACTCTTTTGCCGGATATGCTATCGTCCGTTGCGAGAGAAATTCGCAGCTTCAAGTACGCACTCCTATTCCGTCATTCCGAGCGAAGCGAGGAATCTCTCTTCGCCGAGTGCCGGGAAGACCGTAACAGCACGCACCGAAGCAAGGAGCAGAGGAACAATGGCAGAGCGCCCAGTACTCGTTGGACTGATACCCCAGGTGGTCGTGCTCGACCCCGGAGACCAGATCTCCTGGATTTCCGACGCCGGCAATCTTCGCGTCGAATTCGACGTCAACCGCTGCCCCTTTTCGTCCAACATATTTCAGGCCCCGGCAGGCATGCGCCTTCTGAGCGGCCCGCCCCGCGTCGGCCTCAAGGGCGCTACCTACAAGTACCGCCTCTGGCTCAACGATCAACTCGTCGGCCAAGGCGAGGTCATCCTCCGTGAGAAGTAGCACGCGGAATTAAAAAGCCCGGCAGCAGAAACTGCCGGGCTCAAAGTGAGGAAGCAAAAATTAAATCGTTGCCTGAAATTCCGGTCAAACCAGCGGCGAACAACCTCGATCGCGAAAGACTGCGATTTAGGTTGCTCGGCCCCAGATAGTAGGCCCAGCTAGTTGGCCCATTTACGTGGCCAGTTCACTTGGCCGATTTATTTGGTTTGTTTAGCGATGATCAGAGCCTTGATTTTGTCGTACGTCGCCGCAGGGACGATTTTCTTGTTCAGAAGATCAGTCTTCACTCGGTACGGACGGCCGTCGATGATTTTCTGGGAGTAGGCATCGCCGATGCCCGGCAGCGCTTTCAACTGATCTTTCGTAGCGCTGTTGACGTCCACCAAATCGCTGGCCTTGGTCGCGGTTTTCGACGCGGTTTGCTTCGCAGTGGACTTGCTCGGTGGTGCGGGAGTCTGCGGATGCGAATACGCCAGGCTCACACCCAAAATCAAAATCAGAGCGGCCAAAATCATCCTGCTAAGTTGTCTCTTCATTTCGCACTCTCCTTTTCTGTTTGCACAAATCTATCAACAGTTTCGCCCCGATTATTCCAGCGTGTTTTCGTCACTTCTCCGCTCCAAGAATCAGGGCCAAACCTTGCTGGCCCTCCTTTGCCGGTTTGTACCCCACTTTAATGGCATCTGCTTCCAACATGTATTTGCCGTGCTTCGTCTTTCCGTACCAGCGCGTTCCCTGCTTGTGGTACACGCCAGATTCTATATTGACCCACACCATTCTCGCGCTCTTCGTCTGTGACGTCTGTTGCTTCGCCGCCCCCCGGAGGACGCTGGTGTGGCTGACGCGGGAGTTGTGGAGGCAGAAGACGTAGAGGGAGAAGCAGTGGAAGGAGAAGAAAAAGGAGTTGGCTTCGCCGAACTTGGCGCAGCAGCAGGAGTTGCGGTCGCCGGCGGTTTGTCCGCACTGCTGGATTGCGGAGATTGAGCTTGCAGCGTCGAGCCGGAGACAATGAGCACGGACGCGACGAGTGCGGAAGCCACCAGCAGAGCAAAAGACAGCTTCTTGGCGTTACGTTTCGTCGCGTTACCACTCATTGATTTGCGCGTCCACTGGAAAGCAGGCTAGCTGGAATTCCGGCATGATGGCGAAGAAAGCGGGTGAAGTCAATATGCAAAAGGGTCAGATTCGCTGGCCAACCGTGCAGTGGACATGGAGTCTAGATCGGTTCGTCTGCCGTCACAGTTCTTAGGTGATCGGTCACAAGCAGGCAGTATGTCGCGGCCAGTTCCCGCCCTGGGGCTCCGGCGGTCAGACCGCGGCAGTCAGTCGCCGGCGACGGCAGCGCGCGCCTGTTCGACGGATTCGGCCAGCCCGCGGCGCACCGGCCCCAACACAAACGCCGGGACTTGACGTTCCGGAGCCAGCGAAAGATTGGTGGCCCGGCGAGGAAACTCGGAGCGATGATCCAGCTTGAGTCCCGCCTCACGGAGAAACTCGGCGGAGAAACCCATATCTTCGGCGCGATCCACGCCCCAGAACCATAGCTTCTCCTCGTGCCGCTGCAGGAAGTCCAGGGACTCTTCCAGCTTCTTCATGGCTCGGTCAAACGACGAAGCCAAGAAGAAAACAGCCAGATTCCAGGCGTGGCGAGGGTAGAAGACCTGGATCCGGACGCAATACTTGCCAGATTGATTGCGTTCCATGCTGCAGCGGTAGTCGTTGCGGACGGTGGGCGTACGAGTAGGCGTCTTCTTGGCATTCATAAAGATCCTGAATTCTTGGCGCTGAGACTGGGGAAGCCATGATAGATTATTTTTCAGTTTTAGCTGGCGGTCGGCCTGCACCTTGAAGCGAACTAATAAACAGCGTAGACGCTTACTCTGGGCCGAAACCTGCTATTTGGGAGACAGCTATAGGCTACTGGGGCGCGCGGAGAAACACAAGCGTGTCGCGAGAAACTCCTAACATATTTATTATCATATACTTAGGCTAGCCTACGCTGCCAAAGCCCTTGAGATTCTCGGGCATCATTTGCAGCTTGCCCTCTTTTTTAAGGCGATCTTCAAGGGCGGTTCGGAAGGCCTCGAAGGCGAGCGAACGCTTATTTTGGAGCACCGCCTCAGTGATTTCCTTCTTTTGTTTGTCAAAATCCTCGGGCTTGGGTTCCTGTTTCTCGACAACTTTATAAACCAGCCAGTTCGCGCCGAGGTTGAGGGGCGGGCCGACGTCGCCGGTCTTTAATTGGAATGCGGCGGACAGTTGTTTGCCGCTGGCAACATTCGAAATGGAGCCGGCGCGGGCAAATTCGTCGCTGGTTTTGGCCTCCAAACCGAGCGCTTTTGCAGCGGCGTCGAACTTTTCTCCGGCCTTCACTCTCTTGGCCAGCTCTCCCGCTTTGGCGCGGGCTTCGATGGACGATTTTTCCTGCTTCAGATCCGCCGTGACCTTGTCACGCACCTCGTCAAGGGACCCCTGGTGCGCCGGGAAAATCTGCTTAATCGAGAAAACCAGGTAGCCGCGATCAGTGTGTATTGGCAGGCTTAAGTCTCCCTGGTGGAGCCTGAAGATGGAATCGCTCACTTTTACGTCCTGGGAGCTACCCAGTTCGACCAAGGGTTCGGTTGCCGCGACGGGGCGCGTTTCACTTACGGTCAGGTGATACTGCTTGGCGAGGTCGTCGATTGAGACCTTGTTGGACTGACGGATGGCTTGGGAGAGCTTATCCGCGATATCGCCCGCCTGCTTATCGGCCTCCGAGAGGAGCAGCGGGGTGCGGATGGAATCCTTTACTTCATCGAAGGGTTTGGTGTGCGCTGACTCCTTGTCGATGATTTTGAGGATGTGGAAGCCGTACTGGGTCTTGACGAGGTCCGAAATGCTGCCTTTAGGAAGGGAAAACGCGGCCTTTTCGAACTCCGCGACCGTTTGGCCTTGGACGATCCAGCCCAGGTCTCCACCTTTGTCCTTTGTACCGGGATCTTCCGAGTACTTCTTCGCGAGATCCTCGAAATTCGCGCCTTTCTTGGCCTGATTCAGGATGTCCTGGGCTTTTTTCCTGATTTCTTCGACTTCTGCGTCAGTTTTGCCAGCGCCAACGGTCATCAGCAGGATGTGCTCGACGTGGACGCGATTGGGCACTTGATATTGCTGAATATTCTGCTGGTATTGGGCCTTCAACTGATCGTCGGTGACTTGCAGACTTTGACGAACCTGGTTGACGTCCACGATGGCATAGCGGACGACACGCTTTTCCGGGACTTGATACTTTGCCTTGTTTTTCTCGTAGGCGGCATTTATCTCGGCGTCACTCAGAGTGAGCTTGGCTTGCAAATCTTCCGGCCTGATAAACGCGTAGTCCAGTTTGACCTTTTGATTGCGGTAGACAAATTCTTCCTGCAGCTCTGCTGGGCCGGCGCTGATTCCATCCGTGACTAGCTTCTGGAACTTTTCCTGAAGCATGCTCAGGCGGACGTTGTCTTCGAATTCGGACACGGCCATCTGGGCGCGGGATTGAACCAGGGCAGCGTACTGATCCGGGGCGATGGGTGCACCTCCATTGAAGGCGGCCGGCAGGATGAGTTTTATGCGGTCGGCAATCTCGTCGTTGGAAACGCGGATGCCAAGCTGGGTGGCTTCGTACTCCATTTCTTTCTGAAGGAGGAGTTGATGCAGAATTTGCTGGGCGTAATAGGGTTCCAGCATGGGCGGGACTTGATTGCGCTGTTTGATCTGGTTGAGCTGCTGGCGAATCTCGGCGACGGTGATCGTTTGATCGCCAATTTTAGCGACCGCGTCGGTCGACGCCCGCGAGCCACCCGGACCAGTTGGCACAAGGTAGAGCAGCATGCCGCCGGACAATGCCAGTACAACCGCGCCGAGCAAGATGCGGGAAAAGAGTTTTTGCGTGTTATCCGAGCTGCCAGCCATCCGCTGAATCCCCCAAGTCCTAAGCAAACACATCATTATAGAAGATTGGTGCCATGCGCCTCAAATAGAATCGTGGGTGGTGAGTACGCAATTCTCTGGGTGGCCACTCGTTATCTGTGTTTGGGCGAGCCAAATGTTCGCATTGCAAACTCCCACATCGGGACCAGGAGCAACGAGGAAAAGTCCGTTGTTCCGATTAGCGCCGCCGCATTCCAGCGTTCGAAGTTGTTGCCCTTTGGGACAGACTCCTCAACCGAGTACGTTTGTACTATCGCCAGCGGGCTCGGCACCTGCAACAATTCGGAGTTGTCTGAGCCGTCGCGTGGACAGCTCTCCGCGGCCTGCTCGTTTGTTGAACATGCGTCGCCCTCCGGCGCAGGATGGACAACCCTATCGTGGCTTCCGCAGTGGACACTCGTCATTCGACTGACTCGCCTGCGGCGAGCGGCTCGAAAACTTCTGAGGAAAACCCTTCGGCCAATCCCAGGATGAATGCGGTAGCTTGCGAGGTGGAGGTTATCGCCACCGGCGCGCGCCCCGCGGAAAAGGGCGACCAGCGCGAACTCTTCACAGAGGAGACCACCACGGCTCTGGTCTTTGAAAATGGCGGAGTCCTGCGGCTGGCTGCGGTAGTGGTTCCCGGGCAACTGCTATTTCTCACCCACAAGGAAACGAAACGCGAAGTCGTAGCGCAAGTGACGCGCAAGCGCGATTTTCGGCCCATGATTTGTTACGTCGAAGTGGAATTCAGCGAGCCCGCACCCGGATTTTGGAGCGTCGAGTTTCCCAAAATGCCTGCGGTGATCCCGGTGAAGGGGCCGCAAAGCGCGGCGGACGAATCGGCGCAAGCGGAAGAAGACATTCTCGCCGACGGACCAGCTGAGCCCACGGCCGCTCCCAGCGCCCAAGAGGTCATGTCGTTGAAGAACGAAGTGGAAGCGCTACGCGAGCAACTAAAATTGTTGCAGACACAAACCGTGCCAAGAGATTTAGCTGCCCCAGCCGCAACTCCCGAGATTCCCGGCCCAACTTCTTCTGAATTTTGGCGCGCTCTTGCCGAGGTTGCTGACCAAGTTCCTGTTCCGGCGAAGGCAGCCAGCGAAACGTTGCCAAACTCGCAGACTGCGAGCGGCGAAGTGTCGCAAGAATTGCCAACGGAAATTTCCGGCGCTCTCGCAAGCGCCCGTGATGCTGCTCCTGCATCTGCTTCATTGGCGACCGACGCGGCCGAGTCTGCATTTAACGAAGAAGATCTCCTGCCGAAATCTGCGCTCAACTTCAAAGACGCAAAGCCACCGACGAAAATCGCATCCGAGCTTAAGCAGAAAGTTGCCGCGAGCAGCCGCTCTGCAGCGATGCGCAAGGACTTACTTTTTGCAACATTTGCGCTATTCACAGTCGGTGTGGCGTGGTACCAGAATTTGCTTCCGTGGCTGTCGCATCCGAAGAATTTTTCTCAGAGCGCCGCCCCCAGCATCGCCGCGCAACCTGCTCGCGCGCCGCGAAAGACCGCGAGCGGCCAAGCGGATTCGGGCAAGCCTCCAGAGACAAGCGAGGATTCGCGCAATGCGTCGCAATCCGCAGCGTTAGGAACAGCGCAGCCCTCCAAACTCGCTGTTCCCGAGACGACCGCGGTCAAATCGGCGCCCGACGGGCCCGCGGAGGAGAGCGCTAGGCAGGAAAAGCCAGAGTCTGCCGCCTCTGCCAGGAAGAGATCTGCGACGCCTCCGCTAAACAAGGCCGCTCAGGGTTCCGCAGCGCCACCTTCCGACGGAGCGGCAATCGTCCCACCGAAACTGATCAAGTCGGTCCGCGCGGTTGCCTCTCCGAATGCGTTGCAGGACTTTGGCCGGGGCAGGGCTGACAACGTCACGTTCGACGCTCTGGTGGATACGTCCGGCCACGTGAAGTCTACGAAGGCGCTCTCGGGGTCTGCTGTCTTACAAAGCGCCGCCATGAACGCGCTCAAGCAATACCGATATGAACCAGCCACGAAGCGCGGAAAACCGGTCCCCGCTCACGTCACCGTCACGGTCAAATTTTTGTTTGAGCCATAACTGTTTCAAGGAAACAGATGCCCGCGCCTGAAATAGAATCGTGAGGCAAGGTACACGGCCCCCCCAACCCGCCCCGCCGAGCTTTTCGAGTACGCGGTAATGCGAGATGATCTGGCCGATCATGACGGGAAGACCGCTGTTGCCGAGGCATGTCAGGCCGCGCCATAAGGCATGTCAACGTGGGCGTGCCACAGACATTGGCCGTGGGCGACATTGAATATTGGGGAGGGCGGGTGTATGTTACGAAGCCAGAGTGCAATAAGCTGTAAGGAAAGTATGCCTGCACGCGCAACCTAGCTCCCCTGCTGGCGTACCTCGATTGGGACGGGAGTGTGGCCCAAGCGAGAAACCACTTCCGGGGAGAATTCCGCAATGACAATCCTCGCTGTTTCCGGAAAGCGCATAGTGGCGTTTGGAACGCTTGCTTTAATGGCCTGGACAGTGTCCCTCCGGGGGCAGTCCGCGTTTCGTACCAAACTCGGGGCGCTCGGACGCGAAACTCAGCGCAATTGGGCCTCATTCTTCCATCTCAAGGTCAACGGCGGGCTCGATGATCCGGGGCTCTATGGGCCGCCAATAGGCACGAAATCAATCTTGAAAAGTAAAGGTTTAGAGAACACCGGCGAGGATGCCGCGCCTGCCAGTGCGCTTCAGGTGAAGGTTGTGGATTTGATCCCGGCGAGCCTGAGCGGGGAGACAAATCAGGACAGCGAACCCTTCCTGGCTATCCAGACCGCCAACCCGCAGGTCATGGTGGCCTCGGCATTCACTCCCAACCCCGTTTCCAACCAGGGGAACGCCCCCGTGTATGTTTCTCAGGATGGAGGAAATACGTGGGTTCTGAACGCGATTACTCCCGTCCAGAGGATGGCTTGCGATATCACGCACGCAATGGCAACGGGCGAGAACCACCCGCGCGGGGATCTCCATGCGGGAACACTGGCTTGCGCCTCAGGCATAACGCTTGATGAGTCGGAATCGAACGACGTCGGCTCGAGCACAACCATGAACGTACAGTCGACACGGAGCAACGTGGACCAGCCGTTCGTGCGCGCCCTGGGCGTTTCCAATGGCGACCGCATCTACGTGGGCGTCAACGATTTCAATCAGTCCGGCGGGCACACAGCAACGGTGGACGTGTCCGTGGACGGCGGAGCGACGTATAAATCCATTTCCATCGAAGCGCGAAATACCATGGGCCAGGACGGGCCGTCGGTGCGCCCGGCAGTGGCCGGAGACAATACCGTCTATGCGGCCTTTTTCGGCTGGCGCAAATTTGACGGCCAGACGGCGACCAGCGACGTTGTGGTGGTGCGGGACGACACTGGTGCGACGGGGCCGACTCCCTTCCAGGCATTGAAAGACCCTTCGGACAATTTGCCGGGGCGGCTGGTGGTCAAAGGAGTTGCTATCCCGTGGTCGAATTCGCCCACGCTGGGGCAGGAACGAATCGGTTCTACCCTATCCATTGCCGTGGACCCAAACAGTAGTTCCACGGTGTACGTGGGCTGGGCAGACCAGGGGAGCAAGGGAGACATTTACACTCTCCATGTGAGGAGATCCACCGACCGAGGCGTGACATGGTCGGCTACGGACTTACCCAACACGACGATTAGGAATGCGACGAACATCGCGCTGGCAGTGGCCAACAATGGCGTAGCCGGTCTTCTCTATCAACAATTCACAGGCAGCCGGTGGGTCACGCATCTCGTGCAATCGCATAAAGGCTTTGCAACTGTTCAGGACACGATTCTCGCGAATGTCCCCGCGAATACGCCAACCGAACAGTTCTTGCCCTATCTGGGTGATTACGACTATCTGCTTTCTGTGGGAAGCGAATTCCGCGGGGTTTTTTGCGCAAACAATACGCCTGACCTTGGCAATTTTCCGCAGGGTGCAACCTACCAACGCGCCGCGGATTTCAGCAAGAAGACGCTGACGGACGGATCGGGCAACCCGGTGTCCATTTCGATTGATCCATTTTATTTTAGCGTTGCGGTAATTCCGTAGAGAGCGTTTCCGCCACTGCGCGGAGGAAGGAGGGCCGCCCATGAATCATGCGCGATTTCTCGTCGGAAGCATCCTGTGGGTTAGTCTACTCGCACAGGCGGCTGCACCGCTGCCGCAAGGGACGGGAAACCAAACGGCCGTGGTAGAGCGAGCGGGCATCATCTTTAGCGGCACCGTCAGCCAACTCGGGGCGACGTCCTTTGCCGATGTTCCGAAATCGGCGCAAACGATTGTGGTTCGCGTTGACTCCGTTCTGAAAAAGCCCCCTGCCGTATCGTTAAAAAAAGGCGACAACGTCACCGTTGAAGTGAAAGACCCAGGCGCTTTTCAGCCAGGCGCCCAGGCTACTTTTTATGCCGAGGGATGGATCTTTGGTTCGGGCGTTGCGGTGAAGGAATTGAGCCATGTGATGGGAGCCGGCGGCGGAAAGCCGGGTGGAACAGTGGCCGCGGAGGAAAAGTCGCTCAGACAGATTCAACAGCAGATCAGTGACCAGGAACTGAAGCAGCGGCTGGCTTCCGCGGATTTCGTGGTCATCGCGCGGGTGACGGACGTTCGCAAGTGGACGGCGCCCAAACTTGCTTCCGTACCTTATCGGGTCACCGAACACGACCCTGATTGGCATGACGCTGTCATCCAGATCGAATCGACGCTCAAAGGGCCAAAGCTGAAGAAGAAAAAGCTTATTGTCCGGTTTCCCCAATGCAATGACGTGGCTTGGGTTCACGCTCCGAAGTTTGAGAAACACCAGGAGGGGGTCTTTTTCTTGAAGAAGGATGACGTTTCCGGCGCACCCACAGCGCTGCTGGAAGGCACGGAAGTGAACGCGTACACCTGCTTGAGCCCGGGCGACTGGCTCCCAAAGAGCGACGAAACGCGCGTGCGGGCTCTCCTCAACAAATGAGGGGTGAGTGTTGGCGTTGGTTGTGGACGCCTACGCTCTGACGGGCGTGCGGCCTGATCAAAAGGCTCGCTCACGCTTTCCTTGTCACAGCTTTTCTGGCCGCGGAGATATGCGTAACGATGAGAAACCCAAACAGTGCGGTTATCATCAAAGCGCAGCGATGATCAAGCTAAATACGATTCGAACGCGAGGCGCGCTCTTTCTTCCGACGCTTGTCGTGGCTTTGCTCGGGACGTTCGGTGAGGGGAGGCAGGTGGGGGCTGCCAAAAATGGCGGGCAACAGCGGTCCATGGCGAGTGTGCCGACGTTTTACCGCGACGTGCTTCCGATTTTGCAGGAGCGCTGCCAAGTTTGTCATCGAGCTGGGGGAATTGCGCCTGCGCGATTCGAAACCTACGAACAAACGAGGCCCTACGCTCGAGCTATCGCCGCTGCAGCACTGAATAAATCTATGCCACCGTGGTTTGCCGATCCTCATATCGGACGCTTTTCGGATGATCCATCCCTTACGGCGGGACAGATTGCGGCGCTTGCGGCTTGGGCGGGTGCCGGAGCGCCTGCCGGCGATGCGCATGACGCTCCTGCGCCGCCACATTGGGCGGAGAGCTGGAGTATTCAGCAGCCGGATTTGATTTTGAAGATGCCGAAGGGCGTGGGGCTGCCTGCCAGCGGGGACGTCGAATACACCTACGAAATTGTGGCGACGGGTTTCAAGGAGGATCGCTGGGTGAAGGCGGTGGAAATTTTGCCGTCGCTGCGCGCGAATGTGCATCACGCTGTGGTGTATGTGCGGCCGCCGGATTCGAAATGGATGCGGCACGCGGCGGTGGGCGTGCCGTTCACGGCTTCGACGCTGAGCGATCCTGAAGACCGGCGCGGTGCGCATTGGACGGACAGCGACGTGCTGCTCGTTTACGCGCCGGGCAGTTCGCCGGACGATTGGCCGGAGGGCATGGCAAAATTCATTCCCGCGGGGTCCGCTCTCGTTTTTCAGATGCACTACACGACCAATGGGCACGCGGGGAGCGACCAAACCAGCGTGGGGCTGATTTTTTCGAAGCGCGCACCCGCACGGCGCGTGATCACTTTGCAGCTCACCAACGATCACTTTGTGATTCCGCCAGGCGCGCCAGATTATCGGGTGGAAGCGCGTGGGACTTTGCCGAATGACGCGACGCTGCTCAGCTTTTTCCCGCACATGCATCTGCGCGGAAAGCGGTTTGAGTACAACCTTATTCACAGGGACAAGAATTCGGGTGGGCAGAGCGATCAGGAAATTGAATCGCTGCTGGACGTCCATTATCATTTTCACTGGCAGATGAGCTACCGTCTCGCGGAGCCGCGTTTGCTGAAAGCGGGGACGGAGCTGCAAGCGGTCGCCTGGTTCGATAATTCGCGCAACAATCCGCATAACCCGGACCCGGAGGCGGCGGTGCGCTGGGGTGAACAAACTTACGACGAGATGATGGTGGGATTTTTCGACGTAGCGGTCGCGGCGAACCTAGACAAGCACGGCTACTTCATCCGGCACTGAACAAAGTCGCGTGAAGCGACACTTGAAGGGGCATGTGATGGAACACGCGATGGTCCCGCGACGAAACATCGTCCCGCACAGGAGCGCACATGGAAATCAGCAGCGCCTATGTACAAATGAGTGTGAACGACGGTACCACCATGCGCGCATGGGCAGCGCGGCCAAAAGAAGAAGGGCGGTACCCGGGATTGCTTGTTTTTCAGGAAGCGTACGGCGTGAACGCGCACATTCGAGACATCGCCGGGCGCTTTGCGCGGGAGGGATTCGTCGCCGTGGCGCCAGAACTTTTTCATCGCACCGGGGCGGGATTCGAAGGGCGCTACGACGATTTTCCAAGCACGGCGCCGCACATGAAGGCATTGAATGACGCGTCGATGGCGGCGGATTTGCGAGCGGGGCATGACTGGCTGCGCGGAACTATCGGGCCGGATATCCCGATTTTCGCGATTGGGTATTGCATGGGTGGACGGGCGGCGTTTCTTGCCGCGCTTACTTTGCCTCTGGCAGGAGCAATTTCCTACTATGGCGGCGGAATCGCGCCGAATGCGACGAATCCTGGATTGCTTGGGCGGGCCAGCGGTTTGCAGGCTCCACTTTTGTCGTTTTGGGGCGGACGCGACAAGCACATTCCGCCGGAGCAGGTGCGCGCGGTAAGCGACGCGTTGCGCGCGGCGGGAAAGAATTTTGTGAATGTCGAGATTTCGAATGCCGACCACGGGTTCTTCTGCGACGCGCGCGCCAGCTATAGTCCGGCGGCCGCACTGCTGGCGTGGCCGCTCACTCTAGCTTTCCTTCGATCGAAATCGGCCTAAGTGCGCGACGCAGTGCGTTTAAGAAATCGCGAACAGCCAGCAAAGAGGCCTGTAAAAACCGCCGCCTGTCCTTTCGGGCAAAACCCCCTGCCCTAACGTCTAGTAGGCGCAACCGCTATTTGCTGTTTAACTACCGCAAGCTGCAGCGGGCATCCCCGTTCTAATTACTGTGCTAGATTCGAAGGTTGGCGGCAGAGTTGCGCGAAAACCCGTGAACACACAGACACCCTACGATCCGAACCACCCCAAGATAAAGCGCGTGGAGGTGTATTGGCATACGGTCACCTACAAGACCATAGCCGTTTATGCCGCGTTACTTGCGGTGATCATTTTCGTCTCGATCTATCTGATTAACCCAAATTTGTACTCGCAGGTATTCGAGAGGCTGAACAAATCGATTGGCGACGACAGCGATGCGGTGGCCATCTCGCAGACACAAGCCAAGTTCGTCAACCTCGACGGAAAAGTGCAAGTGAAGAAAGTGAATTCCGTGCAATGGGTGAACGCCGATTTCCACACCACGCTGGACAAGGGCGATCAAATACAGACTTCGTCGGACGGCGCTGCGCGCATCACCTTTGCCGACAACACGACCTACACGGTGCAGCCCGGGACATTCATTACCGTGGAAGAAAATTCGATGGGGCACGAGCATCCTTCCAGTTCGGCGGTGCACATCAACATCGGGCAAGTGGACTTGAAAACGCCAAACTATTCCTCGCCGGATTCGAAGGCGGCTGTCAGCATGGAAGACTCCGTCGCGCAGCTGCATTCGAACAGCAGCGCGGCCGTGAAGACCGACCCGGCGAATAAGGAAAACGAGATCGTGGTGTCCAACGGAAGCGCGGAAGTGCGGCGCGGCCAAGAGAAGGTGGAGATCGGAGCGTATCAGAAGGCGAGTTACACGACGGGCGGGCCGATTACGAAGTCAGACGTGCTCGCGCCGCCGGACCTGAGTTCGCCGCGCAACTTCGAGCCACTGATCGTGGAGGATCCTAAATCGGCGTCGATCCATTTTGAATGGAAGTCGGTACCGCAGGCCGTTTCCTACACCGTGAAGATCAGCACGACGGCGATGTTTACGAGAACTGCGAAGGAAGCCCCTGGAGTTGCGGGAACATCGGTGGATCTCTCGGGTCTCGACGCGGGCGATTACTTCTGGAACGTAACGGCCACGAACGCCAAGAAGGAAAATAGCGCAGTGAGCGAAACGTTCCGGTTTACGCTCGTCGCGCAAGGAAAGACCCAGGAGATGAGGCTCGAGATCACCGAGACTAAGATTCATGGCAAGGTTGTCGAAATTATCGGAAAGACGGAACCTGGAGCAGCGCTCCTCGTAAACGGCCAGCCGGTGCCGATAATCGCGGCCGACGGGACTTTCAGGCACTTTACAGAGCCGCTCGAACCAGGCCAGCATACTATCGTCATCATTGGAGAGAACCGCCGTGGAGGTACGAACCAAGTGAAGGTGCCGATTGTTGTGCCAAAATAAAAGTTTCGAACGATGATCGTTTTCCGATCACGCAAGAAAAAAGACGCAGGCGCACTTTGCGCCGGTTGCCAAGTCCGGAGACAATAGTCCAGTTGGCCGCGCGGCGGCTCCATTCGACCGCGAGGCAGTTTGGGCGCTCGTTGTCGGCTGGACGGCGGAGAGGATTTCTCCGCGGGGGGCGGGGGGATGAATAAGAACGGTTACAACCTGAGGTCGGTGTTTAGTTTGTTTTCTTCCGACCTCGCCATCGATCTAGGAACAGCGAACACGCTGGTGTTCTCGGCCGGCAAGGGCATCGTGGTGAACGAACCCTCGATCGTGGCGATCAACAAGTCAAGCGGCGAAGTCGTGGCCGTCGGCCGCGAAGCCAAAGAAATGCTGGGCCGCACGCCGGGAAACGTCGTGGCCATCAAGCCGATGAAGGACGGCGTCATCGCCGACTTCAAAGTCACCGAAAAAATGCTGACGTATTTTATTCAGAAGGCGCACAACCGCCGCGTGCTGGTGCATCCGCGCATCGTCATCGGCGTGCCCAGCGAAATCACGCCGGTGGAAAAACGCGCGGTTCAGGACTCCGCGTATCGCGCGCGCGCCAGCGAAGTTTATCTCGTGGAACAGGCCATGGCTGCGGCCATCGGAGCTGGCCTGCCGATTGAAGAGCCGTCCGGCAACATGGTGGTGGATATCGGCGGAGGGACGACGGACATCGCAGTCATCTCGATGAGCGGCATCGTTTACTCGCGTTCCGTGCGCGTGGCGGGCAATGAGATGGACGAAGCGGTGATGCAGTATTTGAAGCGCAAATACAACCTGCTGGTTGGGGAACGCACCGCAGAACAGATCAAGATGGAAATCGGCTCGGCGTATCCGCTGGAAAAGCCGCTGACCATGGAAGTGAAGGGCCGCAACTTGATTGAAGGCGTGCCGCGGACCGTGACGATCGACGACAGCGAAATTCGCGAAGCCTTGAGCGAATGCGTCGCGACAATTCTGAACGCCGTGCGCGTTGCTCTAGAGCGCACCCCGCCGGAACTTTCCGCCGACATCAGCGATCGCGGTATCGTGCTGACCGGCGGCGGTGCGCTGTTGAAGAATCTAGACAAGCGCATCCGGGAAGAGACCGGTCTGCCGGTTTCCATCGCCGATGATCCGCTGGCCTCCGTGGTGCTCGGTACCGGCAAAATGCTGAGCGATTTCAAGTTATTGCGGCAGGTTTGCATCGACTAATTTTTTTTCGGATTTCATGCGATTGCAGAAATTTTGAGCCGCACAGGGCTGGAACTGTGCTACTGGACTCCATGGTTGGCATCCCTTCGCGACACAGATCACTCTTCCTGCTCGGAGGCGTCGTCCTCCTGCAAGTGCTGTTGCTCGCCGTGCAGATCAAGCGCGACTCGCAGGGCCGGCTGATCCGCGTTTGGACAGTTGGCGCTGTTTCGCCGTTCGAACGCGCGGGGGCTCACGGCATCAGCCACATTCGCGACACGTGGAATCACTATTTCGCACTGCAGAACACTTCGCGCGAAAACGAACAATTGAAGCGCGAAAACGGCGCGTTGAAGCTGCAAATCACGCAACTGGAAAGCAAAGCGGGTGAAGCCGACAGGCTGGCTGTGCTTTTGAAGTTTCGCCAGACGAATCTGGACGTACCGATGGTAAGCGCGCGCGTGATCGGAGGAAGCGCGGACTCTGCCAGCCAGACTATTTACCTCGACCGCGGCGAACGCGATGGCATTCGCCGCAACATGGGCGTCATTACCCCGGACGGTGTCGTTGGCAAGGTCATTGAGTCCTACAAAGACACGGCGCAGGTTCTACTGCTCACGGACAAGGACAGCGGAGTGGGAGCGATGCTGGTGGACTCGCGCGTCCAGAAACCAGTAGGCGGCACGGGTGAGCCGATGCTGATCCTGAAATACTTCTCCAATGAAGACAACAGTGTGAATCCGGGAGACCGCATCGTCACCAGCGGAATAGATCGCATCTTTCCGCCCGACCTGCCTGTAGGAACGATTGCAGACATCAAGGCGGGCAGTACGTTCAAGCAGATTCGCGTGCGTCCGGCTGCGAATCTTGAGCGCCTTGAAGAGGTGTTCGTGCTGCTGACGCTGAAGCCGCTGGAGATGAAGAAAGATTCCGTCGAGGGCTTTTCTGCCGATCTATTTCCCGAAGGCCGCGATTCTGGATCTTCCGCTGCTCATCGTCATCTATTTCGGTTTGAGCCGGCGAAATCCTTCGACGGGATTGCTTCTGGGCATGGTCATCGGCATTTTGCAGGACAGTTTGAGCGGCCCGACAGTTCCTCTTGGTCTTTACGGCATTGCGAAAACCTTAATCGGTTATTTTGCTTCCTCGATTGGCGCGAGGCTGGATACGGAGCATCCCGCGGCGCGCTTCGCTTTGACGATCGCTTTTTTTGCCGTTCACCAGGGTCTCATTGCTTTGACGAGCCGGATACTTCTTTCTCAGCTTGAGCCGTGGCTCACTTGGCATCTCGTCACCGCCGCGCTCGTCAACGCTTTGGTTGCCGTATTTCTCTTTATGATCCTCGACCGCCTGCGTAAACCCTCGTAACTGCTACTGACCGAGTAGGAACTGTTTGAAATCATCGTAGACGCTGGACATCTGCAGGGATAATTTCTCGCGCTTCAAGTATGCGGCGAGGCGATCCGGGAGAGGCGGCGCAGTGCCGATGGCTCGCTTGACCACATCGGCGAATTTTGCGGGATGCGCTGTGGAGAGCACCAATCCTTGCGCGGGCTCGGAATGTGCTCGCTTGTAGGCCTCCCAGCCGAGTACGCCGACCGCGGTATGCGGATCGGCGATGTAGCCGAAGCGCTCGTGGATAGACTTCATCTCGCGCAGCGTCTCGTCATCCGTCACGGCGTGGCCCCAAATTTCTCGCCGCACATACTCGAGCCGGCCGCGGCACAAATCCAGTAAGCGCGGAAAATTATTGGGGTTGCCCACGTCCATGGCGTTCGAAAAGGTCTGCTTCGCTGGGCGCGGATGAAATTCTCCCGAACGCAAATACTCCGGCACGACATCATTGGCGTTTGTGGAGGCCACGTACATCGCCACGGGCAAGCCGATGCGTTTTGCAAAGAGTCCGGCCGTCAAGTTGCCGAAATTCCCGCTGGGCACGGACACGATCAGCGGCACCGACGCCACTGGTAACTGCCGATAGGCGGCCACGTGATAGAACATTTGCGGTAGCAGACGGCCGATGTTGATCGAGTTCGCAGACGTCAGAAACGCGCGCTTGTTCAGTTCCACATCCGAAAATGCTTGTTTCACCAGCCGCTGGCAATCATCGAAGCTGCCTGCCACTTCGAGTGCAGTGATATTTTCGCCCAGCGTCGTGAATTGTTTTTCCTGCGCTTCGCTGATGCGCTTCGAAGGATAGAGAATCACCACGCGAATGCCCGGCACGCAGAGGAAGCCGTGCGCCACTGCGCTGCCCGTATCGCCGGAAGTCGCCACGAGAACCGTAAGCTGGCGCGTCTCTCCGCGGACGAAATAGCCCATCAGCCGAGCCATGAACCGCGCGCCAAAATCCTTAAACGCCAGCGTGGGACCGTGAAACAACTCGAGGATGTGCAAACCGGGCGAGAGCGAAACCAGCCTCACCGGAAAATTGATGGCCTCCGCGACGATTTGCCACAACACTTCTTCCGGCACATCCGGAGTCGCGAAAGGCCGCACTACGCGGTAACAAACTTCGGTGAAAGGCAACTTGCGAAACTCTTCGAGCTCCTGCGGCGAACGGCGCGCAATCTCAGCGGGCAAGTAGAGGCCGCCGTCCGGCGCCAGTCCCCGCAGCACCGCGCCGCGCAAAGAAGTCAGCGCAGCTTTGCGCCCTGTGCTCCGGTATCTCACCGGCCGCGCTCGAGCTGGCCGCGAATTTTGGAAAGAAACGCCGCCGCGTCAAAAGCTGGATCGCGCAGCTCGGCCACGCGCAATGTGCAATGCGCTAAGGCTTCATAGCTCTGCCGCCGCGCGGCGATGAGCGTGGGATAGCACCGCGCCACGGTCTCTCGCGGCGATTCGCCCTTGCGGGGCCGGAAAGCGCCGCGCCACAGCACCGGTTTGGGGTCGCTCAAGTACCGTTCGATCAGGAGTTGTTGTTCCTCCGCCGAGGCGGCGAGATAGACCACAGTCATCCGCCGCCGCAGGCGTAGCAACAAATTATTCCCTGTATAGATCACGCTACCGGTGGTGTCCAGGACCAGCGGTTTTTCAGGCTGCCGCTCAAGCGACGTCAGTACCTCGCCCAAAGTGTGGATTTCTTCCTCGAGGTATTGCGCTTCGCGCTCAGCATACTTCGGGTTGTCCGGCCAGCTCATCCACGCCGCCACGCCGTTAATCCCGGAGAAGCCGCCCGCAGCCAGGCGCAAAGCAAGCTTCTCCTCAATGCGGTCATCGCAAGAAATCGCGGTCCAGCCTTCGGCCGCTAACCTCTTTGCCCAGAAGGTTTTTCCAGCACCAGACATCCCAACAAGGGCCAACCGCAGGGGCGAGGAAGGTTCGCTTTTCATGAGCACAGTCAAAATTACGATAACGCGTGCCCCGTCCGGGGAGCAAGCTTCCATCTCGTCCGAAAGTAAGCTCGGTCAGAACCTCCCTTCCGCGAAAAAATCTTGCGGAACAAAGAGAGTTGATGAAACATTTGCTTCCCCTAAACGTCTTATGGAGAAGAGGAAAATCCCTTCCATGAAAGAAAAGCGAGACAACCCCGGAGATCTGCTCCAGGGAACATTGGACTTGCTGATTCTTAAAGCTTTGGCCCGCGGTGCCATGCATGGCTATGGCGTTGCCGAGTGGATTCATCAAACTTCCGAAGACGTCCTGAAGGTAGAGGAAGGCGCGCTGTATCCCGCTTTGCATCGCTTGGAGTTGCGCGGCCTGCTCTCCGCCGAATGGGGCACGTCGGACAACAACCGCCGCGCGAAGTTTTATTCCCTAACCGCGTCAGGCAAGAAACAGTTGGCGCAAGAGACCGAGTTCTGGCGGCGCATGTCGGGCGCGGTCGCGCGGATACTCCAAACGGCATAGTTGGCGCAGGAGGAAACCATGTTTTCGGGATGGCTAAACGAAACCTGGCTGCGCTTCAAAGCGATTTGGAAGCGGCCGCAGCTGGATCGCGACCTCGAAGATGAAGTCGCGTTTCACCTGGCGATGCGCGAGGAAAAAAACCACCTCGCCGGGATTGCTCCGGAAGAAGCCCGCTATGCCGCGCGCCGCCAATTCGGAAATACAACCAGTCTGAAAGAGAGGAGCCTGCAAATGTGGACCTTCTTTTCGCTCGAGACGCTATGGCAAGACCTACGCTACGGCATACGCATGCTGCGCAATAATCCAGGCTTCACACTGACCGCGGTTCTGACGCTGGCCCTCGGCATCGGCGCCAACACCGCCATATTCAGCGTCGTCGACGCCGTCTTATTGCGTCCTTTGCCTTTCCCGGCTTCCAATCAACTGGTTCGCATTTGGGAATCGAAGCCGAAAGAGGGGCACTTCAGAAACGTTGTGAATGGCCTCAACTTCCTCGACTGGCGCGAACAGAATCGCTCTTTCGAATCGATGGCCGCAATCTCGGATGCAACCGTGAACTTGAAAATCAACGGGGAGCCACTGGCCGTGCAAGGTCTTTCGGTCTCACCTGAGTTCTTCTCCGTCCTCCGGGCCGCACCCTACCTTGGGCGAACATTTACAGCCGAAGATGGAATTCCCGGCCGCGACAGAATTGCCATTCTAAGTTACGAGTTCTGGCAAAAACAGTTTGGCGGCAGGCCCGACATCATCCGGAAAAGGCTGGAGGTTAGTGGCCCCGCAGTCGAGATAGTCGGCGTCATGCCCAGAGGCTTTTCTCTGCCCAATAACAAGGCGGAACTCTGGATTCCCTTGGCTATCGTTCGCTCCAAGGAATGGGAAGGCGGCCGTTTCCTCACCGCCATCGGGCGGTTGCGCGACGGCGTCACGCTCAGGGAAGCGGAGCAGGACATGGCTCGCGTAGGAGATTTTACTGCCGAGCAGCGGCCCGACTCCAACAGGGGTTGGAGCGCCCAAGTCGTTCCTTTCCTCCAGGATGAAACGCACGAGGTGCGCCGTCCCCTGTTGGTCCTGCTCGCAGCAGTGGGGTTCGTTATGCTGATTGCCTGTGCAAACGTCGCCAACCTCCTCTTGATGCGCGGAACTGGGCGTCAGCGAGAGACGGCCGTCCGAGCGGCTCTCGGGGCCAGTCGAACCCGCCTGGTGCAGCAGCTACTGCTCGAAGGTCTCCTTCTTTCTTTCGCAGGAACGGCAGTTGGCATAGCTTTCGCGAACTGGGGCCTCCGTGGTCTCCTGGCTATGATTCCATCCAGCACGCCTCTGCCCCTCATCGGTGCGATAGAAATCGACCGCCGCGTTTTCGCGTTTGCGTTCATTGTTTCCTTTCTTACCGCAATCGGATTCGGGTTGGCCCCGGCCTTGCGCCTCTCGCGCGTCAACTTGCAGGACGCTCTAAAGCAAGGAACCTCGCGCACCGGCGTCGGCGGCCATCGAATTCTAAGGCAATCCTTCGTGGTGATCGAGATCGCTCTGGCTTTCGTGCTTACGGTCGGAGCTGGCCTGATGCTTCGCAGTTTCGAGCGTCTGCTCTCTGTCAATCCCGGCTTCGAGCCAGAGCACGTCCTCACCATGCACATCTTCACTTCGCCATCGAAGTACCGGGGCGATCTGAAGCGCTCGCAATATGTGGAACAGGTTCTTCACGAAATTCGCAACACGCCCGGAGTGCGCTCGGCAGGCTCGACTCATTTTCTCCCCATGACGGAGAGAATCTCTTCTTCCTGCTTTGGCCCTGCCGATCAGCCTCCCCCGAAACCCGCCGACGCTCCTAACGCCCGATTCCTGATCATCAGCGGCGGTTATTTTGCCACCATGGGGACGCAGCTTCTCAATGGCCGGGATTTTAGCGACCGCGACTCGTTCGGGGCGCCCAGCGTGATGATCGTCAACCACGCCTTTGTTCAGGAATTCCTCCTTCACGAAGATCCTCTCGGGAAGAAGTTCCGCGTCTGCTGGTCGAACCCCGATCCTGCCGAAATTGTCGGTGTAGTAGCCGACGCCCGCCACTTGGATCTGCAGGAAGCGCCGCAACCCACGATTTTCCTGCCCAACGCGCAGGCTCCCATGTATTTCGCGGATTTGGTGGTGCGCGCCCAAGGCGATCCACGGCAAATTATGCGCTCGGCGGAGATGGCGGTTCATCGCGTCGACCCCGACCAGGCCGTCTCAGGCATGCAAACGATGGAGAGCGTGCTCTCCGATTCTGTGTCAAGTCCACGATTCCAATTGGCTTTGCTTATGATTTTCGCGGGAATCGCGCTCGTGCTTGCGATGATCGGAGTTTATGGCGTGGTCTCCTACTCGGTACGCCAGCGGATACCGGAACTCGGCATCCGCATTGCTCTCGGAGCCTGCGCGGCAGACATCGCAGGCATGATCCTGAGAGAGACTCTGTTCCTTGCCGCCATCGCGCTGACTCTTGGCTTGGCCTGCGCATTTATTTTGACTCGAGTCCTCAATACTCTTCTCTTCGAAGTGACTCCGACCGACCCGGCGACTCTTCTCTCGGTTTTCTGCCTCGTTTTTTGCGTCGCCGCTTTGGCCGCGTTTCTGCCTGCAAGTCGCGCCATGCGCGTGGACCCCACGATTGCCTTGCGACATGAATAAGCTGCACTCCGCAGCGATAGCGATCGCCGGACCCGTTGCTCGATGCCCGCTCCAGGCCACCGGTTTCCAGAGGGTATTGACCAAGCAACTGTCCTTCAGGACGGCTTGCGGCCCTCCCGCGCAAGTGCTACGTTTAAATTGACTCTGCTGTGGGAATGCAGCACAAGTCCGGCAGTGATTCGAAAGCCCTGAGGAAATTTTTAGAATTCTTTTTCGAAAAAAATTTCGACGGACATTTCGAAACCCACGCTGAAGATTTTTTCGTGACGCGAGCAGGTCCCGGCTTCTCGCGGGACGGGCGACGAATCGCCCTGAGGAAGCGCCGTCCGTTTGACGGGCGCAACAAAAAGTACTCGCGCGCGGGGTTTTCGTGTCGTACTGGTTTCGCAACGACAATCGTTTGCCACAGGCCAGATTGGCCATCGCCTCCTACGTCATCGTGGGCATGGTCGGACTGTTGCTCCTCGGTTTCTGGAAACTCCAGGTCGTCGATTCGGATAAGTACGGTCAAATGGCCGAGCGCAATCGCGTTCGCTCCATTCCCATCATCGCCCCGCGTGGCCGCATGCTCGATCGCGATGGCCGCGTCCTGGTCGACAACTATCCGTCTTTCAGCATCCTTCTTCTCCGCGACGACCCCGCTCTCATCGACAAAAATCTCCCCACCATCTCCGATGGCTTGGGCATCCCCCTCAGTGACCTGAAGGATCAGCTCGAAAGCACCAAAAATCTTCCAAAATTCCAGCCCATCGTCATCAAGCCGGAAGCCACCAACGCCGACGTCGCTTATATCGAATCGCACCGCTCCGACATCCCTCTTCTTGAAATGCTTATGGTCCAACGGCGCCGCTACATGCCCGGCGGCTTCATGTCCCACGCCAGCGGCTACGTCGGCGAAGTAAGTGAGCAGCAAATCGAAGCCAGCAACGGCAGGCTGCGCCCCGGTGACCTCGCCGGAAAAACCGGCCTCGAGCGCCAATACAACGACATCCTGACGGGCACCGACGGCATGCGCCGCGTCGTCGTCAACAGCGTTGGCAAGGAAGTCAAAGAACTCGGCCGCCTCTCCGAGCAGGAACCCATTCCGGGAAAGCAGATTCAGCTAACCATCGATTACGACCTGCAGCAGGTCGCGGAGCAGTCCCTCGGCGCGAGGCCCGGCGCCGTGGTAGCTCTCGATCCGCGCACGGGTGAAGTCCTCGCCATGGTCAGCCGCCCTACACCCGATCCAAATGATTTCGCCATCCGCGTTTCGGCCGACGAATGGAAGAGTCTCAACGACGACCCTCTGCATCCTCTCTTGAACCGCGCCATTCAAGCGCAGCTCGCTCCAGGCTCCGTTTTTAAGATTGTCACTGCGACGGCCATGCTCGAGGACCACGTTCCCGAGCAAGGTTTCACGACGTTTTGTCCCGGCTACGGCACTTTCTTTGGACGGCAATACCATTGCTGGGTTTATTACGCGAAGACCGGCGCGAAATCGCATGGCGTATTGAGCCTGCATGACGCGATTCTCAAATCCTGCGACGTCTTTTTCTACAATGTGGGCATGCGCCTGGGAATCGACAGACTTTCGTATTACGGCACAAAACTTGGCATCGGCCACCGAACAGGAATCGATCTTCCTTCCGAAGAGCCGGGCCTGATGCCGTCTCAGGAATGGGTCGAGCGAACTTTTCATCGCAAATGGTACGCCGGTGAGGTGATTTCCGTAGCCACAGGTCAAGGCGCCGTCACTACCACGCCGCTACAGCTCGCCCGCTTGATTGGCGGAATCGCCTCGGGCGGCGTTTTCAAACAGCCGCATATGTTGAAAGATGCCCAGACCGTGGGCGAAGAGCGTTTTCACATTTCCGAACCGACTATCGAGAAAATAACGGACGCCATGTACGGCGTCGTCAACGAACCCGGCGGCACTGGCGGCCAATTGAAACTCGCGGGGATTGAGTTCAGTGGAAAATCCGGAACCGCTCAGGTCATCGGTTACGGAACCCGCGATCGCGTCGGAAAAGAAAAGAAATTTGAAGACAATGCGTGGTTTGTCGGTTACGCGCCGCGCCGCGACCCGGAAATTGTCGTTTCCGTACTGGTCCAGGAAAGCGGCAAGCATGGGGGCGAAGCCTCCGGCCCGGTTGCGCGCGACATCATCAAGGCCTATTACGATAAGAAGGCAAAGAAGACACAAGGTCAGCTCACCGCCGACGACAAACGGTATGATTTAGGCCATGGCGCGGCGGCAGCAGCTGCAACGATCCATCCGCAGCCGTTTGTGAAGTCCGCGGCGGCAACTGCCGTAGTGCCTGCGCAAGCAGTCAGCGCCGATCAGCGGCGCTAAGTTTGAGTTGTCTGGAATACTCGGGAGTGAAAGGTAGTAGGCAGAAAAGCGAATCAAGCATCAGGCGAGATATCTGGTTCTTCGCTGTTAGCTGTCAACTTCTTTATGAACGACGCACCCGGAACACGCGATTACGACTGGTGGCTGCTAGCCATTCTCGCCACCATCTGCGCCCTTGGCGTTATCGAGATCTATTCCGCTACGCACGGCAGCGCCCTCGCCGGGATGCAAAATAAGCAGATCCGCTGGCTGGTCATCGGCTTTGTCCTTATGTTCGCACTGTCCCGTCTCGACTATCACTTGATCCTTGATCAAGCCCCAATTCTTTATCTCATAGGCGTCGCCGCCCTGATCGCCGTCCTCGGCTTCGGCCACACCCGCTTCGGCGCCAAGCGCTGGATTCCTATCCTCGGCGAATTTCTTCAGGTGTCGGAATTGGTCAAATTGATTATAATCATCGTGATGGCGCGCTTCTTTGCGGAGGTGCGCACGGATGAGCTTTCCCTTCAGGATTTGATCAAGGCAGGGCTCATCATAGGGTTGCCCTTGGGTTTGATTCTCAAGCAACCCGATCTGGGCACAGCTCTTGTCTTGGTGCCCTTGCTGGTCGTAGGTGCCTTTCTCGCGGGTTTGCAGTGGAAACATGCCGCGGCAATTGCGCTCATAGGGCTCTTGATGCTCCCCGTAGCGTGGCGCGTCATGAAGCCTTATCAGAAAGAAAGAGTTACGTCGTTCTTGCATCCAGAAGAAGACGCCAAAGGCTCCGGCTATCAGGTGCTTCAATCGAAGATCGCCGTCGGCTCCGGCGGCTTCTGGGGCAAAGGGTTTGGCAACGGTACGCAAAACCAGCTCGGCTACATCCCAGTCCGTTATTCCGATTTCATCATGTCGGCCTGGGCCGAAGAGCAGGGCTTCAAAGGCGTGCTTCTTGCCCTTGGGCTGTACATGGCACTTCTGCTACGCTTAGTACAGAATGCTCAGCGCGCAAAAGACCGCGCCGGAATGTTTCTTGTAATGGGCGTCGCAGCAGCGCTTGGGTTTCACGTCTTAGTAAACGTGGCGATGGTCATTGGCGCTATGCCCGTGACCGGAATCCCGCTTCCTCTTATGAGCTACGGAGGTTCCGCTACGTTGTTTGTTTTCCTGGCGATTGGTCTGGTTATGAATGTTCGGCTTCGCCGCTTCGTTAACTGAACCCGCCGCCAGTCCCGCGCAGGGTGTTTGCTTCGGCAAATCCCGCCGGATAGGTGATGGTGGCCCCGCTTTGCTTGGGACCATAGGAACAAGGATCTTAGAGTGAGGACAGCATCGTCCGCCGTTGGCCTGGAAGCTCTCCGGCAACGGACCAGCCTCGTAAGCAAGAGGAACTTTCCCTCAGGCTTCGAACGTAAAGCCATCTCGATATCAGTGTGGCCAGCGTGTGTCCCGGTGCGAACCGGGCCGGCCCCGATTTACTGGACCCCCGACGGGCAACAGCTCGCGGCGATGCGTCCTGTCGGCCCTTTGCGGCCGCACAGAAACGTGACTCCCGGCTCTGCCGGCGTCACCAACAGTCAGGAGTTTTCATGTCAAAAGAATTGGTTATCTCCGCGGCCTCCCACGAACGGCGCGTCGCGATTCTTGAAGAAGGTCAGTTAGTCGAAATTTACATCGAGCGCGAGAAAGAATTCGCCCTCGTCGGAAG
>WNFS01000858.1_pt1 | contig 25091 bp, 22 predicted proteins | sample 5400141 | NCBI WGS metagenome assembly WNFS01 (sample SAMN13153358, study PRJNA577476) | soil metagenome | isolation source: 60 cm saprolite under Madrone tree | place: USA:California | collected 2016-06-14
GATCACGTAGATGATGGCGTAGCCCTCGACCTCGTGCTCCTTGGGCCAGATGCCGTACTTGTCGTGGAACTTCTTGTAGAACTCCTTCACCGCCGGGTCGTTGGGGTTGCCCGACCACGCGGCCGAGGAAAACACGTTCTGGCTCTGCGGCCCGAGCTCCTTGGCGAAGTCCTCGACCCCGAAGCCGCCGCCGAAGCCGACGAAGGCGCGCGGGGCCACGCCGATCTCCTTGGCATGCCTGGTGAGCAGGATGGCGTCGGTGGTGGCCACGGCGACCAGCAGCAGGTAGTCGGGGTTGTTCGACTTCACCTTGGTCATGACGGGCTTGAAGTCGAGGCTGTTGACCGGGTAGGCCTCGTCGTTCACGATCGGCACGTTCTTCGACTTGAGGAAGGTCATGGCGGAGTTCGAGATGGTCTTGCCGAAGACGGAATTGTCGTAGACCACCGCCGCCGACTTCGGCATCGCGCCGGGAACTTCGCTGATGAACTTGTTGAAGGCCTGCGGGTAGATCGAGCCGGTCGGGTTGTTGCGGAACACCCACTCGAAGCCCTTGGCGGTGATGATGTCCGCCGAGGGGTGATCGACCACGTAGGGGGTCTTGAGCCGCTGGGCGACCGACGCGATCTCGACGGCCTGCCCCGAGGCGCGGCCGCCCGTGAGGACAAGGACCTTGCTCTGGGTGATGAGCTTCTCCGCCACCGTGGCCACCATCGCGTTCTTCGCCTGGTGGTCGTCGACGATGACTTCGATCTTCTTGCCGTTGACGCCGCCCTTGGCGTTGATCTCCTCGACGGCCATGCCGTACGCCTTCTTGAACTTGTCTCCGAAGGGCGCGTCCGGGCCGGTCATGGGCTGGGGCGCCCCGATCTTGAGCGTGTCCTGCGCCGGCGCGGGCGTGGCCGCGACCGCGAGCAATAGCCCGAACACGAGTCCAAAGGCGAGGAATCGTCGCATCATTGCGTCCTCCATGCGGTTTGGTTTGCCAACAACGGGGCAGGCAACTCTAGGATTGCGGTGGAAGCGTTGTCAAGGCCGCGCGAGCTCGCGCTGGACCAGCCGCGCGCCTTCGACGAGGGCCCGAAGCTTCCCGCGGGCGGCGGACCTCGTGCGCGGGACCATGCCGCAGTCCGTGCAGGGGAAGAGGCGCCCGGGATCGACGTACGGCAGCGCCTTCCTGATCCGCGCGGCCACCAGCTCCGGTGACTCGACCTCCTCGGTCCCCACGTCGATGACTCCCAGCAGCACGTCCTTCCCGCGCGCCTCCGCGAGGACCGCCACGTCGACTCCGGAAGCCGCGCACTCCAGCGAGATCTGATCTATTCGCGTCTCGCGGAGAAGAGGAAGCGTGACGCCGTACTGGCCCCATTCCGTATTCTGCTTCTTCCAGGCGAGAACTCGCGGGATGCCGTAGCTGTAGCAGATGTGGATGGTCGTCGTTGCCGTCACCCCGGCGATGGCGGCCTCGAGCGCGCGGATGCCCCAGGCCTTGACCTTGTCGAGGTAGATGTTGAAGCAGGGCTCGTCGAACTGGATCACGTCGGCCCCCGCGGCGGCCAGGTCGCGCGCCTCGGCATTCAGGAGCGCGGCGAACCGCATCGCGAGGCTTTCCTCGTCGCCCTTGTAGTGTTCGTCTAGCGTGGTGTCGACCAGGGTCATGGGAGCGGGCAGGGTGACCTTCACTGGCCGGCGCGTGTGAGCCTTCGCGAATGCCAGCGCGGGACCCATGATGGGGCCGGGGCGCGTCAATTCGCCGGTGATCCGCGCCACGTCCTGCTCGGCGACGTACTTGCCCCCACGAGTCCGCTTCCTGCCGAGCCGCACGGTGTCGGTCCCCGTCAAGCCCTCGAGGAATCCCCAGATGTAGTGGCGCCGGCGCTGCTCGCCGTCGGAGACGATGTCGATGCCCGCCTCCTCCTGGTCGGCGATTGCCAGACGCACGGCGTCGTCCTGGGCCTCGCGGAGCCGGTCGGCCGACGGCACCCAGGGGGCGAAGAGCTGGGCGCCCGGGTCGGCGAGCCAGGCGGGCTTGGGCAGGCTTCCCGCGAGCGTCGTCTTGAGCATGGCCGGGCCACAATAGCACGCGCTATAATCCCGCTGCTCACAGGCCGCAGTGGCGTGCTCCGGAGAACGACCCACGACCAGAGGAGGCACAGCAAGATGAGACGAGCGATGGCCCTGCTGATGATCGCAGGATTCCTGGGCACGGCGTGGGGCGCGGCCGGACCGGCGGCGGCCCAGAGCCCCGTCGTGGCCCAGTTCTGGTATTCGTTCGGGGGCACGAACCGCGAGGTGACCGAGGCGCACATCAAGCGCTTCAACGAGTCGCAGTCCAAGTACAAGATCGAAGGAACCTTCCAGGGCGACTATTTCGAGGCGCTGGCCAAGATCCGAGCCGCGGCGGCGACCAAGACCGCCCCCGCCGCGTTTCACGTGATCGGCGAGGCCATCCCTCAGCTCGCCGCCTCCGGGCTCTTCGAAAACCTCGAGCCCTATGCCAAGGGTCCGAACGGCGCCAACCTCGAGGACTACCTGCCCGGGCAGACCCAGCACACCTACTTCGACTACCTGGGCAAGCCGCAGGCGCCGCTGGTGGCGCTGCCCTTTTTCCGCTCGACGCCGATTCTCTACTACAACGCCGACATGCTGGCGGCCAAGGGCGTGAAGGTGCCGGCCACGTGGGACGAGCTGCGGGACGCCGCGGCCAAGCTCACGGTGCGCGAGGGTGACGAGACCAAGACGTATGGCTTCGAGGTGCCCGTGGACTGGTGGTTCTGGTACGCGCTCCTCCACGAGGCGGGCGGCTCGCTCGTGACGGCCGACGGCAAGAAGGCGGCCTTCCGCGACAAGGGGACGGAGGCGCTCCAGTTCTGGGTCGACCTCGTCAACAAGGACAAAACCATGAAGCGCCCGGGCGGCAAGGACTACAACGCCTGGGCGGTCACCAATACCGATTTCATCAATGGAAAAGCCGCGATGATCTTCACCTCGACCGCCTTCCTCAACTGCACCGCCGGCCCAGAAGGAAGCCGGTTGGGCCTTCATCAAGTGGATGACCGAGCCCGCGCAGACCATCTCGCTGTCGAAAGCGACGGGCTACATGCCGATCCGCACCTCGGCCATCAACTCGCCCGAGATGCAGGCTTTCTACAGACAAAACCCGAACTACAAGACCGCGATCGACCAGCTCCGGACGGCGCAGCGCTTCCCGTACACGCCCGCGCTGATCGAGATCCAGCGGGAAGTGATCCAGCCGAACCTCGAGGCCGCCGTCCTCGGCATCAAGACCGCGGCGGAGATCATGCAGGCGGCAGAGGCCAAGGCCAACGAGATCCTCGCCAAGCAGCAGTAGGCGCTCGCGCGCGGAGGCGCGGCTGGGGTACGCCCTGGCCGCGCCCTCGCTGCTGCTCTTCGCTCTCGTCTATCTCTACCCGGTCGCCTACTCGGCCTGGGTCAGCCTGTACGAGTGGGACCTCGTGATGCCCGCGCGCTGGGTGGGCGCCGACAACTACCGCGCGCTGGTCTCGACGGAGTTCCTGGAGGTCGTCACCAACACCGTCAAGTATTCCGTCGGCGTGGTGGTGCTGTCCCAGGCGCTGGGGCTTGCACTCGCGGTGCTTCTCAACGATCGCACGCGCGTGGGCGCGCTTCTGCAGGCGTCGATCTTCAGCTCGTATGTCGTCTCGTGGGTGGCGGTATCGCTGCTCTGGATCTGGCTGCTCGACCCTCAGTACGGCCTGGTCGCCTACCTGCTGCGGCTCGTCGGCGTGCGGGGCGTGAACTGGCTCGGCGACCATCGCTGGGCGCTCTGGACGCTCGTGCTGGTGACGGTGTGGAAGACGGTGGGTTACCCGATGGTGATCTACCTGGCAGGGCTCCAGGCGATCCCCGGGGACCTCTACGAGGCCGCCGCGCTCGACGGGGCGGGCGGCTGGCAGCGCTTCCGCCACATCACGTGGCCGCTGCTCACGCCCACCACGCTCTTCCTCCTGGTGACGCTCACGATCACGAGCTTCCAGGGCTTCGACATCGTGAAGATCATGACCCAGGGCGGCCCGGTCACCTCGACCGTGATCTACGTGTACTACATCTACGAGCAGGCCTTTCAGTACTTCAAGCTCGGCAAGGCGTCGGCGGCGGTGGTGCTCTTCTTCGTCGTGATCGTGGCGCTCACCTTCGCCCAGTGGCTCGCCTTCCGCCGCCGCGTCCACTACCTCGCGTGAGCCCGACCCGCGTGCCGATCCGCGCTCTCACGGTCGCCGGGTTGGCCGTGGTCGCGTTGATCGAGGTCTTCCCCTACGTATGGATGGTCAGCACGTCGCTCAAGGACATGGCCGGCGTGACGCGGTTGCCGCCCTCGCTCTGGCCCTCCCCGCCACACTGGGAGAACTACGCCAAGGCGTGGGCGTCGGGACCATTTCTGCACTACGCCGTGAACAATGCGATCCAGACCCTGGGCATACTCGTCTGCCAGCTCTTCTTCGGCTGCCTGGCGGGCTTCGCCTTCAGCAAGCTGCGCTGGCGCGGCCGGGACGCGTGCTTCCTGATCGTGATCGCCTGCCTCATCGTGCCGCCACAGGTGCGCTTCGTGCCGCTCTACATGCTGTTCAGCAAGCTCGGGCTGCTGAACACGTACGCCTCGCTCATCGTGCCGTACGCGGTCTCGGCGCTCGGGACCTTCCTGATCCGCGACGCCTTCCTGCAGGTGTCGGACGACATCGTGGATGCCGCCCGCGTTGACGGCGCCGGCACGTTCACGATCATCTTCCGAGTGCTCGCGCCCATCGTGCGACCGACGCTCGTGGCGTTTTCGCTGTTCAGCGTCGTCTACCACTGGAACGACTTCTTCTGGCCGCTCGTCATGACCACCAGCGAGGCCGTGCGCACGCTGCCCATCGGCGTGGCCATGCTGCGCGAGGAGGGCACCGGCGACCGCTGGCACGTGATCATGGCGGGGAGCATGTTCGTGGTGGCGCCGGTGCTGGCGGTCTTCATTGTCGCGCAGCGCCACATCATTCGCGCGTTCACCTTCACCTCGCTGAAGTGAGAGGCTGGGCAAGTAGCCGGCCGGGTACGGAGCCTCCTCGGAACCTTGACAGGCTTGGGCAAGTTTGCTAGAAACAAGGCCCATTTCGCGCTGACCGCGGTCCGATCCCGGACCACTTGAGGAGGATTCTGATGACGACATTCCTGTGGAGATTCGCGGCCACCGCCGCCTTCGTGGCGATTCTCGCCCCGATCCCGGCCCACGCGCAGGCCCCGATCAAGATCGGCGCGTCGCTGTCGCTCACCGGCACGTACGCTCAGCCAGGTTCGTACCAGAAGGAAGGGTACGAGTTGTGCGCGGACCACGTCAACGCCAAGGGCGGCCTGCTCGGGCGCAAGATCGAGTTCGTGTTCTACGACGACCAGTCCATGCCGGCCACCGGCGTGCGCCTCTACGAGAAGCTCATCACGGAAGACAAGGTGGACGCGGTGATGGGGCCGTACTCCTCGCCGATCACGGAGGCCGTGGCCAACGTCAGCGAGAAGTACCAGAAGGTCATGGTCTCGCCGCTGGCGGCGACCACGTCCATCTTCAAGAAGGGACGGAAGTACATCTTCATGGTCATCTCGCCTGCCGAGGCGTACCTGGATGGGCTCGTCGACATGGCGGCCAGGCGCGGGCTCAAGACCATCGCCGTCATCAACGAGGACACACTCTTCACCAAGGCGTCCGCCGTCGGCGTGGCCGAGATCGCGAAGAAGAAGGGCATGCAGGTCGTGTTCCAGGAGGCATACCCGAAGGGCAACACGGACTTCTCGGCGCTTCTGACCAAGCTCAAGGCGGCGAACCCCGACGTCATCGCGGCATCGACCTACTTCGACGACGCCGTCGCCATCACCCGCCAGATGAAGGAGCTCAACGTCAACGCGAAGATGTACGGCGTCACGGTGGGCGGCGATCTGCCGAAGTTCTACGAGCTGCTCAAGCAGAATGCGGAGTACGTGTACGGCGCCACCCAGTGGGAGGGGAACCTGCCGTACCCGGGCCAGAAGGAGTTCGTCGACTCCTACCAGAAGAAGTTCGGGCACGAGCCGGTCTACCACTCGGCCGCCGGGTACGCGGGCTGCGTCATCTATGGCGAGGCCGTCAAGCGCGCCGGAACCCTGGACTCGGACAAGGTGCGCGACCAGCTGCTCAAGCTGGAGACGCGGACGTTCTTCGGCGACTACAAGGTGGACGGGGACGGCTTCCAGGTCGCCCACAAGATGGTCATGTTCCAGTGGCAGGACGGCAAGAAGGTGACCGTGTGGCCCGACGACCTGGCCAACGGCAAGCCGCGCTATCCCACGCCGGGCTGGGGCCAGCGGTAGCCTAGTCCCCAGTGGCAGCCTAGTTCATTGTTCGTCATCACGCCCGCCATGGTGGGCCAGGTGGTCATCTCTGGCCTCCTGGCGGGCGCTCTCTACGCGATGGTCGCGCTCGGCCTCGGCCTCATCTTCGGCGTCATGCGCGTCCTCAATGTGGCGCACGGGCCGCTGTTAATGCTGGGCGCCTATACGACGTTCTGGCTCTTCCACTGGTTCGGGCTGAACCCCTATCTCTCGCTCCTGGTCTCCATGCCGACGCTGTTCGTCGTCGGCGTCGTCCTCCAGCGCTTGCTGGTGCGGCGGGTGGTGGACGCGCCGGAGCTGTCGTCGCTGCTGCTGATGTTCGGCGTGGGCATAGCGCTCGTAAACGTGACCCAGCTCGCCTTCACGTCGGATCTGAGGTCGGTGGAGTACCTGACCGGGTCCTTCGTGTGGGGGCCATTCGCCTTCTCCAAGTCGCGCGTGATCGCCTGCGCCTTCGCGATCGTGATCACCGCGGGCGCGTTCTGGTTCCTGCAGAAGACGCGCCTCGGCAAGGCACTGCGGGCCGTGTCGCAGAGCCGTGAAGTCGCTCAGGTCTGCGGCGTCAACGTCCAGCGGATCCACATGCTCGCCTTCGGCTTCGCCTCGGCGCTGGCGGCCGCGGGCGGCTCTCTGGTCGCCGTCATGGTCGCCATCCAGCCCGAGATGGGGCAGGTGTACACGTTCAAGTCGTTTCTCGTGATCGTGCTCGGCGGCGCCGGCAACTATCCCGGCGCCCTGGTGGGCGGGCTCCTCCTCGGCTTGGTCGAGCAGCTCTCGTCGCTGTTCCTGACCACACAGGTCAACGAGGCGGTCGCCTACGTCCTGCTGGTCCTGGTGCTGCTGGTGAGGCCGACGGGCCTCTTCAAGGGGCGCGCCTCGTGAAGCGCCTGCTTCTCGCCGGGTTCACTGTCTTGCTCGTCGTGCTCGCGTTCTACCCGATGGGGGGAACGGGGTACGGAGTCCGAACGATGCTCCAGCTCTTCATGTGGATCGCGCTTGCGCAGTCCTGGAACCTGATCTCCGGGCTCACCGGCTACGTGTCGTTCGGTCACGTCGCGTTCTTCGGTATGGGCGCCTACACCACGGCCATCCTGGTCACCAAGCTCGGCTGGCCGTGGCTCGCGGCGTGCCTCGCCGGCGGCGTCACGGCCATGGCGCTCGCGCTCGTGATCGGCTGGCCGTGCCTCAGGCTCAAGGGGCCGTACTTCGCCATCGCCATGCTGGGGCTCAACGAGGTCCTGCGCGTGATCGTGTCCTACTACGAGGGCCTCACCGGCGGCGGCAGCGGCCTGTCCATGCCCACGCTCCACGCGAGCGTGCCGATCTACTACGCGATGGGGCTGGTGGCGCTCTTGGTCACCGCGCTCGCCTACGTCATCGTCACCTCCCGCTTCGGCCTGCGCCTCATGACCATCCGCGAGGACGAGGTGGCGGCCGAGTCCATGGGGATCGACACGTTCCGCTACAAGCTCTACGCTTTCCTGCTCTCGGCCGTGGCGCCGGGGATCGTGGGCGGCCTGGCGGCTCGGGACCAGGGCTATATCGAGCCCATGAGCGTGTTTCCGCTCATCACGACGATCACGATGATCGTGATGGTGCTCTTTGGCGGCAAGGGAACCATCTGGGGGCCAGTGTTGGGCGCAGTTCTTCTGTTCACGTTCCAGGAGATCGTCTGGGCCAGGTTTATCTACCTCCACCAGCTCATTTTCGGCGGCATCATCATCGCGGTCGTCCTGCTGATGCCCAGAGGGATTCTCGGCGTGCTCCAGCAGAAGTACAACCTGCCGCGGACGATCTGATGGCGCCGATCCTCGAAGTCGTCGGAGTGGTGAAGCGCTTCGGGGGAGTGACCGCGGTCAGCAACGTCACCCTCTCGCTCGATGCCGGGCGCATCTACGGCCTGATCGGTCCGAACGGCTCGGGCAAGACCACGCTCTTCAACTGCATCACGGGCGTCGACCGGGCGGACGAGGGGCAGATTCGCTTCAAGGGGCAGCGCATCGAAGGGCTCAAGCCACACCAGATCTTCCACCGCGGAATAGGACGGACCTTCCAGGTCATCCGTGTCTTCCCCGAGCTGACGGCGCTCGAGAACCTGCTCGTGGTGACGACGAACGACTATCCCGCGGCGCTGGCGCGCGCGAAGGAGCTGCTCGCTTTCGTCAAGCTCGAAGGGCTGGCGGGAGAGTTCGCGGGCAACCTCTCCTACGGCCAGCAGAAGCTGGTCGAGTTCGTCCGCGTGCTCATGACCGACCCCGAGCTGATCCTCCTCGACGAGTCCGCCGCGGGCGTGAACCGGACGCTCCTCAACGAGCTGCTGGACGCCGTGCGGGTGCTGCGCGACAGGGGCAAGACCGTGCTCCTGGTGGAGCACGACATGAAGGTCGTGATGGGGCTGTGCGAGACGGTCTTCGTCCTCGACCACGGCGAGAAGCTGGCCGAAGGGCCGCCGGGCGTCATCCAGACCGACGAGCGAGTGATTGAAGCTTATTTTGGCCGCTAGCTCCGCGCTCGCGATCTATCTCGGCTGGCGCTCGTGGAGCTGGCCGTTGATTCACGACGCCCCCCTCATGCACTACGTCGCGTGGCTCGTCAGCCTGGGCGCGGTTCCCTACCGCGATGTCTTCGACATGAACGTACCCGGCGTCTACCTCCTGCATCTGGGCGTGATCAGGGTGCTGGGAGAGGGCGACGGCGCCTGGCGGTTCTTCGATCTCGCGTGGCTCGGCCTGACCTCCGCGGCGCTCTTCGGATTTTCGCGGCGCATGGGCGATGCCTGGAGCGGGTTCGGTGCGGCGCTGCTTTTCGTCCTCTACCACCTCTCCGGCGGGGCGTGGCGGGCGGGCCAGCGCGATTTTCTCTTGGTACTCTTTCTGGTGCTGGCCGCGTGGGGCGCGGCGCGGGCGTGGGAGTCTGGAGGTGCCCGCGCGCCTCTCCTCTGGGGAGGGCTCGCCGCTGGCACGGGAATCATGATCAAGCCGCAGTCGGCGCTCTTCTGGATCGCGTGCGCGGCCGTTGCGGCGGGGAGCGAGCGGCGCGCCGGCGCGCTCCGCGCCCTGGCGATCTGGTGCGCGGCCGGGCTCGCTGTCCCCGCGGCCATCATGGGCTGGCTCGCCTGGCGCGGAGGCGCCGGCGCCTTTCTGGCCATCGCCACAGGCTATGTGCTGCCGCTCTACAGCCGGGTCGGGCGTGTGTCGGTGTGGGAAGGAGTCCGCTGGCACGTCTATGGCTGGCAGATCTGGAGCTGCCTGATCGTCCTCGGCGTTCTCGGAATCTTCGTACGCATCGAGAAGCCTTTCGGCATCAGGCGCTGGCTCGCGCTGGCCGGCGCCGTCTATGGCCTCCTTCATTTCGCGGCTCAGGGCAAGGGGTGGGAGTACCACCTCTATCCGTTGGCGGTCTTCCTCTGTGCGCTGGCGTCCGTTCCGATCGCCGCGAAAGCGGAGCAGGCCCAATCCGTGCGCTGGTCTCGCGCTCTCGCCTCGGTCGTGCTCGTCATCGCCATCGCTCTGCTTGGCGTCAAGGGCGTGGAGGCCGCCGACGCCCGCTGGATCACCGAAAAGGAGGCTCGCGTCTCCTCCCTGGTGCGCGACCTTACCGGCCTCGCGGGCCCCGGCGACTCGGTGCAGGTCATGGACGTGACCGAGGGTGGCATTCACGCGCTCCTGCGGCTCCACCTGCGACAACCGACGCGCTTTCTCTACGACTTCCACTTCTTCCACGACGAGCGGGATCCGCGCATCCAGGCCCTCCGTGCCGAGTTCGTCGGCGATCTCGAGCGCGGCCGTCCCGCCGCCGTCGTGGTTTTCCGCGACACCTGGCGACGCCAAGGCTATGAACGGCTGAAGGAATTCTCGGCGGTGGACCGGCTCCTCGAGCGCGAATACACGCTCGCCGTCGAGGGCGACGGCTACCGGATCTATGCGAAGCGCGGCCGTTCTTAACGTCATCCGGGCCTACGAGGACCGGATAGTCCGCGGCTACTGCTGGGGACGCTTCTGGATTCTCCGCCAGCGCTTCCTCGACGAGATCGGCCAGTACCTGCCCGAGCGCGGCCGGGTGCTCGATCTGGGCTGCGGGTTCGGTCTCTTCTCGCTCTACTACGCGAGCATCCATCCAGGGCTGCGCCTCGAAGGCTTCGACCGCAATCCTCGCCGGATCGCCATGGCCAGGGCGGCGGCGGGCAAGCTCGGCTTGCGCAACGTCCGCTACGAGGTCGGCGACGTGATGGACTTCAAGGGGGGCGAGACCTTCGACGCGGCCTACATGCTCGACATCGTCCACCACATTCCGGAGCAGGCGGTACGCCCCCTGCTCGAGCAGGTCGCCAAGATCCTGCCGCCGGGCGGGCGGCTTCTCATCAAGGACGTGGATCGACGGCCCTTCTACAAGCGCTGGTTCACGCATGCCCTCGACAAGGTCATGGACCCGGGCACCGCCGTGCGCTACTGGGACGCCGACGATCTCGCGCGGCTGATCCAGGAAGTCGGCTTCACCGTTCACCGCCATCTGATGGTGGACTTCCTGCCGTACCCGCACATCCTCTATATAGGCGAGCGGCGGCCGTGACGCCGACGCTCCTGCGCGCGGAGGGGCTGACCGCGGGCTACGGCAAGATGCCCATCCTCCACGACGTCACCCTCGAAGTGCGTCAGGGCGAGATGGTCAGCGTGATCGGTCCCAACGGCGCGGGCAAGTCCACCGCCTTCAAGACCATCGTCGGCTTCGTCCACGCCACGAGCGGCCGGGTGGTGTTCGACGGCCAGGACATCACGGGTCTCCGGCCCGACCAAGTGCTGCCGCGTGGGCTCGCCTATGTTCCGCAGGGACGCATCGTCTTACCGCAGATGACCGTGCTCGAAAATCTCGAGATGGGCGCCTACATCGTGCACGATCGCGCCAGCGTCCTGGCGAGCCTCGAGCGCGTGTACGGACTCTTCCCGATCCTGAGCGAGCGGCGCGGGCAGAAAGCCGGCACGCTGTCCGGCGGGGAGCAGCAGATGGTCGCCATTGGCCGGGCGCTCATGACCCAACCCAAGCTCATCCTCCTGGACGAGCCGTCGCTGGGTCTGTCACCCAAGTTCGTCTCGCTGATCTTCGACACCCTCGCCCAGATGAAGCGTGCCGGCTACACGCTGATGGTGGTGGAGCAGAACGCGGCCAAGGCGCTGGCCTTCGCGGACCGGGCGTACGTGCTGGAGCTTGGGCGCAATCGCTTCGAGGGCACGGGCGCGGCGCTGCTCGCCGACCCCGACGTCAAACGCCTTTACCTTGGCGGCTGATTTCTGTATGGTGTAGCGGGTTCAAAAGGGGAGAGAGACTCGAATGGATCGTTTCTTGCGGCCCAGCGGGGCCGTCTACCTCGTCATCGCCGTCGTGTTCATCGGATTGCTGGCTGGATTGCCGAGCTGGGCGGCCAAGAGTTCCACCAAGGCGACCCAGGACGCCGCCGCTCCATCGCATGACGCGCACAAGCCGATGACTACCGCCGAGCATGCGGCGGGAGGCCACGAGCCCTCCGCGCACAAAGAAGTCCTCGAGCGCGGCAAGCACATGTACGTGCAGTATTGTCTCTCCTGCCACGGGGAGGCGGGCAAGGGTGACGGTCCGGGCGGAGCCAACCTGGCCATCAAGCCCCAGGATCTCAGCGTGGGCGCGGTCATGAACCCCCTGCCTGACGAGTTCCTTCACCGGGTCATCGCCGACGGGCCGCAGTCCGTCGGGCTCTCGTCCCTGATGCCGCCCTTCAAGCCACAGCTGGGCGACCGGCAGATCAGCGAGATCATTGTGTACCTGAGGACGCTGGCCACACCCGCCTACGACCCGGCCAAAGTCCTGCCCGTCACCGCCGAGCGCGAAGGGCCCGTACAGCCGATTTTCTTCAGCCACGTCATCCACACCGGCTCCTACCAGATCGCCTGCCAGTACTGCCACGCCGGCGCGCGCCGCAGCAGCGATGCTGGACTTCCCTCGGTGGAGAAGTGCATGGGCTGCCACAAGATCGTGGCCGCGCAAGGCAACGCGCAGGTCCAGAAGCTTCAGGGCTACTGGGACGAGCAGCAGCCCATTCCGTGGGTGCGGATCTTCAAGATTCCCGAGTATGCGCAGTTTCCCCACAAGAATCACATCCAGGCCGGGCTCGTCTGCCAGACCTGTCACGGGCGGATCGAAGCGATGGAGCAGGTGCACGCGAAAACGGGGCAGAACCCCGTGAACGATCTGATGAACCTGGCGGCCATGCCGGTGCCGGGGCCCAAGCTCACCATGGGCTGGTGCATCGAGTGCCACCGCGCGGTCAACGAGAAGGGCGTGCAGGTGGTGCAGCCGTCACCCGTGGCCTGGGGCGCGGCGCCACGGCCGGCCACGGCGGACGATGCGAGGAAGCGCAACGCGCCCGTCGAGTGCGTCGCCTGCCACCACTGATCTAGCGTCGAAGGCCTCCCCCTCACCCTGCCCTCTCCCCCTTGCGGGGGAGAGGGTTTCTTTTTGTCCCATTCTGTCCGTGGAGGAGAAGTGTTCTGTGTGTCCCCCTCTCCCCTCAGGGGAGAGGGCTGGGTGAGGGGTGGTGTACGATGACCGTCATGCCTTCGCCCTCGTATCGTTTCGTGCAGGTCGATGTGTTCACCGATCGCGTGTTCGGCGGCAACCCGCTCGCCGTGCTCCTGGACGCGCGCGGGCTCGACGACGCGGTCATGCAGAAGATCGCCCGCGAGATGAACTTGTCGGAGACGGTCTTCCTCTTCCCGCCGTCGCGCCCCGACTGCGTTGCCGCGCTCCGGATCTTCACGCCCGCGCGCGAGTTGCCCTTCGCGGGGCATCCGACCGTCGGCACCGCGTGGGTGCTGGCCGCGCACGGGATAGCGCCCGAAGGCGCCTCACGATTCGTCCTCGAGGAAAGGATCGGCCCCGTTCCCGTCGAGCTCGAGGGCAGCCCGTCGCGGCCGGACTTCATCTGGATGACGCAGGGGCCCGCGACCTTCGATCCCGCGCTTGGCAATCGCGACGCCGTCGCGAGGGCTCTCGGTCTCACCGAGGCGGACCTCTGGCCCGGCGCGCCCATCCAGGCCGGGTCCACGGGCATCAAGTTTCTTTTCGTCCCGCTTCGGGACCGGCCGGCGGTGGACCGCGCCGCGCTCGACGGGCCCGCGCTGCTCGACGCCATGGGAGACAGGCCGCACCTCGGCGTCTTCATCTTCGCCCCGGACCCGGACCCCGCGGCGGGCCGTGTCTACTCGAGAATGTTCGGGACGCACACCTCGGGTGTTCCCGAAGACCCCGCGACGGGCTCGGCCAGCGGCCCGCTCGGCGCCTACCTCGTGCTGAACGGCCTCGTGCGAAAGGGCGTGTCAGTGAGCATCGTGAGCGAGCAGGGGACGAAGATGGGGCGCCAGAGCTTCGTCCACATCCGCCTCGCGATGCAGGGCGAGACGATCACGGAGATCCGCGTCGGAGGAAGCGTGGTGCCGGTGCTCGAAGGGGAGCTGCGAATCTAGCTGAGAATAGCGGTGAGGCTCCGAAGGTCGGGGCAGCCGTCGAGGTCCTCGACCATCTGGCGGACGGACTCGACGCGGTCGTCCGGGAGGACGATGCGCGCGCAATCCCTGAATTTCTCCCTCAGCTGATCGAGCGACAGCGGCGATCCCGGATGGCCGGGCACGGGCCGGGGCGCGACACTGACCTCCCGGCCGTCGCGAAGACGCAGGGTCACGCGCGTCCACACGTGCTGGTCGCCCTCGCCCGGGATCTCCGGGTCCACCACCACGCGGACGCGCTTCATCAGGGCCTTGATCGCCGGATCGTCCGTCTTGTCGTCGCGGAAGGTCGCGATGCCCACGCGTCCTTCGCAGAGCGCCGCCGCCGCCGAGAACTCACCGGAGAACTTGGCCTCGAGCCCGCTCCGTGGATTCGAGTGGATGAGGATCCGCGGAACGGACGCGCCGACGCCGACCGTGACGTGCTCCACCTGTTCGGGCGCGATGGCATGGATGCGTCTGAGCTCGAGCGCGCTGTCGATGATCGAGTGCGTGAAGGCGCAGGAGGGGTAGGGCTTGACGGCCACGCCCGTCTTGAGGATCTTCCACGGCGCGCCCAGCGTCTCGAGCGCGCGCTCTTCGCGCTTGCCCGCGCCCAGCACGGCGAAGTAGCCCTGCGGCCCCTCGAGCGCCTGCTCGGAGGCGGTGAAGCCCTCGCGGGCGAGCAACCCTGAAAGCACGCCGCTCCGCGCCGCGTGCCCGGCGTGGAAGGGCTTGGTCATGGTGCCGAAGTTCTCCTTGAGTCCCGAGGCCTGGCTGGCCGCGATGGCGAGCGCGGTGCGGATCTGCGTCGCATCGAGGCCGAGCAGGCGCGCCGCCGCCGCGGCGGCGCCCATGGTGCCGAGCGTGCCCGTGGCGTGAAATCCCTTCTCGTAGTGCGCCGGGTTCAGCACCTCGGCCAGCGTGGTCTCCACCTCGAAGCCGAGCAGGAAGGCATGCACCAGGGCGCGGCCGTCGGCCAGCGCCAGCTCGCCCGCCGCGAGCGCCGCCGAGAGCACGGGCGCCGTGGGATGGCCCATCATGGCGAAGTTCGTGTCGTCGAAGTCGAGCGCGTGCGCCGCGGTGCCGTTGGCGAGCGCGGCCCAGACGGCGCCGGTGCGGAGCGGCGTGCCCACCACGGTGGCGAGTGGCGCGCCGCCTTCAGAGCGGGCGATGTCGGTGACGATGCGGGCCGACGGCTCGACGGATCCCGCCAGCATGACACCCAGGCAATCGAGGATGGCCCGGCGGGCCGCGTCCACCGCCTCGGCGGGGCAGTCCTCCCAACGGCTCTTGGCGATGAACTCGGCGATCGCGGAGGTGGCACGCATGGGCCGAGCCTATCACAGGTCTGCTATCATCGGCCGGTGACCAGGGCCCGGCGCTTCCTGCTCCTCGCGGCGCTGCTGTCGACGCTCACGCCCGCTCCTGCTCGCGCGCAAATCTTCATCGCCTCGCGTCCGGATCCGCCGTTCGCCGTCGGCCCACTGACTATCCGAGCCACCGTGACTGCGGCGCTGACGCCGGTCGAGCTCGAGGTGCGCTGGGCCCTCGACATCCCGCCCGGCAAGAGTCGTGTGGGGATCGAGCAGGACATCTTCCTCCTCTGGCCCGGTGAGGTGACGAGCCCGCTCGGTACCGGGAAGAAGGACGACGCGCTCGCCCAGTACGTCGAGGCGCGCGGGTTCACCGTGCTGGGCGCGGGTCGGCTGCCGCTGTACGCCCAGAACATCTACGCCGAGGGAGTGGAGGCCGCGCCCAAGTCTGTCGGCGAGGCGCCCTACGTGGTCTTTGTCCAGGACAGTCACGCGCTGGGTTTGAGCCCGGCGGGGACCTGGATCCGCATCCCGTGGACGCCCCAGATGGCCAACGTCACCTTCATGATGAGCCTGCACATGCGGATGGCCGGCGTCATCAAGCCGCGCAAGCTCCACTGGCTCGAGACCCTGTTCACCGGAGAGCGTTACGAGTTCTCGCTGTCGTACCACGAGGTGCGTGATCGTCCGATCTTTCCCATGTACGCCGAGCACCGCGACCGGGCGGTGGGCCTCGCCGAGGCGCCCGCGGAGCTGGTGGCGCACTTCACGGACGCGGACCACCTGCGTATCGAGCAGATCTATCCGCCGACGACCATGCGCCGGCTCAGCGAGAATCTCCAGAGCACGGAAGTCATCTCGCTCTTCATGGGCTCCACCGAGGGCATCGCACCCCAGCACCTGACCGTGCAGTTCGGCTACTTCTCACGACTGCAGGGGCTGATGATCGTGTTGATTCCGCTCCTCCTGCTGTCCGCGGGGCCCGCGCTCGGTCCCGCGATCGGGCGCGCGATGCCGGGACTGGTGGCGAGGGTGAGGGCCCGGCTGCACCTGGGCACCGCAGGGGCGCCCACGCGGGCGCGAGGGGTGGTGCTCGCGCCCGAGACGCTGAGCCGCATCGTGCCGGGCAAGACGACGCGCGAAGACGTGCTACGGCTGTGCGGGACGGAGGTCGAGGAGGAGGAGCGGCTCGGCCAGCCGGACCGCCGCGTGCTGATCTACCGCGGCTGGCGCGCCGTGCCCAGAACGCGCCGGCACCTGAAATGGCTCGCCACCGTCGAAGCGTGGGAGGTTCTCGTTCAAGAGACGCGCATCGAGCTCGAGCGTGACGTGGTCAGAGACGTCCAGGTGCGCATTCGCCGGAGCCAGGGCCCCAGCCCCGAGCCGCCCGCCTGACGGTGGTCCCCGCTCGTCAGACGGCGAACTTGGCGGCGGCCTTTGCGAGGATGATCAGCACGTCCAGCACCTTGTTGGTGATCGCGATCGCGTTGTTGATGGAGTCCACGGTCTTCTTGGCCTGCTCGGCGGCGGTGTGCAGATCCTTGAGGATCTGATCGAGGGTGCCGGGCGGGATGGGCTTGACCTCCTGCTTCTTCTCCAGCGCCTCTTCGGCCACGGCCCTGCAGAGGGCGGCGCGATCCTCGAATGCCTTTTGGCGGATCGGGTCGCTTTCGGTCCGGGCGCTGTCGAGCGCCTCTTGCTGCAATTCCGTGTAGCGCTGGATCAGGCCGTTGACATCCTCGATGAAGCCGATTTCGATCTCGGTCTGCTCGATCTTCCTCGTGACCACCTTCGACTGCGCGGCGAGGGTTACACGCTCCTCGCCGGACGCCACCGGTAGTTGCCCGTTGATCGCCGCTCGCTGAGAACGGTACTCCACAAGACACCGCGTCAGGGCCGCCAGGCGCTCTGTCTCGGCCATCGCCTGCTACTCCTTCCCCGGTTTTGGTTTGAGGCTCTCGAGGGTTTCTCGCAGCTTGTCCGCCCACTCGGGCGTCTTGGCCTTCTGTTGCGCCTCCAGCTCTGCCTTGCGCCCCGCGTCGATGGCCTCACGAATCCGGCCCAGCTGTTCCCTGGTGGCTTCCGCCAGCGCCTTGGCCTCTTCGGCCGAGAGGACGAGATCCACCTTCATCAGGTGGTTCGTGATGTTTCGCTGGAGGCCTGCCAGCGTTCGCGTGGTGTCGGCGAGCGCCGCGTAGAGCTGGGCCTCCTGCTTGGCCAGCGCGTCCAGCCTCCGCACGCGCTCGTCGGCCCGCTGGTCAGAGACGGTCAGCAGCTCGAGATAGGCGCGGATCTGCCGCTCGAGGTCCGCCTTGTCGCTCGAGTCTGCGCTCTCGTACTTCTTGACGAGGACGCGAATCCGCCCGGCGATCACCTGGCGGCCGCGCTTCGACAGATCGTAGCGGAGCCGGTCCTGGTCGAGCGGCAGCTCGAAGCGTGTCACCTCGTCGAAGTTGCGGAAGGCCCGGAAGAGCGGCGTGTAGGAATCCTTCTCTCCTTCTGCCCAGAAGAGCTCCGGGATCTTTCCGGGGCCGAACATATCGGAGATCTTGTATTCGTGACCGAAGGCCGCATCCCAGCCCCGGTAGAGCTGGGTCCACCTGATCCAGGGCGCGCGAAGGCTCGCGCCGGCCTCCGTGGGCTCGAGAAGAACAATGCCGCCCAGATTCGCCGCTCTCGTCGTGTGGTCGTCAAACCGGCACGCGTCCTTCCCATTGCCGCCGGCTTCCGGGTTGCACCGGGCGCCGAGGAGAGCCAGATCCTTCGGCTGGTCCTTCAGGGGCCCGGCGTAGAGCGCCTCGCCGGCGAGAGAGGCGCGGAGCGGCGCGCCGCCGGGATGGGGTGCCGCAAAGAGTGAGCACCCGGTCAGACCCAGCGCCAGGCCTACCGATGTGACCGCGGCCTTCCATCGATGGAGCCGGGTTCGATGGGGCCGGGCCCGATGCGTGCTCATTTGCCGCCGCCTCGAACGTCGTTGGAGAGCGTCTGCCCCTTGCCGATCGCCTCTCCCAGTTCCTTCCAGTGGATGGCGTCGACGTCATTCTGCAGGTACGTGTCCAGATCCCGCGAGATCGTGAGCAGGTTGCTCAGGAGCTGGTCCACGGCAGGGAACTGTTCCCGCCGGTGGCGCAGCCTCGCGATAGCTTGAGCGCCGACGACCTCGAGCTGAGGGATATCCGGGGGGGCCACGCGAAGGTCGCGCGCGGCGCTGCGCACGGCGTCCAGCACCATGACACCATCCACCAGCCGGCCCTGCGCGTCGCGCCTGGCGAATCGGACCACGAGCTCGCTCCAGGAGCCGAGCTTCCGATCGACCAGCCACTTGGCCATGTCGGGCCCACTTTGGATGTCAGCTCCCGTGAGGTCCTTGAGCTGGTTCCAGAGCGTCGACGCTCGAGCTATCTCGTCCGGGGTGAAAGTCTCCTGCGCGGTCGGCCACACGCTGCGAAAATATCGCACGATCTCTTGCGGCGGCTTCGGAGGCTCGAGGGCCTGGGTGAGCTCCTGCTCGAAGGTCTGCTTCGGAGCTTTGAGATCGAGGAGCCGTTCCAGCCGGCCCGCATCCAGGCCAGCCGACGTCGGCTGCGGATCGATCTTGGCCGCCTCTTCCAGGAAGGCGATGTCGGCCTCGATCGCCATCATCTCGGCGCCGCGCCGCGTGTGGATGTCCTCGATGCGTGCCTTGGCGTCGGACCAGTCCTTGACCATCTGGGCCACGCCTTCCCGGAGCTGGGTGGCGGTGGCCTTGACGGGGGTGTGGCTCGTGATGACGAGCGGCACCGGACCGGACGGGCTCGCGCACGCCGTCAGGTATACGGCGGAGAGGAGCATCCACCAACGTGCCGCCAGTGTTCTCGGAATTGGGCGCACGGGTCGTGAGATTAGTAGATCCTGTCGAACACCTTGTCAAGAACAATAGCCCGCGAGGCGTTGCGCCACGTCGGATATGCTTACAGTCGGCCGCGCCGTTGGCGAGTCTGGGCGCATTTCTGATCTCTTTCGTCCGCGCGGTGGAGCGTCCCCCGCACGCTTTGGCGGCGTCGTAGACCCGGTGCGGCTTGACCCCGCCGAGCGCGAGGACTACACTCGCGGAATATTCCGAGGCCGAGATGGAATCCCTATTGCGTCCGAGCAGGAGGCTGTGACGTGACGTGTCCGCGCTGCCAGGCTAGTAGCCGCGAGGGCGCCCGGTTCTGCGAGCAGTGCGGTGCCCGTCTCGCGCGCGCCTGCGCGAGCTGCGGCGCCGAGGTGGCGGCGGAAGCGCGCTTCTGCGGCGGCTGCGGCGCGGCGCTGACCGCGGGCGCTCCGGCGGTGGGGAGCCGCTTCGGCGATCCGCAGAGCTACACCCCGAAGCACCTCGCCGACAAGATCCTCACCACGCGCTCCCAGCTCGAGGGCGAGCGGAAGCTGGTGACCGTGCTCTTCGCCGACGTCAAGGGCTCGATGGAGCTCCTGGCCGACCGCGATCCGGAAGAGGCGCGACGGATTCTCGACCCCGTCCTCGAGCGGATGATGGAGGCGATCCACCGCTACGAGGGCACGGTCAACCAGGTCATGGGCGATGGGATCATGGCGCTCTTCGGCGCGCCGGTCGCCCATGAGGATCATGCGGTGCGGGCGTGCCACGCGGCGCTGCGCATGCAGGAGACGGTCGGCTGGTACGCCGACGAGCTACGCCGGAGCCAGGGCATCGATGTGCAGATCCGCGTCGGGCTCAACTCGGGCGAGGTCGTGGTGCGCGCCATAGACAGCGATCTGCACATGGACTACTCCGCGATCGGTCAGACCACGCATCTCGCGGCCCGGATGGAGCAGCTCGCGCGTCCGGGCACGGCGCTCATGACGAAGGACACGCTGCGGCTGGCCGAAGGGTATATCGAGGTCAAGCCGCTGGGCCCGGTGCCGATCCGAGGGCTCGCCGAGTCGGTCGAGATCTTCGAGATCATCCGCGCCGGCGCCGTCCGCTCGCGGCTCCAGGCGGCGGCGGCGCGCGGGCTCACGCCCTTCGTGGGCCGCGACGGCGAGCTGGGGCGGCTGCGCGAGACGCTCGAGAAAGCGCGGGCGGGGCAGGGGCAGATCGTGGCCGTGTCGGGCGAGCCCGGCGTGGGCAAGTCTCGCCTCTTCTGGGAATTCACGCACTCGCACCGCACGCACGGCTGGCTCATCCTCGAGAGCTCGCCCGTGTCCTACGGGCGCATGACCTCGTACCTGCCCGTCAGCGAGCTGCTCAAGACGTACTTCGGCATCGAGGACCACGACGACCAGCGGCGCATCCGCGAGAAGGTCACCGGCAAGATTCTCACGCTCGACGACAGCCTGCGCGCCACCATTCCCGTGTTCCTGGGGCTCCTCGACGTGCCCACGGAGGAGGCCGAACAGGAGACCGAGCCGCGCGAGCGCCGGCGCCGGACCCTCGACGCGCTCAAGCGCCTGCTGCTGCGCGAGAGCCAAGTGCAGCCGCTCCTCGTGATCTTCGAGAATCTCCACTGGCTGGACGGGGAGACGCAGGCCTTCCTCGACAGCCTGGTCGAGAGCCTGCCCGCGGCACGCATGCTGCTGATGGTCAACTACCGTCCGGAATACACCCACGGGTGGGGCAGCAAGAGCTACTACACGCAGTTCCGCATCGACCCGCTCCAGCCCGACAGCGCCGACGAGCTCCTTCAGGCCATCCTCGGCAACGACGCGGCCCTGACGCCGCTCAAGCAGCTGCTGGTGACGCAGACCGAGGGCAACCCGTTCTTCCTCGAGGAGTGCGTCCAATCCCTGGTCGAGATCGGCGCGCTCGTGGGCGATCGCGGGCAGTACCGCCTCGCGAAACCCGTCGAGACCTTGCAGATGCCGCCTACGGTGCAGGCGGTCCTCGCCTCGCGCATCGACAGGCTCGAGCCCGAAGACAAGCGCCTGCTGCAGGCGGCGTCCGTCATCGGCAAGGACGTACCCTTCGCGCTCCTCGACGCCATCGCCGATATGCCCGAGGAGGCGCTGCGCACCGGGCTCATGCGGTTGCAGTCGGCCGAGTTCGTGTACGAGACGACGCTCTTTCCCGCGCTGGAGTTCACCTTCAAGCACATGCTCACCCATGACGTCGCCTACGGCAGCCTGGTCACGGGGCGGCGGCGCTCGCTGCACGCGCGCGTCGTGGACGCGCTCGAGCGACTCTACGCCGACCGCCTCGGCGAGCAGGTCGAGCGCCTGGCGCACCACGCCGTCCGCGGGGAAACATGGGAGAAGGCGATCGGCTATCTCCGCCAGGCGGGGGCGAAGGCCACCTCGCGCGCCGGCAACCAGGAAGCCGTCGCGTTCCTCGAGCAGGCGCTCCAGGCCCTCACCCACCTGCCGGAGGGGCGCGCCAAGCTCGAGCAGGCCATAGACATCCGCCTCGAGCTGCGGCCGCCGCTCCTCCAGCTGGGACGGCTGCGCGAGGTCCTCCAGCTGTCGAAGGAGGCCGAGCAGCTGGGCGCCGAGCTGGGCGACGAGACGCGCCAGGCGCGCGTGTACAGTTACCTCGTCAACTATCACTACCTGAATGGCGAGCCCGACCTCGCGATCGACTACGGCGAGCGGTGTCTCCGCATCGCGGACGCGACCCAGGATCTCGCCCTGCAAGCGCTCGCCCGAGGCTACCTCGGCCTCTCGCTCCACGCGCAGGGCCAGTACCGGCGCGCGGAGCTCATCCTGCGGCAGAACGTGGACGCGCTCGTGGAGGCCCGCGGGACTGCCGCCGACCAGTCGGCCATCTCCTACGTCACCTCGAGCGGGTGGCTGGCCTGGACGCTGGCGGAGCTCGGCGACTTTCACGCCGCGGACGCCTGCGTGGACCAGGCGATGCGAGCGGCGGACGGAACGGGACACGTGTACGGCCAGACCATCGCGCGCACCCTCGCGGGGCTGGTCTGGCTGCGGCGCGGGCACCTCGAGCGGGCGCTCGGTTTCCTCCAGCCGAGTCTCGAGGCCTGCCGGGAGAAGCATCTCGACGTCTGGCGGCCCATCCCCTCCTCGCTGCTCGGGCTTGGCCTGGCGCTGTCCGGCAGGCTCGCCGAGGCCCTGCCGCTGCTCGAGGACGGGGTGCACCTGAGCGAGGTGCTGGGTGTCAACGCGTATCTCGCGCTGTGGACGCTGCATTGGGCCGAGGGTCTTCTCGCCGCGTGCGAGGGCGAGCGGGCGCGCGCAATGGCCCTGCACGCCCTCGATCTCGCGGTCGCGCACAAGGAGCGCGGGCACCAGGCATGGGCGTGGCGGCTGCTCGGCGACGTCGCATCCCAGGGTGACGCGCCCGCGCTCGCGGAGGCCGAGCAGCACTACCGCCAGTCGCTCGGCATCGCCGAGGAGCTGCGCATGCAGCCCGTGATCGCCTCTGCCAAGCTGGGTCTCGGGCGGACGATGCGGCTCGCCGGCGACCGGGCGGGGGCCGAGGACAATCTCGTGACCGCTTTCTTGCTGTTCCGGGGCATGGACGTTCCCTACTGGGTCAAGAAATGCGGGGAGGAGATGATGAAGCTCGGAGAAATCTTCGTCGTCGCGCGATACAACCCGCAGCTCTACGACTATCTCCAGCGCGCGTTCAGCCACGAGGAGCGGATCCGCATCATCATGGACCGTCGCGTGGGCGAGCGCCGCCAGCGCGGGGATACTCCGCCGAGCGATCGCCGGCAGGGCGACCGCCGCCGGCACCAGGAGGTGGACGTCAACCTGCGCGAGCGCGGCGTGGTGATCCTGCAGCCGGACAACGGAAGCTCGTCATAGCCCTGCGCGCCCGGTGACGGCAGCCGGTGTCACACCTTGGGGCCTGCTCGCCGGAGCCTGGCGGCGCCCGCCACGAAGCCGAGTCGCTCTAGGAGGAGCAGGGCATGGGCATTCCGCTGTCTGACGACGTCAAGGCTCTGATCCGCAGCGCCAACTTCGCGCATCTGGCCACGCTGATGCCGGACGGCTCGCCGCAGTCGGCACCCGTCTGGGTCGACCTCGAGGGCGACCGCATTCTCATTGCCACCGGGGAGGTTTCGCTCAAGGCCAAGAACACGCGACGGGATGGGCGCGTGGCGCTCTCGGTGGTTGCCTTCGACAACCCCTACGTCGAAGCGCAGCTCCGCGGCCGGGTGGCCGAGCGATGGAAGGACGCCGACTTCAAGATCATGGACCGCATCTCGCGCAAGTACACCGGCAAGGAGTTCCCGATGCGGCAGAACCCGGAGCAGCGGGTGGTGCTGGTGATCGAGGTCGAGCGCGCGCGGTTCGCCAAGCTGCCTTTCACGCATACGCCGGCCTGACATGCCTCCGCGCACGGTCGACCTCAGGACCGACACGATCGACTCCGAGCTCGGGCCCATCATCATCGTCACGGACGAACGGGCGCTCTGCGCGCTCGATTTCGGCGACTGCGAAGAGCGGATGAAGGACCTCCTCACGCGCCGCTTCGAGGATTTCACGCTGCGGTCCCACGCGGATCCGCTCGGCGTGAGCGAGAGAGTCCGCGCCTACCTCGCCGGCGACCTCCACTCGCTCGACGGCGTCGCGGTGGACCCGGGTGGCACGGAGTTCCAGCGAACGGTGTGGTCGGCGCTCCGTACCATACCGGTGGGGGCGACGCGCACCTACGGCCAGCTCGCCGCCTCCATCGGCCGCCCGACCGCTCCCCGCGCGGTGGGGCTCGCCAACGGGCGCAACCCCGTGGCCATCGTCATCCCGTGTCACCGCGTGATCGGGAGCAATGCCGCGCTCACGGGCTATGGCGGCGGGCTCCCACGCAAGCAGTGGCTCCTTCGCCACGAAGGCGCGCTGCTCTAAGCCGCGTCGAAGCTCAACAGATCTCAGGAGGATACCCATGGCGATCAAGGTTGGTGACAAGCTGCCCGACGGCACCCTGACGGAGATGATCGAGACCGAGAGAGAGGGCTGCACGATCGGGCCGAACGCTTTCAAGGTCCCGGACCTCGCGAAGGGCAAGAAGATCGTCATTTTCGGCGTGCCCGGCGCGTTCACGCCCACGTGCTCGGCCAAGCACGTGCCCGGCTACACGGCGAACTACGACAAGCTCAAGGCCAAGAAGGTGGACGAGATCTGGTGCATGGCGGTGAACGACGCCTTCGTCATGGGAGCGTGGGGCAAGGACCAGAAGGCCGCCGGCAAGGTGCGCATGATGGCGGACGGCAGCGCCGCCTACACCAAGGCCCTCGGGCTCGAGTTCGACCTCGTGGCCCGCGGCATGGGCGTCCGCGCGCAGCGCTTCTCGATGCTCGTCGACGACGGGGTGGTCAAGGCCCTCAACGTGGAGGCGCCGGGAAAGTTCGAGGTCAGCGACGCCGAGACGATGCTGAAGCAGCTCTAGTCGGCGCGCGAGCGCGCGATCCGCGCGCGGATCTCCTCGATGGAATCGCCACCGCTCCGTGCCTCCTTCGGCCGTTGTCTGGCGTCGAGCGACGTCTGCCCCGGCCCCAGCGGAGGCGGCGGAGAGGTCGGCGCGACCGGGAGCCATCCCCCGGGACATTCGGAGACGTAGGGGTAGTAGCCCTGGGGGCTCCGGCAGTATGCCCAGGCTTGCGCCTGCGACTGGTCGTAGACCGGATTCTGGACGTAAACCGGATACGCGTAGGAATAGAGGTAGGTCTGGGGAACGGAGGGCTCGCCCGACGTGAAGAGGTGACCGGAGCCGAAGAAGAAAGGATGCCGGAAGAAGAACGGAGATCGCACGAAGGACGGGTGCCTGACCGGGACCACCGCTGCGTTGACCATGGCAGGCCGCGTCACGCCGGCTCTGCCGGCGCCGCCCCGCGGGCCGGACGGCATCGTCTGAAGCTGGGTTTGAGCCTGCGCGGCGCCCGTCAGGAGCAGCGCCAGGGTCATCGAGATCATCGCGGTCGGTATCTTCATGGTCGTCCCCCTTCCC
>WNFS01001354.1_pt1 | contig 25091 bp, 27 predicted proteins | sample 5400141 | NCBI WGS metagenome assembly WNFS01 (sample SAMN13153358, study PRJNA577476) | soil metagenome | isolation source: 60 cm saprolite under Madrone tree | place: USA:California | collected 2016-06-14
CATAGCGTGGCGCTCGGGCACGGGCATGGTTGTCTGGCCTGGTCTCATCTGACCGGATCTACCCGCACCCTACCCTCTCCCTCACTGAGGGGGAGGGAGCTCTTCTCGAATTCCTTCGCCCCCGGGGGGAGGGCAGGGTGAGGGGGCGCGGCCTAGCTTCCGACCACGCGCTCGACGATGACGCAGTCCTTCCAGATGCCTTCGAGCTCTCCGTGCGCCTTGTAAATCCCGACCTCCCGGAATCCCACCGAGCGACAGGCGGCCCGGCTCGCGACATTCTCGGGGAAGATACGGGACACGAGCTTGTGCAGGCCGGCCGCGGCTGCTTCCTGGATGAGGGCCTCCAGCGCGAGACGGCCGACGCCGCGGCCCCGGTAGTCGCGCGCGACGTACACCGAGAACTCGGCGATCTTCGCGTAGCACTCGCGCGGCCGGTACGGCGACGTCGAGGCGAAGCCGACGATGCGCCCGCCATCCTCGACGACCACGACAGGGTGAACGCCGTCGAACCAACGCGCCACATCCTCGGCGCTCCGCGGCCGCGTCTCGAACGTGGCGATCCTGTCCTCGATGCCCTCGTTGTAGATCCGCGCGATGGCGTCCGCGTCGGTCGGGGTCGCTTTCCGTGTCGTGATCGGCATGGCTCAGCCCTTTCTTCCCCATCCTTCCATTTCGATGAGGCGCTCGACGCGCTGCCGGACCTCGTCGCGGATCTGTCGCACGCGCTCGAGCGGCTTGGCCTTCGGGTCCTCGATGGGCCAATCGTCGCGCTCGAGCCCCGGCACGAAGGGGCAGGCCTCGCCGCATCCCATGGTGACGAGGAGCCGGCTGGCACCGGCGAGTTCATCGGTGAGCCGCGCGGGCTTCGCACCCGACACGTCGAGACCGGCCTCCTTCATGACGGTGACGACCTCTGGGTGGACACGGTCGGCCGGCTCCGTTCCCGCTGAGACCGCGCAGGCGCGCCTCGGATCGGCCAGGGCATTGAAAAACGCGGCAGCCATCTGGGAGCGCCCTGCGTTGTGCACGCACGCGAAGACCACCTGAGCCGTCATCGCGGGCCCTCCTCTACTCGCGGCTCTATTGGCGCGAGCCAGCCGAACAGGGCAGTGGCCGCCGCCGCGCCGATGAGCTGGGCGACGATGAAGCCCGGAGCGTCGGCGGGGCGGATGCCGGCGAAGGTATCGCTGGCGGATCGGGCGAGCGTCACGGCCGGGTTGGCGAACGACGTGGACGCGGTGAACCAGTAGGCCGCCGTGATGTAGCCGCCGACGGCGAAGGCCACAATGTCGGAGCGCAGATGAGCGCACCCCCAGATGACGGCCAGAAGCCCGAAGGTCGCGACGAACTCGCTCAGGAGCTGGGCACCGCCGGCTCGCGCGTGACGCGAGGCGAAGAAGACGGGCTCGGAGAACATCGTGTTCGCGGCCGCGACGCCGGCGAACGCGCCCACGAGCTGCGCCGCGACGTACGCAGGCGCCTCACGCCATGCGAAGCCGCCGCGCCAGGCATCCGCCAGCGTCACCGCAGGGTTGAAGTGCGCGCCCGAAATGGGCCCGAAGGCCAGGATGAGCGCGACGAGCGCCGCGCCGGTGGCGATCGTGTTCGCCAGCAGGGCGAGGGCCTGCTGGCCGCCGGCGAGCCGGCTCCCCATGATGCCGGAGCCGACCACCGCGGCCAGGAGCAGGGCCGTGCCCACCGCCTCCGCGACCACCCGTCGCCCGAGATCGGGCCGGCGGTGGGGCGGTCCGCTCACCCCGCGAGGGGCTTGCGGGCGCGGACGAAGGCGCTCATGAACTTGCCGTCCACCTGGGGCGCGATGGCGTCGACGTCGATGCCAGACTTCGCCAGGAATTCGCGCGCGTCCTCGACGCGGTAGACGCGCGTTGGCTCGAGGTCGATGCCCTCGAAGCCTGCCTTGGCGAGCTTGGCACGGTACTCGTCGTGTTCCAGCGCTCCCGCCACGCAACCTATCCACAGCTCGACGCTCCTGCGGATCTGCGCGGGTACCTCGCCGCGCACGACGACATCGGAGACGGCGAAGCGGCCGCCCGGCCTGAGCACGCGGAAAGCCTCGGCGAAGACGCGACTCTTGTCCACCGAGAGGTTGATCACGCAGTTGGAGATGATCACGTCCACCGAGTTGTCAGGCAGAGGAATGGCCTCGATCTCGCCCTTGAGGAACTCCACGTTCGAGACCCCGGCTTTGCGCTGGTTCTCTCGCGCCAGCGCCAGCATCTCGTCGGTCATGTCGAGGCCGTAGGCCTTGCCCGTCGGGCCGACCCGCCTGGCCGAGAGCAGCACGTCGATGCCGCCGCCCGAGCCCAGGTCGAGGACGGTCTCGCCGGCCTTGAGCTCGGCCAGCGCCGTGGGATTGCCGCAGCCGAGGGAGGCGGCGGTGGCCTCGGAGGGCAGGCACGCCGTTTCGCTCTCCGTGTAGAGGTTGGAGGTGATGGGGTGGGCCTCGAGTCCGGAGGTGCTGCTGCAGCAGGAGCTGCCGCCATCCGTCACCTTGAGCGCGGCCTTGCCGTACTTGTCCTTCACGATCTGCTTGATGTCCTGATCCGCCATTGCCGGTCTCCTATCGTGTCGCGTCGTCAAGAAGACGCGCAGCAGGTATTGCTCTTTGCCAGTTGCAGCCCCTTCGCGGCGGGCTTCTCGCCGCCCGTGACCTCGTCCTCGAGATCGTAGTTGAGGTGGTAGACCTCCCACTCCACGCCGTCCGGGTCCTGGACCCAGAACTTGTCCTGGTTGGCGTGGCAGCAGTTGACCCCCATCTCCTCGCGCACGGGCAGGCCGGCGGACTTCACGCGGGCGAGCTGCGCCATGACGGCGTCCACGGTCTCCAGCTGGACGCCCACGTGGTTCACCGTGCCCACGGCGGCGTGACCGCCCTCCGAGACGGCGAGGTTGACGGGTGCCCACGCGGGCAGGAACTTGACGTACCCCGTCTTGACCTTGACCGGGCCCTCGCCGAGGAACCGCTCGTAGAAGTCGCGGCTCTTGCCGAGGTCGGATACGTGCATGTGCAGATGGACTTTGGCGGACATGGAGCCCTCCTTTAGCAGCAGGCGGTGAGCAGGCGCGCGAGCGTGGTCGCCGTCTCCCGCTGCACGGAATAGTAGATGTACCGCTCTTCCTTGCGGCTCTCGACGAGCCCGGCCCGCCGGAGCAGGTCGAGGTGGTGCGACAGGGTCGGCCCCGGGATCTCCACGGCCGCCTGGATCTCGCCCACCGAGACTTCCCTCCCGGCGCGGACGAGGAAGAAGAACACCTGGAGTCGGGTCAGGTGCCCGAGGGCCTTGAACGCCTCGACGTGGGTGTCATCGGCCTCCAGCCGGGCCAGCGGCAGGCGGGCTATAGTTTTCATAGTTCGAAGTTTATGAAACTATCGAACGGATGTCAAGCCGATTCTTCGGGGCATGCGGATGTGTTGCATGCGGATGTTGACAGCGCCCGGGTCCAACCCTACGATCGCGTCGTTTTCCAGAGGCTTGGAGGGCTGCGAATGTCCAGGAACCATGCACTGGCCGGGCTCGTCGCCTGTGTCGTCACGCTCGGGCTCACGCCAGCCGGACCCGCCCACGCCGTCGCCGATACGCCCGCCCTGACGGTCGAGATTGTGCAGCCGGGCAGGGCGGCGCCGGGCGGCCTGCCCGCCGGAGGCCTGGGCGACCGGGTCACTATCGGCATCAAGGGGTTGCAGCGGTGGGCCGGCGCATCGACGGACTGCGAGCCGAGGACCGACGCAGCCAGGATCGAGAAGGCGGTAAGCACGGATGTCCGCGACCTCACGCGGGCGAAGCTTTTCATCGACAACCGGGCGATCCCGGACCTTCCGGTGACCGTGGAACTCTGCAACGATCGACTCTTCTTCGATCTCGTCTACACCGCTAAAACGCAGAATACGGCGAACAGAGACGCCTGGAGCCGTATCCTCGGCGAGTCGCACGCCTGGAGCCGCCCCGTCGTGATGACGGTGGCCCTCGACGGCAGCAACCCGTTGCCCGTCTCGAAGCCGAATTTCGACCTCGTCATGATTCCGAGGGCCCGATTCAACTGGTGGCTCGGGATCTTCCTCGTCCTCATGGCGGCATTTTTGTATCTCGCCGTCAAAAGCGACCTGTTGCGCGGCATGGGTCCGCAGCCCGGGCTCACCCCCGATCCCCGGCAGCAGCCGCGAAAGCCCTTCAGTCTCGGCCGATGCCAGATGGCGTGGTGGCTTTTCGTGATCCTGGCCGCGTATCTGTTCATCGGGGTGATGACGGGGGACTACCTGAGCATGACGGTCCAAGCCGTCGCGCTGCTCGGAGTCAGCGCGGCGACGGCGGTGGGCTCGGTGGCGATCGACCAGAACCGGCGGAGCGGCGCCGAGGCTCAGAAAAGCGCGCTCACCGCCGAGCAGACGACGCTGGCCGCCAAGCAGGCTACGCTGACCCAGGAACTGGCCGATACCGCTGCCCGTCTGGCCGCGCCCGGAATCGCGCCGGTTGCCGCAAACGATCTTGTCAAGATCCAGACCGAGACGCAGATCGAGCGGGACAAGATCCTGTCGCGGCTCAACCAGATCAGCCAGGAGCTGAAGCGGCACGAAGCAATACTCAGGGTGAACCCGGCCACCGGCAACTTCCTGAAGGACATTCTCTCCGACGCGACAGGCGTCACGCTGCATCGATTCCAGATGCTCGTCTGGACGGTGGTGCTGGGGATCGTCTTCGCCCTCCAAGTTTATCGCAACCTGGCCATGATGGACTTCTCGCCCGAGCTGCTGGCCCTCCAGGGCATCAGTGGCGGCACCTACCTGAGCTTCAAGGTACCGGAGACTCCCGCTATTTCCGGAGGTGCCGCTCCATGAGACTGAAGGAGCGGCCGGAACGTCAGGGGGAAGCTCTGAAGGAGCGCGAGATCCAGTAGAAGGCGGCCGCCGCCACCGCCAGCATGGTCAACCCCGCGCCGGTGAAGCCGAAGATGACCTTGCCGATGCCGAAGAGCGTCGCGTACACGGCCACGATCCCGGCGATCCAGTTCGTCCACGCGAGCGCTCCGCCGGGGATGGGCTCGCGCCCGAAGCCGAGCCGCGCCGAGACTCGGGCCCAGCCGGGGCCGCCGGGGCGCACGCGCCGGTAGAAGGCGTCGAGCACCGCGTCGGGCTCGGGACGCGTGAGAAACGTCACGCAGAGCCACACCACCGTGCTGCAGGCGACGGTGACGAGCATGATCGTCGCCAACGCGTTGGGATCGTTCTCCGCGAAGCGGGGCTTCAGGTACCTGAACCCGAGCAGGCTGACCGCGAAGCTCGCCACCATCGCCGAGATCTCGCTCCACGCGTTGATGCGCCACCAGTACCAGCGCAGGATGAGCACGAGTCCCGTGCCGGCACCGAGTGCGAGCAGGAGCTCCCACGCCTTCTCGACGCTCGAGAGCTGGGAGGTGACGGCGATGGAGCCGAGGAAGAGGAGCACCGTCGCGGCACGGGAGACGGCGACGTAGTGCGCTTGGGTTGCGTCGCGCCTGACGAAGCGCTTGTAGAAGTCGTTGACAAGGTACGAGGCGCCCCAGTTGAGGTGGGTCGCCACCGTGCTCATGTACGCCGCGGCGAAGCCGGCGAGCATGAAGCCGCGCCACGGCGTCGGCAGGAGATCCACGAAGGCCTGGACGTACCCCGCCTCCCTGTCTTGCATCGTCGGGTAGAGGATGACGGTGGCGAGTCCGGTGACGATCCAGGGCCAAGGCCTCAGCGCGTAGTGCGCGATCTGGAAGAAGAGCGTGGCCAGCACCCCGTCCTTCTCGGTGCGCGCGCTGAAGATGCGCTGGGCGACGTAGCCGCCGCCTCCGGGCTCGGCGCCCGGATACCACGCCGCCCACCACTGGACTGAGAGATAGACGCCCAGGGTCAGGAGCGGCATCCAGGCGTAGGCATGCAGGCCGGTTGCCGTCGCGCTTACCGGGAGGACGGACAGCGCCGCCGCCTCGCTCCCGAAGTGCGCCACCAGCTTGACCTTCATCACGTCGATCCCGCCCACCGCGCGCACCGCGTAGACCGCGAGCACGATGACGGCGCTCATCTTGATGACGAACTGGACGAGATCGGTCCACAGCACCGCCCACATGCCCGCGGCCACCGCGTAAAAAGCGGTGATCGCGAAGCAGATCCCCACGGCCACAACCTCGCCGCTCACCGTCATGCCGGCTATGGTCACGTCGCGCAGGCCGAGCGACACCGTCAGGATCTTGATCATGGCCCGCGTGACCCAGCCGAGGATGATGAGGTTGATCGGGATGGCGAGGTAGAGCGCGCGGAAGCCGCGGAGGAAGGCCGCGGGCCCTCCGCCGTAGCGCACCTCGGCCAGCTCGGCGTCCGTCATGACCTCGGCCCGGCGCCAGAGGCGGGCGAAGAAGAAGACCGTCAGCATCCCGCTCATCACGAAGTTCCACCAGAGCCAGTTGCCCGCCACGCCCTTGGTGGCGACGAGCGCGGCGACGACCAGCGGCGTGTCGGCGGCGAAGGTCGTGGCGACCATGGCCGTGCCGGCGAGCCACCACGGTACCTGGCGCCCGGAGAGGAAGTACTGGTCGAGGCTCTGGCCGCCACGCTTGGTGAAGAAGAGCCCGACGCCCGTGCAGAAGAGGAAGTACGCCGCGACGATGGCCCAATCGAGCGGGGTGATGGTCATCCCGCGAGGACGTTACGGCCGGGCGAGCGCCGATGTCAAGCGAAGCGCCAGCCGTCGAGCGCGCGCGGATTCATCGGGATGATGCGCAGCGGCAGGTCGCGCGGGCCGAGGATGCCCGCGTCGAGGAGCGGCCCCGCGCCCCGGTCGAGTGCCGAGCGTCTGAGCGACGGCATAGTCCCCAGGCGGGTTGCGAGCGAGTGGGCTTCGGCAGGGAGTCTCACGACGCCGCCGGGGAGCCAGAGAGGGAAGTCGCCGCGCTTCCTGTCAATCGGCCCCGCGAAGACGGGCACCTGTGTCCAGAGGCGGTCGCGGCTCTGCGGTGGGATGGGCTCGGCCATACCCGCCGCGACACCCCACGAGGTGATCGCCGCCGCGGCGCGTGAGCCGCCAAGCGGCTTCGCGCGCCTCTTCCACGTGAGCGACAGCGCCAGCGACCGGCCGTGGCAGACGACACGGTGAGGGGTGCGCGGCTGCATGTAGAAGAGCGAGCCGGGCGCGAGGTCCTGCGTGACCCAGCCGCGGCCGATCACCTTCTCATCCAGGTCAGCGCGCGTGCCGCGCGGTACCTGAGGCCCCGTGGTCACCGTGCGGCGGCCTTCGAGCTGCACCCACACGCTGTCCACCTCGCCGTCGTGGTGGAGCCCCATGCCCTGGCGCCCCTTTCCGTTGACGATGAAGAGGAAAGACGTTTCCTCCCTCCCTGGGCCGAAGAGCGTCGCGCGCAAGGCCGCCATGAGGCGCGCCACGCGCGGCAGCACCTGGTGGACCTGCGGCATGTACACCGTGGCGCCGGCGGCGAGCGCGCGATCGATCTGCTTGCGGGTGGGCCGGCGGTGGTATCTGCGCTCGGCGGCGATCTGGACGGGAAGCCCGGACCGGGCCAGCCTCATCGCCTCGCGGAAAGACGGCGCGAGCGGGGAGGCGCTACTTCTTCGAGGCGGCGTAGCGGTTCTCGACGTAGTCGTCGAGAATCTCGAGGAACTCGGCGACGATCCTGTCGCCCTTGAGCGTGAGCTTGAGCGCGCCGTCCACGAAGACGGGCGCCTTGGGCTCCTCGAAGGTGCCCGGCAGCGAGATGCCGATGTTCGCGTGCTTGCTCTCGCCCGGGCCGTTGACGACGCAGCCCATGACCGCGACCTTGAGCTCTTCCACCCCCGCGTACTTCGCCTTCCACACCGGCATCTGCTCGCGGAGGTACGTCTGGATCTCCTCGGCCATCTCCTGGAAGAAGGTCGAGGTCGTCCGCCCGCATCCGGGGCAGGCCGTCACCTGAGGCAGAAAGCTCCGCAAGCCCATGGACTGGAGAATCTGCTGGGAGACCAGCACCTCTTCGGTCCTGTCGCCACCGGGCTTCGGCGTGAGCGACACGCGGATGGTGTCTCCGATGCCCTCCTGGAGCAGGATGGACAGCCCCGCGGCGCTGGCGACGATGCCCTTGGCACCCATGCCCGCTTCGGTCAGTCCCAGGTGCAGCGGGTAGTCTGAGCGCGGCGCGAGCATCCGGTACACGTCCACGAGGTCCTGGACGCCCGAGACCTTGGCGGAGAGGATGATGCGGTCGTGGCCGAGGCCCGTCTGCTCGGCCAGCTCGGCCGACTGGATGGCGCTCTCGACCATGGCGTTCATGGTTACGTCGCGCGCGGAGAGCGGCTCGGCCAGCCGGGAGTTGGCGTCCATCATCTCGGTCAGCAGATTCTGGTCGAGGCTGCCCCAGTTGACGCCGATGCGCACGGGCTTGCCGTTGTCGACGGCGACTTTCACGATGGCTGTGAAGTTGTCGTCGTGGTGCTTGCCGCCGACATTGCCCGGGTTGATCCGGTATTTTGCGAGGGCCTTGGCGCAGGCGGGGTACTTGGTCAGGAGGACGTGGCCGTTGTAGTGGAAGTCGCCGATGACGGGCGCCTGCACCTGCTTCACGATCTCGGGGACGGCCTTCGCCGCGGCGTCGTTGTTGACGGTCACGCGCACCAGCTCGCTGCCCGCCGCGTGAAGCGCGTTGACCTGCGCGACTGTCCCGGGGATGTCGGCCGTGTCGGTGTTGGTCATGGACTGGACGACGATGGGCCGTTCGCTACCGACCTTGACACCGCCCACGTCGACCAACACGGTCTTCCGGCGCTTCGAGAAGCTCATATCAGCGCCACTATATCATGGAGATCGGGGGCTTCCAGAGCGCCGCGGGATCGTGGATAATCGCAGCCCGGACACCACAAACCCCATCGAGGAGAACTCCATGCTCGTCGTCCAGACCCCGCAGGACCTGAAGCAGCACATCGGCAAGACGCTCGGCCCCTCCGACTGGATCACCGTGGATCAGGCCATGATCGACAAGTTCGCCGAGGCGACGGGCGATCACCAGTGGATCCACGTGGACGTCGAGCGCGCGAAGAAGGAGATGCCGGCGGGCAAGACCATCGCCCACGGCTACCTGACGCTGTCGCTCCTGCCCCGCCTGGTCCCGCAGCTCCTGAAGGTCGAGAAGCGGAAGCGTGGCATCAACTATGGCAGCAACAAGGTCCGCTTCACCAACATGGTGCCGGCGGGCTCGCGCGTGCGCCTCAAGCAGACCATCAAGAACGTGGAAGACGTCGAGGGCAACGGCGTGCGCATCACGTCCGAGATGGTGATGGAGGTCGAGGGCCAGGAGCGCCCGGCTCTCGTCGCCGAGGTGCTGGGCATCCAGTACGCGTAGCGGCGCGTTCTCGCGGCCGACGAAGGCGCGATCCTGGGCGCCCTGCAGGCGGCGGGTGACCGCATGTGGCCGCGCATGAACAAGCCGGACTGGGCCGGACGGAGCGCCGACCAGCTCTCCCCGCAGACCTACGTCGAGTGGGACGCCTGGGGCGATACGGCGGCGGCAGCCTCGGCGAGGAGCGTGTACTTGGCCAGCGTGCGCGCGGCCTGCTCGGCGGGCCAGTCGCCACCGTCGATGGCCTGCACGAGCGAGTCGAGCACGAGGGAAAAGTGCGCCTCGTGCCCCGCCGCGAGACCCGGCGGGAGGACGAGCGCCACGCTGCCTCGGATGACGGGCTCCACGCCGACGCCGGGTAGCTCGGTCTGCCACGAGGCGACCGCATCGAGCATGGCCCGTGCCACGCGGTCGGCTTGGCCCCGCGGCTCGACGCTGACCCGTCGGCGATTGCCGGTCTCTGGCCCCTGCTCCAGCACGATGTCGGCGCCTGAGCCGTGGGCCACCGCTCGATAGTGATCTCCTCCTCCCGCCGGAATCCCGACATTCCAGCTCGCCGCGACCCGCGCGCTCACGCCCGACACCAGGTACGAGAGCTCGGCATTGCAGAGGTACTCGAGGGCACCATCGGCCACGAAAGGCCGCAGCTCGTCGGGGAAGGCCGGCTCCTTGGTGATCCGCTGGAACGCATCCGAGGGCACACGGGTTGGCCAGGAAGCGCGCCGACGAGAGCTTCGGAGCCTCGTCGGTTCCGCCTCCAGCGTATTCCGTGAGCCACTGGGTCTGATCGACGAGGTGCGTCGGGATGTCCACGGCTCCGCTCCCCTGGACGCGCACATCGAAGTACCAGGTGGGGCGCCGAAGCGGCACCCCGTCGACCAACTTGTCGAGATGGTGGACGCTCTCGAGCTCGAGAGCCGGCCCGTGACCGCTAAAGCGGCCGAAGACGTCGGGAAGATCGACCAGCCGCTTCATCAGCCGGGCCGCGAGGTCGTGACGGCCCGTCATGATCTCCCAGGCCAAGGGCCGGGCGGCGAGACTCTGCCGCACGTCCTCGAGGTCGCGCGGCTCCACGAGCCAGGGCTTGTCGGCCAGCACGTGAAAGCCGGCGTCGTGGAGCCGCCGGATCGCACGCGCCTTGCCGCCGTTCCGCCCGGCCAGCACCACCACGTCGCCGCGCCGCTCAGTCACGAGACGCGCGAGCGGCTCGCCGGACGTGAGCACGGTTGGCCGCCAGCGCGTGGGTTGTTCGGATCGCCGATTGAACCGCTCCACCAGCGCAAGGAAATCGCGAAGCTCGACACCATCCGGCGCGTAGACGAAGATCTCCTCCTCGATAGCGGGATGCGGGACGCGCAGGGTCAACGCCGCGTGAAAGTGCCCGGGATCGAGAAAGAGCAGCGTGTGCACGTGTCTACGGCAGCTTGGCCTTCGCCTTTTCGTAGGTCTGCTTGACGGAGTCCATCGCCGAGTTCGCGCCGGCCTTGACGTCGTCCCACTTCGAGGCCGAAGAGGCCTTGACGGCTTCCATCTTCTCGGCGAGCACGGCCTTCTGCCTGTCGAGCGCTTCCATGTCGCGCGCGAACTCCGCCTTGACCGAGTCGCTCGCGCGCCCGGCCTTGGCCTTGAGCTCGTCGATCTTGACGTCGAGCTCCCGCATCTCCGAGGCGAGCTTGCGCTGGTACTCTTCCTTCTTCTCGTAGGTATAGTCCGCGGCCTGCCGGCTGTCCTCTTTCACGCCGGAAACCGTGTTGCAGCCGACGAGAAGGCTGACCCCAATGAGCGCAGTCCAGAGAGTTCGCATGAATCCTCCTGCGCAGACGGTAGACGAGGCTGCGTGGCCCGTCAAGCCGAGCGCAGGCCGCGGAGGCCAGGTCACTTGCCGAGGAACGTCTTCGCCTGCCGGATCTCGGGCCGCTCGCTGTCGGCCTTCTCGCCGAGAATCACGAGCTGAGAGTAGTACGTCCTGGCCTTGGTTCGATCGCCCGCCAACTCGGCCGCACGGGCCGCGCCGAGGACCCCCCTGAACCGGTTCGGCTCTACCCGCATCGAGGCCTCGAACTCCTTCAGCGCCTGCGCCGGCTCATTCGACTCGAGCAGCATCTCGCCCAGGAGCTCGCGCGCTGGCACGAGCGGTCCGGGCGTGACCGGGTGCTTCTCGGTCGCGTCCTCGCGATCGGCAGCCGAGCGCATGAGCGCCAGCGCATCGTCCTTCTTTCCCTCGGCCCGCGCGATCCACGCGGCCAGCATGCGCTGCTGGATGTCGACCTGCTCCGCCCAGTAGCCGTTCTTCGCCGCCGCGAGGGCGTCTCGCAGCACCTGGAGGCGGTCGACGTCTTGTCGCGCCGCCGCCGCGTTGCCGCTGCGCGCGGCGCCGAGGCCTCGCGCGAACACCAGCTGCGCTTCCGACTGCGGGAAGCGTCCCCACGGGAACTCCTTCCCGAAGAGCGTGAGCGACGCGGCCTCCGACCAGCGCCCGCGCTCGAGCGCATAGCGGGACGGAATGGTCGCGAGGGCGAAGCCGGCTACGAAGTGCTCGGTGTTTATTTTCTGGATCGCGTTCATGTCGTCGAGCACGCGCTTCGCCGCTTGATCCTGCGCCATCTGCAGATACGCGTACGTCAGGTAGTCCATGGCGTGCAGCTGGTTGAAGTGATCCTGGGCGGCCGCCGCGGAGGCGCGGTTCGACTCGACGGACTCCTGCCAGTAACCCCGCCGCGTGAAGATGTGAGAGGGCATGTGGAGCGCATGCGGCGCCGCCGGCGCGATGCCGGCGTAGCGGCGGGCGGCGCCAACCCCTTTTTCGGCGATCGGCGGATAGTCGTAGCTGTGGATCAGGTAGTGTGCCACGCCCGGGTGCTGGGGCTGCTCGGCGAACACCTTCTCGAGTATGGCGGCGGCCTTCAGCTGATTCGCGTAGGTCTTGTCCGTCGGGAGCGCCGTCGCGTTCAGAGCGAGGGCGTAGAAAATCGCCGCTTCGCGATCGTCGGGATAGCGCTGCGACAGTCGCTCCATCGCCTGGAGGTAGGCGAGGGCCCGCGCCCGGTGCTCAACCGTCGCCGCGTCCTTGTAGAAGACCTCGAGTGCGGCGATGTAGTCACGCTCGCGCTGGGTCTTGGCGCCCGCGGCCTTCGCCTTCTCGACGGCGGCCCAGCCGTCGGCGAGCCCCTTGGCTGACGGCGGCCACGCGAACGGGTTGCCGAGCGCGTTCATCCCGATGCCCCAGTAGGCCATCGCGCAGCCGGGGTCCTTCTGGAGCACGCCGGCGAGCGCGTTGAGTGACGCTGTGTGATAGAAGGAATGCAGCGCGGCGATGGCGCGGTCGAACTCCGCCTGCACCTCGGCGTTGCATGACGTCGGGAAACTGACCTTGCCGACCTTTTCTTGCGCCGCGGTACCGGCGATGCCGACGACCATCATCAGGGACAGACAGAGGGCGACTCTGCGGAATTTCATGGCGCAAACCTCCCATCCCGAGTGCGGGGCCGGTGCATGAGGAGCCTGGGCAATTCTAGCCCGGAATGACTGCTCAGAACATCCCGTTGGTGTTGGCGCTGGCCATCAGCGGATGACGAGGATGAAGTCGAAAGTCGCGAGCCTGCCGCCGTCCGTGTCGCGCACCCGCATCACCAGCGCGGGGTCGAAGATGGAGTCGCGCCGGTTTTCGGCGCCGTCTGGGAAGTAGAGCTGGGTCGTGAGCGCCGGCTGGCCGGGGGCCTGGATCTTCACGTGGATGTGCCGCGTCCGACCCGGGTACTCGGCGGGCACGATGGTTTCGAGACGGTAGCGGCCAGACTCGTCGGTTAGCTGGTGGCCGCGCAGCCGGTAGCCGGCGTTGTCGTAGCGGCCGGTGGCATCCGCCTGCCAGAAATCCAGCATCGCGTGTGGGACCGGCTTGCAGCCGGTTGCCAGCACCGATCCCTCGATCACGAGTTTCGTCCCCGGCATCCCTGGCTCGAGCAGCGACGCGCGCATCGGCGTGTTCGGCTTGTAGTACGGCCCCTCCGTCTGGGACGGTGTGGCCGCTCCACAGGTCTTGGCCGCCTGCGCCTCCGCGTCGGATGCGGCGGCGAGTGCCACGGCTACCGCCGCTGTCAGGAACTCGCGCCGCGTATAACGACTCCCGCTGGCTGTGGCCATCAGAACATACCGTTCGTGTTGGCAGCTTTTTCGGGGATGGGCTGGACGACGTCCCAGTGCTCGACGACCTTGCCGTTCTCGAGCTTGAAGATGTCGACGATGGCGTTACCGCGCGTGCCCGGCTCCCGGACGGCATGGACATGGACGATGACGTAGTCGCCCTCGGCGAACACGCGCTTGATTTCGCTGCGCGAGTTGGGGAACTTCTCTTTCAGAAACTGGAGAAATGCCTTGAGCCCCTCCGGGCCGTCCCCGGCGTTCGGGTTGTGCTGGGTGTAGCGTGAGCCGAGGTGCTTCGACGCGGCTTCGAAGTCCTTCTGGTTGATCGCCTTGTCGTAGAAGTCGACGACGATCTTCTTGTTCGCTTCCTGCTGCGTCTGGGCGTCGGCGCCGGCGGCCAGGGCCGTGAGCGCGAGGGCGGCCGCCAGGGCGAGGGTGATCCGTGTCATGCCGTTCTCCTTTCGGGGCAGGCTCTAAACGACGTTGACGGTGCTAGTATATGCGGACTAATTGCCCCGGGGAGGCGAGATGGCCGAATCCATTCCAGCAACGCTCATCATCGACACCTTGAAGGACACCTTTCGCGAGGCGCGCGCCGCGCTCGCGAAGGAAGTCGCCGAGCCGCCGAAGCACAGCCACCTCGGCTGGATCCTGAGCGTGCCGGACACGCACCAGAAGACGGTGCTGGCCGCGCTCGACAAGGAAGAGGCGATTCGGACGCTCACGTGCGCCACGGAGGACGAGGCCACGACCATCGCGGCGGGTCTCCACATCGGTGGCGAGCCGTGCGTGTTGATGATCCAGCACGCGGGGCTCTACGCCTCGGTCAACACGCTGCGGGGCGTCGGCATGGACGGCCAGGTGCCGATCTTCTACATGATCGGCCTCCTGAGCCGCGAGAAGGACAAGGACCCGAGCGAGTCGCGCCATTCCATGGTCCGCTACGCCGAGCCGCTGCTCGATACCTTTGGCGTGCCGCACGCGCGGCTCGAGGGGCCGAATGACGTTCACCTGATCCCCGAGTACTACCGGCTCAGTCGCGCGCGCAAAGGTCCGGCCGTCGTCCTGGTCGGCCTGGAGACCATATAGCCATGGCCGACGTTAAGCCCCACGACATGAAACCAATGAAGCCCGAAGAGGTCCTGAACCTGATCCATGCCCAGCGGGGCACTGCCATCTGCGTGCCGACCATGACGACGGGGCCGCACTGGCGGACTATCGCCCCAGACGATCTCTCCGTCGGTTGCATCGGCTTCATGGGCGGCGCCTCGTCGCTGGGTCTCGGGCTCGCGCTCGCTCAGCCAGACCGCCGCGTCCTCGTCCTGGACGGCGACGGCTCGCTCCTCATGCAGCTTGGCTCGCTCGCCACCGTCGCGGGCGCCGCGCCGCGGAACCTCGTGCATTTTCTCTTCAAGAACGGCGTGTATCACACGTCGGGCGCTCAGGGGATTCCGGGCGGCTTGACGGTGGACTTCGTCGCTATGGCCAAGGGCGCGGGCTACCGGATGGTGTGCGCCATCTACGACATCGAGGATTTCAAACGCCAGCTTCCCGACCTGCTGAAAGCCGAGGGGCCCGTCTTCGTCGAGCTGCACACGGGGCTGGCCGACCAGACACCGATGACCGCGCGCGGCGGCGTCCCGTTTCCGAAGCAGGTCAGCGACCTGCGCGCGAAGCTGCTGAAGCCCCGCGCCTAGACGGGGTCAGGTCTCAACCTCGGGGGTCAGGTCTTGCAATACGACATTCGGCTCGGAGTCAGCACATCCGATGCCCGTTGTCGTTCCGGCGCGGTGGCTCGCTACCACCCTTTCTGCCACGCCATGACGAAGCTCACAGGGTGATTTCTGTATTGCTCCCACCCCGGCTTGAGAGCGATCCAGCGGTCGTCGACGAGACGCTCCCGCATTTCGATGAGCATGAGATCAGCGGCGTGCGCGGCGACGACATGATCGCTGAGCAGGTGGACGTAGGTCTCGATCGCTACCGGCTCACCGGGGCTGCGGTCAAAATGTGTTGGCATCCCGGCAGCCATGATGAAGTGCGGGTGGAAGCCAACCAGGACGTGGATGCCGCCCGGCCGGAGTAGGCGCGACACTTCACGGTACAGCGGTCGCAGGTCCCGGAGGTGCTCGTCCACCAGGCATGTCGTGACGAGATCGTAGACTCCGCCCGCAAGACCGGTCGCAGCAACATCGGCTTCGCCGAGCCGATCGTAGATCTCGCGGGCGCTGGCGATTGCGAGCATCTCGGGCGTGAGGTCGATCCCGTCCAGTCTGGCGACGCCATGGGCCCGAAGCCAGACGCCGGTCCGGCCGGTTCCGCATCCGAGGTCGGCGCCGTGTTCAACGGCGGCCCATGGAACCGACTCAAGCGCCTCGAGCAGAACGAGATCCATCTGGTTCTCCACGGTCGTCTCGTACGACGGAACCCACTCGCGGTAGCCCTCGCGGACCGAGAGGGTCGGGTAGCGGCGGCGATCAAACGAGGAGAATTCGAGCATGCTCGCTCCGCCTACCCGGCGCGCACGATGATCTCGTCCACCACGGACCACCGGGTGCGCTCGAGGTCCAGGCAGTTCGCGTTGTCCGCCGTCGCTCGTCGGCCCTGTTCCGACTTCCACGCAGCCTCCATAGACTCCGAGTCGTCGAACCAGAATTCTATGACGGCGTCCCACTGGGGCTGGCGGCGGTCGTCGGGCAGGGTGAAATTCTGGACGTAGCGCCGCAGCCCCGGCATCGACAGCGCGAGCGGCCCGTGGACATCCTGAAAATATCGGCGAAACTGGTCGTGCGACCAATCCGGACGCCGATAGCCCACGACGACGAACTTGAGCATCGCGAAGCCCGTGAAGCCCCGCGCGCGTCTGGCCTGGCCGGGGCGTCCTAGCGGACGGCCGGGGCCGGAGCGGCCTGCGCGGCCTCGAGCTGGACCTTGTGGCCCCAGAGCGTGCCGCGGTCGTGGCGCTGGACCTGCCAGACCGCGTCGTCCACGAGCCGTCCACCCCAGCCGTACTCGACCTCGAACCCCGATGGCGTCGACATGTAGAAGGACACCATCTGGTCGTTGGAGTGGCGGCCGAGCGTCGAGACCACGGGGACGCCGGCCGCCGTCGCCAGGTCGAGGGCGGCGCCGACGTCGTCCAGCGTGTTGGTCTCGAGCATGAAGTGCCACATCTTCTTGTCGCGGCTCCGCGGCAGGTCCGAAATCCTGGGCTGCAAGGCAATCGAGTGGTGCCGCGCGTTGCAGTGCAGGAACACCATGTTGCGGATGTAGTCGGACACCCTGAATCCGAGCGCCTTCGTCAGCAGCCCCGCGCTCTCCTCGCGGTCCGTGGTGCGCAGCACGACGTGGCCGAAGCCGAGCGCCCCGGTCTTGAAGCCCGACATGGGGCGCGCCGGCTGGAAGGGCGGGTCCCAGCGGGTGTGGGGGCCGATCGAGAGCTCGAAGGGCAGGCCGCCCGTCTCGAATTTCACGAAGTCGATGAGCCGCCGGTGGGTGATCTCGGCCGGCGAGCCCTGCGTTACCGGGACGCCGGCGTCGCGCAGCGCCGCCTTGGCGGCCTCGTACTCGGCGGTGGTCGCCGCCTGCAGCCCGATGTAGAGGACGTCGTCCTCGCCGCTCGGGTGCAGCGCGATCCGGTGGTGGTTCTCGTCCATCCGGAGGTACACGGTGCCGTCATCGGCGCGCTCGACGATCTGCATGCCGAGAATGTCCGTGGCGAAGGTCTTCCACGCGCTCATGTTGCTGACGCCGATGCCGAGATACGCGAGCTGAGAGAGGGCCATGGCCTTGTCCTCCGTAGGGGTTGGTGCAGCCACGATAGCGACGGAGAGCCGCGCAGTCAAGTTGCAAGGATGCTAGAATCCGCCCGCGCCTGACCTGGATCGAGCGTCGGTCACAAGAGGAGGAACCTCCGGTGGAGCAGTTCGGCATCGGCCAGTCGGTCAAGCGCTTCGAGGACCCGCGCCTCGTGCGGGGCGAGGGGCGATTCCACAACGACGTCAATCTCCCGGGCCAGGCCCACGTGGTCATCGTGCGATCGCTCCATGCTCACGCGCGAATCCTGTCCATCGATACGGCGACGGCCGCCGCCGCGCCGGGTGTCCTGGCCGTCTTCACGGGCGCCGATCTCGCGCGCGACGGGCTTGGCACCATGAAGATGACGCTCAAGCGCAAGCGACCTGACGGCTCGCCGATGTTTGCGCCGGCGCACCGGGGTCTGACCCAGGACCGTGTGCGCTATGTGGGCGATCCCATCGGGCTGGTGGTTGCCGGGACGCTGGCCGAGGCCGAGGATGCGGCCGAGCTGGTCCGGGTGGAGTACGACCCGCTGCCGTCGGTCACCGCCACTGCGGAGGCGTTGGACGGACCACCGGTATGGGACGAGTGCGCCGACAATGTCTCCAACGTCTTCGAGGCCGGCGACAAGGCGGCAACCGAGGCGGCCTTCGCGCGCGCGGCCCACGTCGTCCGGCGCCGCTACGTGATCACCCGCGTGCACGCGCAGTACATGGAGCCGCGCGGCGCCCTTGGCGCATACGACCCCGGAGAGGATCGCTACACCCTCCACGCCGACGTCCAGTACCCGCACCGGGTCCGGAACGCGCTCGCGAGTAACATCTTCCAGGTGCCCGAGCACCACGTCCGTGTCATCGTGGGCGATGTCGGCGGCGCCTTCGGGACCAAGGGCTGGCAGTATCCGGATCGACACCGACGGCCGCTTTCTCGCGCTGCGCGTCCGGACGCTTGCCAATGTCGGCGCCTACGTCTCCTCCGACCGCAACCTGCTCGCGACCTTCGGTAATGTGGTCACGCTCGTCGGCGTCTATGCATTTTCCGCCGCGCACGTCCAGGTCCTGTCGGTGCTGACGAATACCAACTCGACCGCGCCGTACCGGGGCGCGGGCAGGCCCGAAGCGACCTACGTCATCGAGCGCCTGATCGACGACGCGGCGCGCGAGCTCGGCATGGACCGGCTGGAGCTCAGGCGGAAGAACCTCATTCCCTCCTCGGCCATGCCGTACAAGACGGCGCTCGGCGTCACGTACGACTGCGGCGACTTTCCGAAGAGCATGGAGAGGGCGCTTGTCCTCGCCGACGTCGCCGGCTTTCCTGCCCGGCGGGACGCGTCGCGCGGCCGCGGTGCGCTGCGTGGCCTCGCGGTCGTCAACGCCATCGAGCGGGCGGCGGGGCCCGCGCCAGAGTTCGCGGAGATCCGGTTCGCCCCGAGCGGGAGCGCGACCGTCTTCATGGGCACCAAGAACCAGGGCCAAGGGCACGAGACCACGTTCAAGCAAATCCTCCACGAGCGGCTCGGCATCGATCCCGCGGAGGTCCGCTACATCGACGGGGACACGGACCGCGTGGCTTTCGGCATGGGCACCATGGGCTCGCGCTCGACTGTGATCGGCGGCACCGCGCTGTGGACGGCGGCCGACAAGGTGATTGCCAAGGGGAAGAAGATTGCCGCGCGCCTGCTGGAGGCCGCCGAGGGGGACATCGTCTTCGCCGGCGGGAAGTTCTCCGTGACGGGAACGGACCGCGCCGTCGCGCTCAAGGAGGTCGCGCGGGCCGCCTTCCAGCCGGCGCAGCTGCCGGCCGGCCTCGAGCCCGGGCTCTACGAGACGGGGACGTTCGCGCCCAAGCAGGACACGTGGCCCAACGGCTGCCACGTCTGCGAAGTGGAGGTGGACCAGGACACGGGCGCCGTCACGCTCGCCGGCTACGTGATCGTGGACGACGTGGGTACCGTCATCAATCCGCTCACGCTCAAGGGGCAGATCCACGGTGGCGTGGCGCAGGGCGTGGGGCAGGCGCTCATGGAGCAGGTCGTGTACGAGCCCGGGTCGGGCCAGCTCCTGACCGCCTCCTTCATGGAGTACGCGATGCCGCGCGCCGACGCTTTCTGCGACATCCACATCGAGAGCAGCCCGGTCCCGACCAAGCTCAACCCGCTCGGCGCCAAGGGCGCGGGAGAGGCGGGCACGGTGGGCGCGCTGCCCGCCGTCATCAACGCGGTCATGGACGCGCTGGCGCCGCTCGGCGTCCGGGACTTCGACATGCCCGCTTCCAGCGAGCGGGTGTGGCAGGCCATCCAGTCGGCCGGCCGGCGCGCCTAGATTACCGAAAGCTCGTCGCCGGCGCCGGGTACTCGCCGAACACCTCGCGCACCTTCTCCACCAGCCCGGAAGAGGTGAAAGGCTTCTGGACAAAGGCGCCGGAGACCAGCACACCGTGCTTGCCGATGACTTCGCCGGGAAACCCCGACATGTACATGATCTTCGTTTCGGGACGCATCGGCCGCATCCGGTCGGCGAGCTCGCGTCCGCTCATGACCGGCATCACGACGTCGGTAAGCAGGAGATCGATGGGGCCCTTGTGCTGTTCGCAGATCGCCAGCGCCCCATCGGGCGTGGCCGCCTCCAGCACGACATAGTCCTGGGACCGAAGAACTTCGCAGGCGAGTGTACGGACATCCTCGTCGTCGTCCACCAGGAGGACGGTCTCACCGCCGGAACTCGGGACCGTCCAGGCCGGCGCCCTCGCCTCGACCTCCGCCTCGACCCGCGGCAGGTAGACGGTGAAGGTGGATCCGCGCCCGGGCTCGCTGTCGACCGCGATATAGCCCCCGTGCTGCTTGACGATCCCGTACACGGTCGCGAGTCCGAGTCCCGTCCCTTTGCCGACCTCCTTGGTCGTGAAGAACGGCTCGAAAATCTGGGCGCGCGTCACCTCGTCCATGCCGGTGCCCGTGTCCCGTACCCGCAGGACCACGTGGGGCCCGGTCGACGCGCCGGCGTGCTCCAGCGTGAATGCCTCGTCCAGCTCCACATCGGCGGTCTCGACGGTCAGCGTACCTCCCCGGAGCATGGCGTCCCGCGCGTTCACGGCGAGATTGATCAGGACCTGATCGAGCTGGATGGGGTCGGCCTTCACCCGCCCGATGTCGGAGGCCAAAGTGGTGACCAATGCGATGTTTTCGCCGATCAACGGCTGCAGCAATTGCTGGGCGTCTGCGACCACGGCATTGAGATCCATGACCCTGGGCTGCAGCACCTGCTTGCGGCTGAAGGCGAGAAGCTGGCGCACGAGGCCCCCCGCGCGGGCGGTGGTGGCGTCGAGAAGTTCGATGTCCTGGCGCGCCGGGTCCGCCGAGCCGAGTCGGCTCAGGGCGAGCTGGGCGCGAACGTGAATGACGGTGAGGAGGTTCCCGAAATCATGGGCCACTCCGCCCGCCAGGCGCCCCACGGCCTCCATCTTCTGCAGCTGCCAGAGCTGCTGCTCGAGCCGCTTGCGCTCGCTGATATCCGTGCCCACTCCCGTAAGCCCTATCACCTCTCCCTGGCTGTTTCGCAGCGGGACACAGCTGAACTGGTAGGGAATCGGCGTGCCGTCCTTGCGGACGAGCCGCGCCTCGCGCTCCCCGTGTCCCCCGCCGGCCGCCGCCCTGATGGCTTCCGCAACGGCGGCGCGATCATCTTCATCGAACATCTCCGGCACCGGTCGCCCCCGCAGCTCGTCCGGCTGGAACTGGGTGACGTACTCGAGCCGCCGGTTCCAACCCTTCAGAATTCCGCTATCGTCGAGCGTGTACAGGATGTCGGCGACGCTCTCCATGATGTTTTCGCGATCGGCCAGCGCGCGGGCCACGGCCTCATGCGCAAGCTGCAGCTCCCGCGCGTTCGCCTCCAGGTTTTCGCGCTCGCGCGCCTCGCTCTCGCGCCGCTGTGCCTCGGCTCGCCGCCGGCGCTCGTGGAGCGAGTTGATGAGGGCGGCGGCCAGGGCGAAGGTTGCTGCGCGCAGGGTCTCCCCGATTCCGCCCGCAAGATCCCTGATCGGAGGCAGGAACGCGTAGTCGAGGATCGCTATGCTCAACCCCGTGGCCAGCAACCCCGGTCCCAGATGGCCGTAGAAGGTCGACAGGGTGACCGCCGCGAAGAAGGCCGCTATGGGCACGCTCTGGAGCGCCGGGGTTGCCCGCGTGAGCCCCCAGGCCAGGATCACGGACACCACTGCCACGCCGTAGCGGCGCCAGGCCGGAGCGGAATCGTCAGCGAAGAACTCCGGACTCGGGGGGCTCTCAGCGGGTGACCAGGGGGAGATCATGACGCCGACCGTTCCTCTCGCGCCGCACGTCTGGCGTTGACGCGCACCCACGCGAATCGGCACAGTGGCAGCACCCACCCGAGCGGCAGCACCACGGCGGCCAACCAATACCAGCACTCCGGCGTCCGGTGCCAGCCTCCAATGCGGTAGGTCTGAGCAGGCTTTGTCGACACGTTCATTCTCCCTTGCCGCGGTTCGTCCACAGAGAGCATAAGCAACTCGGGTACCAGCCGGGAATCGAACGTAACTTGCCGGATTCACGACGATGACTACTCTCGAGGGCCGGACTGCGCTCAGCAGAGCCACCAATCGGGGGGCCGGCGGCTACAGGTTTGCGAGGTCATCCCCGTTGTTTGCAGGGTCTTCGGGAAGATTCCCCTCGGAAATCGGGATGTCGGATTGTAAGACCTGACCCCGTTGACAAGGCCGGCGCGCGCGGAACACCATGCCGCCCATGCGCACCATCGACCTCTCCTTCCCGCTGAAGCCGCACTTCCGCTGGACGGTCGGCAGCGAGCGCCGCTCGACGCATGAATCGGGCGCGCTCTTTCAGTCCACCGTGTTCACAGCGAGCTGCCACGCCTACACTCATGTGGATGCGCCCGTGCACTTCCTCCCCGGCGATCGCGACATCGCCCAGATGCCGGTGGACCAGTGGATGGGGCCGGCGGCCGTCGTGGACCTGACGCATCTCGGTGAGAACGGGGAGGTCACCGCGGTCGACCTCGAACGGCGTGCCAGCCACGTCGAGCGCGGCGACATCGTGCTCCTGAGGACGGACTGGCCGCTCAAGTGCGCCGTGGACAGTGAGCGTTTCTGGCGCGAGGCGCCGTTCACGGGCCGGAGCGCCTGCGAGTGGCTGGTGAAGCGGCAGGTCAAGGCCGTCGGTTACGACTACCCGCCCGACCACGCGATCCGCACCATGATCTTCGAGCCCGGCCGCAAAGTGGCGCGGCACGACTGCACCACGCACGACGTCTTCTTCCCCGCCGGCATTACCGTGATCGAATACCTCACGAATCTCGACCGGATCGGCTCCCCCCGCTGTCGCTTCATCGCGCTGCCGCTCAAGCTCGAGGGCGGCGATGGGTCCCCTGTTCGCGCAATCGCTCTCGTGGAGTGACGCGCCGCTCAGCCGCGCGTGCCATCGCGCCCGCTTAGCCTCTCTCCGTCACCATAGAGATTTGTCGATCGGCGTGTAAATACTACAAAGGGGAAGGGGCGCAATGGTGCCTGTCCACGCCGTCGCCATGCTGTAATCGTTGAGTTTTCCCGGTGACGCGGCCCTTCGGGTCCGGGCACGACAGTTGCTTGATCTCCGTCCCATGCCACGGCGAAGTCTGCGCACGCGCGCCCCGAGATGGGTGGAGAGTTGAGACTGTCCCTCCGTTCGGCGGCCGTGCTTCCGCGTGCTGGACCCACCGACCTGGCGGTCGATCTGGGAACCGCGAACACCCGGGTCTACATTCCGGGTGAGGGGGTGGTCCTGAACGAGCCGTCGGTCATCGCCATCGACGCTCGCGACAAGAAAGTGCTGGCAGTGGGGCGCCCGGCCAAGGCCATGACCGGGCGAGCGCCAGAGAGCATCCGGGTCATCTCGCCCGTGCGTCGAGGCGTCATCGCGGACGTCGAGGCGGCTCGGGAGATGCTCGACCACTTCATGAGGGCCGTCGCCGGGCGCTGGCGGGTCCGACGGCCCCGGGTCGCCGTCGTCGTCCCGTACGGCACGACCCAGGTGGAAAAGCGGGCCGTGCGGGAGCTCGGCGGGAGCGTGGGGGCGGGGAAGGTGCACCTGATCGAGGAGCCGGTGGCTGCCGCCTTGGGCGCTGGGCTGCCAGTATCGACGCCGGGCGCTCACACCATCGTGAACATCGGCGGCGGCACCACCGAGGTGGCCGTACTGTCGCTGTCCGGCATCGTCGGTTGCGAATCGCTGCGCCTCGGAGGTGAAGATCTGGATGAGGCCCTGATCCAGCACGTGCGAAAGGGCCACAGCCTCATGATCGGCCCCCTGCAGGCCGAAGAGCTCAAGCTCGCCACGAGTTCCATGAGCGCCTCGGAACACGAGTCACCCATCCTCGAGATCAAGGGGCGGAATCTCATCACCGGTCTTCCGAAGACGATAGGGGTGTCGGTACAGGAGCTTCGGGAGGCGCTCCAGGAGCCCTTGGCGGCCTTCCTGAACGCCGTGCGGATATGCCTCGAGCGGATACCGCCGGAGCTGGCCGCCGACATCGTGGATACGGGCATCGTGCTGACGGGAGGCGGGGCCTTGCTGAGAGGCCTCGAGTCGGAGCTGCGCGCCGCGACGCACCTGCCGATCCGGATCGGCAGTGAGCCTGCTCACTGCGCGGTGCTCGGCGCCGGACGGGCCATGGAACAACCCGGGCTTCTCACGGCCATGTCGGTCTCAACGTAGTCGGTGTTCGAGCCGCCCCCCCTTGAGAACGTAGGGCTGGAAGCTCCCGATATCGTGATCTTCTCTCGCGTGTCGATTTCAGGCCGCCCCGTTCGACTATTAGGTGAGGCAGGAATCCTCGACGGGCACGCCGGACTTGGGCTGAATCCCCGATGCCTCCACGGCCGTCGAAGGCATGGATAGCGGTGCGCAGGGCCGCATCGCCATCGCGCATCCACCACTTGAGGAGGAGACTATGGGAGCCAAGGCAGAAACGCTCGCCAAGCAGTTCGAAGGCAAAGTCAAGGAGGCCACCGCCGTCCTCGAGAAGCTGAGCGACGCTGACTGGAAGAAGACGACGGCCGCGGAGAAGTGGACGGTCGCCGTCACGGCGCACCACATCGCGGGTGCCTACGAGCCGGTCACCCACATCATCACGACCATCGCCAGCGGGCAAACCTTGCCGCACTTCACGACGCAGATGCTCGACGAGATGAACGCCAAGCATGCCGTGGAGTTCGCCGGCTGCACTAAGGCGGAGACGATCGCGCTCCACAAGAAGGGAGCGGCGGTGGCGGCCACGGCCGTGCGCGGCCTCTCCGATGACCAGCTTGCGCGCACCGGCACCGTGTTTGCGGGGGTGCCTGCCATGAGCGCGGAGCAGCTCGTGATGCGCGCTCTCATCAATCACATCGACGAGCATTTCGGCAGCATCAGGAAAACGGTCGGCGGCTGAGTCACCCCGCCGTCGCCAAGACCGTGGACACCCAGGGGCGAAAGGAGTCGTGGTGATGATCAAAGGGCTGCGTGGGGCGACGATCTGGAGCGAGGACCTGGGAAATCTGCTGCCGTTCTATCGAGACGTGCTGGGCCTCGGGGTGGGAGTGCAGACTCCCGGGTTCGTCGTGCTCGGCGAGCGGGGAGCGCCGGCACTCGCGCTGGGGACGCACAGCGAGGTGCACGGGCGCAATGGCGACCCGGCACGGCACATGGTCGCGCTCACGAGCGACGACGTCCGGACGGACTGGAAGCGCTTGAAGGATTCCGGGGTCGAGTTCGTCGAGGATCCGACCGATTACGGTAC
>WNFS01000658.1_pt1 | contig 25086 bp, 24 predicted proteins | sample 5400141 | NCBI WGS metagenome assembly WNFS01 (sample SAMN13153358, study PRJNA577476) | soil metagenome | isolation source: 60 cm saprolite under Madrone tree | place: USA:California | collected 2016-06-14
AGCCGACAAAGCGATTGAATTCTTAAAAAACCGCGAAAACACTTACCACTGGCCCTGGAGATTTCTCGACTTTCTGGTTACCGAGTTCCGCACAAACACCTACAGGCGAAACAGAACCCCTTACGTAGCGTTCCAGTATTTCCTGAAGGAACTCGAGCAACGCGACGGCGGGCGTTGGTTCAATGAGCTGTTCGACGCCATCGAGGCCGCGCACAACGGCGACTTGTATTATTTTGTGTTGCAGATAACCCAGCAGACGAATTATGCCTCTCACCCGCGCGTCGTACGAAACAAACAACTCTTCAACGCACGCCGCCGCGACTATCTCGCTAACGAATACGACATCGTGAATAAACAGATCGTTCTCGATAAGAATCCGTCTTATCGCATGGGGCGAGGCGATTTCTTGAAAGCGCTGTCCCGCACCGAAAAACGAATCGAGCCCGCTCGGCTGGCCGAACTTCAGGTCGCTGTGGATCGGATCTCCAAGGAATTCCTCGGAAAATTACTTCGCGGCGAGGACTCGAATACATATTCCAAAGAAGAATTCGCTCAGGCCGTCCTTACCCAGGCCGCCAAGGAAATCAATCTTTCCAACGATGACATGGAAAAGGTCACCGTCACTCGCAGGCTGAAGTTTATCGACCTGGACGCGAAAAACGAAGGAGGTATAGAGCGGTTCTATATTACCTACGAATACTACGATCAGATAGAGGATGAGCCACTCGTCTTAGTTCCTAATTCCCGCATCACTGTCACCGATTCGGATCTCGAATTCATGCTCTGGAGCTGGGATTTCCAGAAAGTTGCCGCATTCTGGGACACAGCCAGCAAAGTCGTTACGTTCGGCGCCGTTTTGATCATTGCTTGGGAGATCGGTGCGATCGCCGCGCTGGTTGATCTGGCCGGCGGTGCGGCGGTCGTCATCACCTCAGTCGCCATCTCCGATCTCATTTATCTGTGTACAGCGAAGCACTGGACACTTGAAGGATTTCTCTTCGCATCGCTGGAAGGCTATTTGTTTGCTCTCGGCTTCCGATTCGGCGGTGGCGTCGGGAATTGGGTTGCCGAACGCATTGGCGCTCAGTCCATGGAGAAACTCGTCCTCGGATGGGTTCTCGAAAAGATGACTACGGGCGTCGTCGGTGGTGCCAGTTCCGCCTTTCTCATTACGTTTTCCACTGACATTTTGGACATCCTTGCTGGGCGCAGGCATGGCTTTCGCTCCTTGGGCCAATATGTGCGCAGCATGGAGATTGGGGCCGCGATGGGCGTCCTCTTCGAATTCGGCTCCGCCCCTCTTCAGCCTCTCTTGCGCGGCTTGGGGCGCCAGGGCGCCGAAACAGTCGGAAGCATTCTTGAAAAATTGAAAGTGGAAGGGATCGGCCTCAAGACTTGGAAAGGATTGATGGACGAAGCGCTGTCCAAGCTATCCGGCCAGCTTCGCAATACCCTCAAGGATTTGCAGGTTGCGGACGTGCCTGCAGCGTTTGCAGCGCGAATCGCCGAAATCTCCGAAGGCATGCTCACCCGCCTGGAAAGTGACATCCTCTCCAGGGTCGCTCGCCTCAGGCGCATCAACTTAACGCCACGTGCCACGCGCGGACTCGAAAAATTACTTAACGCAGTCGGCGGCCAAATTGAGGACAACGAATTGTTCGCGCTTCTTAATCGTCTTCAATCAAATCCAGCTCAGCTCAGACAATTGTTCGAAGCCCTCGAGTCCCTGGACGAAGCATCTTTGAAAGCTCTTTCCGACCCAGCTAAATTGAACACCTTCGCCGATTCGTTCGCGCCAAAGAATCTGCCCGCCCCTCCGGCGCATCCAAAGCTCCCGCCACCTCATACCGCGCCTCCCAAGCCCGAAGTTCACGACGACGTTAAACCAGCCGAAGAGAATGCCGCGCCGGGCGACAAGGGTGCAAAACCGGCCGAAACTGATAATAAGACGACGACTACTCCAGAACCGCCGAAGTTCAAGGCGATGGACGACATCTTGAAGCCCGACGGCAGCGGGTTCCTCGATCCAAAGCTTGACGCAGCGTACAAGAATTATCGCGTTCGAAAGATTCGCGCAGGCGAAGAACCGGCCGGCGCGGAAGACTGGGCGCGGCGTCAAGCAACCGGCGAATCTCGGCAAGCACTCGAGCGCGAATTGGGGCCAGACTTCGCTCGTCAGGGTGGAACTGAGAATCGCATAAAACTCGCCGACGTTCCGCGACCGGCGGGCCTCTCCGAAGCGCGTCTGCAGGAGGCAATCACAAAGCTCCGCTCACGCTTGTCCAAAGTCTTTGAGCGCCTCAAAAATCTCAAAGACCAGGGAATCGCCGATGGCACCGTGAACTCCGGTCATTTCAATATCGGAAAGGGCAACGTAGGAGAGGTGCTTTCAGAACCGGCGCAGGAATCGGTCTTGGCGCAGATTCGAAAGACTCACCCGAAAGCGGAAATCATTACGGGTGTAAAAATACGGGTCATGAGAACCGGCGGGCTGTCTGAAACAAAACTCTTCACCGACAATCTAGTCGGCACGTTCTCTGGAGAAAATCTGACTGTTCACGGAAAGTTTGAAGTCAAATCCGGCTCAAGAGGCGGCGCCGATGCAACCACGCAGGTTTTCGATTGGGTAGAGGATCGGCTGACGGATGGGAGCCAATTGCTCATCCCTGGACACACCCCAATTACCTGGCATCCCCTGACCGCCGGAGGACCGGAAGTCGTCGGTCTAGCGAAAGCCGATGCGTTTCTCATCACTCCAAAAGGATCTGAATTCTACGGCTTACAATCCGGCGATCAAACGGTCGGCACTCTATTCAAAGAGGGAAACCGAATCGCCCTCCCGTACACCGCGTCGGAACTCGACTACATCACCCGCGTCATAATCGAGACTTTGGCGGAACCGTAGCGGAGCGCGAGGAAAAGCCCCCGCCACTCTGGAAATCAAAAGACAAATCTTCGCAGAGAGACATCCGACGTCAGTAGTTGATTCAACTGGAGCGGGCGATGATGAATTCAAGATTCACGTGAAAAGCTATTTCGTGATTGCCGACAGGGTTCGAAAAGCGGCCAAGCCCAAGCCTTCTCGGGAAGGAGGAGCGCTGAGATCCCGGGTCAAGAAGTAGAAGATCCTGAATTTGTAGTTTAGAACACGAAATCTTGCAACGGTTGGCTCCAAGTGCTCACTATCCAGCAATCGGCCTGTCCGTGCTCGAACATTTAGGACCGACGAGGTGTCAAATGGCCAGCCCTGGTCCTGCAGTGCCTCTTGTAACCGGCGACAAGATTCTGCAAGTCGCCGCCCAGCATCTTGGCGAAAAGTATGTCCTTGGCGTCCTAGTCCCCAAAGACAACCCCAATTGGAAAGGTCCTTGGGATTGCGCTGAATTTGTCTCCTGGTCCGTGTTTCAAGCGGCCGGCACGCTGTATGGATGTGAGAGAGACAATCGCGACCCTGCCACTGCTGACGCCTTTACCGGATACTGGGATCGCGATTCGCGAAATCTAGGTCGCATCATTTCGCTGGATGAAGCCGCTCGCACACCTGGCGCGGCGGTTTTGAGATTTCCCCAAGTTGGCGCCGTCGGTCACATTGTGCTTTCCGATGGGATTGGCGGGACCGTGGAAGCGCACTCCCCTGCGGATGGCGTGATCAAATCGAAGCTTGCCCAGCGCCGTTGGGACACAGCGATTCTCGTTCCGGGGGTCACATACAACATGGGACGATCCGTTCCCCTGGCTCTTCCTTCTGTCATTATTTATCGGCTCGCCCAGTCAATCATGACTGGCGACAAGGTAAAGGAGATTCAGCAGGCGTTGATTGCAAAGGGATTCGATCCTGGCGCACCCGACGGTCAGTTTGGGCCGCACACAAACGCCGCAGTGCTTGCTTTCCAATTGTCCCAAGGCATGCTTCCCGACGGGGAGGTTGGACCGCAGACGGCGAACGCGCTTGGCATCCTGCTCTAACAGCTGCTTCTCTATTCGCGACCTTCGAATCAATCTGCTGTGCTCACGAGCTAATAGTCCTGGCACACCGTCAGTTGTTCCAGAAATGTGTTCCGAATCATGAAACGTTTTTTGGTTCAGCAGCACTATTCAGACACAACCGAAAGCAGTGTTGCAACAGCACCCACTGGAATTTATTTGCTTGTCCGCGATCGGTAGGGAGGGGACATGAAAGTAAGACTTTGCTTTGCATCCGTATTCCTCTTGTGCGCTGTCGGTGTGCGCGCGCAGTCTAATGCATCCTTGTTCCGCTGCAAGGACCAGAGGCATCTCATCACTCTGTCTCTCAATGATTCCGGAAAGACGGTCGAAGGGCCCACATGCGCACAGATTGTTGTTAACGCCCTCCGCAACGGCGCGGATTTCGGGAAGACGGTAAGCTACTCAGCAGGAGTCAATTTACCGAGCATTTTCCCGTCATCCTTCTCTCCTGGAGGGGCTCTCGCACCGACAGTGGAGACCCTCGATGAGCATTTCCAAGCCGATTTCAAGAGCGTACAGGCATTCCAGGTACAACTCTTCGGGCTTGAAGCTCAGATCCGTAAAACAAGCAACGACGCCGATAAATACCTGGCGAAGCTTCGTGCCCTGATCGCGCAGACTGACGAAACACTCAAGATTGGCGGACCCAGGGCTGCGGTCGCCCTGGTCAAAGATCCCGACACACAGAAAGAAATGGATGGGGTCATCAAGAGCGCGTTCAACTGGCAAACGACGGACGGAATCATTGCCGGGCTCCAGAGGGTACAGGCGGACCTGAATGCGCTGCCGATTCGCTTCCCGGCGAATACCGGCGCCGTTACTGGCGATCCGTGCGGCGACACAAACATCGGAAAACTCGGCTGGACAGAGTGGAGCAAATGCCGCGATGCTCAGTACAAAGCCGCCACTGCGATGGTTCCGGCGGCTCTGGCTGAAGCTGCCCCGTGGACTTCCGATGGGGACAAAGCGGCTCAGTTCGCGAAGAAAATAGGAATTGTTCAGTACTGGAGAAACACCATCACAGCCTTGAGCGAAGATTCGTTCACACTACAGGCGGAAGTTCAGTGTGGAGTGCTCTTCAACAAGAACGAGCAGACGGTTTTAAAGCTACTCCTAGTGGACCGAATTTCCGTCTTTGACGGTCAGCCCGGTCAGGCTCAAATCAAAGACGGATTGCTTACGATTACTTGTTCCTCTCCTTTTGCGATTTCGGGTGGAGCAGCGTTTAGCACCACTAGAAACCGGCAATTCGCGATCGTTAAGAGCCTACCTCCGTCTGGAGCAACTTCCGTCAACACGTTCGGAACAACCTCAGACTCAAGGGCGAACCCCTATCCTATTGCCTTTGCTCATGCACGACTACAAGAGTGGAGCGACAAGCGATATGCGCTCCATTTTAGCTTCGGAGTTGGCGCGAACATCAAAGGAGACAACTCCGGAGGGTCGAGCCCCGAATTCTTGACCGGGCTGAGCATCTCGTTCTTACGCACGATCTTCGTGACCGGCGGGTTGGACGTAGGGAAACAATCGAAACTGGCCGGCGGCTTCCAGGTAGGGAGCACTGTCCCAACCGACATAACCTCTCCACCCGTGTCCAGCTCCTACACGGCAGGCTTCGGGTTTGCCATTAGTTTCACTAAACCGTAAGGGGCGACTAGGCTATGGCCGTTTTGAGGTTCAAGATTCAGCGTCAAGCTCAGGACCAATGGTGCTGGGCAGCTGTAGCATCCAGTATCTGTGGGTTTTATCAGGACCAAACCCTACCAACACAATGCCAACTTGCGAATCAGTTTCTGTTTCCCGGTGCGGATTGTTGTCCAGATGGTGCGTCAGATAATTGCAACACTCCGTTCGCCCTGTCCCTTGTGCTTAATCAGCTCGGTCATCTGGTCCAACCTCCACGAGGCGTAGTTGCATTTGAGGATTTAGATCAAGAAATTACCGTGAACCGTCAGGTCGTCGCAGTGCGAATCGCATTGTCCGACCAGGTCACCTCCCATTTTGTTGTTGTCATGGGCACTGCTATAGATGCGAGTGGAACTCAAGTTCTCAATATTGCTGATCCGAGCCAAGGAACGGGCAGCGTCACCAGCATGGAGTACTTGACACTGCGGGACGATTTCAAGCCGGGCGCCAGGTGGGACGAAACGTATTTCACGTCCAAGGAAGGCTAAGTTCTATGACAGTCTTGCAATCCGCGGCTCCCCACAATTCCCGGAAGAAGTTGGCCGCTGGTCTGAAAACTCTCGTCGACATCAAGGCCGATCATAAGTCATGGATGAAGTTTTCGCCTCCCCGTCGCGACCGAGACAACTTTCTTCATCCTCATCCCGTCTTCAGTGTTCGCCTAAAGAAATTTTTGTCGGGAGGCTCTCTGAGTGCGGCTCTCAAGAAAACAGGCTGGATCTATTTTCTAAGGGACCGTGGATCGAAACTCGTTTGCGCGGAAGTAAGTATTGCGTCCGGAAGACACCAAAATGCGCGGTTCACCGAGGGACCATTTGTGAAGAAACTCTTTGAGTTCATCGAAACAGTAATAGGCGACTCTCGGATACGTCGCCGTCAACACGAACTGCGATTCCTTCGTGTCGAATCAATTCACTTGTTCTGCCTGTGGCTTAGAGAAGGCCGCAGAGTACAGCATTTTATTCCCGTCGCGTCGCATAGCATTATCCTAAAGCAAGGTGCATGGATATCGCGAGGTCAATTCACGAAGTCTCTCCGGTTAGAAGGACAGAGGATTCGTGACGCTCAGGAGCGGATGTCGCTTTTGCTCAAACAATATAGCGGTTGACTCCCATCGATGCACGCGAGGCGCGTATGGGGATACGAACCAGGAGGCCGAGTCGGAGAGGTGCCTCTCGAAGAGTCTGGAGGCAACCTTAAGTTCCACAGGATGCAGATCCGTTCACGTCACGCGCTCGCTGCGCGTGCTGCTTCTTCCAACGCCTTCATCACCGTGAGGTAAGGGCGGGGACCGTGGCTCACCCTTGCGACGCCATGCTGCTCTGCAGTGCGCGCACGGGCTTGCGGCCCCGCAGTGTTCCGCTGACACTCTCGATAGCAACGTAGCCGGCCGAGCCCTTGACATCCGTGACAGCGCTCAGCATCTCGCCCTTGCTAGCCCTTCGAGCTCCCCGTGAAGCTGCTTGTGGATCGACATCCTCCCAACGTTTGCGCGTTCAGCGTCTTTGTTGTCCGGCTTCTGAGGATTCAACTGCACTTCAAATGTTCCACTTGCGTGAGTTGTCCTGATTGCTTTCTTTTTGACTGAACGTAGAGTCTGTGAATCCGTCTGCGCAGATGCCGCGGCACTATTGCCAACCAGCAGGCAATGCCCGTGATGACAGTAGCTGTACCGCAAGTCGCGCTTCTTGGTCTAGAGTGCGCGCTTTTCGGTTGGGCTTGTGTCTCCGCGCGGGTGAATCTTTCCGAGGGTACTCACCGGGGTGTCAGCTTCGGCGGTTTTGAGGCTAACGAATTTATTCATGTGTGGTTTATCCCGCGGAACAATATAGACAGAGAGTGCATGCCTTTGATTGGAAAAACGCGACAACCGCCTGCGCCCGAGATTGAGGAAGTCTTCGATTCCCAGACCGGCAAGGCCCGGGGGGTTCTGAGGCGGCCCCCACCTGCTGGGAAGTTCAAGCATTTTCGGTGGAGTCCGCCGCCTGACTTGGCGCACTGCACTGGTTCGGAACAAAGCCAGCAATCCCCTTCAATAATTGTTAGGAGATTCGCTACGAACAATCCACTGGTAGTATCAATCGTAGGCGGCCAGCCTCAGTGGAATCGTTCTGGGAATCAAGACACATTGTCGTTCGCTATCAAGTCGAGCTGGCCTGTGACTATACGAAATCTCGTAGTCAGGGACGACAGCAACAATCCAAATACTCACAATAATATTGTTACACAACCGTATATTAACGATAATGGAGAAGCGAGTATTCATACTGTTATTTTGAAGACGAGTGCACCTCTTCAAGGAGTCCAGCAATACAAATACGACATTCAATTCTTGGCGGGTGCCTTGGACGTGACACCCACGCAGCCGCTTCCACCCATCAATTTGCCCGTGCAGCCAACAAGAGACTTCGTGTTGGTACAGTCCCCAACGCCTGATCAACTCACTATCAAAGACGCCAGTAAGGATTTCACCTTCAACGCGCAGACCAGTGACACCGGAAACTTAGATGTTGTCTTCGATGTTCTAAAAATCAACGGTTCCAGTACGCTTCCCGGCACTACGTTACCCGACGGATTGACGCACTCATTTACGATTACAAAGAACAACATCCCGGCAGACGGGCAATACAGCTTTCACTTTGTTGGGAATAGGCAAGTTGCGCCGACAGCCTTAGCTGATGCGCACCCATCTGTTTTGGCGGTCTCGACGAATGCGGTTTTGACCGGAGCAATAGGCCTTGGTCTCAGTTCAGACGGCAAGTCCATAGTCGTGACCTATTGTTTATCACAACCATCTCCGAATGAAGTAAAGATCTTCACCGAACAGAACTCTTCTTTCGCAGGAGAGACTGGACAGCTATCGGTGGGCGCTCCTGGATGCAACGCTGGGTCGAGTCCCTATACCGCTACAATTTCTCTTGCTGACTTTACTGCTAAGCTTCCCCCAACAGCCGTGCAAGCCGCCGCGCCAGCGAACGCTGCCAATGCTTCTACTCCAAAGCCAGTGCCAATTCAATTGCGCATCCTTGATGTTTCGTCAACGCCTCGCATTTTACAAAGTCTAAACCTTGCGGCAGTATTGCTCACAAACCAGAATTCCACTGATTTCATCAATGCTGTAAATAAAGTGACAGACAAGAGCGCGAGTTCCGCTGAAAAAGCGACAGCAACCAAAACCCTAACGGACACATTTAAACTTGACCAACCTACGATCAATGCATTGGCACAGATAGGTAAGAAAACAAACGGCGCTGCCAGCACAATCGGTACTATCCTTGCTGTGTTAGGCAAGACCGTAGTCTCAGCTTACCTCGGTATACCAGCGGCGAAATAGCATCCGACCTGCTAATTCGGGGCGATTCGTCGTCCACTCGGAACCTATGGCCGCACAGAGGGAAGACTAGAATGGTGATTGCAGATCGGTTGCGGGCATTACGGGAAGAAAAGAAGCTTTCTCAGGGAGATATCGAGAAGCGGACGGGGCTGCTTCGCTGTTACATCTCGCGCGTTGAAAACTGCCATACCGTCCCGGCTATCGAAACACTCGAAAAGATGGCCGCGCCCTGGAAGTTCCGATGTATCAGCTTTCTATGACGGGGAGAAGCGTTATCGTTCGGCGAATGCAGAAGCCTTTTGGGCCCATAGTCCTTTCAATGGAACTTTTGAACGCCTGTGGCTGGACACCATACAAACAGATAGAATGCTGCCGTTGGCTACCGGCCTCAGCAAAATCTACGAGGAGGCAAGACAAATGATTGCCGCGCGAACGTCTCTCAACAACAAGGAAATCCTTATTGAAACACTCGGTGAGCAAGTTGAACTAGTCGGACAAGCCGCGGGGAGGCAAACCGAGGTTACCGGCATTGAGGACAATCTTCGGGACGCTTATGAAAGGGCCAAGCAGATGATCGGTGGCATTGCGTCTGACTTTGCAGCGTCCTTTAAAGAGAAGCTTGCGACCGCCCAGAAGGTAGAGCTAGAGTTCAGCCTCGGTCTGTCCTCAACGAGTGGCCTATGGGTAATTAGTGCAAAAGGCGAGGCTGCACTCAAAGTAAGAATGACGTGGGATGGAAGTCACAAGGAAGAGTAAATGGCAGAACCGTTGCCAGGATTTGAACAACTCCTGACCCAGGCGACTGGCGCAGTATTCTTGGGCGGGCAGGTTAAGGGTACCGCATGGCTGCTGGACAATCGTCATCTTATGACCGCAGGTCATATCCTCGGGAAGACCGATCCGGTGGATGAGGTTGAGGTTCGCTTCATGGATGATCCCGCTCCACACAAGGCCACGCGAGTCGATTCTCAGTACAACCGCGACCGGGGTATCGACTGTTGCGTGTTGGAGCTTACGGAGGCACTGGTTGGTCGCCAGCCCTTGCCCATCTCCCTCTCCGGGACAGCGCGCGGTACGTTTCATATCTACGGATTTGGAACGACGCTCGTAGACCTCTCATCAGCAACGGGAACGTTTGTGGGCCCCTATCACCCGCAAAACCTAACCGCGAATCGCTTATTCGAGCTGGAGACACAGCAAGCTCGCGAGCAAGGTTACAGTGGAGGCGCAATCTTCAGTGACGACACGCGAAGCGTCGTCGCTATCCAGATCGAAGGAACTACCGTGCCAGGAAGCGCCGCACATGGCAACACCGTGCTGGCCATGCCCATGTATCGCATTGCGGAGCTCTTTCAGGGCATACGCATATTCCGTGAAGCTCTCAACAACATACCGGAAAATTCTTACCAGTACGATGTATATCTCAGCTATGACCGTGGAGGGGCGGAGGAGCTCTGGCTCAATCGACACTTCCGAGACCAATTGAAAATCTGGCTGAAACTCGAGCTGGGCAAGGAGCCCAGCATTTTCTGGGATCACGATGCCCACAGAAACACCTGGGACGCCATAGTAGCTGAGGCGATCCGGCGGTCGCGCTGCCTAGTGCCCGTCTTGACTTTCCCCTATTGGAAATCGCCTCAGTGTTTGGCCGAACTTCAGAGTTTTAGGGAGCGTCAACGCAACGAGAAGGTTGCCCTGACGCTAGGAGTCCTGTTCCACGAGAAGGGCGAGCCCTCGACCAGCGCCCTCGCTTATTTGAATTTTGTACCTCATGCGCGTACGTACAGTGGATTTGAGCGATCGGAGACTTACGGCCTGTTTCAACACGACGTACAGGACTTTGCGAAGCAATTGGCATCTCTTATTAGCAATGCCCCTCCTGCCTACGAGAATTGGCCCGTAGTGTCTCCGGCAGAGGTCACGCCTCCTACAGGCAGCACGCAGGTGCAGATTCCGCGTCCTAGGCTCTGAGACGGAGAATTGGCCGCGACATGACCAGCCTAGTGAAACCAAAGGATGCACTGGACCTGCCATCTCCATCGACAAGCAATTTAGGACTTGTATACACGTTCTATTCCTACAAAGGAGGGGTGGGACGCTCGATGGCTCTGGCCAATGCCGCGGCGCTCCTAGCCCAACGCGGCAAGAATGTGCTCGTGGTTGACTGGGACTTGGAAGCTCCTGGTATCGAGCGGTTCTTCAGTGGCCCGTCCCTGCGGCTCTCCCCATCACGGCAAGATACCCCTGGAATTGTCGACCTGATTCTGGCCCATGCCGAGAAACGTGCCCTGTCATGGAAAGATTGCATGGTCAACGTTTCTTTCGACCGCAGCAGCCAGCCGGTTTCAAGCGTGGGTAGCCTCAAATTGATCACAGCAGGTATGCTACGCGAAGAGAGCTCCCGCGATTACGTCCATCGGCTGCGCGAGTTGAATTGGGAGTCCTTATTTAAGCTTGGCTTCGGGAACTTGATTGAGCAATGGCGGTCCAGTTGGATCAAGGAGTTTCACTTCGTTCTCATAGACAGCCGTACCGGCATCAGCGACATAGGAAACATTTGCACGATCTTGCTGCCCGACGTTCTCGTTTTGGTCTTCACCACCAGCGACCAGAGCGTCGATGGAATTGCGGATGTGATGCGGCGCGCCAGGGCAGCGCAGAGCCAATTGCCGTTGAGCCGGGGCAGGCTCTCGGCTGTGCCCCTTCTGTCTCGCGACGAACGCGAAAAAGAAAGCAAGCTGGCCGAAGAGTGGAGGAACAAGATTGCCGAAAGGCTAGGCGAGTTTTACAAAGACTGGTTACCAGCTCACACCACGGTAAAAGATGTCCTCCAGAAGCTGTATATTCCTTCGGTCGCGGTCTGGAGCTTCGGCGAGAGGCTGCCAGTGATCGAAAAGAGCGAGGAGATTGGAGACTCGCGGAGCATTGTGGCTTCGTACGCTCGTCTCGCTCGACTCCTAGAACACCAACTGGATTGGACAAAAATAGAGGGCGAGGAAGAGGCGCTCAGGCGGGCGGAGCGGGAGCGTCGGTTAGCGGAGGAGGGACGCCTTAAGGCCGAGCGTGCTCTGGAGGAGATTCGCCGAACTAGTGGATTGACGAAGGATCCCGTCGTGTTCTCCTATCTCGGCCTTCGGAGGATCGTCGGGAGTCTCGCCACCGCGCTTCCCTTCGTCCTGGCTTTCGGAAACGCGCTCTTGGAGGGTCCCGGCATATTAAGTTCGATGAGCGCTTACTACTACACCCCCATGCGTACTGTATTCCTGGGAATCTTGATCACCGTCGGCGCCTTGCTCATGATCAGCGTGGGTTACGACAGCAAAGATAGAATCCTGGGGCGCCTTGCCGGTATTTTCGCGATTGGAGCGGCTATTTTTCCAACAGCGCCCGTGATGCCCGCGATGGCCTCCACGTCACCAGAGAATCTTTTCGGTCAGCTACACTCTGCGTTCATGGTGTTGCTCCTCCTGACCATTGCCTATATGTGTCTCGTCCAGTTTACCCAGACCACCCCGGACAAAACTCCCACCCGTCGAAAGCTCCAGAGAAATACTGTCTATCGTGTCTGCGGATATACGATCCTAGCCTCTCTCCTTCTCATCGGTGTCTCTCTCTCTCTCATCGGTGTCGTCAAAGAGACAGGGCTCTTTATCAGGCAGTTTTATCCAGTATTTTGGCTTGAGTCGCTCGCTTTTTTGGCGTTTGGCGTGTCTTGGCTTACTAAAGGCGAAGCGATTCTCAAGGACGAAGAATTCCCAAGCGAAATCCCCCACGCGTAGTGCCTTTCAGCGGTAGAGACTCAGGACCCAAATCTAGAAACGAAGCCTGGGGCACCCACCGTGAGCGGACGAGAGTAAGAAGATGCCGACGTAAGGTCGAGGCTAAGAAGCCGCCTGAGCTGCCGAATCTTCCAAAGCGGAAATCGTCTGACGACATCGCTTTGGGAAGTACTGGTAAAGATGTGTGCTAGCTGAGCGAACTTCGGCAGCAAACTTCGGCGCCTGTTGGCCAAGACGGAGGAGGAGAATCGCAAGCTGATTCTGTACATGGCCCAGAAAATGGCCGGCGGGAAGAATGGCGATTGAGAATTTGCGTATTTCGAGCCTGTTACTCGCCCCACACGTTAGCCGATTCGACCCGTCAAGTGAGCCGCGAATTTTTTCGCTATAGCCTGGCGATCTTCGCGTGTAACCTGGTCCGCCAGGGTGGCCTCAAGAATACCTTAGAGCGCCGATGGGCAACAGGATGGTTCATCGCAAGGTGGTACGTAGCTCGTTCCTCGAAGTAATCGAGGGTGCCGGGACGGCCGCCATCGGAGGGCTCCCGGTAGCTTGAGTCCATGTGACGCCAGAAGGAGGCGTATGAGCTTCGGACCTCTGGCTCGCTCATCAGGGAGCGTTCGATGAATAAGGCAAAGCAGCTGGCGATGGCGTCAGGAGCATGGCTCCAGTACGAATTTGCGTGCGATCGATCTCAACTTTTTGATGAGGGTTCCTTGTCACTCCCATATCCACTGCGCTGCAAGCAATCTACAAGAGAGATCTCCACACGGAATTCCTTCATCCGGTTCTTGCACCATTAAAGTCAGGTCCGGGCCGCAGGCCAGAAATCGATTTTGCAGTTGTAGAGAACTATCCAAGAATCCTCTGCGCGGTGGAATCAAAATGGATTGGCGCAACGGGAATCAAAATCGAAGATGTGGTGTGGGACTTGCTTCGACTGGAGCTGATCGCGCAGGAGGCAAAGGCGGACGCGTTTTTCGCACTGGCGGGGCGTCGAAGGCATCTAAATGCCTTTTTCGCTTCGAAGGCCTTTCTAGGGAGAAAGCGGAATTCCAGCGGCAAATTTCGGACCATACTCAAAATGCGATCTGAGCCAAAGATCAATATTCGTAATCCGCTGCCTGAGAGGAATGAGCTGTTTCAAAAGTTATTCGCTGACTACCAAGATTTGTCTTTCCCTGACGCACTTGCCGCCTCTGGTAGGGGCCATGTATCCCGAAGTCTGTCCTAACTCTCGCGGTGCTGTTTGTTTCCAAGGCGTGTGTTTCAGTTTCATATCAGAGTTCTCGCTCGTTTGCCGTGTTAACGGTTGCGAACATACTATCACCACCCAGGTCGAGGGACGCGTAGTCCAGTTGTAATGGACTACGGCAGTATTTGTTTTCGCGATAAAACACTTGCCTAAAGCAGTAATACAAGCTAGTCTGCTCGCCAAATATCGAGGTCATAAGCATGACATCCTGCTTGGTGTGTGGCGCTCGCGTAGAGCGCAATCTACGCTTTCTCGGGCGCAGCAGGGCCGTCGTCGTAGTGTTCGTTCTTTCGCTACTTCCAATTTCCGCAAGCGGGCAAGAGTGTCGGAATTCCAGCGCGGAGTTGGCTACCAAGGCCTCGCTAGCTATCCTACAAACAACGAGCGGTTCGAGCGTCGTGCATCTCGAAAATTTGCAGTCCGCTGACTTGCCTCTCAATTTAACAGCCGGCCCTTTCGTTAGCCATTCAACGGGCGCGATCGTGTCAGGAATTGTCTCGTTCACCTCCGGCGATGGAAGCGGCCCTGTGCCGAAGAGTCTCCCGCGTGGGACAAGTATCGACGTCATCGCCACAGTCTCGAACGAAACCGCGTTCGGATTGTCTACGGCGAACATCTTCACGTCAGGCAAGTGCATCGGGCAGCTGAAAGCTGTTCGCTACGAAGCGCCGTTCAACTTCACTGTGGAAGGAGAAGGTTCAACCACCTCGGCGCTGCGTGTCGAGGATGGCCAGGATGTGCCGATCAACCTCAAAAACAACGATGAATTGACCTATCCAATCACTTTGTCGCTCTATTTTGAGGGAGAGGAGATCGCCGCCAGTCCAGCCAACCTCACCGTCGGACCGAACACTTCCGTGCTCGTGAGGTTCAAGACGTCTCCCAAGTGGTTCGACCTGGGAACTTGGTTTCGACCCAAGACCTCGGGGTTGCGGATCATCGTGCGGCCCTCGAGGTCCACATTTGGCGACGTCGATGGAGGTCGTGCGCTGACGAACCGATTCGTTGCGGTGAACGCGCAGATGGTCGGCCTTTCCGCAACAAATGCAGAGTTGGTCTCTTTCGGCGTAGTGTTCTGCGTATTGTTGTTGGGTGGTGTAGCTTCGCTCGCGACGAATTCTCTCCTTCCAAACGTGCTTAAGAAACTGTCGTATAAAAGAAAACTGTTTTCCCTGGCTGACGCCACCTCCGCGGTCAGCGTCAAAGTCGATTCCCGGCTTCGGGTGCTTTTGCGCCTTGAGCGCAACCGATTGCTCAAGCTGCTTGTGTCTTCGAGTCTTTTTTCGATGACCGATCCGGCAGATGTTTTTCAGCAGGTGGATAACGGACTTGCTGCACTCGGTAAGCGCGTCACCATCGCGCAGCGTCTCGACGAGCTTCGCAATCAGTTCGACGTCCGGTCGTCTTCTTGCCCCCCTTCAGTTTCAGACAAGGTCGACGAAAGTTTGCAACAAGGGGCAGACCAGCTTCGTTCGATTTCGGTCACCGACAAAATCATCGACAATGCCAATCTGGCGCTCGATTCGGCCGAGCAAACACTGAACACGTTGACCAAGTCCGAGGCTATGACGAAAGACATTGCCGATCGCCATGTACAATTGCTGGCGCGTGTCGCTACATTTCCGAAAGATGTGCTTACTCCGTTCCGAGATGCTCTTCCAGGGATTTTCCGAGTTCTTGAGGCAACCTACGACGACGCCCATCCGGTACTTCCTGCGAACTTCATGGAGGTCGACGACTCTATCGATCGTGTGAATGTCGCGTTGGACTCGATATACGTGTACGCAACCACGAAAGATCCTGGCATCCAAGGTCGACTCAACGGAAGACGCGACCAGTTGCTGGAGCTGCTAGGAACAAGGGATTGGCGTACACTGCGCGCGGCGCGAGATCTCGTGGAGCAGATGCGCCAGAACATTTATCCGGAAGATTTGATCGAAGCCCTAAGGTCCAAGAAAGCAAGCATCACTATTGATCAACAGGTTGCCCGCCCTTACTCGCCTTTAGAATTGTCCGTTTGCTTCGATATCTATCTTTATAACCATGCAAAAGCTTTGGAGCAGTTGAGATGCGTTTGGACCTTCGACGATGGACTGACAGAAAAAGGGTGGTATGTCTGTCACTTCTACGAAGATTCGGCAGAAAAGACGATCACCGCTGACATTCCCCTCAGCAGCGCGCCGGCCACGGCAGCGACATCCGGCGCCGTCCAGTTTGCGCACAAACTCTCGGTCCGGCAGACCACATCTTCCTTCTCCAAGCAATATCTGTTGGCGGGGGGATTGCGCTTTGCGATCGCTTTCTTTATCGCGCTCGTTGGGCTTGTCGGAGGAGCCCGAGACCAACTCGCTAAACTTGATGTTCTGCCGGCACTCATCGCGGTGTTTTTGTTCGGATTCGGAGCGGACACGATCAAGAACGTGTTTACGCAAAAAAATGGCCAGCCGTCTCCTTCGGCCACGAAATGAGAGACAAGGAGGGTTTAGCCGTGATGAATCGAATTTCGAACGGTGAGCCACTATGAGCGATGGACTACAGAATCTGAAGCATATTGTTGTGCTCATGATGGAAAATCGATCGTTTGACCACATGCTTGGGTCGCTCAAGGAGGTGGATCCGCGGATTGACGGAATCACGGATCAGATGAGCAATCCGGATAATACTAACTCGCCGGTAAAGGCACAGGCGCTGGCCGAGTTTCAGGGCCAGTTGAACCCTGACCCTGACCATCATTTTCCGGCAGTGGATCTACAAATTTTTGGAGAAGACAAAGGCTCGGGAAGAGTCCCGACTATGCAGGGATTCGTGAAAAGCTACTTCAATCAACGGCGTGATGTCGCGCATTCGCAGAAGATCATGTACTACTTTAAGAAAGACGACTTACCGGTGCTGACCACCCTTGCGGTCGAGTTTGCGGTGTTCAATCGCTGGTTTGCTTCGATTCCGGGTCCGACGATCTGCAATCGCGCCTTTGCGCACTATGGGACGTCGTTCGGCAGGGTGGATATGAATCCCTTCGAGATCATGGTGCCCATCAAGAGCATTTACACTCGCTTGGTCACCGCGACTCCAAAGTGCACCGCCAAGGTCTATTACTACGATACGTCTAGCTCAACCATGGAAGTTCCTAATCTGTTGCAGCACCAGCCCGAAGTGTTCGGCACCTACCCGCAGTTCTTGAGCGACTGTGACAAGGGCCTCCTGCCGGACTATTCGTTCGTCGAACCGAACTATACCGATCACGACACCGACAGTGGCGAGGCGGTGGCGAACGATCAGCATCCCGACCACGATGTGCAGGCGGGTGAGCTTTTGATTGCCGAGGTATACATGCACATTAAAAACAACCCGCAACTGTGGGCGACGACGGCGCTGCTAGTCGTGTATGACGAGCATGGGGGCATTTTCGATCATGTGGTCCCGCCCACATGTACTCAAGACACGTTCGAGTCCTCGCAAGTCGATCCGGGAACGGGAGTTGGTTTTAAGTTCGATCGGCTCGGAGTTCGGGTACCCGCTGTGCTGATTTCACCTTGGATCCTGAAGGGAACCGTGGTGTCGGACCGCGTCTTCGATCACGCATCCATTCCGGCGACGATCACAAGGTTTTTTCTCCCCAACTATGCTGACCAGCGCTCGCCGAGAGAAACAAGCGCGGACGTTTTTATCGAACCGAATCGTGGGCAGGTTGACGCAGCGCGCAATCTACTTTCGGCGGGCGCGATGCGAGACGATTGCCCCGAATTCACGCTTCCTTGATCTTGAAGGAGTATCGAAAATGGATCCCATACCAGTGCCCAAGCCAAAGAGCATCTGGAATCCTGACCGGCTGGCATCGTCGCTCGTGCTAGCACAACTTCAGCATTTGCACGAAGCCCAAAGAAGTCTTCCCCCAAAATATCACAGCGATGTCTTTATCAAGACAATCAAGACCGAAGGCCAAGCGGCGGATTACATACGCGAAGTGACAGAAGCAATTCATGCCGCGCATCAGGACGGATTGGCCAAAAGGAAAAGAACAACGCGTGCACCCAAGAAGAAGACTCCAGCATCAGGTAGCAGGCTAGCTCCGAAAAAAGCAAGTCGAGCGAAGGGGAAAGCGAGATCCAAGACTCGAAAGTAGATGAGTTCTCTGAGGTATTTGGCATGTCAGATCCTGAAAACACGAGCCGGAAGGGGGATTCTGATTCAGGGACTTCAGCAACCCCAGGTCTCAGCAAAATGTACCAGCCCACAATTCGTATAGTTGTTTCTGGGAGGCCCGATACCGTCGTGCGACTAGAGGGTGTACCCGATGGCTGGTTAAAAGTTTTGGAGGGTGCAGAAAAAAAACCTTCCCCTTGGGGTTCCATTTTCAAGGACATCGTGCCTGGTCTTACGTCCCTGGCAGCAGTTTTGATTTCCCTGCTGCTCTGACCTACACCAACCACCAAAAGAATGTGGCTGATACCTTGGCGAAAGATCAGCGAGAAAAGGCTGCTGATGCTGCGCAAAAGAAATTTCAGACTGACCTCATCGGGACATTTGGGCGGTTGCCGGTTCCAGCGGCAGAAAGCAACGAGAAGCGAATCGCTTCGATGAAGCTTGCGGTGTATGGGGAGCAGGCTTTGCCAGCCGTGAAAATGGCTCTCGGATCGAGCGACGACGGCCTGCGCTATGGTGGTGAAACGGTAGTTGAGCAAATGTATCTTGCAGAAACGATCGCACATCGAAAGCTCACTCAAGAGATTCTTGCCTATTACCCCACTGGTTCGACGGTCTTGCGCCGAGGTGTGCTCGAATGGGTCGGGATAATGGGAAAAGAGCTTGAAGAGAGTGACCGCGAGGCCGCGCTCACGACATTGCTGGATGGCTTTGGAGCCCACGGAGAGAGCTGCAGGCAACAAGACCACGAGCTTGCGAGAGCGGGAGCCAATGTCCTAGTAGTGTGGTCGTTTGTTACCTCTGCAAAGTTTCTGGATCGGACCAAAGAGCTAGCTACGGGAATGGTTGAAAATTGTCGAGACGATCCCGTACGCACGATGGCACTGAATGCTTTAGTGGCGACGACGAAATCCCTCACAGAAGAGGACCGGAAATCAATTGCTGCCCGCTTGGCGAAGGTTGTGCCATCGGCTTCGTCAAGCCTAGCGCCCGTCATCGATAACGCCATAACGGAAATTCAGAAGGTGGAGCGCCCAAGGGATGAGCGGAATGGTCACTGACGAGAAAGTGCGTACATGGAAGTGTGGCACTGGTTTGTGGCTTGCCATCCTCGCTTCACTGCTGAGTGCGAGCTCGGCCCAGGCGCAATTTGCACAGGTAAAGGGCGCGATTACGGATTCACAGAACGTTAAGGTGGCGAAATCATCAGTGCACGTGAACGCAAACGGCGCGAACGACCGCGTTTTTGAGGCACCGATTGGTGACTATGTTATCGACAACCTGCAGGCAGGCAAATATGACTTCGTCGCCTGCGGTTTCCCTCATAGGCCGGACCGGCACAAAGTAACAATCAAGGCAAACCAAGTTACTACGCTAAATTTTGTTTTGACGGACCCGCCACAAAACCATCCCCCTGCGTCACTCTCGCTGCAGGGATTCCGTGAATCGAGTGCAGACGGAGTGGCGTATCTGAAGGATCCAAAGTCAGGATGCTTCGTAGCCCAAGCTCGCCCTAACGATAAAGGCGAAGTTGAATTTTCGAGGTGGCAACCCGGGGACGAAGTTTGCATACGTGATAAAAGTCGAGAGGGGTATACGTGCGTATCAAAACTAAGCACCTCACGCTGACCATAGCCTTGCTCTTATTCTCCGCCGTGCGAGCGAAATCGCAGGAAAGCCCGCTGGGCGCGGAGTTGCGGCGGGAAAGTGAGCAAGTAAGCGAGGCTTGTAACTTTAGCTTCAGGTCCGTGCCCATGTGTGGCTATACGCTTTTCACTGACCATCCCTGGCACATCGCCGCAGGCAGTTTGCCACCGCAAAACGGCTTTGGATTCGGAGCTGCTTTTGTATGGTCGAAAAACACACAGAACTGGAGGCTAAGCTGGGATATTGATGCGGTGGGAGCAACGAGTGGCGCGTGGCGAGCCGGTGGTTACCTAAAAATCGTACACACGCCAAGACAGCAGATACGTGTCGCAATCCCAAAACCAGGCGAGAAGCAGAAGCCTTCTGAAGTGTTTGTTCATCCGTATACCGTTTTTAATTTATATGCCCAGTCCATCTCACTCAATACGGTCAACTTCTTTGGCTTGGGAAATGACTCCGCGAGGAGTGGGGCTTCGGTGTTCGGAATGTCACAAACTGTAGTCGGTGCCAGCGTGATCAAACCAGTGTTCGAATGGTCGGCGATCCGCAAGCTGAACCTCGCAGTCTTCGGAGAGTTGAATGGCCGATTTGTAGACATACGGCGTAAACCCGGGCAGTCCGTGCCTTCGATCGAGGCATTGTACACAAATGCGACTGCTCCTGGATTGGCGAGTCAGCCGGGATTTGTTCAATTGAGTGAAGGCTTTCGAATCAAGCCGGTGATCGGGGAGTATCTGGAATTAAACTACATGGGCAGTTTCCGGCAGTATTTTGCCCCTTCGAATTCACAGAACTCCTTCCTCCGATGGACGGCTGACTTAAATCACACATTCTATTTGTACGGATACACGCGGGCGGCGCAAGCGGCCCCTCGCGCGTCGGATGCCGCCGGCCCGGACAGTTGTGCAACAGCTGGACAAAAATGTCCTGCGATTGCGCGAATTCGCAATCTGAACGGCTCGGTTAATCTTCGATTGTTCGCCTCGGAATCGATTAATTCTGCGACCAGCGCGGTTCCGTTTTATTTTCAGCCGACGCTCGGAGGCCAGGACATCAACAACGAATTGTCGCTCGGCAGTTATCAGGATTACAGGTTCCGAGCGCCCAATGTTCTGCTTTTGCAGGAAAGCTTCGAGCACTCGATCTGGGGGCCGTTTGGTCTGAAGCTCATGGCGGATCAAGGAAGGGTAGCTTTGACGCGTGCCGATCTAGGTTTCAGCCACCTCAAACATGGTTTTGCGGGCGGACTGACACTCCGGGCAGGAGGATTTCCGATGGTCACTCTGATGTATGCCTGGGGTGGACCTGAGGGCCAACACACGATCGCTAATATGAACACGTCTCTGCTCGGCGGCTCGTCTCGACCGCCATTGGACTGAGTGGAGCCCAATGAGATTGTCGCTCAGTGGTTTTGGCAGTGAACTTGGAACGGAGGGATATCCATGAATGATGCAGCGGAAACGACGACGCTTAACGTGGACGATGTAATAAAACTCATCTTGAGCGCGAGGTCCGGAACAAGCGACCCGGTGTCCACGAGTATCGCGATCTTTCAAGGTCTTAGCGAAAATGCCATTCTTTCAGGTGATGTCCTGAGACTCGCCCTTTCACAGGCGTCACTCTCTTTCGAAGGACCACTGACAGACGTTCTGGCCGCAGTCGGCGGCATCGCGAAAACTGGTAGTCTCGTTACATTCACGAATAGCCAGGAGCTACGTCCCGTAATCCACGGAACTACGCTGCGGCTTAAGCAAACAGTCACTTTCGAGGTAGGGTCGGACGGCGGCAATCCTTCCCTAAGCAACATCACGGGCGTCGCCGTCCAAAAATTGTTTTGGATCGACATTCAGCAGATTCAATTGCGGCAACAAAATGGGCACAAAATCGTCCATGTTGTAACCGCGCACGGGACGCGGGACTTTCCGCTTTTTTAAGCCATTCGCCCGTGCGGGCAGGAGCCGCTGTCGACGATGCGTCAGGCTGGGCGATTCGGGAATCCACATAACCAATATCATTGGCCTAATCGTCCACTAGGGGCGTTCGCTTGGGGCGTTATCCTTGCGTCGTTGTTTTGGGTGCAGTGGCAAAACCAACGACATGATTCCTGCCCCTCTGCTCGAACGGATTCAAGATGCCCGATGCGCGTCCGCAAAACGGATTTCTACGCGGTGGAACTCTAAGTTTTCTGTACAGGAAAGCCGGAAGAAGAAAGCCTTGGGCGTCGAGTCCGAGTCTTTGCTACTTTTCCAGGACTGCGCACAAGGCAATCCTCACTCGTGCGCCCTGCGTGAATCGTCAACAAGGAGGACCGATGGCACCCGACCTTAACGAAGAACTTACCGCTGCAGAGAGCCAAAAATTGGCACTTGAGCGAGAGAAGTTCGAATGGGAAAAGTCCAAATACGATTCCGAATCAAAGAAGCGTCTGCTCGAAGTAGAAAAACTAGAACGCGAGATGAGAGTTCTGAAGAGAATTGCGTTCCTTCAGCCCGGGTATCTTGCTCTTGCAGTTACACTCGTCGCTGCGCTGGGGGGCATCTACGTTGCGTACCACTCGGACTACTATCGATTGTTGGATAAAGAATCAAAAAGTCTCAAAGACGAAGTCACAGCTAAGACCAATAAACTTAACGAACTAAGCTCTACGATTACGCAGAAAGAGGCTGTAGCCGAGAGGCAGACTAGAGCTGTAACTGACCAGGCGGTCAAGATCACGCAACAAACGTCTGAACTCACTTCGCTCGAACAAAAAGAAACCGCCGCCAAGAAGTCCTTTGACAGGATGGAAACATCATCGTATGCCATCGCCGCGTCAGCTTTGCGGATCCTTCAACGGATAAACAATGATTCGGTTCAGCCTCAGCACATGGTTGAGCTGCGAGACATCGTTCGTTCAACCAAATGGATGTCTGATCGCAGCGGGCGCGAACTCCTCGGACAAGTTGCAAATCTGGCCGAGGTTCCCGCTGACGGCGATCTGGCTAATTTTCCTGCGGATAGGATGATTCCCTTGTTAGCAGCTGCCGCCCTCTGCGAGTCTCCAAAGGGAGACAAGTACCACGTTAAGATCGTAGAGTTCCTGACCAATGAAAATACGCGAGCTTCAAATGTTCTGCTACAGCACCGTATGATTGGGTCCGTAATGCAGTACGCTAGCTTTAGTTTGGATGAGGCGGCTCGCTTCAACAAACTGCTGGCCAAGAGGGGATTGCGTCAGTAGTCCGGGAAGTTATTGCGGTCCAGAAGTCCTAAGAGTGCTCTATCGCAGCGCGCTTCCTCCGAAGGGTATGACGACCACGACGCTCTGGCACGCTTTGGATAAAGCGACTTTGAAGAGGCCGTCCAAGTCGGTTCGCGGAAGTATAGCGATGACGAATTCTTGGTGCACTCTTGGTGCACTATAACCTGCAAATGTGCACATTGCGGCGCAACTGAGAGCAGCGTAAATTACCGAAAACAGGTGAAAATCAGCGAGTGCAAAGAGGGCAGGTAGGTTTAGCAAACCGGCGCCGCTCCATTTTTCTCTCCAACAACATCGCGCCTCAGACGGACCTTCCGTGCCGCGGACGAGAGCAGGCACGCCGCCTCGCGTGCTACTAATCTTGCTACTAATTTCAACTGATTTGAGGGTACTGTATCCCCATTGGAATCTGGCGGTTGGAGAAAAATAAAAATGCGCGTTGAAAACAAGAGACATACCAACGCTCACCAACCTTTCACCTCCCACTCACCAATGGGGGTTTCAATCCCCCCCTCTCCGCCAGATTCTTGCCAGCATTGGAGTTAGGAAGAATCCGCTTGTCGATTCAGGCGAGTAATTGGGCGGCTCTCTTATCCCAGTGTTATCCCAGCTATCCCAACTGCTGAAAATTTGAGCCGTTTCACAACCCGAAAGGTCAGCGGACCTGGTAGCCAATCGTACTGATTTACAAGAACTTCCAGAGCTCTTGCGACAGATTCGGTTCCAGTGCTATACGCTGTTTCGTCGGAGCCGCGGTCCGCAAAACCGTTGCAGCTACTCTGAGCACACGAAACGAGTCGCAGGTCAGCGAGAGAAAGCCAAGATGAAAAACCTGTCCAAGTTTCGCATACGGTTTTTTGGCGTCCATGTCGATATCGATGATTTTGCGTGCCGGCATGGAACTATCTTATTTCTTGCCCGAAAGCAGCGCTATCGGTGTGTTAGGAAGAGGACCGGTAACCGAATTCGTTCTTGAGTCTTGACGACGGGGCTGGATGCTTATATCATGGCCATGATAATTAACGTGGCCATGATGAATACCATGGCCGTGGTAAATCGATGCTAGGCCATTATCCAAACCCGTCGCCAGACCACGAAGCCCAACTCGGGCTGGTCGTAGCCAATCTCTTTCGCGAGGAAGGCTGGAAAGTACTCAAGCAGCCTCGCGAGCGCGGAGCGGCCCCCGATTTGATTGCTTCGCGCCCCGGCAAGAAGCTGGTAGTGGAAATCAAGCGGGCTTCCGAAGGCCGGAAAGATCGTGTGATTCCGCTGCTGTCTCAGGCGGCTCTCGAAGCGTCCTACTATTCCCGAAGCCTCTCCGATCATCCACTCCCCGTAGCGATTGTGGGCGCAAATCACATGCCAGAGTCGGTTGCCGAGGAGGCGAAACGATTTCTGCAAGAACGGGTTCCCGAAGTGGCTGTGGGTCTCATGGACATGGAAGGGTTTCGGTCGTTCGCAGGCCATGGGCTCGAATCACTTAACTCTGCAAGACGATCGGAAAAGCAGATTTGTTTGCCCAAACTGCGTGCGGGAGCGCCACAGCTCTTTTCGGATTTGAACCAATGGATGCTCAAGGTTCTACTCGCTCCGCGAATTCCCGAGTCGTATTTATCCGCTCCGAGAGGTCAGTATCAAGGAGCCTCCCAGCTCGCGGCTGCCGCCGGCGTTTCGGTTATGAGTGGGTTTCGTTTCATCGAAGAATTCTCGAAAGAAGGCTTTCTCGAGTCCGGGCAAGGTCCGCTTCGACTGGTTCGATGGAGAGAACTGATGAACCGGTGGCGGGGTGCAAGTCAGTGCCGCCTCGTGGAAGTTCCGATGCAGTGGGTCCTTCACAAAGGGGAAAAGGCCCTCCGGAGCGCGCTGCGTTCCTACCTGTCAAAGGAATCGAAACCCTCGCGAGATTCAAACGAGCACCCTCCTTCGCCGAGACCGCGAATATGCCTTGCATTGTTTGAAGCAGCCGAGGCCCTGGGCATCGGGTTCGTGCGCGGCGCGAAACCTTATATATATG
>WNFS01002676.1_pt1 | contig 25045 bp, 23 predicted proteins | sample 5400141 | NCBI WGS metagenome assembly WNFS01 (sample SAMN13153358, study PRJNA577476) | soil metagenome | isolation source: 60 cm saprolite under Madrone tree | place: USA:California | collected 2016-06-14
CCGGAGAGAAGCCCGGCCGCAAATTATGGTTTCGATGTCACACCGGCCCGTCTGGTAACTGGATTAATCACCGACCGAGGCGTGTGTGATGCGAACGATAAAAGTATTCGCGCCCTTTTTCCCGAACAGGCCCCGTGAGCGAATACGTAAAGTTCACGAGTGAGCGCGTAAGCTCGGAGCTTACCCGATTCAGTGGGTTTGCTGAATTGAATACATACAGGCGAAGACTTCTCCAGCTCGGTCTGATTGGCTTGGATTCAAATGGCGTTGGGTTTGGGAACCTGAGCATAAGGGACGGCGCGACCGACAATTTTTTTATCACCGGTTCCGCGACCGGTGGCATACCCGAACTGACGCCGGCAGACTGCGCAAAAGTAGTAGCTTACGATTTCGCGAGGAACTCGCTCAGATTTGAAGGATCCACGATTCCTTCGTCCGAGTCGCTGACACACGCAGCGATTTACCAGTCGGATCCAAAACCCGGCGCGGTTATTCATTGTCACGATTCGGAGTTGTGGGCAACGCTTCTGAATCAAGCTCCGACAAGCTCGAAGACCGTTGATTACGGCACACCTGAGCTTGCGTACGAAATAATGCGTCTGTTCAAGGTTGGCGACGTGCAACTCAGAAAGATTGTGGTTATGGCTGGACACGAAGGCGGTATTGTTACGTTTGGTAAAGATCTCGACGAGGCATTTGCGGTGCTCACGCTCGAGCGCAACGAATCATCTCCTTGCGTTGGCAGCCCTTCTCATAAACATACTTCTGCGCGTCATGACGGATGAACTTCCGGAAGCGAACGGGCGGAGCGTTACGCGCCGCGCATTTATTGGGCTGGGTCTGGCAGGCGGAGCCGCGCTTTTGGCGTGGAAATCCGATGTAATCCTGGGAGCTGACACGTCAACATCATCGAACATGGCTACAAATCCGACTTTTACATTGGGCGGCGATCTGACAGTGAATCGCCTCGGGTTTGGCGCGATGCGCATCACCGGGGCGGGCATCTGGGGTTGGCCGCCTGATCGGCAGAATGCCCTCAAGATCCTTAGACGCGCAATCGAGCTGGGTGTGAATTTGATCGACACAGCGGACGCGTACGGGCCGGAAACGAGCGAACTGTTGATCGCGCAAGCGCTCCATCCGTATCCCAATGGGCTCGTCATCGCGACAAAAGGTGGTCTCACACGGCCGGGGCCGGGGCAGTGGGTGCCAAACGGGCGACCTGAACATCTCAAACAAGCTGTCGAAGGAAGTCTAAAGCGGCTTCGGCTCGAACGGATCGATTTGTATCAATTGCACACTATCGATCCCAAAGTTCCTGTTGAAGAATCGCTCGGCGCGCTCAAACAAATGCAGGATGCCGGGAAGATCCGGCACGTCGGACTTTCAAACGTAGACCCGGACGAAATCGAACGCGCGCGTAAGATTGTTCCGATCGTGAGTGTGCAGAACCGGTACAACATTGAGGATCGCAAATCCGAAAATGTTCTGGCCTATTGCGAGAAAGAGAATCTTGGCTTTCTGCCATGGTTCCCAATCGGAGGAGGCGGTGGTTTGAAACCTGAGAACCCGCTGAATACGGCGGCAAAGGCTCACGGTGTCAGCGTTGTCCAAATCGCGCTGGCGTGGCTTCTGGAGCGATCGCCCGTGATGCTGCCAATCCCCGGGACATCTTCTCTCGCGCACCTTGAAGAAAATGTCGCCGACGCCAAACTCAAGTTAACTCCGGAAGAGTGGAAAGCGATTGACGCCATTGGTGGCTAGGTCAGGACCACTGGTTAGAAGTCAACGGCCAGGCGCTTAGGAATCAAACTGCCGAAGATACCGCTTCGCGACCGGTCTCGAGGCAACGAGCTACAGTTCGCCTCTTCTAAGGCGTTGGTGTGGGTATAGGAAAGATACTCGGCGTAGCGCTAGCACCGGGCGTAGGACTGACGAATACAATGTTTGAGCCACCACCTCCGCCTTCGTTGGATTCTTTCCTGTAGGTGATGAAGAGCGTTGCACCGGTTACTGGCGTGACCGTCACTTCAGCCGGACCTGCTATTATGACTCGATTAATGATTTCCGGAGAATTTTGCGAATTGGCACCAGTACTAAGATCGATTCGGGTCGCGGTGAGAACATTGGCGGTCCCACTATTGTTTTCACCACTAAACGTGACCGCAACGACACCGCGATCAGTTCCTCCTTCCTGAGAAAAATTCGTGATCTTAAGAAAGTGATCATCGGGAACTGTGATTGCCAGAGCCGAACTCGTGCCGGTGATAATTTTGCTCTTGAAAGGATTGGCAAACGCTAGGCTTGCCGCTGCCAAGATACCGAGGGCAATCAAACATCGAACCGCAAAGATCTTCATGCTTAAGACATACACGCGGTTTTCGCCTCCGCCAACTGGAATCGTTTTCAGTCGGCTACGAGGTCACTCGACGGTGAGCGGTCCGTCAAATACGGTGAGGCTGATCACTTCCGTGCGCGCAATGTGCGGACCGTGACGCGTGCCTTTGGGAGCAAAGAACAGCGCGCCGGCAGTGAAAATTGTGCCCGATTCCTCCCATTCGCCTGAGAGCACATACGCCCATTCGTTCGCTTGCGGATGCGTATGCGCCGGGATGGTGTGGCCAGCCTTGAATTTGCGGAGGACTACGAGGCCGCCCGTGATCTCATGTGCGTGCAGAATCATCAGCTCAACACCTGGGTACGGACCCGGCTGCCAGGCCTTGTCTTTTGCTAACGCAACATATGGAAACATAACTCCACCGAATCCGGCCGCGCTCCGATTGCAAGTGCGGCGGACTAATTCATGAGCCGCGACGCAGAGGAAATTTGTGCTAAAATCAGTCTATGACTACTTTGACTAATTACTTCAGCAGAGTCTTGTTCATTCTCATCTTTGTTTCTGCGGTGTCGATTGGAACCGCCGCCGCTCAACCCGGTGGGCATTTGGTCATTCTCAGGTCGCCGAACTTTGGATGGAATTTAGCTTTCAATCTTCAGATCGACGGCAGGCCCGTCGCGAACGTCGTACAGGGTCGCCACTATCACGCATGGTTGCCAGCCGGGGAGCACGTCTTAACAGTGCGCAAGGTGCCAAACGTAGGCTTAAGCGAGCCGACTTCGATAACAGTGAACATCCAGCCGGGATGGACTAATGTGTTTACTGCGATGTGGGATTCGAATCTGGTTTATCTCCGTCCATCAACGGAGTTGTTGTCCCCCGGGGCGATCTGGCAAAATCGGGGCGACGTGTACTGACGGTCGCAGCCTTGCCAAACTACAACTCCTATCAACCGACATCGACGGTACTGAACGTGCGGCCCGGGCAAACATACGTATTCACGGCAATATGGCGGGACACGGATAGTGTTGTTCTTGTTCTATCAGCCCTGCCTCCGGGCAGCCGCACCAGGTTGAATACCAGCCGCTGAAGCGAACAGCTCTAACGTAACTATGCCCGAGCCGGTTGGCTGATCCCACGGAACTCCGACCTTTCGCGAGTTTGCGATATTGCCTGCAGCGGAATTGTCGCGCCTCGAACCCGAACGGCGGCTATTTGATCTTCGCCAGAATCTTCTCCATCTCATTCCGGCGGAAGGCGCGCAGAGTATGGCTCTGGGCGTTGATGAACGCGGCGCTAGGCAAAAACAAGTCACAAGCGTAACATCCAGCCATGAAGTCAAGATTCACCTCCCCAACCAGAGTCTTTCTCATTCTTGTTTTTGTTAGCGTTGTCTCGATCGGAACTGCCGCCGCTCAACCGGGGGGGCGTCTAATTGTTTTGCGGGCTCCGAACTTTGGATGGAATTTGGCTCTCCATCTTCAGATCGATGGCAAGACGGTCGCCAATGTTGTCCAAGGACGCCGGTACGATCATTTTGTGCCAACGGGGCGTCACGTACTGACAGTCTCGGCCGTACCAAACTATTACTTTTATCAGCCGACATCGACCGTGCTGAACGTGCGACCCGGGCAAACGTATGTATTCACGGCAGTATGGCGGGACTCGGATCGCGTTGTCCTCGTTCCATCAGCCCTGCCTCCAGGGCAGTCCTACTAACTTACTGAAAGCGGTCTACGTAGTAGATGCTCTCCGGTCCGCCAAGTCGGACGGACTCGTGCTTTGGCGAGCTGCGACGTAGCTGTCGTTTCTCGTGCCTTAGCGACAGCTATTTGATCTTCGCAAGAATACCTTCCATCTCTTCGCGGCGGAAGGCGCGCAGGGTATGACTTTTGACATTGCCCAGTGATCCGATCTTGAGCATGAAGGCGCTCATTGTCTCATCATTGGGCGCATCGACTACGACGACAGCGTCGTAAGCGCCCATCGTCCAATATTCCTCCACGATCTTCATTCCCATTTTCTCTGCCTCGGCGACCGCAGCGTCGCCCCGTTTTACGGTGTCCTTGATGTTACGAACACCTTGGTCTGTAAACTGAATCAAAATGACGTAAGTAGCCATCGTATATCACTCCTTTCGTTAGTTGTAGGCGAAAGATTATCGAGGCTTGGTGTCTTTGCAAAGTCGCAGGGAGGCGTTGCAACCAATCTGCAAATAATTCTTTCGCAATTCGCCACGGAGTGTTGAAGTCACAATTGATGGAACCGGGTGAAGCTCTCAGCACCGCAGCGCAAATTGCTGTCGCGCTTGGCGGTTTTGCGGGCGTGGTGGTCGTTTTTCGGCGGGAGTCAGTTCACGACTGGTCGACGCTCGACAAATTTCGGCTGCGACTTTTGCTCGCCAATTCAATTCTACCGCTTGCGCTTTGCATTATCGCGCTGGTGTTCCTCACGATTCAACCCGCCCTGACAGGAGTTTGGAGGTGGTGCAGCTCTGTCGCATTCGTCGCGTTCGCGCCATTCGCGATCACAACAACCATGGCTTTTCGCCGCTTCGGTCTACAGCGGTTGCAGGGCGCGCCTGCCAACTTCATCTTTTATCTGTTCGCGACTCTCGGGACTGCAGCCACACTGCTGCAGTTGTATAACGTCGCTTTGCTCGGCGCATTCTGGCCGTTCTTCACCGGGATTGTTCTTCAGCTTGTTGCCGCCATGTTCCAGTTTGCGCGCATGATTCTTCTGCCGCCCAAATAATATCGACAACGCTCTGGGTTCGGGCTTGGCGTAACGGCGGACGTCATTCCGCTGGTTCGGTGTCATGAAGTCGGCCGTAATCCACGGTGAGCCGCCCGCCGCCATGCTCGGTGTAGATTTCGACAAAGCGTTGGCCGAATTGAATGTCGCGCCAGGTGTAATCCTTTTGCGTTTGAACCGACGCTGCGAGGACCGGATCAATTCCAACCACTGACACTATAAACAGCGCACGGCTGGCTTCGAGAGATTCAACGGTCGCGCCAAAAAGCGGACTCTTCTGGTCGATTGTATGGCGGAGAGTCAGTGCCGCGGGAAAAACCGTCAGCCGATCGAAATGGAGTTTGAGAACATAAAAGTAGCGGAAATCTCCGCCTTCGATCAACGGTTCATCACGCGAGAACATGATCCGGAACTCGGCCTCGACCATGCTGTGCTGATTTTCGTTGCCGATTCGCACCATGAGCGTCGGGTTCCCATTCAACGGGGCAATGACCATTGAATTGCTGAATATAACGCGCGCGATCGGACGAGAAAAGCGCACGAAAATGAGGCCAGTCATCGCCGCGAGTAAAAATATTCCGGTCATGATTTCGACGGTGCTGACGATGTGACCGTAAAGCGTTCGCGGATACATATGGCCATAGCCAACCGTGGCCAGCGTTTGCACGCTGAAAAAGAAGCAATCGAAAAACCAGTGCCCACCCGTGCTACCCGCGATACTGTCTTGCTGGAGACTGTAGAGCGCGGCGAAAAAAAGATTTAGTCCGACGTAAAGACTGGCGACAAACGCGGCGAACTGCGGCCATCTTAAACCGAGGAGCCAGCGATAGACATCACGCCACCGCCAGGCGTCTGTCCCGACTTTCACGAACTCGACCTGACCAGAGCGAATGGAAACCTGACTCGGCTTTCGCGGCCGCCTCTTCGTCCTTTTTCCGCGCATCTCGATCTAATCCGCGGACATTCGCAATCGGTCAACAAATCCGGCGATGGCTTTGAGGATCTGTTGATCGATATCTGGCTGCGTTTTGCTCGCTGTCTGAAGCGCGCGTTTGGACACGCGCAAGGAATGATCGCCCTCTTCAACGATGTGCAAAAAGTTTGGCGCTTTCATTTCTGCGCGCACCTGCTCAAGGAGATCCAACGGACAAAGCGGATCGCGCGTGCCTTGCACAAAGAGGATTGGCGTGCTGAGAACTCGCAAGACTTCGTCCCGGAGTTTTGTGCGATCGCCCATCGCGCAGAGCGGATATCCCAGACAAACAAGTGCGTCCACTTTTTCTTCGAGCGACACATGACAGCCGATGCGTCCGCCCATGCTCTTGCCGATCAGGACCGTTAACTCTGCTTGATGCTTGTCACGCGCGAGCTTCAATGCCTTTCGATGCGCCGCGATCAGTTTTGGCAAAGGATCGGGGCGTTTCCGGCCCTCGCGCATGTAATCATAATCGAAAGTCTCAACGTCACCGATCTCGGACAAACGACCTTTCCAATCTTGCATCCACGGATGCGACGAAGGCGCTCCTGCGCCTGGAGCGAACAAGAGCAATGAAGTCATTTCCTTGTAATCCGTCTCGTAAGTTACGAAGCCTACGCCCTACTCAGCGGCTCTAAAAGCTTTTCAGAAACGCGCGCGGGAGCTTGGATCACTAGGAAAATAATTTGGGCAGCACGTTGGCAACGAAGTCCACCAAGCCGTGGCCGATCATGTTGGCCACCAGATCACGACGCCACAGATAAAATCCCGTCAAGATGATACCGGCCGCGAGCGCGATCAGAATATTTGCTGCGCCTCCGGACCAATGGCCAAGCGAGAAAATCACCAGCGGAATCGTGACGGACCAGAACCGCCCAAGCCCGATCATCTGCAGCCGTTCGATTGCATAACCGCGATAAAATAATTCTTCTACTACTCCGGCTCGAAAAACGATCAGCGTAATTAGCCAGAGCGGCAGTTTCTCGAACGCAGCGGAGCCCGGACCGTGGCCGTACCCAGTGAGATAAGCCAATCCGCCGACCACCGCCGCCGACACAACCGCGATTACGAACCCCCACAAAATCGAAACCCACCAGCGGGCGGTGCCGAGGCCAATAGAGCGCATCGGCAAACGTTCGCCGCGACGGATAATGACAATTAGAGCGGCTGCGCTCGCCCAGATCAGCGTTTCCTTCAGAATTGCCGAGGCAAACGTGATCTCGGTTACAAAAAAAACGAACGCATGGCGAATCACGACCATCGCGAACAGTGCGAGGAATAGTCCCACCCAAGTGGCGCGCGAAATCTTTGCGACCGAAGACTGATTGGTCTTGAGGGAGAACAGTGCTCCGATGTTATCTGCTTCCATGGATTTCCATTAAGATGCCGCACGGCACAGTTTGGATTCAAGAAATCAGCGACGCCTCTCCACGACGTCGGATTTCCGGCCGGCAATCGCCTGGCGCCTTATTGCACCGTCACAAGGGTGCCGACTGGAATTTCGGAGAAGAATTTGCGAGCGGCTTCCTCCGGCAAGCGAATGCAGCCGTGTGATGCCGGGCGATTCGGCACGTAGCCCGCGTGCATTCCAAAATCAAGACAGCTCAGTCGCATGAAATACGGCATGTCCACATGGTAGATCGTGGAACGATGGTAGCGTTCCTTATTCGTGATTACAAATTCGCCCTTTTTCGTCGAATAACCTGGCCGGCCAGTCGAGCATTGCGTGCGATACACCGGCACACCGTTCTTAACGAGGGCGACCCGTTGCAAACCGAGAGAAATTTCGAGACGCAAGCGATCCGGCGATGGTCCGCCACCGAGAAGAATTTGTGCGGCGCGCCAGTGACCCGTCTCTGCGGCAATATCCAACGCAGACATCTTGTCCCGGCTCGTCAATCGGTTCCGGTTGGCACCTACATCGAGCAGAGCGCGCAGGTAGTCGTCCTGTCCAAGACCTGCGGCAAGCATCGCGACGGTAAGACTCCTGTCTTCTTCCACGTAGCTGCGAAGCGCCTTCGATGAGAGCAGCGCCAGAAAATCCTTGTCACAACGGGATGGAAGTACCGTGTTAGGATCGGCTCCACAAGCCAGGAGCGTGCTGAAAAGAGAGGAATTGTTTCCAGCGATCGCATAAGCAAGAAACGGCACGTTCTTGCCCTCAGGCGTTGGAGGCGCTGAATGTTTTCCAAGAAGCAATCGGATTTGCTCCTTGTTCCCGGCTTGCACCGCTACGTTCAGAGCACGCCGCGTACTCCTTGTCCACTGCGACATCAGGGGCAAGCGCTCCAGCACTATGTCGACAATCTCCGGATGACCGCCGTCGAGTGCCATTCCCAGAAGATCGTGCCCATCATTAGTCCCCGCTTCTGTATGGAGATCGGCCGTACGCACGAGAAGCAAGCGGAACAGCTCGAGATTGCCGCGCATCGCTGCTGCCATTAGGGGTGTAAAACCGTTCGTATCGGCAAGATTAACCAAGGCACCGGCGTCAACGAGCCGGCGCGCGGTTTTCCAATCCTGTTGCGATGTTGCGATCAGCAGCGGCGTCCGCCCCTGCGCATCCCGTCCGTTTGGATCGACGTGTTCGATCAGGCACAAGTCGATCAGCGAATCGCGCTGAATGGTGACGGCCCGGACCAGTTCGCCGGGCGAGATGGAAATGCGCGCAGGCGGCTCAGGTCCAACCGCGATCGCCCAAAACAATATCAAAAGTACGATGCCTGCCGCAAAGACGAATCGCCTCTTGAATGCGCGCATAAACAGGGTTGGGCCAAAAATTATACGAGCGTCGTCAAGGAATGTAGGACTGCTGCAATCGAACTGCGAGGGCATTTTTGCGTAAGCCGGGATTGGACGTATCCAGTTGAACGTTGCATGTTCCCTGCTGTCCAAATTCCAACCGATGCGTCTATCCATCTTAACCCTGGGCGTTGCACTCAGTACATCGTTTGCGGCGCAACCCGAGGCCGTCCCAACTTTAACCGTTCCTACTGCTGCGGCTGAGGCAGGGAAGGACGTGGTTCACCAATTGAACAACGCTTTCGCAAAAGTCTTCGAAACGGTGGCGCCGAGCGTTGTCATTATTGAGATTTCCAAGAAGAACGAAATCAGCGAAAGCTCCCCGCTAGACGACCTATTCTTTCAAGGACCACCGGATGAAAACAACCCGCGGCGAGTGCCCGGTGCGCCGCGTCCGGTCCAAAGCGAAGGCTCTGGTTTTATCGCGCGGCCCGATGGTTACATCTTCACGAACTTTCACGTGGTGGAAGGCGCAGACAAAATCGATGTGAAGTTAAGAGATGGGCGGAGTTTTCCGGGAACGGTCGTTGGCACCGATGAGAAGACCGATATCGCTGTAGTTAAGATCGACGCGAAAGATTTGCCGGTCGTCCAGCTCGGTGACAGCGACGCTGTGCGAGTTGGGCAGTTTGCGTTTGCGATCGGCGCGCCGTTCAAGCTCGATTACACATTTACCTACGGCGTGATTAGCGGCAAAGGCCGAAGCAAGTTGTTTCAGACAGGCGGCTACGCGATTTCCGATTATTTGCAGACCGATGCCTCAATTAATCCGGGTAACAGCGGTGGCCCGCTCTGCGACATTGATGGCAAAGTGATTGGAATGAATACGCTGATCAACGGCATGAACCGGGGGCTGGGCTTTGCGATTCCGATCAACATGGCAAAGGAAATCGGCGCCGAACTGGTCGCCGGTCACAAAATCATGCGCCCCTGGCTGGGTATTCGGATCGAAACGCTCGGTGACGATCCAACGATTCGCGATTTGTTCAAAGGCGCCGAAAAAGGAGTAGTGGTGCGCACCATCGAAGCCGATGCCCCTGCGTCCAAAAGCGATCTGAGGCCATTTGACGTAATTACCCAGGTCGATGGAACGCCCATCGATTCAGACTCGCAGCTTCAGCATGAGATTCTGAAAAAGAAAATCGGCCAGAACGTGCAGCTGACCATTTGGCGCAAAGGCCAAACCATCAAAGTCCCCATCAAGACCGGTGAGTTACCTAACGAGATCGCGCGAGCATCAAACGAACCCGCTCAGCCAGTTCAGCCAAAGCGGCAAGAGGTCGGCAAATTTGGATTGCAGGTGCAGGAATTGACGGAGGAGGTTGCGAAACGTCTGAAGCTTCCGGTTCAGCACGGGGTGATTGTAACCAATGTGGAGGACAACAGCATCGCTGCAGCCCAAGATATCCAGCGGGAAGACGTCATTACCGAAGTGGACGGCAAACCGGCAACGAACGTGCAATCATTCCGCGATGCGCTCAATAAGGCTGATCCGAAGCGCGGCGTTCTCCTGTACCTCGACCGCAAAGGCACCAAAACTTTCGCCGTGCTAAAGGCGGGGGGCTAGGTTTTTCGGCTGCCGACAATTACAAGGACAATTCCGCCGACCAGGCAAATGCCCCCGAGAACAGGCGGGAATGGAATCGTTTTCTGCTTTTCAGCGGTTGCCTGGATGGGACCGAGGTCTAGCACCTTCTCGCGCTTGGTGTACGTGAAACCCCCATACGCAAGCGAGATCACGCCGACGATTATGAGAATTATGCCCACAATGCCGGCCGGTTTCATTGGTGCCGAGCTTACAATGGCCGGCGGCCTGAGATCAATTGAATGATCAGCACCACAATTGCAATGACGAGCAGGATGTGAATAAATCCACCCATCGTGTAGGAGCTGACCAGTCCAAGTAGCCAGAGCACCAGCAAGATCACGAATATTGTCCAGAGCATAGAGGTTTCCTTTCGGTTAAGTCATACGTAGCTTCGCGCGAGGCAGTTCCGCTGCGCTTATCTAAAACGTAAATTTTCTGTAATGTTTTGGCACTGATGACTGAACGAAGAAACATCCGCCCGGGTTCAACACTGCGAAGACCACCGCGATGTGAAACACCTCGATGACTATTTTTTGTCAATTCCGCCTATGATTTCACGGAGATTCCAATCGCTCGCTTCGAGCTTTTCGCGGGCGGACTTGTAATCAACCTGGGTCAGATCAGCGACAATCCGCACTGCGCGATCCCGCAGCTTCGTGCTGCTGGTATGCAGATCGATCATCAGGTTGCCGCTTACTTTGCCGAGACCAACCATCGCACCCGTGCTGATGATATTGAGGGCCACCTTTGTCGCGGTCCCCACTTTCAATCTGGTCGATCCGGTCAGAATTTCGGGCCCAACCGCGAGTGTGATCATTAGATCCACGTCTTCTGTAGCCGCGGGCATTGAGCCCGACAAACTGGAGTCACCGACCCCGGCTAGATTTGCATTACCCGTGAGCAAAACCGTTTTTGCGCCTAACGACTTCGCCCGAGCAAGCGCGCCCTGCACGAAGGGCGTCCTGCCGCTGGCCGAAATTCCGATTACGACATCGCGGTCTTTTACTCGGCGCTCATCCATAGCCAATGCGCCGGCAGTTTCCTCGTCTTCAGCGCCTTCCGCACTGCGATAAAGCGCTGTCGCGCCACCGGCGATCACTCCCTGCACCAGATCGGGCGGCGCCCCAAACGTCGGTGGGATTTCGCTCGCATCGAGGATCCCGATGCGCCCGCTGCTCCCAGCCCCAACGTAAAACAACCGGCCACCGTTTCGAAGCGATTCGGTCACGATTTCAATCGCTCTGATCAGAGGTGACTTCGCGTTGCGCAACGCGTCTTGAACAAATTTTTCTTCCTCGACGAAAAGTCCGACCAGTTCGTGGGGACTCATTTTCTCCAAATTCTCTGAGCGTGGGTTGCGTTGCTCGGTCACTGCCGCCGCCAGATTATCGATTTGCCGTCGAGAGAGCGTTGGCTGGAAAGCGACGTGATCGCCTGCCTCGGCTGCGAGCCAGGCCGCCCCCAATTCTGGAGCGCGTTCCGCAATTGCCACGCGAGCATCAGGCAAATTCTTTTTTAACCTGCGCCGGAACGCGTGTGTGTAGATAGAGTCGCGAGAGAACAGGCCTCCAATCAGCGCGACTTTTGGCGCAAGCAGATGCAAAGCGGATGCGACCGACTCGGTGTATTCGCAGAGGACACGCGCGCCTTCTTCGATGATCTCCATCATGCGCGCATCACCTTCAGTTGCGCCTTCAAAGACGACCGGCGCCAGCATCGCGATTTCCATTTTGTCCGCTGTTTGCACCCAGCGAACCAGTTCATCCAGGTTGTTCAACGAAAGCGCGTGCAGGATTCTCGCGGTGAAACCGATCTCGCCACGATGCAAATCGTGTTCGCGCAAGATCAGGCGAAGCGCCTGAACGGAAAGAGAATAACCGCCGCCGGCATCGCCCAAAATGTGTCCCCAGCCACCGGCTCTCTCGATTCGATCGCCGCGGCGTCCAGTCACCGAAGACCCGCTTCCGGCGTTGACGACGATACCATCCCCGTGATCAAGGGCCGCTGCGAGCCCAGAGTCGCGGTCGCTGCCCGTGGCGATTTTGGCGTTTGGCCAGACCTCGAGACAGATTTGCTTCAGCGAACGGCGATCTCCCTCTGTGGCGCAACCAGCCAGAAAAACTCCCGAGCGATCGATTTGCTTTGGCAGCTTAAAAAGAATCGCGCGCAGCCCCTCCGGCGTGGTGAGCCGCAAATTCGACGGCGGCAATTTTCCCTGGTCGATAACGCGAAATTCCCAACCGTGCGAATTCACCCCGGCGACAGTTTCTACAAGGATCCAAGCGGTTTTTGTACCGCCGCCTTCTATCCCGAGGATGCGCTCACCGGGTCTCACGATTGTTTTATGCTTAGCCGCTTTTCCGGCAATTTGAAAGCCCTGTTGCTCTTCGACGCGGTCATCCTGCTTCGCTCGGAATGACGCGGTTGACGTGATTGCCGAGATTTGCCGCGCTCGTATCGTGCAGAATGACAGTGGACGAGAAGCAAGCCGCAAAGCGTCTCGCACAACTGCGAGACGAGATCCGGAAGCACGACCGTCTCTATCACGAAGAAGCCGCGCCGATAATCAGCGACCGCGAATATGACCGGGTTTACAAGGAACTGGTCGATCTGGAGACGCAATTCCCAGATCGTGTCACGCCGGATTCCCCCACTCGGCGTGTGGGCGGAAAACCGTTACAAGCTTTCGAGCAGGTCTCGCATCTCATCCCGATGCTCAGCCTCGATAACACTTACTCGGAAGAGGAAGTGAAAAATTTTTACGCTCGCATCCAGCGGCTCTTACCTGATGAAAAAATCCCGGTCGTGATCGAGCCAAAAGTGGACGGCGTTGCGGTTTCGCTCGTTTACGAGAATGGCAGGCTCCGCCAGGCGGCGACGCGCGGAGATGGAAGCGTGGGCGACAATATCACGCAAAATATCCGGACGATCCGTTCGGTGCCGGAGCGCTTGCGCGATGGGACGCCGAAACTTCTTGAAGTACGCGGTGAAGTTTACATGGACAATCCCGCGATCGTGGCGAAACGCCCGCTCGGCATCGTGCTTTACGGAACCGGAGCAATCGACGGAGTGGATGTTGATCTTCACTCCGAAATCTTTCCGTTGCTCAAGAAGCTGGGCCTGCCAGTCACTGAGCGCTGGTGGGTGGCCGAGTCAGTCGAGGAAATTTTGGACGCGATTCACGAGCTGGACGGGATCCGTCACAAGTTCGCTTATCAAACTGATGGCGCGGTAGTGAAAGTGAATTCGTTTACGCAACGCGAGCAGCTCGGATTCACGGCCAAATCGCCACGCTGGGCAATCGCATACAAATACGCAGCGGAACGCGTCGAGACGCGGTTGAACGACATCGTAATTCAGGTTGGGCGCACTGGAATTCTCACGCCAGTAGCGATGCTGGAGCCCGTGTTTGTGAGCGGAAGCACCGTTGGCCGCGCGACATTGCACAACGAAGACGAAATCAAACGCAAAGACATCCGCATCGACGACACAGTGGTGATCGAAAAAGCAGGCGAAGTGATTCCGGCGGTGGTCGAGGTAGTGAAATCGAAGCGGCCGCGCGATGCAAAACCGTTCGATTTTGCGCGGCACATTCACGGTAAGTGTCCCGTCTGCGGCGGTGAGATTCGACGTGACCCGGAGTTTGTGGCGTGGCGTTGCGAGAACCTGCATTGCCCGGCGCAGACAACGCGGCGCGTGGAATTTTTCGCGGCACGGGGCGCGCTCGATATCGAAAGCGTGGGCGGAATCGTGGCAGACAAGCTAGTCGAGCGCGGGCTCGTGCGCGAGCCGCTCGATCTCTTCGAGCTAAAGATTGAGCAACTTGGCAAACTGAATCTCGGCACGGAGGAAACGTCGCGTGTCTTCGGAGAAAAAAACGCCACCAAAGCAATTAACGCGATCGAGCGTGCCAGAACTTTGCCGCTCTCACGCTGGCTTTTCGCTTTGGCAATTCCTGACGTCGGGAAAACGACAGCGACGCAGCTCGCTCAGTTCCACCCAACGATCGAGGACGTCGCCAATTCACAATTGCTCCGCGACGTCTTGGATTATCACGAACAGCGGGACCAAAAGGAATCTGCCAAAGAAATCGCCGGACGATTAATCAAGACCGGTTTTGCCAAGCGATCCAAGAGCAAAGCGGAAAAGGACGGCATCGTCACTGAAGTTGGACCAGTGGTCGCGCAGAGCGTCCTCGACTTCTTTGCGTCGCCGTCCGGCAAGAAAATTCTTCGGCGAATGAATGAATTGGGAATTCAGCCCAAGAGCGAAAAGGTTTCAGCGAAAAAGGCGGCCGAACTGCCGCTGGCTGGGAAAACTTTTGTGCTAACAGGGACGCTGCCCTCGATGACGCGTGAGGAAGCGACGGAAAAAATTGAAGCACTCGGAGGGCACGTCACCGGCAGCGTGAGCAAGAAAACCGATTACGTCCTCGCGGGCGCCGAACCCGGTAGCAAATTCGAGAAAGCAAAAGAACTGGGCGTCAAAATTATCAACGAGGCCGCGTTTCGAAAAATGCTGTGCACGCTGGAACTAATGTTTAGATAATAGTTGAGAGTCGTTGGTTTCTACTGACGCTTGCCCGTTGCTGACGAGACTATCAACTATCAACTTCTCAGCTAGGAACTACTTCTCGCTACGGTGTGCGTGGCACCTCTGAGCTAAGCGAGAGCGGAATCGCCTGATTCATCGCAGGGGTGGCCGGAGAGGCAAGCAGTAGTCCGGTGCGGCTGGCTGGATGAAGAGTAGCCTGTACATGGAAAATCAGTTTTTGATCTCCCCGCATCACAGTGATCGGGACGGTTTCGCCCGCAGTGATAAAGAACGAAGCATCGAGCACATCTTCTGGTTGAGTCACTTTTTTCCGGCCAACTTGTACGAGAATGTCCCCTGACTTAATTCCGGAACGGGCGGCTGGGGTGTCCTCCAGGATCTGGGTCATTTCCGCGCGGGAACCTTCCACCGGTTGAGCGGCCTCCGAAACATTGATCCCTACCCAGCCGTGTCTGGCCTCGCCGAAACGAACAAAGTCGCTGCGGATTTTTTCTGCAGCTTCGATCGGCACCGCATAACATGCCGAATTGTTCTCGAGACTGCTGACCACAATGCCGACAACCTCCCCGTTCATGTTCAAGAGCGGCGCCCCTGCTTCTCCGCGCTGGGTCGGCAGGTTCAGACGCAAGTGGGTGGTGGAAAAATAACGGCCCAGATATTTCCGATCAAATCCCGCGACCATCCCGAAGTTGGGTGTTTTCGGCAAATCCAAAGGATAGCCGATCGCCAGGACGGGGGTGGCCACTTCCAGCTCTTCGGACTTACCAATTGGAAGCGTCGGCGTGTTCTCATCTATTTTTAAGATGGCCGTCCCGCTGCGGACATCTGCCAACAGTTGGCGCGCCGGATATTTCTTGCCCTCGAACTCAATTGTGAAATTTCCCGCTTCACCTCCCACCGTATATGCGGTGTAAAGCGTCCCTGTGGGGTCAACGAAAAACCCAGTACCGCAAATTTCGCTGTGTTCATCGACCCCATGAATCTTGACCACCGCTTTGGCGGCGCGCACAAAGATGTCTTTAACCTGATGGCTGATGGCGGTAGCGGGCTGCTCCTGCGCAAAAAGCAAACCTCCGCCTGAGCAGAAAATCAGCGCGAGTGCAACTACGCGGCGCTTAGAATCTGAAAGTGGGCTCATAACTCACGGGGACGCTATCGAGCACGTAACGCGGTGGCGCGGCTCGGTGAGTCTGGGCGCTTTCATGAAAACTGCGGACCGGCTGCGTCCTGAGAATCTGCGTAGCGACCGGCGACGCAAGGTTCCATTCTCCTTCGGCACTTGCCGGCACCGATAAAGCGGGCGGACTCTGGAGAGCGACGCGAGCCGTCTCGGGTTGCTGATAAATCTTTAATGAAATAATGGCGCCACAAACCAGGACCGCCGTGACGGCCGCGGGATACGAAGCCAAAGCGGGAACATCCAGCCGCATCATGAAGCTGTGAGCGCGTTCCAGGCAAATGCGCCAAAGCGGCTGGCGAAGCAATTCATTGCGCTGCCGGCGATGAAATTCGTGCAGGAAATTTTCAAAATAACCGGGCGGCGGTTGCTCGTAGCGCTTCAACCGAAGCAGCCTCGCGATTTCGCTGTCATTAAAGTCGTCCATTTTTCAGCGCGTATTAAGAAACAGGATTTTTCCGAAATTCGTCCAGGTAATTTTGCAACTGCCGATTCGCATAGAAGAGCCTCGAACGTACTGTTCCTTCTGAAACACGCAAGATTTTACTGATCTCCGCGTGGGGCATCCCTTGAATATGGAACATGGTCACCACGGCTCTGTGTTCATCAGACAATTTCATCATGGCCTCGTTCAATCTTCGCTGCAGTTCCGAGAGATCTGCTTCCCGCACTGGACTGCTCGTCGCAGTCAGTTCCAGAAATTCCTTGTCGTTTTGGATGCTCGCGTCCACGTCATCCAGACTCAATTGAAATCGGCGGCCGCGCTTCTTGAGAAAATTGAGCGTCATATTTACCGAAATGGAATGAATCCATGTATAAAAGGACGATTTGCCACGGAACCCGCGTATCGCTTTGTAGGCTTTGGCAAAAATATCCTGCAAAAGATCGTTCGTATCCTCGTGGTTCGACGTCATGTTGTAGACCAGGCCGTAGAGACGCGGCGTGTATTTAATGACTAGTTCGTCGAAAGCAGCGGCATCGCCGGACTGCGTGCGCTTCACCAACTCCTGATCTGGGTCGGTTCTCGGCTGGTCCATCGCGTCGCGCTTAGATTTAGCACGAGCCTCGAGACCGGACGACAACAAATCCGAGATCCGGCGAGCAGGCAATGCGACTGAGGGATTCATCTTTTCTTCAAACGCAATGATCCGGATCAGCGCCGGTCGCGCAGGGAAAGCAGCCAGAGCAAGTTACCGAGCGCGGCGATAAATGCCGCCACGTAAGTGAGCGCGGCCGCGTTCAAGACACTGTTCACACCGGCAGCCTCCTGTCCTGGCTGCACGATTCCCATTTCACGCAAAATAATTTTCGCTCGGCGTGAAGCATCGAATTCCACCGGTAAAGTAATCAATTGGAAAACCACGAGGACCAGATAGCAGTAAATCCCGAGTGTAATCAGACCAGTGATCCCGAAGAAAAGGCCCCCGATAATGATGAACGGCAATAGTTGCGACGCGATCATTGTCACCGGCACAATCGCCATTCGTGCTTTCAGCGGCGCGTACGCTCTGGCGTGCTGAATGGCATGACCGGTCTCATGCGCGGCAATGCCCAGCGCCGCTACCGAAGGCGTGTGATAAACATTGCTCGACAGGTGCAGCTTCTTGTCCCTCGGATCGTAATGGTCTCCCAAAAAATCGTTTGTCTCCACAACCTCCACATCCTGTATTTGGGCCGCCTGCAGAATTTGGTGCGCGCACTCCGCGCCGGTGATGTTCGAGCTTGCCCGCACCTCGCCCCATTTTCGGAACGCGCTGGTCACACGAATCTGTGCCCAAATTCCGAGAATCAACGGGACACCGACGTAAAGCAGCCAGTGCGATCCAAGACCGAAACCGTATGGGTAAAGCATTCGAATTTAATTTAGCCCGTCAAAGCGACTTGTCACTTTGCCGGTGGGAAATTAGACGCCGAGAGGCGTTGCGCGTTCATTCGCAGTAGTGTCATTCCGAAGCGAAGCGAGGAACCCCCCAGGGTGATGGAATCACGCTCCAGCCTAAGTGTGCCGCGATCTTCACAGGCGGATCCTTCGCTCCGCTCAGGATGATCACGCGGACAGTGGTCAAATTTCCAGTTGTTTGCGAAAGCGTGACAGAATTTTGCAGCCCGTTCCCGTAACCAAAACCACGTCTTCCAGCCGCACTCCGCCCAGCCCGGGATAGTACAATCCGGGCTCGACCGTTAGCACCTGGCGATCTTTTAGGACCACCTTTTGCAAACGTGGATGCTCATGAATTTCCAGCCCAAGCCCATGACCCGTACCATGAAAGAATCCCACCCGTCTGCCCTTGCGAATCTCGGTCGGGAAACCTCGGCTGGCGAAAAATTTCTGGATCGCCTTGTGAATCGCCATTCCATCGACGCCAGCTTTGATTCTCTTTAACGCGAGTGCTTGCCCAGCTTTCACGGTGTCCCAAAGTTTTCGCTGCGCGTCGCTCGCGCGCCCACGCAGCACTGTGCGGGTCATGTCGCCAAAATATCCGGTTTTCGCGTCGCGCGGGAAGACATCCAGAATAATCAATGAATCCGCGTAAAGCGGTCCGAAGCCGCGCTCATGCGGATCGCAGGCTTGATCGCCGCCTGCGACAATTGTGCCTAACGGGACACCGCCTGTGCGCAAAATCGCAGAATCAATTTCGGCCCGGAGGATTTCGGAAGTCAGCGTTTTACCGCGCCAGCGCAACCGTTTTCCGGAGCCCGGTTTGGATTCTTTCAAAACTTCGATCGCGCGTTTCAGCCCTTTTTCGGTGATCCGCAAGGCATCGCCCATCATTTTGACTTCCTTGTCCGATTTCGCTTCCCGCTCCGGCCAGAAGATTCCGTTTGTTGCGCGCACACGGATTTTGTTTGCTGTAAGCTCCTCGACGTAGCGAAGCGGGAAATTTGCGGGAACGATTGCGGATTTTATGCCGCATTTCTTGAGAAAATGGGCGAGAACCTTTTCATACGCCGGCGCATTTTTCGATTTTCCCTGCACTTCGCTCTCTAGCTCGCTGAACATGAGAAACTCATCCGCGTCAGCCTGTTTGCGGCCCCGATCGATTTCTAAATCGCTCAACACCAGCGTGCGTTTGCCATTGCGCTGCAGAAAAATGAACGGATCAGGCGCCCAAAACTTGGTCGCGTAAAGCATGTCTGGATCAGTCTCACTGGCGGCAACGATGAGACGGGCAGGTTTAGTTTTTGTTTTGCTCATTCTCTGTTGTTACGCCCATTAGCGTTGTAGGGCAACCGCATCGGTTGCCGATCCTCAAACGGAGCGCCCGCCCCACGACTGCTGACGCCCACCGCGCTGAAGCGCGGTGTTAATGAGAAGCCCGATCAACTCCTTCGCACTTCCAATTGCTTTCGCAAAATCCAATGCAGCAGCACCAGCAATCCCAGCGTGGATACAATCAGAACCACCGTGTTAAAAGTAAACACGCCAAATGTCATTCCGAAATAACGTTTCTGCAGACCGAAGAACACGTTCGGCTTTTTGCCGCGCCGATAATCGTTCTGTTCCATCTCGGCCTTTGAGATCAGGTCGGATACCTTCTGGTTAACGTAGATTTGCTCGGCGGAGACAGGGCCGTTCGCGTCCTTGAAGAGCGAGCGATCGAATCTCTGTTTCCCGGCGATGACGGGATCGACCATCTTGAGATACCGACCGATCTCCTTCGCGGAACGCGCTTCGAGGCCCGAGAGCAATGCCAGCACATCCTTTAAGTCATTGAGGCGCGCGCGCTGCTCTGGCGTACCCGCTTTGGGCGCGAGCTTCTGAATTTCGTCATTCACGCGATCCTGCCGGCGCGTAAGCGGATTGAGTTTGGCTTGAGCGACAACCATCTCTTCATACGACCAGCGCATGGCGATGAACTGGCAGACAAGTGGCACCTGCAGCTTGCTCTCCGTCTTCACGGTTTTGTCCGGATTCGGATGTTCGGAGAACCAATGTGAAAGCGAGTAAAGCAGACCGAGGTTCCGGTTCATGTCTTCGTATTTGATCAGGGCGCCACCCATGATGATCTGCGGAATCAAAACGAGCGGAACGATGTTGGCCGCCGTTTTTGGGTCGGCCACCAGCGAAGAGATGAGCAGGCCCAGCGCAACGCCGCTCATCGCAGTCATGAACATTATCCCGAGATCTATCCAGAACATTCCGCGGATTTGCAGGAGAGAATTCCCGATCAGGACAAAAAGGATGCACTGAACAAGGGCGAACACTCCCAGCGTGAGAGTTTTTGAAATCACATAATACGACAGCCGAACCTTGATGTTTCGCTCGCGCTGCAGTACGGGCCGGTCTCTGATGATGTCGTCGGCGCTGTTCGTTAGCCCAAGAAACATCGCCACGATCAGGCCGAGAAACAAAAACGTCGGAATGTGATAAGCAGAAGCGAAATCGTATGTTCCGCTCTCTGAATACCGCAGGATGGTCGCGATGAGCAGCGCCAGCACAGGTGAAACTCCGATTGTAATGACCAGGTTGGCGCGGTTGCGCAGTTTGCTTAGAAAAGAACGGCGCAAAATCGTACGAAATTGCGTCCACTCATCGTGCCAGCGGACTGGGAGCCGCTTTCTTTGGACCTGCGCGACCGGCAATGGCGCGGCGGGCTCCTGGCGCAGGGAGACCTGCTTTACGTCCTGAATCAATCGGAACGCCTCGTACTTGTCGCGCCAGAATTCCGGCGAATAACGGCGCGACGCGACGAGCTGACCGCGGCTGTTTTCTTCGTAAATGATATCGCCACTTAAATCGCGCAGCGGCGTCTCCAGCACATCAAAAATGAATTCAGGCCGCGTCGTTCCGCAGGACGGACACGCGCCCAGTTCCGCGCCGAACTGATGCTGGTGTTCCGCCTCGGCAAAATACCGCAGCATGTCGGAGGGTGTTCCGAAAAAGACGAGCCGCCCGCCTTTGTCGAGCAAGATTGCCTTATGAAACATCTGAAAAATTTTCGAGCTGGGCTGGTGAATTGTGACAATGACAATTTTGTTGTGGGCCAGAGTTCGAATGATTTCCATGACGTGCTCGGAATCCTTCGAAGAGAGGCCGGATGTCGGTTCGTCGAACAGATAAACGTCGGACATCCCGATCATATCGAGCCCGATGTTGAGGCGTTTTCGCTCGCCACCGCTCAGTAGTTTTCTCTCCGGGCTGCCGACGACAGCGTCACGGCGTTCGCCCAATCCGAGCTCGACTAGCTTTGCATCAAGGCGCCGGCTTCGATCGCGACGTGAGAGGTGCGGCGCACGAATCGCCGCCGCAAACAGCAGGTTTTCACCGATGGTGAGATGTTCGTCGAAGGCGTCCTGCTGAGGCATGTAGCTGACGTACTGTTTCAAGACGTCGAGATTCTGATAGAGCGATTGTCCGTTAAGGATCACGTCGCCGCTGGTAGGCTGCAGCTGGCCGGCGAGCACTCTCAGCAGCGTGCTCTTTCCCGAACCGCTCGCGCCCATCACGCAAACAAGCTCGCCACGCGTAATGGAAAATGAGATTCCCTCCAAGCCAATCTCGCCTTTGTGAAAACGGTGCGTGACTTCGTTTACGTCGAGAGTGCGAATGATATTGCGCTCTTCCTCGATGATTCGTTCCGAAAAGTTGCACCGCAGAATTTGTCCAACGTCGATTCGAATCATATCGCCGTCCTTGAGTTGCGCGGTCGTGCGAACCGTCTCGTCGCCAACCATGATCGGCCGATCCGCTTCGATGACCTCAAGGACGCCAACCCGCCGATCGTAGTCGCAGAAAATCTTCAGCACCACATCACCGCTCGTGCCGGGGGACAGCAGAATATCATCCGCTTCGAGCCGGCTCGGGTCGTTCGACACCAAATATTCCGATTTGGAGGCTTTGAGTTGGAATCGTCCACCCAGCGCGCGAGCACGCCGGCGCAAATCGCTCAAATCCATTTCGCTGTCGTTGTGGAAAACGATTCTGTCTTCCAATGTGGCGTCGACCTGTGTGCCGGCTTTCAACCTGACTCCATTGAGCTCGGCATTCACATCCCGCAACGCCTTCACTCGCACATTCAATCCAAAGGTTACGCGAAGTGCGCTGTCACGCGTTCGCGAGCGTTCCAATTCCACTTCATCCGATTCCTTGTTTACGCGGATGAAAATCTGTGGGAGCGAAACATTCTTCTTGGCGTTGAAATATTGCGCCAGTTCCTGGTAGCTGAGCACCTGGTCGCCGACCAAAATGCGCTGACCGGGATAGATTCGACAGAAGCCGCCGCGCACCAGTGGTCTCCCGCGCACTGACACGTTCTGATTGCTATAATTTTTCAGCAAAATCAGATCGTGATAACGAAAGGCCATCAGGTGATCGGTTTCGCTGAGATTCTTGAGCATCACATCGGCCTTGCCGTTAGCTCCGAAAGAGAGTGATTCCAGCGGTGACGCACCATGCTGATAAATCGACGGGTCCGAGTCCTCCGACGCGTTGAGTTGATAAACGATGTCGATCGCTTGCGCAGCCATGCCCATCTGCGACATGAACGAATAGAAGGCAACCACCTGTTCCTGTTTCAAACCAGCTTGCGAGATCAGGTCGTAGAGCTGCACCCCGAGCATGATCTTGCGTTCGGTGCTCAGCTGCGCGCCGAGTTTTTGGGCCATGGCGGCGAGGTCCTGCTGCTCGTAAAGCGCTTGCCGGAACAACTGTCGCAGCTCGGAGTAAACCGCCTCCGGGTAATCGTAACGCAGGAAACCGAGGCTCGAGTCGATCTCTTCCTCAAGTATGACGCCGTCTGCTTTGGTAAAACTCGCCAGTACCTGGATCAACAAGGGCAACAGATTTGGCCCCTCCGAAACGCTGCGGGGCTTGCGCATCGCCCGCCGCATCCAGCGCCGGCCAGTTCGTCGCACCCGATATGCAAAGGGCGTGACGCGCTGCACAGCGCGGTCGATCTTATCTGCGACTGATGAAACAAGCTCTGTCATGTTGATAGTCGGATGCGAATTTTACCCGAAACCGCCGAGCGACGCAATGTGCAGGCACGAATATAAAAGCAGGAACAACTGACGAAATCCGAACGACGACGATCGAACAAATGACTAATGACCCATGATCAGCGTTACCCGCACGTGCCAGCCGCCATTTTGCATTGGCAATTTGTTCATGTTAATTTTTAACCCCGTTAACAGTTATTATGGCTCAATTCGATCGCAACTCGCAAAGGGAAAATAAGCCCCGGGGAAACGAACCCAATTTCAATTGGCGCGGCGTCATACTTATCGTGATCGCTTTCAGTCTGATTGCGATGGCGATGCTCTTTTACCGCGGCGGGATGCAGCCGGTCGAAGATGTGCCGTATAACCGTTTTCTCGAGCTACTGGAGAACAAACAGATCGTTAGCGACAAAAATTATCCGCTCCAGTTGGTGGTAGAGGACGGCCGGCCCACGCAAACCTTGCGCGGTGCTTACATCCGCCAGGGAGTGGGGCCAGCGCCGTCGCAGCCGGTGCCGTTTCGAACCACCGTCTATTTGAGTTTCACGAATAATTTGCAGGAAAAACTCGCCGCTGCCGGCATGCAACCAGCCATCAAAACGGAATCCAACATGCTCGCGCAAACCGTGGTTGGTTTTCTGCCGATTGCCCTTTTCTTGCTGGTGCTGTATTTCTTGTTTCGCCAGCAAATCCGAATGGCTGGAAAAGGCGCGCTTAATTTCGGCAAATCCAAAGCGCGCATGCTCGCCCGGGACAAGAACAAGATCACGTTTCGTGACGTCGCCGGTGTCGAGGAAGCCAAGGACGAAGTGCAGGAGCTCGTCGAATTTTTGCGTGACCCGAAAAAATTTCAGAAACTCGGCGGCCGCATTCCCAAGGGCGTCTTGATGGTCGGCCCGCCGGGCACGGGCAAGACGCTGCTGGCACGCGCCATTGCAGGCGAGGCTGATGTTCCGTTCTTTTCTATCAGTGGTTCGGACTTCGTTGAAATGTTCGTAGGCGTTGGCGCAAGCCGTGTCCGCGACATGTTTGAGCAGGGCAAAAAATCCGCGCCTTGCATCATCTTCATCGACGAGATTGACGCAGTCGGGCGTCACCGCGGCCACGGAGTAGGCGGCGGGCATGACGAGCGCGAGCAAACACTGAATGCGTTGCTCGTGGAGATGGACGGTTTCGACACCCAAGAAGGCGTGATCATCATCGCGGCTACGAACCGCCCCGATGTCCTCGATCCGGCACTCTTGCGACCGGGACGCTTCGATCGTCAAATCACGGTCAATCTGCCCGACGTGAAGGGACGCGAAGAAATTCTGCGCGTCCACGCCAAGAAAGTGAAACTTGCGGAAGGCGTCGATCTTGCGGTGGTCGCGCGCGGCACGCCCGGTTATTCCGGCGCGGAACTCGCTAATGTGATCAACGAAGCGGCATTGCTCGCCGCGCGTCGTGGGTTAAAAGGAATTACGCTGGCCGAGCTCGAAGAAGCGCGCGACAAGGTTCGATGGGGCAAGGAGCGCCGCAGTCTTGCGCTCAGCGAAAAAGAAAAGCAGAACACCGCTTACCACGAAGCGGGTCACGCGCTGTTGCTCGAACTTCTCCCGCACACCGAGCCGCTTCATAAGGTGACAATCATTCCGCGCGGTCCGTCGCTCGGATCGACCATGTGGTTGCCCGAGGAAGACAAATACACGAATCGCAAAAACGAATTGCTTGCCGGTCTTGCAGTCAGTATGGGTGGCCGCGTTGCGGAGGAAATCATCTTTGGTGACATCACAAATGGGGCGCGCGGCGACATCAAAATGGCTACGGCGATCGCGCGCCGGATGGTTTGCGAATGGGGGATGAGCGAGAAAATGGGCATGGTCGAATATGGGGAGCACGAAGATTACGTTTTCCTCGGACGCGACATTTCTCGCGCGC
>WNFS01000664.1_pt1 | contig 25011 bp, 17 predicted proteins | sample 5400141 | NCBI WGS metagenome assembly WNFS01 (sample SAMN13153358, study PRJNA577476) | soil metagenome | isolation source: 60 cm saprolite under Madrone tree | place: USA:California | collected 2016-06-14
CTGTGGGTGAAACCCCGGGCAAGCCGGGATTGCAGTTCCAACGAGGCTTTTTTATTGTGCCCGCCGCTTCCCGCTTTGTCAACGAAGCGGGCGTGGCAGCGTGGCACTTAGCCGGAACTCCAAAGTGGGGGAGAAAAGCAGCAAACTTGCTGATGAACGGCGGAGCATACCAACACCGCCCAACACAGAGTTTATGCTCGGACTCGGGCATCTTGTTCTGCCGAAATCCAGCCGCCCGCAATGGCCTTGCGAGCCTCAGTTTGCTTGATGGCAAGTAGTTGAATTTCAAATGGTTAGTGCTATACTCGCCCTCAGAACGCGGTCCTTTACCTTTCTCGCCCACTCCAAATAAGGACTGCGCACCGATTCCAGTGGGAGGTCATCATGGAGAGACTAACGGGGCCCATTCTCTACGTTCTGATTGCCTGGGGGATCGTTACAGCCGTGTTCATGCTGCTCTTGATTCGGCGGAGCCTTCTTGCCAGCCACGAAGATGATCAAATTTTTCTCGATGCGGCGCAAGAACACATGGCTCGGGAACAACGGGAGCTGGTGGCAAAGATCCAGACACTCTCACGGCCGCTCATGACCAGCGGCATAGCTTCAGGCGCGCTGCTGCTGGTCCTTGCCGGCCTGTGGCTTTACAACGGACTGAAGAATTTCTAGCCCGTTTTGCAGCGCCTTAATGAGGACCGGCAAGGCGGCCCGATTCTCTAGTGCGCCGATGGGCTGCCTGGCTGAGGCTGCGCAATTTGCGGCGTGTTCACGGGCGTGACGGGTTGCGTTGCTTGTGCCAGCGATGTGTGGTTGTGCACGATCACCCAGCGGTTATTCCTTTTTTCCAAGATCAGAGTGGTTTGCCCGCGGGCCGCGGAAGGCTGGCCATCCACCACGGCTGAAAAATCCCATTGATAGCACGCCCACGCAAAGTTCCCACTGAGCTTGATAAATGTGTTGGACCTGTCCATGCGCACCTGCTGCATGCGAGCATGCTGTTGTTGATAAACGGCGAGATAGTTCGTCCAGGTGAATACGGGCGGCGCCCAGATGCCGTTGACCATGGAGATGTCGTCGGCATAGTCCTTGTGCAGCCTCTCGATGTCGCCAAGCTGCCAGGCCCCCAGCATTTCCGAAATCGTGTAGTCGATGGCCTGCTCATCGCCCATGGGAATAACGGGTTTGTTGTCCGAGGGCGGCGGTTCATTTTTCTTTTTCTTCTGCGCCCCGGCCGGCGATGCGCAAGCCAGGAAAAGAGCCGCTCCCAGAAAAAGCGAGACGGCTAGCTGGATCATCCGGCCGGCAAAAGGAGCGGGAAAATGTTTTTTCATGCGTGCTCGACCCCCGGTGGAAGAGGATAGCACGCTGGTTTGCCCGCGGCAGCGGTGTGTCCAGTTGATTTACTTGGACTAGTTCGGCCCCCGAAAACCGGGGAGGCCCTAAAGGTGCGCTTCGCTCAGTTTGCTTGCGTAGCGCTGAGCAGGTTTACGAAAAGCCGATAAGCGCCGGGGACGCCTTCGGGAATTTGGCGGAAAAACGCGATGCCCGTGTAAATGTAAATGCCTTTGCCATAGCGAGCGTAGACCAGGGCGCCGTTGAGGTCAGGCTCGCCGGGATCGTTCATCGCCAGGACGGGCGTGTACTTCCTATCAAACTGAGTCCAGTAATATAGGCCGCGCTCCTGCACCCACCCTTTGAAATCGTCCTGAGTGATCTTGTTTGGCCGATTTAGTAGCGGGTCGTCGGGCTTGAGGAATTTAACAGCGGAATTCTCGTCTGTAATACGCGGCAGCGGGCCACCTTGCCCCGTCATGATTTTTGCAGCATACGGAGCGTATTGCTCCTTGTTCCACGCGAAGTCCCGGTTGTATTGCACAACAAGCGTGCCGCCATTCGAGACATAGTCCAGCAGACGCTGGTTGGCCCCGGGAAGCTCCGGACGCAGCTCATACGCGCGTACTCCAACGACGATAGCATTGAATTTTGAGAGATTGCCAAAGGCCAGCGCCTGCGCATCCAGTGGTTCGACCTGAATCCCCAACATGCGCAGTGCCTGCGGGATAGGCTCGCTCTCGGCAGAGATGTAGCCGACGCGCAGATTTTCCGGAACGGTGATAGCTAGGGCGTGCACGAGACATTGCGCCGGCTCGCTCCAGACCTGTGTCGGCAAGGTGGGCAGTGGCTCTAGCGAAGTAGAAAATGTTTCGTCGCCGCGCTTTGCGTATGCGGTGATCGGGTAATTTCCTGGTGCCAGACCGATAGGCGCCGTCACAGTTAGTTTCGCGTAGCGATCGCCAGAGCCATCAATGGAAATTTCCTGGGGAGCAGCAGCGGAGAAACCCTTGGGCAAATCGAGGCCGACGGTGAGCTTGGCCGCCTGTGTCGCGTAGGAATGCACTCGCAGCAACACGTCAAACGGCTTTGCCTCTTTTCCGTGGATGGCGATGGCCTGCTTGGGGTCCACTGCGAGCGTATACGCCGGAACGATCCTCAGTGGCACGCGGTCCAGGCGAGTGGAATCTGCTTGGATGTGAGTTGCCGGAACTTCGGTCTTAAATTTGTAATCGCCGATGGTCACTTCCTGCTCCGCAAATATAAGCGGTGGAGGCTCTGGCAAAAGCTTGTCCCACACGGTCGGGGGAGTCGCAGGCCCTGTCACGGCAACCGTGAATTGAAAACCTTTCTCTGCATCTCCCTCGCGCTTGGTCTCTTTGAATCCGTCCGTAAGATTCAACTTCAGGCTGCCGAGTTGGCATCCGTCCTCTTTGCGGCAATGCGCTTCTGCATGCAGGCCAAAAGATTCGCCCTCGACAAGCGTACTGCGGTCTGCCTCAGCCTTTACCTCAAGTCCCGCGACCAGCGCGAGAGCGCGCTCGAGGCGCTCCTTTGTTGCCTTGAGATCGAATGCCTGGTCGGATGTGTAAGTCGCGAACCCATTTGCGGCATCAGGTGGAGAGACGCCGGAAAGAAGATTCCCAGCCTCTGCCAATTGCCGCATGGCGTTTTTCGAGTCCAGCGCGAGCGCAGCCGTCCGTGCCGCCGCAATTTTCTTGTCCACATCGGCCAACACCAACACTTTGCAGCCGCTCTTTGGCGGCGAACCGCACATTGTTCGAGCGACGGTAGCTGACCACTGTTCCAAATTCACAGCGAGACCCGCAGCATCAAACTTGCCGCCATTCTCCAGAATCAGAACCAGCGGCCGCCGGAGAAACGGTGAACCAATAAAACTTGTAATGCCTTGCGAACGGTGGTTGGCGAAGGCATCGAGTCCGATTTCTCGCCAGGTCTTGCCCCAAAGCGGCGATATTTGATCGACGGGAAGCGCGGCGCCGTTTGAGCCAGCGGTCGCACCACCGCGTTCTGTATCGAGGATTTGCACCGAGTCGCCCCACGCATGAAGGCCTTCGCGAAGTAGTTCGGGAAACGCCTTCGGATCAGCCGCCATTTCTACGGCACGCGGCGTCCACAGCCCTGATGTCTGATGATGTCCATGGCCGCCGTGCACGCCCCCCCAGCCGTTGACAACAATATTCGGCCGGAATGTGCGAATCACGCGCACCATTTCTCCGAGCACCGCATCGCCCCACACTCGCTCCGTTTCCTCGGGAGTTTTCGAGAATCCGAAATCCGGTGCGTTCGCAAAAAAGAGTTTCACACCATAGCCACGGCACGCCGCCAAAAGTTCCTGCGTGCGGATCAAACCAAGCTGAGGCGCTTGCTCCGGCCCCAGGTCGTTTTGTCCGCCTTCGCCGCGCGTCAGCGTCAACAGTGCGACGTCGGCATGAAGTCCGCGCGCGAGATACGTGAGCAAAGTCGCGGATTCGTCGTCCGGATGCGCGGTCACGTAGAGGATGCGCGTAGTGACGCGCGCGCTGTCGATGGCCTCTATCGTCTCCGGGAGGCCCGGTCCTGTTCCGGGAGCAGGGGGAAGCTGCGGCGACGTCGGCTGCCCGGACAAACTTATCAGCACGATACCGAAACAAATGCATCCAACCATTCTCTTGAAGAGACGATTCACGCAGCCTCCGGTTCATTCACCTTTGGAAACGGCCACTTCTCGAAACGGCCATTGTCGCATTTTACGGGTCCAGATAAGAAATGCGAGCGCTCCTAGCGCGATCTCCGCCAAGCCCCATTTTCTAGCCGTGCCAGTCTGCCAGAAGAGCCACGCCCACCCGAACATGGTGAGTACCGCGGGCAGAGGGTAGAGCCACATCTTGAACGGTAAGCGGGCCGTGCCCCAGCGCCGCCGCAACAAGATCACTCCGACAGCTTGTCCAATGAATTGAACGAGCAGGCGCATCGCCAGGATGCCTGCGATGGCCGTCTGAAGTGTGAGCGCTATGCTGAACAGGAAGGCGAGCCCGCCGAGAATCAGCAGTGAGATGTAAGGGAAGTGTTTCGTCGGATGCAGTCGTCCGAATATCGGGAAGAAATTTCCGTCCAGCGCCGCGGAGTAGGGCACGCGCGAATACCCGAGCAAGACGGAGAACACCGACGCCAGCGCGACCCACAGAACCATCCAAGTGGCCGCCTGCGCCGCGTGCTGTCCGTACAATCTCTCGACGAACGTGCTCACGATAAATTTCGAATTTTGCGCTTCCCGCCAAGGCACGACGCCCAGAATGCTGATCTGCATCGCCAGGTACAGCACTGCGATTCCGAGAATGGATAGAAAAATGCCGCGCGGAATGTTCCGTTCCGGATTGCGAATTTCCCCGCCCAGGTGGCAAATGTTGTAGTAACCCCAATAACTGTAAACGGTGTTCACCATCGCCGCCCCGAGGCCCGCGAACCATACCCAGGAAAGTGAAAACGCTCCAGGCGGAAAATCGAACGCCATTTTCGCATTGAAATGGGTGGCGCCTCCCCAGATCAGCCAGAGAAGAGTGCCGACCACGCCGGCCCACAGCAGAACGGAAATTTTCCCGATGGTCGCGATGCGGCGATAGAGCAATATCACGAGAAAGAGAACGAGACCGCCCGAGACGGCTTTGGCTTCGAGGGTCGAAAGCGGGTGAAGATATCCAGCGTAGCGGGCAAATCCAATCGAAGCGGACGCGATCGAAAGCGGCGCCTGAACAAACGTTTGCCAAACAAACAGAAAAGACATCAAGCGGCCCCAGCGTCCCGGCCCGTATGCCTCGCGCAGAAAAACGTACGTTCCGCCGGCGCGCGGCATCGCCGCGCCAAGCTCCGACCATACAAAGGCATCGAGAGTGGCCAGCGCAGCTCCCGCAATCCAGGCGATCAGAGCTTGCGGCCCGCCCATTGCTTTGATGACGAGCGACGTGACGACGAACGGGCCGATGCCCACGATCTCGATCATGTTGAGCGCGACAGCCTCTTTCAGGCCCAGGCCGCGCTCGAGGCCGGAGGGCTGTTCTGCCGGAATGCCCCCGGCCTTGCCGGGAGCGGCGTTGTCGCTCGTTTTCAGCACGCCGCCGAGAATAGCAAATGCCTCGCGTTGCGGCTAACGCGCAATTTTCAAAAAAGTCCCAGGGTTCCATTTGCGGCCGAAGCCATTTCGGTTTGCAACCTTCGCCGAACAGCTTAAACTCGTCCGGCGCGGGTCTTGCCCGCGCGTCGATAGATGACCGGAGTTATCAAGGAGATTCATCGGGTGCCGGCATGAACCGAATCCGTGCCCTTGCATGGGGCGCGAAACTTCTCCGCACAATCCTCTGCGCTGTGGCGTTGCCTGCGACCTGCCTCGCAGCCGAGGCCCGCGCAGAGAAGCTGCCTTTGCCGCCCGGAACGTCCGCCGCGCTCGACAAAATCTATTCGTTCGATACGGATGGAGCCATCGCCGATGCGCAGCGCCTGCAAAAAGAGCAGCCAGACCACCCGCTGGGCTACTTGCTCGAAGCGGAAGCCCTATGGTGGAAAATCTTTTGTACGTCGGCGGAATTCAAGTTCGCCATGACCGACGCCCGGCACCGGCCAAAGCTTGCATCGGACCAGCACTACCTGGAGCTGGCCGCAAAAGCTTCCTCGATTGCGCTGGCAGAGCTCAAGCATCACGAAACCGCAGGAACGCAATTTTACGCAGGCATGGGGGACGCGTTCTCTGCAAGGCTTTTCGGGCTTCGCGGCGAGAATCGCTCGGCGGCTCGCGCCGGGGTCCACGCCCGGGAGCATTTTCTCCGCGCTATTCAATTGGACCCCGAGCTGGTCGATGCCGAGTTCGGGTTGGGCCTCTACAATTATTATGCGGACACGCTCAGCGCCATCGCGAAGGTGCTCAGCTTCTTCATGGGCATTCCCGGCGGCAACAAGCAAGAGGGTATCCGGCAACTGGAACACGATATTGCCCAAGGCGTTCTAACCCCGGCAGCGGCTCGGTTTTATCTGTCCTTAAACTTGCACCGCTACGACCAGAAGTATGAGAAAGCGCTGCTCGTCATCGGCCCATTGGTCGAGAGATACCCCTCCAATCCGCTTTTTCAACTTGCCCGGGGTGATCTGTACGCCAAACTGGGCCGCAAAGAGCAGGCTCTGGTTTGCTACCGTGCAGCCGCGGCCCTGCCGGTTCAGGATTCCGCGTGTCGCGCTCGTATCCAGGAACTTGTGCGTGCGTCGCTGGCCGCTCAGGGCATTGCTAACAATTCCAGGACCGACTGAAAATGGGAGGGTTGCCGCGCAAGCTGGATCTCGAGCAGAGGGTGGAATTGCGCATTGACCTGTGTTCAAGGACAATGGTAAGCATACCGGGTTGACCGGACCGCTCAATTCAGGGTCTGCGGCGTAAGAAGCGCCACACGGGCCGGGCAAGGTTCGCGTAGCCCCGGCCGAGCCGGGGTCAACGCGCCGCGCGAATTGCGCATCTCACACGAAAAGCATACTGGCACCGGGGGGTTCCCCGCCGTTTGACCAGTCCAGTTGAACCCGACCGAGTCGGGGCAACCAGTGACGACGAAGGAGTCTCGATAATGCGGTTTTGCAGAGCCATAACTGTCGCGTTCGCGGCCATTTTTGCCGTAACAGGTTGCAACGATTACGGCAACACGTTTCAGGGCAACACCGGCGTATTCTTGGCGTTTATTTCACCTTCCAACGTCACCGCCGGCGGGCCGGATCTGACTATCACTTTGACGGCTGCTGCAGGAAACAGCGCCTTTGTGGTTCAAACCACGGTGACTTGGGACCAGAAGAATCTCAAAACATGCGTCGTGACGACTACCGCGGCGAACGCATGCGCCCCGTTGAATGATACCGGAAGGGTTGTTTCGGTGACCGCAGTGGTCCCTGCCGCGCTGACAGCCAAGGCGGGCACGCACTTCATCCAGACCGTGCAACCTCATTCCGGTTCCGGAACGAACGGGCTTTCCAATCCCGTGGCTTTTGAAGTGTATCCGCCTCCCAATCCCGTTCCCACGGTTACGAGCATCAGCCCCAACACTGCCACGGCCGGCACTGCGGCGCAGACCCTGACCATCACTGGCTCAAACTTTCTTCTAACCTCGGACCCTTCAGGGGGTTCCCAGGTGCGCTGGAACACGACGACGCAAACTAATCTCTCGGTAACGAGCATCACTGCGACACAAATCCAAGCGTCAGTGGCCGCTACAATGCTCGCCACTGCGGGCACGGCGACCGTAACTGTTTTCAATCCCCCGCCGCCACCTCTTCCTGCACCGTGTACGATCAACTGCAGCGGTTTTGGAGGCGGCGGCACAAGCAACGGGACAACCTTCACGATCACCGGCCCCGGAGGAGCTGCTGCTAGTGCAAACGCCGCGATGGTCACAGAAGAAACGCCCGCCGTTAGCCTCGATGGCCGCTATGTGGCCTACACGGCTTCAGAGAGCGGTCACGCCCAGATTTTCGCCCGCGATACCTGCCAAGGAGCGGATCCCTCCTGCCAGCCGCGCACCATTCTCATTTCTTCCGCGCTGGATGGCACCGCCGCGAGTGATGAAAGCCATTCGCCTTCCATGAGTTCCGATGGCCGCTACGTGGCCTTTAGCTCCGCGGCGGCAAATCTGGTTGCGGAGACTAGTACGGGCCGGCAAGTCTATCTACGCGATGCGTGCTTCGGTGTGAGCGACTCTTGCACGCCCTCGACTCAGTTGATTTCAGTTGATCCCAACGGAGCACTCGTGGGAACGGAGAGCATCCTGCCTTCGGTCAGCGCTTCGGGGAGGTTCGTCGCGTTCTTGGCCGTGACGCCGAGCCAGTCTGCCCAAGCATCGGCCGCAACGAGCAAGTCCGCTACGAGCGCCAACAACAGCGGCTACCGCCAGGTTTTCGCGCGCGACACCTGCCTCGGCACGGCGAATTGCACTCCCAAAACGACGCGTATCTCTCTGCAACCCGGCGACGCAGGAGGAACAGGAACAAGCAAGCCGGCGGGTCCAGCGATCAGCGGCGGCGCCAATCACGTGGGACTCGCAGGCGGCAGCACAGCGACTCTGTTCACGCACTCCATCGCTGTCGACGACGGCGTTTTTCTGGCCCTCACCAAAAATCCGCAGTAAGCATTGATCGTCGCAAGCAGAAAAGAACCAAGCAGGCAGTAGACTGCGCTTCGAGCGGGAAGCTCCCGCTACGGCGTGGAGGCGGGTTGCGCGGGAGTTGGCTGTGCGGGAGTCGGTTGTTCAACAGCAGGCGATTCCGCCGGGGCGGGCGAAGACTTGCTGAACCGAATGAGGGAGATTTTTGTGCCTCCGGAATCTAGCGAAAGCGCCACGATGCGCACCATCTGTTCCCGCTCGGCCACGAAGGCTATGTCGTTATCCGAAACCCGGGCATCGCTGAGAATCTCTGGCGCCGACTTTTCCCCGGCGTCTTTTCGCGTGAACTCCGGACTCAAATGCTTGGTGTACCAGCTATCGACAAAATCCCGCGTATCAGTCGTGTGATAGGTTGAAGTCTCGATGCCATTCTGTGCTTGTTTAATGGCAGTCGTCGCGTCTTCCTCCGGCACAACCAGCGAAGACCGCGGATAGACCGGCAACCCCGGACCAACTTCCGTCTGTTTTTCCACCCGGAAACTTCCTCCAGGAGTTCGCACCGTGTCTTTCGCGCTTGCCGCCGAAAGGCTCATCGAACGCACCACCCGGCTCGCGAGGAACAAGCCGCTGCCCAGCAGGATTGCGACGCCGCCAAACAGGCCGATCATCATCCACAAGAGCGACTTGGACGAAGACGCATTGCCCGATATGGATCCTTTTGCCATGGCCTATTTCTCCCATGCGGGCGCAATTCGCCCAGCTTTTAGTCTGGCAGATGTGTGGCTAGCGCCCGCAGGAAAGCCGCAAAGATGTGCTCTAAGCGTTCCTGTTCCTGCGTTCAGGCCGCATTTCTCGCGGCCAGGCAGAGTTGTATTGCTTTTGCGCTCCGGGAAAAATCCTGCGAATAATGCCCAGCCCTCGGGGTCCTGTAGTTGGCCCGCCTGGGCTAGTTGAACCGCACCTTAATATCAGGCCGCTTTTCGAGGTGCACGGAATCCACAAACCGCACCTGTCGATCATCCAGAGTAAGAATCATCGACGAAGTCCGCACGCCTTCTCCGAAAAACCGCACGCCCTTCAAAAGGTTGCCGTCCGTAACCCCCGTGCAAGCAAAAATCATTTTCTTTCCCGGGGCCAGATCCTCCGTGTCGTAAATTCTCTTGGGATCCTTCACGCCCATTTTTTCAAGCCGAATCTGATCTTCCGGTTTGCCGATCACCAGCCGCGCCAGAATCTGCCCGTTCAAACAGCGCAGCGCCGCCGCCGTCAGCACACCCTCCGGCGCGCCGCCGATGCCCATAACCGCATGCACTCCCGTGCCGACCACCGCCGCGGAGATTCCAGCCGATAAGTCGCCGTCCCCGATCAAGCGGATGCGCGCTCCAGCTCTGCGAATCTCTTCGATCAATTTTTCGTGCCGCGGCCGGTCCAGCACGATGACCACGAGATCTTCCACATCGCGGTCCAGCCGCTTGGCAATCGATTTCAAGTTATCGGTGACGGGAGCATCCAGGTCCACCGCGCCTCTGCACGACGGCCCCACAACAATTTTTTCCATGTACAAATCCGGCGCGTGCAACAATCCGCCGCGTTCGCTAGCCGCCAACACCGCGATGGAATTCCCAGCGCCGGTCGCGCACAGATTCGTGCCCTCCAGCGGATCGACCGCAATATCCACTTCCGGAAAAAGCGCCTTGGGGGCATGCGTCGCCAACCCAACTTTTTCGCCGATGTACAGCATCGGTGCTTCGTCGCGTTCTCCCTCGCCGATAACGATCGTGCCGTCCATCTGCACGGCATCCATCGTCTTGCGCATCGCTTCCACGGCGACTTCGTCGGCCTTGTGACGGTCGCCGAATCCCATCGTGCGGGCGGCCGCAACCGCGCCGTTTTCCACTACGCGCAGAAATTCCAGGCTAAGTTGTTCTTCCATAGGCGAAGATTCCCCCGGTGGGACGCTATCCTAGACTAAACAAGGTGTGCCAGTCGACACGAGACAACTTCTCCGGCGTGTCGCGAATGAGATATTTCCTTTGGATTTGCAAAGCGATCACAAAAGTAGCCCAAGCGGATTCAAGGGCGAAGATAAGCCAGGTTGTCAAAGCGCAGCGCCTGCGGGTTTGTGAAGTCGAAGGACACTCGCGAGCTTGCGTCGCGCCAACCGGTCCTCAAACGCCGAAGCTCCTTGGGCTTGATGGTAAAGGACATTTCGCGAATTTCGGGCGAACGAATGGCGATCGTGGCATCGCTGTCCCCATCGTTGTAAATATCCACGCCTGCAAAAATGTGTGGCGTGGAGAGCTGAAATTCCGCGTGCTGGGCCTTTGGATCGGACAGTGCCAGCGTAAACGTTCCGAACTTTCCGAATGGTGTGCCAATCTGCCATTCACCCTTGCCCCAATCAATTACGCCGGAAGGATACTGGCCGACTAAAGGCGTGCCCGCGGGAAGATGCGGATCGTCGAAGGTGATATAGGAAGGCGGCACGCGATCGCTCTTTCCTTGAATGTCTACGTCCCTCGAACCTGTGTGGCGGATGGAAAGCGCGTGCGTCGCGTCGTCGAACGTGTATCCCTCCTGCTGCAAATCCTCCCGGCGGCTGATGCTTTTTCCGCCTACCGTCACGAACTCAGGAGCAAAATCCAGGCGCAAAACATCGGTGGATTCCGCATCAAAGGTTGAATAAGTCACTGCGCCCGCGCCGTAAGCGATTTTTGTAATCGCGGAAAGCGATCCCAGCAAGTGCGATTCATCCGCCGGAGCCCACTCAGGCACCGCCCAAAACGCATCCATCATCCTGCGCGGCCCATCGGAAAATTCGTCGGTGAACCACCACTGAGTACTGTAAGGAGCATGTGCCCCCGTGGCAAGCCCTTGAAAATATGTAACCCAATTGTAAGTCCGGTACGCCGCTTCCTTGTATGCAACATCTCCTGTCTTCGCGTAGTACAGGGCCTCAACCGCGGCGAGCCTCGCGCTGTGGCTGTCGCAGCACTGATTCGGCAAATTGCAGCAGAATTCCTTGCCATTCCCCTGTTCCGTCGTTACCAAAGCCCCGTGCACGACATACTTCGGCCACTTCGGTGTGGTCTTCACCCATTCGATGAGCTTCCGCGAATGCTCGCGCCACTCCGCATCCTTCTCCGGATGCAGCAGCACGTAACGCGCAAATTCCAGCGGAATGACCTGGTTCATGTTTTCCATGCTGGCCTGTACATCCTCGAAATATCCCACCCACACGTTGTTTTGCATCGGATATTTCATCAGCCAGGCCCACGCGCCTTCGCGGACTTTCTTGTAAGAAGCAGTGTCGCCCTGCTCCAGCCGGATCAATTCGTCCAGCAGCATGATCGGCTCGACGACATTCGCGGAGTATGGAAACATTCCTTTGCCGCCTACAAGGCCGCCGTCTCGCGCAAAGCACCGGTAAGGCCAAGGCGAATGCAGTTCGTCGCCAGCCTTGAAATTTTTCACGAGCGCTTCAGCGCAGCGAATCGCCGCGCGCAAATACTTCGTGTTCCCGGTCATCTCATAGAGCCGCAGATACGCGTAGCCATCTTCCCCGACCACGTGCGGCTCCACGAAGTCTTCTCCGTGCTCGCTCCAGCCCTTGTAGCGCCGGCTCCCCGGATTCGCCGAAGGATACGGCACGCGAGCCCAGGCATACCCTTCCGGCGTCAAACCGTTTTCCAATTCGTAGTCCACAAAATTTTCAAGGAACTCCAAGGTATGCGGGTCGCCCGTGTAGGGATAAAGCCGCTCCACAAAACCCTGCATCATCGCGCGCAGATAGCCTGTCGAATTCACCCAATGCCATTCCGGCATCAATTCAAATGTTGTACGGTCAAAATCGAAGCAGCAGAAGTAGTAAGGCAGCCGCTGGCGATTGTACTGGTCCCATACGATGGTCCATTGCGAAAGAAAATAGCCTGAGTAGGAGTATCCCGTGTTGTTCGGCATCGGCCACGGAAGCAATTTCCCCCGGTTGTCCAGCTCCACGGGCCGTCCAGCGATGGAGGATTCGTTCACCGTGGAAGTAACCGGAAAAGCCTGCTGCCCGGCAACTCCGGAGATTCCGGCAACGATTCCCACGCTCAAACAGATGACCAGCAGAATTCTCGCCAACTCAGTGGTTCGCGTCATATCGCTCCATCACAATTATTGAAAGGAGTATGACGGCAGCTCCCATCAGAGTCGACGGGACCCCACCGCCTCAGGCGCGAACAGCAGCGGAAAGAACTGCCCCTCCATCTTGCCTCCGCGCGGAATCACCGGAACACCCGCGAGCAATGGTTCATCCGCATTCGACATCACGCCGTCGCGAAACACATTGATCACCGTGGCCCGCCGCGGCTTCGGCGTATCGTTCGCGCCCGAGCCATGCATCGTCCGCGCATGATGAAACGTGCTCTCGCCCTTCTTCAATACAATCGCCACCGGCTCGAATTTGTCCTTCAACTCGCTCGGCAAATTGCTGCGGATTCCGTCCATCTCCCCCGTCAGTACGGGCTTCGGCAAGTCCGGCCACTTGTGGCTTCCCGGCACATAATTCAGGCAGCCGTTCTCTCGCGTGGAATCATCCAGCCCGATCCAGCAAGTCAGATGAGCCAGCGGCGTCGTCCTCGTCCAGTAGGAATAATCCTGATGCCATGCCACCACTCCGCCGTGCCGCGCCGGTTTACAGAAAAGCTGGTCGTGCCAAAATCGCACCGCTCCGCCAAGCAGTTGCGACGCCGGCACAAGAAACGCCGGGTTCCACAGCAGATCGTGAAAGCCGGGCATAACGCGCCAGGCCCCCAGAGCGTGAAACACCACGCGGCTCGGATCGGTCGACTCGTTCGAATGATATTCATGAAACAGTTCCCGTCCCGCATGCGACGGATCCATCAATTGCTCCAATTCCCCGCGCAAAGCTTCCACCTGCTCATCCGTCAAAATCCGCACGCCCTTCAAATACCCATTCTCGCGGAAAAATTCGACCTGCTCCTCGCTCAGCCGGTACTTCTCCCATTCCTCCACGGCACGAGCCCGCGCAAAGAGGTTCCCAACCGGATAATGGTATTTAGACAGGTCTTCCATGGCAGTCCTATCTTGCAGGAATTCCAACAACCGTGCAGCTTCCAGGTTTTGCGGCATCTACCGCATCAACGATCTGCTGCAACCTAGATCGGACTAGATTCCACTTGTTTGCTGCCAGCTTCTGGCTCCCGAGGTTTTGTTGATATGGATGTTCGTGTCGGTCGTGAGAAGCACTCCCGAAACCCGCCTGTTCCGCGGCCCGAAGGAGGTCGCCGTTCAACAAAGTACTCCATCCTTGCTCTCTCACTGTTTTGACGGTGTGATCGCGCAGAGCCCGCCGGATCGGGACCGCTGTTCCCTGGTCGAATAGAATGCGCATTTATCGGCTGCGGGGTGGAACTGCTAAGCTCTGCGCCGCAAAATCCAGCACCGCCTGTACCTGTTCTCGGGTCAGGCCGTCATACAACTCCACGATTTCGTCGATGGTCAGCCCATCTTCGAGGTTTTCGAAAACGGCGGCAACAGGCATCCGCGTTCCGCGGAACACCCACGCCCCGCTCATTTTTCCCGGCACACTTTGCACCGCCGGACAATTCAACCAATCCAGCGCCATTGCCGTGTTCCTCATTTTTTATTCTAATTCAAACCTCTTAACACGGCTGACAATTTTGCCCCCCGGCCGCTATGTCTGATTTTGAAGCTCGGGTTCGTCTTCACCAACTGACACAATTTCCTTCTGCCCTGGTTCAAGGAGGGTGGTCGTGGGAGAAACGTTAATCGAAAAAATCTCCCACCGCGCATCGTTGACGCTCACTGCCCGAATCCCTACAATCCCTTCATGTTTGACTCTCACCGTTTTTTTGTCTTCCTTGCTGCCGCGCTCCTTCTGGCCATAACTCCCGGCCCTGGAATTTTTTACGTGCTGGCTCGCACTTTGGCTGGCGGACGCCGCGAAGGCGTTCATTCTTCCGTGGGAACCTTCCTAGGTGGGCTCTTTCACGTTTTCGCTGCCGCCCTTGGAGTCTCCGCGATTCTGGCCGCTTCGGCGGTCGCCTTCCACACCGTGAAATACGCTGGCGCGGCCTACTTGGTCTGGCTCGGCATCCGTATGATCCGCAGCCGCAACGTCGAAATGGCCGCGGCTCCTTCAACTCCCTCGCGAGGCGCATTTCGCCAGGGCGTCTTCACGGAAATTCTCAATCCCAAGACCGCTCTGTTCTTCTTGTCCTTCATTCCGCAGTTCATCACCCCGGAGCGGGACCACGTCTTTTTCCAGTTTGTGGCGCTCGGCACTCTCTCCGTGTTTTTGAACACCGCCGCTGATCTTGTTGTCGTACTTCTCGCCACCCCCATCGAGCGCAAACTAAAACACAACGCAACCTTCCGCCGCCGTCAACGCGTCGCCTCCGGCCTGGGCATGATTGGCCTCGGCGCCTACGTGGCGTTCGCCGACACCAAGTAATCTCCACTTCTTTTAGGAAGTTTCATTTCCGCCCCTTGCCACCTCTGCTGACGTTCAGCCCTCAAGGCACTCAATCAGTCTCGGTCGATGGCGACCAGCAGGCGTTGAAACCTGTTCCCTCCTCGAATTCCATTTTCTTGTGCACGCGTCGAGGTTGTGATAATCAGGAGCCCATGAAAACGCGAGCCTTCGTCAGTGCGCTAGTGCTTGCGCTTTATCCAGCATTTGCAATTCCACAGTCGCAACCCACACTCCAGGTTCCTGCCTCCGTTGTGGTGAAGGCGGCAAAGCTGCTCGACGTACGCAAAGGCGCTTACATTGAGAACGCGGCGATCTGGATCGAGGGCGAGCGCATCAAGGAAGTTGGACTAGCCTCCGACGTCCAACGTCACGCACCGAAAGACGCAAAGGTTATCGATCTGGGACGCGCGACGGTCCTGCCCGGTCTCATTGATTGCCACACGCACATCATGTCGCGGATGCCGAGCACGGACGAAGGCTACACTCTCGATCTGGCGACGAAGTCGCAAGGCTTCCGGGCGCTGGAAGGCGCCTTCACTGCGCGCCTCACGCTGAACGCCGGTTTTACGGCCATCCGCGACGTCGAGAATGAAGGCTCGGGATATGCGGACGTTGCCCTCCGCGATGCCATCGAGCAGGGACTGGCTGAGGGCCCGCGCATGCAAGTGGCTACGCGCGCCATTGCAGCCGTGGGTCAGTACGAACCCTTCGGCATTTCGCCCGATCTTCCTAATTTTCCGACTGGCGCGCAGATGGTAAGCGGCGTAGAAGAAGCGCGCCGCGCTGCGCGCGAGCAGATCGGACATGGCGCTGACCTGATCAAGGTCTACGCCGACTGGCGATATCCAACACTAACTGTCGAAGAGATGCGCGTCATCGTGGAAGAAGCGCACCAGCAAAAACTAAAGGTCGCGGCCCACGCCACAACCCCCGAAGGGATCAAGAACGCGCTCACGGCGGGCGTCGACTCCATCGAGCATGGGCACCATGCCAATCTGGAGAATCTCGCGATGATGAAAGCCAAAGGAACATTTCTGGTTCCCACCGTGGGCGTAATCGATGCGATGCTCCAGCGCACAAAGAACGAGCCGATGACTCCAAGAGCTCGTGAGTGGCGAGAAGCCCTTCTTCGCGACACCCAGCAGGAGGTTCAGCAGGCCATGAGCCTCGGAGTGAAGATCGCCTCCGGATACGACGCCGGTTCTGCCGCGAAGCAAGGACGGAATGCCGACGAACTGCTCGCGCTAACCAAGCGTGGCATGCCCCCTCTGGAAGCGATTCGTGCCGCAACACTCAACGCCGCGGAATTGATGAACTGGGAAGACCGCGTCGGGGCCCTTGAAGCGGGTAGGTACGCGGACCTGATTGCTGTCGAGGGCGATCCGCTTGCCGACATCGCCGCGCTGAAGCAGGTAAAGTTCGTGATGAAGGGCGGGACGGTGGTTAAGGATACCCTGACCCGCTAAGACCGAATTGAAGCGCATACCTCGCTCGTTTGGAAGAGATATTCTCGGACGCGACTTGCCCGAGACCGTACGTTAGGACATCTGTCTTTCGTTTGACCCTGTTAGTATAGCTAGAGCGGGCACTGGAAACGAGGGATCTCGTTTCAGATTCGGCGAACGTCGCTGCCCCAAGCGCACTCTCTCCGCCCTCTATCTGAACTCGCTACTCACTTCTCACTATTCGCCATCTCCCGTCAAGCCAGATCTTCTGCCCGAATCGGCAAGCGCCGGATGCGGATATCTTTCCCGGACTTCCGCGCGGCGTTGAAAATGGCATTGCAAAGAGCAGGCGCAATCACGGGAACCGTCGGCTCGCCAATACCTGTGGGTTTTTCTTCACTGGCCACGAGGTGCACCTCGATTGGCGGAGCCTCCTTCATGCGCATCATCTGGTAATCATTGAAGTTAGATTGCACGATCCGGCCGCGCTCGACCGTGATGGCGTCCTTAAGCGTGGCCGTGAGCGCGTAAATGGCTGCGCTTTCCACTTGGGCGCGCACGCCATTCGGGTTGACGACGCGGCCGCAATCCACTGCGCAAACTAACCGCTTGATCCTCAAGTCGCGCGGCCGGAGGGAAACCTCGGCAACAGTGGCCGCGTAAGTGTGAAAGGAGAAGAATCCCGCGATGCCACGCCCTTCGCCGTCCGCAAGCGGTTTCCCCCACCCGGCCTTCTCGGCGGCGAGTTGCAGCACGGCTTTCAACCTTGCCGTGTCGAGTGGCGGCGCGTCCGGACGCTCGCCGAACTGCGGAATCTTGCCCTGATCTCCAAGCAATTTGAGCCGAAATTCCAGCGGATCTTGTCCAGCCGCTGCCGCGAGTTCGTCAACGAAACTTTCCACCACGAAGCCGCTGCTGGAGTGCTCCACGGAACGCCACCACGCGCGCGGCGCACTGGAGTGCGCCAGAGTGTACTCGATCCGAATATTCGGAGATTTATACGGGACAGTCGCGCCCGTCCCAAATTCGCCTTGCCCGTTGTCTTCTTCGCCCTTTTCGCTCCACTTTGCCGCGATCGAAGTCGAAGTTTGGAAGTGCTTCCATACGGCCAGATTTCCAGCCGCATCCACCACGCCCTGGCATTTGTGATACGACGCCGGGCGATAAAAATCGTGGTGCATGTCGTCTTCGCGGGTCCAAAGGACCATGACGGGCTTGCCCGCGGTTTTTGCAACTTGCGCGGCTTCCATCACGAAGTCGGCTTGATAGCGCCGCCCGAACCCGCCGCCCATGAGCGTGGTGTGCACGACAATTTTTTCGGGAGGAAGCTTTGCGGCTTCGGCGATGACACCTTGCGCCCACTGCGGAGCTTGCGTTGGCACCCACGCTTCCGCATGGTCCGCTTGAATATGCACCGTGCAGTTCATGGGTTCCATGCAAACGTGCGCGGCAAAAGGCAGCTCGTAAACGGCTTCCACTTTTTTTGATGCGGAAGCGATTGCTGCATCGGCATCGCCTTCGTTCCTGATCACGCTTCCCGGTTTAGCCGCGGCATTGGCTACGAACTGATTACGCAATTCCTCGCTGGATTCCTTCGCCGCCGCGCCTTCCTCCCATTTCACCTCTAGAACTTTCCTCCCCTGAATTGCCGCCCAGGAATTATCCGCAAGAACAGCCACGCCGCCAGTCGTAGACGCGCCTCTTCCGCTCACTGCAATTTGAAAAACGTCGCGCACTCCCGGAACGGCTTTCGCTTTTGTCGCATCGAACGAAGCGACTTTTCCGTAAAAAACCGGGCAACGCGCGATGACAGCGTAGAGCAAACCATCTGGCCGCGCGTCGATCCCAAATTGCGCCTTGCCAGTCGCTTTCAAAGTCCCTTCGACGCGAAGCGTATCATGGCCGACGATCGTGAAGTCGCGGGAATTCTTCAGCGGAACTTCCTTGAAGTTAGGAATCGGCAGCAGCGCCGCGTCGGCGACAAGTTCACCGTATTTGTAGGAACGCTCAGGATGCCCGTGCACCACGTAGCCGTTCTGCGCCTTGCAAGTGTCGGTGCCGACTTCCCACTTCTTAGCCGCAGCAGCAATGAGCATTTCGCGCGCAGCGGCGCCGGCCTGGCGCAATGGCAGCCACGAACCGCCAACGCTGCCGCTTCCGCCAGTGCCGTGATCATAGATTTTGGGATTCGTCGGCGCCTGCTCGATGGTCACCTGCTTCCAATCGAGGCACAGCTCTTCGGCGAGAATCATCGGCAGCGCCGTCATGATGCCCTGGCCCATCTCGGACTTAGCCAAAATCAGCGTGACCCGATTGTCCGGCGTGATGCGCACCCAGGCGTTCAAGGGATTGATAGGCGGCTTCTCCTGCTCCTCGGCGGGATCGGAGGCCCGCGCAGGGAGATGAAAACCGATGAGCAAAGCGGCGCCGCCTGCGGCGCCCGTCTTTAGGAAAGTCCTGCGGTCCAGAACTTGAGGCTCGGGGGAAAGATGAGTTGCCATGGTCCTACTCCTGCGGCAGATTTTGGCGAGGCTTGCGGTCGGTCTTTTAGACGGATGTCATGCCTTTTGGGCTGGCGAACCAGCGGCGCGATGGATGGCCTTGCGGATTCGCTGGTAGGTGCCGCAGCGGCAGATGTTGCCGCTCATGGCATCGTCGATGTCGGCGTCGGTGGGCTTGGGTTTTTTCGCGAGCAGCGCGACCGCGGACATAATCTGGCCAGACTGGCAATAGCCGCACTGCGGAACGTCTTCCTCGATCCAGGCTTTTTGCACGGGATGGCTGCCATCGGCGGACAAGCCTTCAATGGTCGTAATTTTCTTACCGCTAACGCTGGAGACTGGCGTAATGCAGGAGCGAGTGGCTTCGCCGTTGATATGCACGGTACAAGCTCCGCACAAAGCCATTCCGCACCCGAATTTTGTCCCGGTCATATTCAGGACGTCGCGCAACACCCAGAGCAGCGGCATATCCGGGCTGACGTCGGTCAGCGTTTGGGATTTTCCGTTCAAAACGAAAGTGATGGCCATGGGGTCCTCCTAAAGCAGAGCAATATCCTACAACAACTGGGGTTTGATTGAAAATCTAGCGTCTAGGAAATGTCCCCTTGCAGCTGACCGTTTTAAGAGCGGCTGCGGTGGTCCCCGGGCTCACAAATGGATAGAAGTCGAGAATTCTTGTGGCGGACCTGCGAATTCTCTTAGAATCTTAGCGCGTGAACTCTCAATGCGAATGCAACCCATACCATCACGCCCAGGAAAGGCTATGCTGAAACACATGTCTGCTCTGATTACGTCTGGCGCCATCGCACTGGGAACCATCAATACGCCCGGCACGGCGGCCGATGCGAAGTTCGGTCCATCAAACCCGTTTTATGCCCCAAGCACCCTGCCGTTCCATGCGCCTCCCTTCGACAAGATCAAGGATGAGGACTATCAACCAGCCATTGAAGCGGGGATGACCGAGCAGTTCGCTGAGATACAGGCGATTGCGGACAATCCGGCGGCGCCGACCTTCGAGAATACGCTCGTGGCCATGGAGAAGAGCGGGCACCTGTTTCAACGAGCGATAGCAGCTTTCGGCGCAGTGACTGGGGCGAATACCAATCCGGTGCTCGAGAAAGTCCAAGCCGATGAGGCGCCGAAGCTAGCGGCGCATCAAGATGCCATCATCCTAAACGGAAAGCTTTTTGCCCGCGTGGCGGCCATCTACAAACAACGCGATTCGCTCAAGCTAGATGCGGAGTCTCTGCGGCTGCTCCAGGTCACCTACGACGCTTTCATCCGCTCTGGCGCAAACCTTTCGGAAACCGACAAAACCGAATTGAAGAAGCTGAACGAGGAACTCGCCACACTTTCGAATGACTTTAGGACAAAGGTGCTGGAAGCCACAAAAGTCGGGGCCTACGCGACCAAGGACAAGAGTGCGCTTGCCGGCTTGAGCGACTCGCAGATGGCTGCAGCCGCACAGAACGCCCAGAGCCGCAAGCAGGAGGGCTATGTGATTCCGCTGCAGAACACGACGCAGCAGCCAGATCTTGCTTCGCTCAGCGTGCGTGCGACCCGCCAAGCGATCTTCGAGAATTCCTGGAACCGTGCCGAGCGCGGCGATGGCAATGACACGCGAGAGGTCATCTCGCGCATGGCGCAGCTGCGAGCGCGGCGCGCACAACTGCTCGGCTATGCGAGCCACGCGGCATGGAAACTGGGAGACCAGATGGCGAAAACACCGGAAGCCGCCCTAAAGTTCATGGATGCACTGGTGCCCGGAGCGACCGCTAAAGCAGCAATCGAAGGCAAGGATATCCAGAATGTAATCGACGCGCAAAAGGGCGGCTTCTCTCTGCAACCCTGGGACTGGGACTTCTACTCCGAACAGGTGCGCAAGGCGAAATACGATCTGAACGACGCGGAGGTGAAACCGTACTTCGAGCTGAACAATGTGCTCGAAAACGGCGTCTTCTACGCTGCTCACCAGCTCTACGGGATCACTTTCAAGGAGCGCAAGGACATCCCGGTTTATCAGGCGGATGTTCGCGTCTTCGAGGTATCGGATGGCAAGCCACTGGCGCTCTTCTATTGCGACTATTTCAAACGCGACAACAAGAACGGCGGCGCATGGATGGATAGCCTCGTGGCGCAGTCGAAGCTTCTGGGCACGCTGCCGGTGGTTTTCAACGTTGCGAATCTGCCGAAGCCTGCACCGGGCGAGCCAGCGCTCATCAGCTTTACCGACGTGACCACCATGTTTCACGAGTTCGGCCATGCGCTGCACGGCATGTTCGCGAACACCGAGTATCCGAGCTTGTCCGGTACCTCGACGGCACGAGACTTCGTGGAGTTTCCCTCACAATTCAACGAACATTGGGCCCTCTATCCGGCAGTTTTCAACAATTACGCCAAGCACTACAAGACGGGCGCTTCCATGCCGGCCGAACTTGCAGCCAAAATCAGGAAAGCCGCGACCTTTAACCAGGGATACAAGCTGACGGAGTTGGTCGCGGCCGCCGAGCTCGACATGCAGTGGCACACGCTAGCGGCCAGCGCACCGCTACAGCAGCCGGATGCGTTCGAGAAACAAGCGCTTGAGAGAACGCATCTGCTGTTTAATGCCGTGCCGCCGCGCTACCGCTCCAGCTATTTCAGCCACATCTGGAGCAACGACTACTCCGCCGGCTATTACGCCTATCTGTGGGCGGAGATGCTCGATGACGACGCCTATCAATGGTTTGAAGATCACGGCGGCCTGACGCGCGCCAATGGCGACAGGTTCCGGCAGATGGTGCTGTCTCGCGGCAATACCGAGGAGTTGGAAAAAATGTACGAAGCGTGGCGCGGCAAGGCACCGAGCGTCGAGCCGATGTTGAAGTACCGTGGCTTGCAAGAGGCCGGAAAGTAGCGCGCGACTGATACCAGCGCCATTCGAAAATCGTTTATCGCTCAGCAAAACGATTGTGAGAGGTTCCCTGCAGTCAGGCTAAATCGGCGGCGCGAATGGGCAGGCGGTGGATACGTTTGCCGGTGGCGGCGAAAATGGCGTTAACGACGGCGGGTGCGGTGGGCGGGACGCCGGGTTCGCCGACCCCGCCGGGTCGTTCGTTGTTCTTGATGATATGGACTTCGATGACGGGCGGAGCTTCGCCCATGCGAAGGACTTCGTAGTCGTTGAAATTGGCTTGGTTAACGCGGCCGTTTGAAACGGTGATTTCACTTTTGAGAGTCTGCGCGAGGCCGAAGTTGACGGCGCTCTGCATCTGGGCTTCCACGCCAAGCGGATTGACGCAGCAGCCGCAATCAATGGCGCAGACAACGCGGTCGACGTGGACGGCTCCCCGTTTCGGATCACAGGTTACTTCCGCAATTTGTGCGACGTAGGTGCCCCAGCCGTACATGACACCAAGGCCGCGGCCTTTCCCTGGCGGCAACACTGATTTCCACGCAGATTTTTCGGCGGCGAGTTCGACGACGGCGCGGCGGCGGCCGATGTCGATCGTGCCGTTGCCCTGGCCAAAGTCGATTTTGCGCGCCGGTCCGAGCGCTGCGAGAAGAAACTCGACGGGGTCGCGGCCAGCGGCGTGGGCGGCTTCGTCAAAAAAGCAGGACCGCACGAACTGATTCCCGGAGTCGTCCACCGAGCGCCAATAGCCGAGAGGCATGCCGGTTTCCGCCACCGCGAATTCCAGGCGCAAATTGGGAACCGAGAGCGCTGGAAAATCGAGCGAATCGACACCCGCAGCTTCCCCCGCAGAAATGCCAGTACCGCCGTAGAAAATGCCGATGGAAGGCGAAGCGGCGCGATGCTTCCACGAAATGAGACCGCCCTTGGCGTCGAGGCCTGCGCTCAAGGAATGATAAGCAGCGGGGCGATAGAAGTCGTGGCGAATATCGTCTTCGCGCGTCCAGACAACCTTGACGGGAGCTCTTGCCGCGCGAGAAATGAGCGCTGCTTCGACGGCATAATCCTGAATGAGGCGGCGGCCAAATCCGCCGCCGATGAAGGTGACGTGAACTCTGACGCGCTCCTTGGGAATGGCAAGAGCTTCGGCGACGCTCGCGGCAGCGGCATCGGGAATCTGCGTGGGAGCCCAGAGTTCGCATTGGCCATCGCGGAAATGCGCGGTGCAATTGACGGGCTCCATGGGGGCATGCGCGAGAAAGGGAACTTCGTATGTAGCGTCGATTCTTTTGGCGGCGCTTGCGTGAGCCGCGTCAAAATCGCCATCGTTTCGAATGACGGAGCCAGGCTTGGCGACCAGATCGATCATGTGCTGGCGAAGAGTGTCGGTGCTTTCGCGAATGACGGAGGGTTCATTCCATTCAACCTTGAGGCGCTTGCGAGCTTGCATGGCGGCCCAGGTAGAGTTGGCGACAACGGCCACACCCGAGCAGCTGTAATTGCGGCTACCGGGACCGGAGGTTTCACCGAACTGATGGGTCAGGTGAATTGCAGGGATTTCGAATACGCCTCGGACACCGGGCAAGGTTTTCAATTCTTCGGCGTTAAAACTGCGCGGGGTGCCTCCGTATGCAGGACAGCGTTCCATGCTGGCGATGAGCATTGCGGGGACGTGCGTATCGATGCCGAACTTGGCGGAGCCGTTGACCTTGGCAAGGGCATCGGTGCGGCGCGTGGGCTTGCCGAGGAGCTTAAAGTCCGCGGAATTTTTTAGGGGAGGGTCGGCGGGAGGAGAAAGCTTGGATGCAGCTACGAGGAGCTGCTCGAATGGGATTCTTCTTTGCGTCTCTCGGTGGACGACAAACCCGTTTTCAGCGTGGCATTCTGTGCGGGGAACTGCCCATTGCGAAGATGCCGAGGAAATCAGCAATTCGCGAGCGGCGGCGCCGGCTTTGCCAAGTGTTTCGTATGAAGTTCGTATGCTTCCACTACCACCCGTGATCTGATTCCCATATTTGGGATCGAGATCAGCCTGCAGAACCTTGACGCGACGCCAATCGCAACAAAGTTCTTCGGCGACGATCATGGGGAGAGAGGTAAAAACGCCTTGTCCCATTTCGGAATGAGCGCACCAGATTTTAACGGTGCCGTCGGACGCGATTTCGAGCCAGGCATTTGGAGCAAAAGAAGTGGCTCGAGAAGCGGAACTTGCGATTGGCGAAGGACGGGCCGGGAGGTAGAAACCGAGAACGAGAGCACCGCCGGTCGCGGCGGAAGCTTTCAAGAATGAGCGGCGTGTGAGTGTTGGAGACACTTCTGTGGCTCCCAGAGAATCAGACGCGGGAAGCGGACAGTCGTGAGCAGTCAGTTCTGTAGATTCAAGACAGACTCCGCCGGGCGACGCGTTTCGGGTTCGACACCGCGCCAGCCGACGGGGCGTCCGCTGACAGCTTCCTTCACCGAGCGGAAGAGAACGACGTACATCAGCTGGCGATAGTAGAAACGCTGTAGAAGAACTGGGACGAGCAGCGTCCAATCTTCTTTTTTCTCCAGAGCAAAAGCGAGGGCGCAGGTGAGGACATCAATCAACAAGAAACCGAGGAAGAAGATGACGGATTTTTCGACGTCGGCAGTGGTCCAGAGCTGCGGCAGTTTTGTTACGCGGAATTGCGCAAGGCCCCAGAGCATCAAGGAGCCAAAAAACATCAGGTCGATGACCGGGGAGATTAGCGGCAGGACTAGCTGAAAGACAAAGATATTCGGCAACGCGATCCAGCCGAGGGTGCCGTGTTTCGGGCGGAACAGAGTGTCACTGTGCTTCCAAAAGGATTGCAGGGTGCCAAAGGTCCAGCGGAACCGCTGGCGAATGAGGGCGCCGGCGGTTTCCGGCGCTTCGGTCCAAGCGATGGCTTCTTCGTCGTAACTGATGCGCCAGCCGAGGCGGCGAATTCCGATGGTGAGGTCGGCGTCTTCGGCAACGGTATCCGCGGTGATGCCGCCCGCGGCTTCAATGGCCTGTTTTCGCCATGCGCCAAGCGCGCCGGGGACAACCGTGATGCAATTTAGAAGATCGAATGCGCGCTTTTCCATATTTTGGCTGGTGATGTATTCGAGCGCTTGCCAGCGAGTAAGCCATCGCGTGCGATTGCCGACTTTGACGTTGCCCGCGACAGCGCCGACGGTTGGGTCGGAGAAATGGCGGAGCAGTTTGCTG
>WNFS01001073.1_pt1 | contig 25010 bp, 23 predicted proteins | sample 5400141 | NCBI WGS metagenome assembly WNFS01 (sample SAMN13153358, study PRJNA577476) | soil metagenome | isolation source: 60 cm saprolite under Madrone tree | place: USA:California | collected 2016-06-14
TTTGTCATTACCCTTTCCTACTCTCGCGCCCTGGCTCTGAACTTCTTTTTCGATCAGAGTTTGGAAAATTTGCTGCGCGCCCACGTCGAGGCCTTCCAGCAGTTTCAGGGTTCTCCGCGCACCATACTCTACGACAACATGCGCAGTGTGGTTTTAGAGCGCTACCACAACCAAGTGCGGTTGCATCCCCGTCTGTTGGAACTGGCGGCGCATTATCACTTCGCGGCCCATCCCTGTCGTCCGGCTCGTGGGAATGAGAAAGGTCGCGTGGAAAGAGTGATTCGTTTCATCCGAGATTCCTTCTTCGCCGCTCGCCCCTTCACCACCTTGGAAGACTTCAATCGCCAAGCGCACCTGTGGCGCGACGAAGTGGCCCATCGGCGCCCTTGGCCGCAGGATGATTCCCGGATCGTGGCCGAAGCCTTCCGCGAGGAACAACCACGTCTGCTTCCTCTGCCCGCGCACCCCTTGGAAACCGATCGCTTGCTCCCCATTCATTCCGGAAAAACCATCTATGTTCGTTTTGATCTGAATGACTACTCCATTCCCCCTACGGCCGTGGGACGGGCCCTGACCTTGCTCGCCTCTACCTCCACCATCCGCATCTTGCAGGAGGGCGTCGAAATCGCACGCCATCGCCGCTCCTGGGATCGCCATCAAGTCCTCGAAGATCCCGCTCACCGCCAAGCCTTGCTGGAAGAAAAACGTCGCGCCCTGGGGGCTTCGCCTTCCGGTTTCGCCGTGGCGAATCCTTAGCTCCGGCTACCACTCAACTCCTCCAGCTCCTCGATGACTATGGCGCCGAGGAGCTACGCTCGGCCATTCACTTCGCCTTGCAACAAGCAACATCACGGGTGTCTTCCGTCGCCTATATCCTCCATCAACGCCGCCGACGGAAACAGTTGCGCACCCTGCGCCCAGTCGAGTTGGATCGCCGCCCTGATCTCGCCCACTTACACGTTCAACCTCATAACTCGGATATTTACGATGAACTCTCAAACCCTCACAAAGCTGACAAAGATGACGACGACCACGAATGATTTGCCAACCCAACTGCTCCAGCTCGGCCTGCACGCTAGCGCTCACACCTTGGATGACTTCCTGGCGCGCGCCACCAAGTCCCGCTGGTCGCCGCGACTGATCCTGGAAGAACTCGCCCGCGCTGAAGTTCAAGAACGCTCTCGCCGCTCCTTGGAACGTCGTCTGCGTGTGGCTCGCATCGGCCGCTTCCGTCCCATGGCCGACTTCAATTGGAACTGGCCCAACAAAATCGACCGCCCCACCGTCGAACGGGCTCTCACCCTGGACTTCATTCCCGAAGCCCGCAACTTCATCCTCATGGGCTCCAATGGCCTGGGCAAAACCATGATGGCCCAAAATATCGCTTTCGCCGCCGTTCAGGCCGGCTACACCGTCTTGTTTCGTACCGCTTCCGACATCCTCACCGATCTGCATTGCGACTCCCCGCAGATCCTTCGTCGCCGTTTACAACGCTATGCCCGTCCCGACTTGCTCTGTATCGACGAACTCGCCTATCTCTCCTATGACGACGATGCCGCCGACCTCCTCTATGAACTTGTCAGCCGCCGTTACGAGCGTCGTTCCATCGTGATTACCACCAACAAAGCATTTAAAGAATGGAACACTGTCTTCCCCAATGCTACTTCCATCGCCACCTTGCTGGATCGCCTCACCCATCATGCCGACATCACTCTTCTCGAAGGTCAAAGCTATCGCGTACGTGAAAGTGAAATGGAGATCGCCGCCCGGCGCCAGAAATCATGACCCAACAGGCCTACATCCTCGCCCTTCGCAGTTTGTATCTTCAACTGCCGAATACTCATCGTCGCTTCAGCCGCTCCGACCGGCATTTAGCTTCCATCCTCTACCAGCGCGGATTCTCTCTGGATCTGGTCCGCTCTGCCTTGCTCCTGGCCACCGCCCGCCGTCTCGCTCACGACCCGGCCCACCCTCTGCCTCCGGTGCGTTCTCTTTATTACTTCTTGCCGGTCTTAGAAGAAATCAGGCTCCAGCCGCTTCCTCCTGGCTACCTGCAATACCTGCAACGCAAAATTAGCTCATCGAACTCGCCAACGATCCAGCCTTAAGGAATGACTCACCGCCAAACCGGCGCGTGATCCAAAAACCGCGTTTTCTGATGCGCGCCAACATTTCGATGATCTGCCGCACGCGTTCCCCACACGCCAATCCCTCAATCACGTCGAAATTTGGTAACAGTACGGCAACTTCTTCACCGCCGTAGCGGTAAACATGCCCCTTTCGATCAGTTGCAGCCTTGATGAGAGCTGCCACTTTTTTCAGCACGGCATCGCCGACGGGATGACCGAAGGTGTCGTTGACGGGTTTGAAATAGTCGATATCGATCATTATCAGGGTCAACGGTTGATTCTCGGTCGCGGTACTTGTCAGGTCCGCCAAATCACGGTTGAACTTGCCCCTGTCAAAGACCTCCAACAGCGGATCCAACGTAAAGGCAGTTTCCATCGACTCTGGCGAAGTACCGAAAGACCAGCGGTCTTGGGTCGCCATCAATAAGTCCCATAATTCATGCCCCAAACTCCTACGGTCACGCAGGTCTCTACCTAAGATAAACCTGCTGATCGAATCCGCAACCTTGCCTGATGCTGACTCACAGAATCGCAACACTTCGGCTTGCGACGAATGCACGAGCAATGCGTACTTGATTTCATCCGAACACATGTAGCCGCGAGTGCCGTCAGCTGCGATATTGGGTTGAAATGTGAAGTTCAGCGGAAACTGCCACCAGGTAGGGGGGACGCCCAGAACCGCACCGAGGCCTTCCAGTGCCAGCCAGACGTATCGGTTGCGATAGCCTTCCACGATGTTTACCGTGGCGCTGACGGTCTGTTGTAATCGGCTAATGCTAAACATCGTGGAAATGAACCAGAAATCGTCGTACCACGTTGGGGAGTGAACAAGGAGGTGTAGAGAGCCCGCGCCTTGCGCATGGCTCAATTCGCGCAACTCGGTAAATGTGCCCTTTTCGCTCGCGCGTGCAATGAACTCCTCGTCAGAGATATCGCCATTTCGCCATTTCAGCGCTTCCGCTTCAACCGCTCCGCGAAGAAATGAGGAGCGTATTTTCTCCCTCAACGCCTTTAGCGATGTCGCAAAGGCAGCAGCTTGTTTCCGCGTGTTAGCGTCAGGGCGAGGTTGTTTTTCGGCAGCGAATATGCCGTGGATGCAACGCGGTTTTCTGCATCTGTCGCTCCTGTGATCGCGGTCAGCGTTATTGCAGTCCCGGATGTCGCGTCCCAGCCCTTCGCGAACAACGGCGCCGCATACATCTTCCGTTGCGCTCACTTCGCCGGGCAATATCGCCGCGTGGCATCCCGAATCCAAAAAGACTGTTATCCGGGTTGGCTTCACCGCCTCCTCACTCTGCTGTCGTGCACTCGCGACCCGGCGAAGGCACCCCGGGGAGCCTCCAGGTTGTCCACCTCCTTTGCTTCGCTGTGTTGTTTGTGGTCGCTCTGGTCGTTTCCTTGATCCCTTCCCTCATTCCGGCGCCGCTTACAGGAGCTGAACTTTGATGATTAGTGCAGAAACTCGCGCCCAAATCCGGCACTGGTTCTTTGCCGAGCATTGGAAAATCGGCACCATCGCCCAAGAACTCAGCATTCACCCCGATACCGTTCGTCATGCCATCGAATCGGATCGCTTCCACCGTGCCCACACTCTGCGTGCTTGTCTCACCGATCCTTACTTGCCCTTTATCCGACAAACCTTAGATCAGCATCCGCGGTTGCGAGCCACTCGCATTTACCAGATGATTCGCGAGCGTGGATACCACGGCAGTGTCATCCAGTTGCGCCGTGCGGTAGCCACGCTGCGCCCCAGTCGCCCAGAACCCTTTTTGCGCCTGCATACCTTCCCCGCAGAACAAGCCCAGGTGGATTGGGCGCACTTCGGCGAAGTTCAAGTAGGCCGTGCCCGCCGACGTCTCTCCTGTTTCCTCATCACTTTGTCCTACTCCCGAGCCCTATACCTGGAATTCTTCTTCGATCAAACTCTAGAAAACTTCTTGCGCGGCCATGTCCACGCCTTTGAAGCCTGGTCCGGCCAACCGCGCGTGATTCTGCATGACAACCTACGCAGTGCCGTGCTGGAGCGCCGTGGAGACCAAGTGCACTTTCATCCTCGACTGCTGGAGTTGTGCGCCCACTATCACTGCCTCCCACGGCCTTGCCAAGTACGCGCTGGCAATCAGAAGGGTCGCGTGGAACGCGCGATTCGCTATGTGCGCGAATCGTTTTGGGCGGGCCGTGCTTTCACCACCTTGCCAGAGTGCAATCGTCAGGCTCTCCTCTGGCGAGATGAAGTGGCACATCAGCGGCCCTGGCCCGGAGATGACACGCGCACGGTCGCGGTGGCTTTCGCTGAAGAGCAACCGCGCCTGTTACCCTTACCCGTACACCCCTTCCCCACCGATCTGATTCTTCCCATTCGTTCGCAGAAAACGACCTACATCCGCTTTGATCTCAACGATTACTCCATCCCGCCCGAGGCGCTCGGACGCCCCCTTACTCTGCTGGCCTCTGATTCCGTGGTCCGCATCCTGGATGGAACTCAGGAAATCGCGCGCCACACCCGCAGCTATGACCGGCATCAGCAGATGCTCCATCCACCCCATCAAGACGCGCTCCTCCAACTCAAGCGCAAGGCGTTCCACTCCACCCCCAGCGGGCGCCTGGCCCAAGCGGCACCGGAAAGCGAAACCTTGTTGGACCTGGCCTTCGCCCGAGGAGAATCAGTCGGCCCGCAGACCGCTCAACTGCTCAAACTGCTGGACCTCTACGGCGCAGCCGCCCTGTGAAGCGCCCTCCGTGAGGCACTCGAACGCGACACCCCGCGCGCTTCTTCGGTTGCCTTTCTGCTTCGTCAACGACATCAGCGAGCATCCTCCTCCGCACCTTTGGTGGTGGACCTCAGTCGTCATCCGGAGGCGCAATCCATCGATCTTCAACCGCACGATCTGGAGACTTACGATGAACTCACCCGTCATGGCAAAGACTCCGACGAATAACCTTGCGCAGCAGGCCGCTGGTCGCCCCCCATGCTCCTGGAGCACATGGCTCAGGCTGAAGCCGAGGAACGCTGCCGCCGTAGTTTGGAGACCCGCCTACGGGTATCCGGGATCAAAAAGTTTAAACCCATGGCGGATTACGAATGGACCTGGCCGACCAAAATCGAACGGGATGTCATTGAAGAGCTATGAGACGGCGTGGACGTGGCTGCATAAATTGCGCCGCGCAATGGTAAGACCGGGGCGCGATTTGCTGGCAGGTAGAGTCGAGGTAGACGAATGCTATGTGGGTGGACTGGAGGAAGGCCTGCCCGGTCGGCTCAACATAGCGAAGGCACTGGTTGTTGTTGCCGCTCAAGAGGATGGGCCGGGGATTGGCAGGATTCGCATGCGCCAGATTGTGGATGCTTCTGCCCAAAGCCTGGTGCCCTTTGTGCTGGACTCGGTGGAACCAGGGAGCGTCATCCACACCGACGGGTGGCTCGGCTACCTGCCCTTGGAGAAGAAAGGCAACGAGCATGAGATCACATTTCTGCGCGGCAAGAAAAAAACTCCGTCGGAATCAATGCCGCGAGTCCATCGGGTGATCTCGCTCCTTAAACGGTGGCTGATGGGAACCCATCAGGGCGCGGTCAGCCATAAGCATCTCGATTACTATCTGGATGAGTTCACGTTCCGTTTTAACCGGCGGCGATCAAAGAGCCGTGGCAAGCTCTTCTTCCGCCTCGCACAGCAAGCTGTGGCGGTCGCGCCCGTTCCCCTGGATCGTATTCTTCACCCCGAAGCCAAGCCGAAAACGAAACCACAATCTATTGGGGTTACCTGAGTGAAGCAGATACCCCTCCCTCCTTATATTATAATCGATGCCTGCTCAACATCGCGTACCCGAGCTTCGGATAGTTCTTGGAAGATGCGGAAAAAGTTCTTCTCTCATCCATTGGATAGTTCGGATCTCTTGCACGAAGGTGGCTCAAAGCCTGGTGTGAATCAGATTGCAATCAGTGCGAGAACTGTTGATGGCAGGCAGCCGTTAGCCGCGAGGTCTATGTAGGATGTGGGACGCTCAAAGACTGGGGCCGCCATCACAGGCTCGTTCCCCAAAGCAAGGCCCATAACGGCGGCCTCGGCGTCAAGAGACAGTGGCGCTCGAGTCGTCTCTGTTCTTAAGCAGCGCGCATCATACGCCCGAATGGGCCGCCACACAAGGCGTTTGGCACTGAAAGGCCAGCGTTCGAGCCATTTTGCATCAAGGGAAGAACTCTGCAAACGCGAGCCAGGATTGAATGATAGTTGCGCCGGAGCAGTCCGCGAATCAGAAGCTGCAGGTCGAAGTGGTCCCCGCTGCGTCAGGAACGTCGTGGCGAGCTTGCGGAACGATCAGAGTTGGAACTTCTGAGCGTTGGTGTAGCTCGATTTCGCTTCGAGCGAGGTATGGCAGTGCCGCGACGCCCCTGTCCCGAAAGATCATTCGATGCGAGTCGGCAGTGCTAGTCGAGCAGCATCTTGGGCGATACTTCACGACATGGCACAAGCAGCAACTGAGCGCGGCAATTGCCATCTCGTGTTCCAGCGGGCACCGGGTGGCAGAGCCGTGCTGCTGGTGCAGCTTCGTCACGAGACCATCGCGGTTCTGAGAGACGCCGTGGTGGGTTTTGACCTGTTGGGCGGGATTCGGGTGGGGCAGGCTAGGTAGCTTGCGGATCTCTTAAACAAGTACGTGCTTGACATGTTCGTCACCGTGACGGAGAAGGGTGCCCCAGCCTGATTCTGGTCGCAGAGTCCACGACGTGCTTCGCCCAGCGTCGGGAGGTGCATTTGTCTCAGCCAACCCGCCCCACGCGTAGATGGTAAGTCACGCAGCCTGGGGCCACAATCGGACCGCTTCGAACTCGAGGAGAAAAATTAACAAAGGCAAGTGCGCCGTTTCGTGTTCTTTCAGCAGCGAGGTGGAATCAGGACCTTTCGGGCGACACCAACCCAGCGCGGATTGCGTAACGAACCAAGCTAGCGGTGTCGTGGAGTCCAAGTTTGCGCATGATCTTAGTGCGGTGCGAATCAGCCGTGCGGCTACTGACTCCCAGTAATGCACCAATTTCCTTCATGCTTTTTCCTTCGGCAATCATCTGCAGCACTTGACGCTCGCGGGGGGTCAAAAGCTCATCAGAATCGGCGGCTGTTGCCGAGAAAGCTTGCACAACGGAGCGGGACACGCCCGCAGTCATATAGATGGCACCTCCCCCAACCGCTCGAACCGCCTGGACCAATTCATCGGCAGCGTTCTCCTTCAGAAGATACCCCGTGACCCCATGGCGCAGGCTCTCGACCACATAGCGCTCCTGGGTGTGCGCCGTGAGGAGGATGATCTTGGTTTGAGGACGGGTCTTCAGGATCTCCCGGGCCGCATCCAAGCCGTTTAGTAACGGCATGGAGATGTCCAAGACTGCAACATCCGGCCGCACTTTTTGACACAAATCAACGGCCTCGACTCCGTTCGCCGCCTCGCCCACGACTTGAAATCCCTCCGCTTCCAGGATCGCCTTCAAGCCCTGGCGAATCATCGCATGATCATCGGCAAGCACAACGCGGATCGGCATGCTCTTCTTCCTAAATAAGGGACCGGCCCTCCGGACTTCCAAAATATACCCGTCAAGATTCGCCGCCAACACTCACGTTCTTGGCAGCGCGTGTCGCGCATCAGTTTGAGGTTTTTTTCAAGGGAGAGTCTCCGGATCTCTACCCGATTTCGGCCCTTGCACGTACATGAGTCGTTATGACTCACCCTGTTTGCGTCTTAAATGTCTTACATTCTTTTACAACATTTTTAGCAGACCCAATGTTGCGGGTGAAGATTTGAAGTGCTACACTTCGGTTCTCCCCCAGAGTCTGGCACCAAGGTCCCCAAGACACGTGTTTACGTCGTGGGGCGGTGAAGCCGTGCCACTCGACTCCAAGTCTGCTCACGGACTGGATAAAAGCACTAATTGCGCGATAAGGGGCGGCTTCGCGTGGATTCAACCCCAGCCCATTCGCCGGTTGCAACTAAAAGGCATCGCAATCCCTGGCCACCGGAGCGACAGTCATGGAAATGGCGAAGCTTATTCGGGTCACGGCTGGTACAAGCGGCGCTTGCGATTCTGGCTATCGCCGCAGTGAGCCTTGCTTTCCACGATCCGTTCGATCTCGACGACCGACCTAACATTGAACGGCTGATGAAACTGGCTGCTAACAGTGTGCGCGCGGATGTAGCGGCGAACATGGAAGCGCGCATTTCGGCGCAGGTTCAACTGGCCCGGCCCGAAAGGTCGTCGCGCGAATGGGAATTGGCGGCCAAGATGTTTTTGACCCAGCATCCCGGCTATGTCGGGCTTGAGTTGCTCGACGAAACATACCGCAAGCGCCGAATGGCTGTCCTCCCTCAGGAGGCGGGTCTCGATCAGGCACTCGAGGTGCTTGAGAATGTTCGCCTGAGAGAGACGCTGACTTCCCGTTCATCAGTGCACGAAGCAACAGCAACTCCGATCAAGCTGCAAGACGGGAGGCCGGGATATCTGATAGTTGTGCCGAGTTTTGCTGACGAGAAGGTCGCTGGGTTCCTGGTTGTCGTATGTGATGTCAAGCAAACGCTGGACTCCATATTGTCCGATCAAGTGGGACTTGGGTACTCCATCGCAGTATTGCAAGACTCTGATCAGCTTTATCTGGCGGTTGATAGCAACTCGGAGAATCGCAAGAACTGGAGTCATGTAGTCAAAGTGCCTCTTCCGGCTTTGAACTGGCAGGTTGAGGTCTGGCCCAATCCTCAAATGCTGGCCGAAGCTAGGTCGCAGCTGCCGGAACTGGGCGCAATCTTCGCATTGCTGCTTCTCGTACTTCTGGGGTCGACTATCCATCTCGCGCGCACACTGCAAGTCAAGTCGGCTGACTTGCAGACGGCGCAGGGCGAACTGGAACGGCGAGTTCAGGAAAGAACGGCCGAGCTGAAGCAAACGAACGAAGTTCTCAGCAACTTGTCGGCGCGCGTTTTGTATCTGCAGGATGAGGAAAGGCGGCGGATCGCGCGCGAACTTCACGACAGCACGGTGCAAGCTCTGACCGCGCTGAAGATAAACATCTCCAGCCTGCGGAAGCTGGTCGCCTCGGACCGTTGTGATTCCTCTACGCTACTGCAGCAGAGTAGTGATTTGGCAGAGCACGCTTTGAATGAGGTCCGTACCATGTCCTACCTGCTCCACCCCCCAATTCTGGAAGATTTTGGGCTCGAAGCTGCACTGTCCTGGTACGCCAAGGGATTCCGTGAGCGTAGCGGCCTCCAAGTACAGGTGGAGATAAATCCGGATTTGGGCCGCTTCTCACAGGATCTGGAGCTGATCCTCTTCCGTATTGTGCAGGAGACCTTGGGGAACATCCATCGCCACTCCGGCAGCCCGACCGCAAGAATTGTGCTTTCCCGCACTTCCACCGACGTCACGTTGCTGGTTAGCGACGAGGGCTGCGGGCTTCCAAAGAATGTCGTGGATCCAGAACCAGGTTCAATGCCACATGTCGGCGTGGGAATTACCGGCATGCGCGAACGAGTGCGGCAGTTCGGTGGCAAGCTGGAGATTGCGTCCACGAGCGATGGCACGACTGTGAGGGTCGTCCTGCCCGCTGTAGAACGGCAGCCAGGCGCCACTGCAGCGGCGTAGCGGACGGTCCCCTCGGAGCGCAAAGACGAGGATCGGTGGAGCTTGATTGGAAGGCGGTCCTCTCTTTCAGAATCCTAGCCACGTCTTTGGTAGGAGTTTTCGATGTACGTTTCCGCTTCGCGAGCGACGGCCGTACGCGTGGGTCCCCTTGCGCTCTCACTCCTGGCTATTTGCGGTGCTCAGGTAGTTTTTTCCCAAAACAACGTCGCCCAGAGCAGCAGTAGGGATAAGCGTCCGCTTCCCGAATACGTCGAGGAGTTCTTTCTCTCGGACGCGGTGCGCAACCAGGACAAAGGCGAAGTGCAGTTCACGCTGGGTGTGGAGTCGCGTCAAGAGGTTGGTACGAACGCCGTGGCGAAAGTGGAATATGGAGTCACGAAGCGGCTGCAGCTCGGTTTCGACCTGCCGTATGGGATGACTGAGGGGGAAAGTCCGGAGGGTCCTGCAAGGTGGAGCACGGCAAGCTTGGGACTCCAATACCAAATCGTCCGAAGCGACTCTCCGCTCGCACTTTCGGTTGCGATGGTGTTCGGTGTGCCAGTCAAGTCTGTCGGAGAGGTGGAATATCAACCGACGGTTCTGGCGGCGAAAACTTTTCGAAAACTGCAAGTCCATGCCAGCTTCGTTGCGGATATCGAAGAATGGAAACCTTCGTTCCAATACAACTTGGCGTCTGTATACCCGATTCAGCGCCGCTGGTTTCCCACATTAGAGTTCAACGGCAGGCGCCTGCGTGGCAAAGACTCATTTTATCTGACCCCCGGGCTTTATCGTCGCTTCGAGAACCGCTTTGAATTCGGCGTCGGCGTTCCCTTGGGCCTCGGCGGTACTGCGGGCGCCGCGGGAGTTGTCGGCAAGATCAGTTGGGAAATTGGCGGCGAACACGAATCTGAGTGAGAACGGACTCTGCGTGAACGGTACAAATCCAGTTGTGCCTACCGTTCCCAATAACATCCGGCTGCACCCGAGGAACTCCAGATCGCTGGGCTTGGTGTCTCCGACCGTTGTCAGTCCACGACGTCGTATGGGACAAACGTTGAACGGTTACGGTGTAGTCGGCGTGCTGGTTGCGGACTCCAAGTTGCAACCGATCTGGGCATGGAAGTGCGGCTGTTCCATCCGTGTAAGGTAAGGATCAGCTCAGGTGAGTTACATGCACATCCACTGTGCGTGTAGAGGTTACATCATAGCTCCACACATCGTGCAAGATCCGATCGCGAGAAAGAGCAATTCCCGGGTTTTCCACGAAGTAACAAACGAGCCGAGATGAGAAATAGACAGGGATCCCTTCGCGGGTAACCTCCATGGCGCATATCGATGCGAATTGAGTCAAACTCGTGAGTACCCTCGCCTGCCCGTGCCCTTCTAGCGGCGTCGTCTCGGCGATCGTATTCCGTCGAAGATTTCTTCGAGGAATTCGATAACACCCTCGGCGACACTCAGGAAACCGAGCTCGCGGGGTGTCTGCGGACTCAGGTGCTCCTCGTCTAGCATCTTTCGCAGCTGAGGAACGACTTCGGCCAGTTGTGGAGAGTCTTTGTGGCTTCCGAGTCGCCGGTCGAGTTCCTCTCGCAGGTTTCTGTCTTGGGACGTGATCGGATAAATAGGAGAGCCCTGGGCGACTGTCGTCGCTGACTTGAATACTTCGGAGTGTTCCGTCGGTATCTTCCGCTGGGAGTGAGCGTTTTGGGTGTTGGATTTGCTGGCCGGCACGCGTCGTAATAGCACCTCGACGCGGGCAACAAGTTCCAGCATATCGAACGGTTTGGTCACGTAGGCGTCCGCCCCGAGCTTAAGGCCGACAATCTTGTCCACGGTTTGACTGCGAGCGGTGAGGAGGAGAATGGGGGCGCCTTGGCCAGCCAGTCGGATGTCGCGACAGAGGTCAAGGCCATTGCGGCCCGGCAGCATGACGTCGAGGATCATCAGGTCGAAGGGCATAGAAGTCGCCTTCTGGAATCCAGTCTCACCATCGGAGGCGCAGTCGACCGTGTAGCCTTCTTTTCGAAGGCGATCGCCTAGGGCCATCCGTAGTGCCTCTTCATCATCCACCAGCAGGATGTTTTGTTCCATTGGTCAAATAAACTCCGCTAGTCCACCAGTCGCACTCCACGAGACGGGGAAACGCAGCTGCCTGCCTAATTCATGACGGCAGTCGTCCGCAAATTGTCCGAAGTGGACTTCGCTCGAATTTCGTGCAAGATGCACAACTACAGAATGATGTACGAGTCGCCCCATCGAAGGAGGAAAGGAACGCTCCTCTTCGCCGCAAGTGAAATCAAGCCTCCAGAAGTCCGCGGCGAATCGAATAGAGCACTAGATCGACTGTGCTGTGAACATCGAGCTTTTTCATGATGTTATCCCGATGCGATCGGACAGTCTTGTAGCTCATCTTCAGAATATCGGCAATTTCCTTAGTACTGTTTCCCTCGGCAATCAGTTGCAGTACCTCACACTCCCGAACACTCAGCGGCACCGCGGGCTCGGTTCCTATTTGGCATGCCTTCAGGGCAGGGTATACAGCGGGGGAGATGTAAGTCTGACCCTTGCAGACCGCATAGATAGCCCGTGCCAGTTCAGCGGCCGTGTCGGCCTTGAGCACATATCCATGGACGCCGGCTTGCAGGCTCTCCAGAACATATCGATCTGCCGTGTGTTCACTTAACATCACGACTTTTGTGTTTGGACAGGCTTTGATAATCTCTCGCGCCGCCTCGATTCCATTTAACCGCGGCATCGATACATCGACGACGGCCACCTCGGGCTGTAAATGCCTGCAATGGTTGATCGCCTCTCGTCCGTCGGAAGCCTCCCCTACCACTTCGAAACCTTCTTGTGCAAGCGCTGCCTTGATTGCCTGCCGGACAATCGTGTGGTCGTCGGCTAGTAGTACTCGTACGCTCATCTGGATGCCGAAGTGAAGGATGGTCATCGGATGGGCAATCGCCACACGCGAGCCGGTGACTTGCGCTTTGGCTTGCGGTTAGGCCGTCCTTCGAGGAAATCATAGGGCGCTCGGCGTTCAGTGGACAATCAGCAATTTTCGTATTTGCTACTTCAAAATTACGCAAAGCAAGCTGCGAGGTTGGTTATTCATGGAGGATGGCCAGAGGAGTCGGGAGCGGTGATATCAGTGACAGCTGGAACTCGTTGACATCAGGCTCTTTCGAGCTATCAATCATTTCGAGACTGCTCTTACAACTTCTTTACAACCGCCTCCCTGAGGGACGAAGATTCCGTGCCTGGACGGCGATCCTCCGTCCCAAAAGTCGTCCCAAGCTCTCCGCAAAAAGTAAGTGGGTCGCCTTTGCGCGGCCGCAGGACCGCGTGATCGATACAAATTCAGAGGAAGGTGCATCAACTCAGCAGCGAGCTGAAACCGAACGCAATCCCCGGCGCGGGGCATGAGGTCCGCGCACGATGGCCACCCACGCGAGACTGAAATCGGTGATTCGTCAGGTCAGAGCGAAGCTCTATATAGCTTCGCTAAGCTAGGCCATTTTGAAGTAGCAAATACGAAAAATGCCGATTGCGGCCCCCTCAGAACCGGCATAGGGTTGGCGCGTCAGAAGTAACTCCCCCCAAAGGCCCCCGGCCACTAAGCAGAGAGATTGGGCACGTTAATACGAATAGTCAGGGTCGCAAGTGCCCTCCCCCATGGGCACAAGGGGTCGGCCCAGAGAGCTGACCGCCGTTTCTCCACATCCCAACTTCTACTGAGTAGGAGAAGAAGCTTATGCGCGCTACGCTTTGCCAGCCGTTCAAGGTGGGCATGACTTTTTGTTTTCTGGTTCTTGCCTTGGTCGTGACCCTCACACCCTCGCCCGCGATGGCTCAGCAGCCGACTAACTTCGGTAGTAATTCCGGAGTCGCCTGTCCGGGTGGCAATGTAATTTGCAACGGATCGATCAATTTCCTGACGACGGAGCTCTTTTTCGAGCCGGAAACTCCGGCCTTTTCCTTGAAAAAGGCCTCGACGGTTTGGAACGAGCTCGAGCAGCTTCTGGACAATCCTAACTTTACTTACACTACGGGCCCGGCTTGCAACGATGCTGCGGGACCCGTCCCGGGAAATGAGCAAGGCTACCCAACATACTGTACCAACAGCACGTTCATTCGTCGTCCCACCACCGTGGACGCGAGTGGCAGATTCCTGGTCAGCACGCTGCCCCCGTTGTTGGTGCACCCGTTGAACTACAATGCGCCCACCGGCACCGAAATGCGGCTGATCAACTCGAATTATGCGGGCGGTCCGTTCGTTAACAGCGGTGTGGTCGCGGGAAATCGCACCGGCGTGTGTTACACCCTCGGCACCTCGTGTACTCCCACCCAAAACTCCATTCAAGTTACGTCCGGTAGCAGTCGGCTTGACCCGGGAGAGACGGAAATTGACTACAACGTTGCCATTGGGCGGAAACTTTCTTTCTGCCAGATTAACCCGGAGCCGGTGCCGCTCTACTTCGGTACGTACACTCCTTTTGGCACGTCCACTAGCACAGCCTCCGACTCGGAGAACCTCACTACCTGCGGATCCGACCCCGGCGAACCTGGGGCCGCCAGCCTGGCGCACAACAACATCTTTCCGCTCCTGTGCGCGACGGAAATTTTTGGCTCGGGTTCCCTTGCAGGTTTCGGGTGTGAGGACAACGTTGGACTGCCAGTGGTCGGAGCAGGAACCGGCACTTGGTATTCGACACCTGCCGTTCCAGCACCGAACTTTCTTTTGGGTATGGCCATGCAGATACCCAACGGAGGCCTGGGCACCATCACTACGGGTACTAGTGTCATACTCAATCCTGCCAGCGGGTTCCTGCTTAGGGATCCGGCGCGCGGAGGAGTTATTCAGCCGCTCAACATCGCCACTGGCGTTGGAGGGCTGCACAAACCTACGCTGCGAAAAGCCGAATTCGGCGGAAATGGGCTTGCTCCCAACTACCTCTGGAACTCGACGGGCGCCGCCAGCGCCACGCGCCCCGATCCAACTGGCGCGGACCTGCAAGTTTCCAATGAGAACGACTTTGTCGGACTCTTCCCCGCCAGCGGAGCTACTGATAACGCCAGCCTTATGACGAGGAAGCAGGCGGCCCGGCTGGAGGCGATGGTGCTGGGCAAGTCGCTGTTCTGGGACATGCAGGTGGGCAGCGACGCCGTGCAGTCCTGCGGCTCTTGCCACGCCCACGCCGGTGCCGACAACCGCACCAAGAACCAACTCAACCCCAACGGGCAGGATGGGATCAGGGGCAACCCGACTAACTTCGCCGGCACCCCCGATAGCATGTTCGACCCCCACCCAGTCAACTATGACTTGACGGCCGCCGACTTTCCACTCCTCAAGCTGAACCACCCTGAGGTTGCAGGCGACCCGCTTTGCACACCCGCGATCATAGGGAATGTCACCGGAATCAGCTTCCCTGACGGTGACCCACCGGACAACCCCTTTGCGGTTGTTGCCGACGGCGACAGCGCCTTGGGTGGCGGGAGTTACACCGCCTGCGACGCCAGCAACAAAATCAGCGACACTGAAGAAGTTGCCTCCTCAATGGGCGTCCATTTCGGCCTGTTCGGTGACATACCGCTCGGAACAGGCCTGGGCCTGGCAAATCCTCCTGGCGCAACCTCGTCATTCGGCCCGGCCTCGTTCGGGGTGAGAGCCCTGATCCACGATCAGCGCAGCAGTGTCGCGCTTGGTGCGACCGTGGCCCAGGCGGCGATCGACAACACCGACCCGATTCCGGGCTTCGCGGGAACAACAGTGAACGCAGATGGAAGCTCGAATCAGTTCAGGCGAGTGGAGCCGCGCAATACCCCGACGGTCTTCCCGGAGGACATGAACTTCGATAACTTCTGGGACGGTCGCGCCCGCCACGACGACAATGGCGGCAGCGTGTTCGGCCCGTCCGACCCGCAGTCCCACGTGTTTGTGAACAACGCAGGGACGCTGGTGCCGACCCGGCAGCTCATCCGGTTCTCCAGCGTGGGTTCGTTAGCCAAGGGGCCGGCCCTGAGCAAGTTCGAGATGTCGTTCCTTAACCGCAACTGGGCCAAGATCGGCAAGAAACTCCTCCAGTCTGGCGTAACGCCCCTGGCCAATCAACTTGTCGATCCGACCGACAGCATCCTGGGCCGCTATTCCAACCAGAATGGGTCGGCTTGCGCTGCTCTGTCGCTGACGGAGCGTTCGCCACAGGGCGGTCCTGCGACCACGCTCGGAGCTGGTGTGCCTGGGCTTTGCATCAGCTACCCGGCTCTGATCCAGCACGCCTTCTACCCGGCGCTCCACAGCAACATATCGCAGCATCTCAACGGCTGCTACACCGACGGCCGAGCCGACATACATCCGAATCAGTGTGGCGCCACTGTTGGCACCACAGTCTACCCACCAGCCTCGATCCAGGTTCTCGATCCGGATGGCGTCGTCCGTGCCCACAACAATGATCCGTTCGATGTGTTTGTTCTCAATCTTGCGGCCGGCGCAGCTAGTCCGACCGACACCAATCAGTTTAGCCAGATGGAAGGGAACTTCAGCCTCTTCTGGGGGCAGTCCATCCACTTGTGGGCGACCATCCTGGTGCCGGACGATACGCCGGACGACAAGTTCCTGGACATGAATCCGGACACTGGAGCTACAAATGGAGAAACCGGGGAACCGCTTCTGGTTCTCGACCTGCCCAACTGCCCCAACCCGGCCGGTTATTCTCGCGGTTACCATTTAAGCCCTTCTTCCGGCCTGCTCCAGTACACGGGTTCCTGCTTCACCGAGGTAGGGAACTTCAAGCGCGATGTCTACAATCCCACCGATATCGTTGGGAGTCCTACGGCGCCAGTCCAGAACGACACAGCGGGCCATCCGAGAATGACGGCTTGCATCGATGAGATAACGGTTGCTGGCGCCCGGAATTGCACCCGCCGGGTTCCTGCAGGAGGCACCCGCACGGCAGGCATGCCGGATCCCTTGCTGGGGTTTGACATCTTCTTCGGAGCCAACGTTTCACTCAAGAATCCCCAATTCCGGTCGGCGCGGTGCGGTGCGTGTCATAATGCGCCGGTCTTGACCGACAATACCGCGGCCTTCACCGTGAAGGCGATGGAGCTTGACGGATTCGCGGAGTTTGAAAGACTAGCCCCGGATATTGAACCGCTGATCGAGCCCCTGGTCCGCGAGCGCGTCATTACCGGCTTCCTGCTGGAATCGGAAATCGCCGAGCCCGGACAGGACGCCATTGAGCGCAAAGCGCCCAACCTGAGTCTTGTTCCCGCTCCGGTGGTCGCCAATAACGGAAACTGCATCACGGACAACTGCTCTGGGTACGAGTTTCCGGATGCCATCACTGCAAACGCCGCCACCACCGGCTACATCATTCACTCCGACCTCGGGTCCGGACCTGTTGCTGGGGCTGCACCTCCAGTCCCATTCACGGGGTTCGGAGGCGCGTTCCTCGATAACGGCGTGTACAACATCGGGGTTCGGCCTTGCGTTGCCGATCAAACACATGTAATCGGGGCTTGCGAGGATACCGGCCGCGGCAACAACGACCCGTTCGGCTGGCCGCTTTCGCTCGCTGCCCTGCTGTTGAAGAACATGGGCGGTACGATCCAGCAGCCTGGCGTGCCGATAGCTCAGTTCGATCCGAACAATGCCAATATCCCGGCTGGACGTACGGATGGTCAACCCTGCGCGCCTTATTGCTCCTCGGGCGGGCTGTTGGAGTTGTCCAAACAGGATCAGCAGATGAACCCGGGATACGGCGATGATTTGTCCAATCCCCAACTGCCTTCGTTCCTGGCGCACTTCGCCAACAGAATCGGCGTCGGCGATTCGCACCCCCAGGTGGATGAGGGTTGCGGGCCGGCCGGTGCTGGCTGCCCCAATACGCTCATGGACGTAGCCAATGAGGAAGGCTTCCCTGAATTCGGGTTCGATCCTCGGGCCCATGCGAGCGAGGTGATCAACAACTCAGTGGCACCAGGCGATGCAGCCTTAGCCATTGCGAATTTCAATCTGGTTACCCCCGCCACACTGCACGGGTCGGCACAGATGGGTACCTGGCCAGTGGTGAACAGGGTCAACCGGTTCGGGAGCTTCAAGGCTCCGCAGTTGCGTGAAGTGGAGCTCACTGGACCCTACTTCCATAACGGCGGCAAGCTGACGCTGCGTCAGGTCGTTGACTTCTACGTGCGCGGCGGTGATTTCCCCGTCACCAACTCCGCGCACCGTGACTTCAACATCCTCAACCTGAACGCCGAGTTGCAGTCCGACCTCAGCGAGGCGGAGAAGGTCGCGCTGGTGGACTACATGCTCGAATTCACCGATGACCGCGTGGCGTTCGAGAAAGCGCCATTCGACCATCCTCAGATGATTCTCCCCTTGGACGGCACGGCTCCCGAGAGTGACGGCACTGTGAATCGGGATGTCATGCTCACCGGGTGCGTTGCCAATCCGCTCGGTCCGGGACAACAGACCTGCGACGTTGTTGGCGGTGTGGCAATGTTCCTGAACGTTCCGGCGACGGGCGCTGCAGGCAATCCTGGTGGCCGCACACCGAACTTCCTGGGTATCGCGGGCGCGGCCCCGGACGCACTCAATCCGGGCCGTCAGAGGCTCGTGGGTGCCGCCGCCTTCTGCGGTGCCAACGTAACCTCACAGTACTGCCACTAAAGGAAAGTGGTTTGCAACAATCCTACGTGCGCATCCCCGCCCCCAACCGGGAAGGGGATGCGTTTTGTAGGGGCACTGTCAAAGGGACGAGTCAAGAAAGCAGGAGAACAGAAACGATGAGTACTACCAGGGCCAGTTTCCTCGCTCTTGCAGCCTCGTTATTGTTTGGAGTGCCTGTCATCGCACAGTCCTCCCAGGCAACAGCGCCTCCAGCGGCAACCTCCGCGATCACCGACATCCAGTTCACCTATAAACGAGATCCTCGAATGGTCGACTCCACGCGCGGAATCGGACCGTGGGTGGCCGGTCCTAACTACGGAGGGGCCACCGGCCAAGACACTGTCGAGGTTCGAGCCGAAGGTGCGGATGCGGCAGGGAAACCGGCGAAGATCAGCCCGCAATGGATCCCGTCGGACCCCGAGATGGTCACGGTGTCGCCCAGCCAAGGCGATGACGTGAGGATCACCGTCCATAAGGCGGGCGAGAGCAAGCTAAAGATTACTTATCAAGGTTTGTCGAAGGAATTGGTGGTCAGGGCGAAGTATCAAGGCAAGTTCATGCTGTTCGAGATCGGAGAGGTGAAAGCGGTGAAACCAGCAGCGCCCGTCGCCACAGGGCCGCCTCCACCTCGTAAGACCAAGAATGACTTGAGTTATGCGGCCGGCATGAATCTCGCCAAAGCTCTACAGGAGCAGTCTGAGGAGGTGGATGTGGATTCTCTGATACAGGGAGTCAAGGACAAGCTCTCCGGGGGCAAAGCGCGCATGACCGAAGAGCAGGCCTTGGCCGCCCTGGAAGGACTGCAAACGGACCAGAGGATCGTAGAGGCGGGTCTGAATAGAAAGGCGGTCGCCGAGAAGAACAAGCGTGAAGGGGAAGCGTTCTTGGCCGAGAACAAGCAGAAGGAAGGCGTGGTGACCCTGCCGAGCGGGCTGCAGTACAAGATCCTCAAAGCCGGTGAGGGAAAGAAGCCCACAGCTGACGATGTGGTTGTCTGCAACTATCGGGGAACCTTTATCGACGGAAAGGAGTTCGACAACTCCTATAAGCAAAAGGTGCCGCTTAGCTTTCCGGTCAATGCAGTCATCAAGGGTTGGGCGGAAGCTTTGCCGCTCATGCCTGTTGGTTCCAAGTGGCAGCTTTTCGTGCCCTCCGACTTGGCGCATGGCGAGCGTGGCGCGGGGGGTGGCGGCGGCAAAAGGGCGGGAGGCCCCCGGCCGCAGACCGTCGGACCGAATGCCACGCTGATCTTCGAAGTGGAGTTGCTTTCGGTCAAGGGACCCGGGTCCGAACCCCCAGCTTCGAACGCGGCACCAAAAACGGCGCTTACGCCTGAGCAAATCGATGCCGTGAAAAAGGCCATTCAGGCCCAGACAAAAGAGTCAGAGATTAAAACGGAGAAAAATCAGTGACCGTAAAATCAGCAATGGGATGGCGGATGACATTCGCGATAGTGCTGTCAGTAGCGCTGCTAGTGCCGACCGCCGTTGGGCAAGAGACGTCCACAGAAAACAAGAGCCAACAGATCCCCGCAGTGAGCGAGCCGCCGCGAGCGATGCCGACATCCGGCAAGACAGGAGTTGAGGCTGGAGAGGTCAAGACCGAAGCCACGGCACCTGGCAAAGGCCAGCCCGAGGAGCCGATCATCCAGAACCGCAAAGACAAAATCAGTTATGCCTTTGGGGTTGACTTGGCCCGCGATCTGAAACGGCAGAAGAATGACCTGAATGTGGATTTGTTGATGAGAGCTATGACGGACACCCTGGCCGACAAACCCCTCATCCTGACCGACGACGAAGTGACTGCCACCCTGAAGCAGCTCGAAGCGGAGCAGAAAGAGGATTTCGAGCATGCCCGGATGATGATCGCGGAGAAGAATAAGAGAGCGGGCGAGGCATTCTTCGCCGAGAACGCGAAAAAGGAAGGAGTTGTCACGCTGCCCAGCGGATTGCAGTACAAGATCCTGAAAAAGGGTGATGGGAAGCTGCCTGCACTGGATGACAAGATCATATGCCAGTACCGGGCGACGCTGCTTGATGGCACGGAATTTGACAGCTCCGAGAAGCGGGGCCATGCCGTGATCCTGCCGGTCAAAGGGCTTATGCCAGGCTGGACGCAGGCGCTTCAGATGATGCCCGTGGGTTCCAAGTGGCAGCTCTTTCTCCCGCCGCAGCTCGCTTACGGCGAGAAGATCGTGAATGGTATCGGACCAAACGCCATGCTGATTTTCGAGGTTGAGCTGGTCTCGATCCAAGACAAAACGCAGACCGCTAGTGCAGCCAAGTGAGGAGGTTTGGGATGTTATCCATGTGCTCTCGATTCGCGTTCTCTATCATTCTGACCGCGGCTGGTTTGTTGTGGCTTCCGACGGGGAGCCCGGCCCAGGATGTGCCGGCCCAGCAGCAAGCCGCAACGACGCCACCTGCCCAGCTACCTGCTGCGCTTGCAGAAGTGCCCGAGGGCCAAGTTGTGGTTACGTACCATGAGGGTGAGCTGATGGTGAAGGCGAGGAATGCCGCCTTGATCGACGTTCTGCAAACGGTCTGCAACCAGGTTGGCGCTGTGCTTGATGCACCGCCCGAAGCCACCGATCAGATACTCACTGTACTGGGTCCTGGGCCGGTAAGAGGCGTGCTTGATGCTCTGGTGAGCGGCTCACAGTTCAACTATGCGACCGCGGGATCACCTGACGATCCGAACGCTCTCGCACGCGTCGTAGTTTTTGCGAAGACCAAGGATGCCGATAAACAGGCGCAGGCAATCCAGCCGGAGCCACAGGCGGAGGTAACTCTGTCGCAGGTCAGTTCGACGCCCACTGACTCCGTCGTCGAGGAATCAGGTGCGAAGCAAATGGCGGAGCTTCTTGCGCAGGCAAAAGCCGAAATCGCCAATTCTTCGGCAGACGACGACTCGGCCAAAGAGCTGAAGGCTCACGCCGACGAGTTCTTCGAGCTCCTCGAGCAACAAATCAAGGCAGCGGAGGCTGCGGAAGCCAGCAATGCTAACTCTCCCCAGGGTAAACAACCGGAGGGTGTTGCAGTACCCAATCCTGTGCCACGGCATAGGAGACGCTAGAACTGGCTGCAGAACCGTTACCGGACCAACGCAGTTCGTCGCCGGAAGTCAGAAACCAGTGGAGAGGCTGCGTTGCCCCAAACGCGAGTCTCTCGCCGCCGTAGCCCGAATGGTGTTACCGAAAGAGCCCTCCCCTATCCCCCCGCGAAAAACGGGTGCCCGAAGGAGCGAGCGATTGAGGCAATTATTTCGCTACCTCGTGTTAGGCACGACGCTGATGGGCAGTGGGGCAGCCTGGGCCGCTACGCTCACGGGTACGGTCACGAATGGCACCAGTAACAAGCCGGCCGCCGGCGATGAAATCGTGTTGCTGATCCTGTCGAACGATGGCATGAATGAAAGCGCGCGCGTCAAGACCGACGGCGCGGGACGCTTTGTGTTCAAGGTCCCCGACTCGGCGGGTTCGCGAGTGGTGCGCGTAATTCACCAAGGCGTGACTTACCACAGCATCGTTCCTGCAGATGGCACGCGGGTCAACGTTAGGGTGTATGACACGGCTGAGAAAGTGGAGGGCATTAGCGCAGTCATGGACGTGCAGCGCTTCGAGGCCACCGACGAAACGCTGGAGATCAAACAGTTAGTAACGATGCGCAACGACTCTAAGCCGCCCCGCACGCTGATGAACGACCGCCCATTCGAAATCCAGCTGCCGCCTGATGCGCAAGTTCAGTCCGGACTAGTGCAGTTCGAGGACGGGCAGCCGCTCAAGCAAAGGCCGCTGACTGGCGATCAGAAGGGCCAGTACTACTTCGTATTCCCGGTCCGTCCGGGCGATACCCGTTTCGCGGTTGTCTATCGGCTACCTTACAAGGGCGAAGCCGTGATTGCACCTACGATCCGGAATCCGTACGAACGCTTTGTAGTCATGCTGCCTAAGTCCATCAAGTTCGAGCCGAAGGCCGCAGGGATCTTTCAGCCGATGCCGGACACCACACCAGATAACGTGCAGGGAACGGCGCCGCTGACGCCGGGACAGACGCTTGCGTTCCGCATCTCGGGGAAGGGTACGTTAGCAGAATTGCAGGGCCGCCGGCAACAAGCTCAGCACGATCAGACGGCACAGAAGGAGCGTCCCGGCGGTGGTTTGGGCCCTCCCATCGAGGCGCCTGATCCCTTGCAAGAGTATCGGTGGCAGATCCTCGCTGGACTCACAGTGTTCGTGGTAGCCGGCGCTGTGTACGCAGTAAGGAAAACCAGGCTGCCGCATACAGGAAAAAATCAGTCAGTCGCCCGGCAACTGCCCAGTAGATCCCCAAAGCAGCAGAATCGGATTCGCAGGAATGACCGTCATCAGCGACGCGTTCGTGCCTCACAAGAGAGTTCTCACTAGGGAGGATTTGCAATGAAGCTACCATGGAAGGTTGTTCTCGGATTGGTACTGCTCGCAGCGGTTTCGGTTGCTCAGGATGCCCCGAAGGCTAATAGCCGGGCCACAGGTGCTGCTGGCTCCAAGACGGAGGCCACAAAGGCCCCTGCTGCTAAGAACCAATCCAGCCAGGCCGGCAAGCCAAACGCGAATGAGCAGACCCGCACGCTCACCGAGAAGGAGAAGCGCGGTTATGCGCTCGGCGTACAGGTCAGCACGGACATCGCGAGGCAAGGGATCGAGGTAGATCCGCATCTCTTGCTGCAGGGGATGACAGACGTCCTTACCGGCAACAAGTTACTCATGAGCTCTGAGGACATGAATGCCACCCTCGCGGACATGCAGAAGGAGCAGCGCGAGAAGATGGCAGCTGCCATGAAAGAGTTCTCCGAAAAGAACAAGAAGGACGGAGAGGCATTCTTGGCAGCGAATAAGGCCAAAGACGGAATCGTTGCCCTGCCCAGTGGCCTGCAATACAAGGTTCTGAAGGCGGGTGACGGAAAGAAACCGACGCTCGATGACAAGGTCGTTTGCAACTACCGGGGCACTCTCCTCGACGGGACAGAGGTCGACAGCTCCTATAAGCGCAACGAGCCGTCGACCTTGCCGATAACGGGAGTTATCAAAGGCTGGACCGAGGCTCTCCAGCTGATGCCTATCGGTTCCAAGTGGCAGATCTTCGTTCCCTCCGACCTCGCCTATGGTGAGCGGGGCAACCGTGGTGGTATCGGACCGAACGCAACGCTTATCTTCGAGGTAGAGCTGCTCTCCATCCTGGACAAAACCCAAGACCAAACCAAACCCCAGGGCGTGGCAGCGAAGCCGCATGGGAGTTTATAGACGTTGTCAGTGCGTACCCAATTCGTCCCTCTTCTGATAATGGCGAGCTTGGTGTGCCTGTCGGTAGGGAGCCAAGCACAGGATGCGCAAGAAGCTCAAGAGTCGCAGGCAGCGACGCAGCCAGCCGATCCGCCACGCCTCACGCTCGCGCAGATGCCACCGGGTCCGACTGTTACCTTGTACCAGAACGGCCAACTGACGATTGAAGCGCTGAACGCGACCTTGAGCGACGTTCTGCGGGCGGCCTGTAATCAGACCGGTACGGTAATCGATCTTCCACCTGGGGCCGACGAACGGGTGGTTGGAACCTTCGGTCCCGGACCTCCGCGGGAGGTGATTGCTTCGTTGCTGAATGGCTCGCGTTTCAATTACGTGATGCTAGGATCAGTTCACGACGCGAACCGGCTCGTTCAGCTCACTCTATCTCCGAAACCCGCTGCCCCTCCAGAAAATAGGGCGGTACGCCCGGCAACTCAGCTGATTTCGAAAGCCGCAGAGGTCATCCCTCTCCCGCAGCTGCCCCCACAACAAGCAAAGGCCTCCGCGGAACCGAGTGCTCCAGACAGCCAGACTCCGCTGCGGTTGCCTCGACGAACAAGGCACAGGGGACGGTAGGTTTCAGGTGCGGGAGACACGAGGCGTCGGGCCGGAGGACAAGACTTCTCACGGCTTGTGTGGCCGCAACGGGTCTGGAAGGAGCGCCTGCGTGGCGCATCGTTGACGGAATCCGCTAGTCCTCGGAATGGGAGAATCCGATTTTGCAGGCATTCTTGGGTTTCCGCAGCTTGTCCATGTCGCAAATCGGGAGTTATGCACTACACCTCGCCCTTGCCCTAAGTGTCTATTCATTCTTGGCGGGCATGCTGGCACTGCTTCGCCGCGGTCCGGGTTCGGAGCGATTGGGGAAACCGCGCGGCGCGCGGGCATCGCGACCTTCGCCACTGTCCTGCTTGCGGCGATCGTTCTCGTCACCGCGGCTTTCCGGGACGATTACTCGATGGCATACATCTTCCATCACAGCAATCGTGACCTCCCCGCGCCCTACAAGTTCGCCACCCTGTGGTCAGGGCAGGAAGGTTCACTGCTTTTCTGGTCGTTGCTACTGGGGCACCTACTGGCTGGTTTTGCGCTTGCGGCATCGTGTGATCCACCGTGACGTGGACCAGAAGAACATTCACGTAGTTGGGAAGCTCCTGCTCCGCGAACTGACTCTGCGAAGTGTTTCGCGGGGTTGGGGTCAGGATGAATTTCTGAAGGTATGGCACTTGATAGATTGCTCTTTGCAGGGGAGCCACTTGGTTTTGCAAGGCGTCGATCTTC
>WNFS01000666.1_pt1 | contig 24987 bp, 23 predicted proteins | sample 5400141 | NCBI WGS metagenome assembly WNFS01 (sample SAMN13153358, study PRJNA577476) | soil metagenome | isolation source: 60 cm saprolite under Madrone tree | place: USA:California | collected 2016-06-14
AGGATAGCGCCGGACGAGCTCTCCCATGGCGTTCTTGTACTCGAGGTTCAGCCTCTTGCGATCGGCCTGCGGCTGGAGGGAGTAACGCTTGGCCAGCACTTCCACGTATCGGCGCTCGTGCTCGGGCCCGGTCGCGGCCAGCACCCGCGCCTTCTGAACCGCGCCGTACGCGGCCGTCTCTCGCTCCGAGTCGATCTCGGAGTTGATGTTCGACCCGAGGGCCAGGGCCATGCCCCAGTACGCCATGGTCATCTGAGGATCGAGCTGGGCCGCCCGCTCGAAGGAACGCACGGCCTCGGGATGATTGAAGGCGTACGCGAACGTCAAGCCCTGGTCGAAGAACTTCTGCGCCTCAGGGTGGCTGGTCGCCACGGGATGGTGAAGCGAGCCCAGCCCCTGCACGAGCGTCGCGGGCGGCTCGGCGCCGGCGCTGGCGATTTTCTGGTCGGGCTGATGGCAGTCTGCGCTGTGCCAGAGGAGCAGGGTCAGCGCCACGGACAAGCAGGCGGATTTCATACCCACGGCGTGAGGGCGACGCCGAAGGAGCCGCTAGCCCTCAAGCACGATGGCGGCGTGAATCTCGTCGTCGTCCACCCGAAATCCGAAGAGGCACCGCGCGCAGATGACCTCGCCAAGGCAGACCGCGCAATCATCGCGAAACCCACACGTCGAGCCGCAGCGCGGACAGCCGGTGGAGCGCACGCTGATCGCGCGCTCGTATGCCTCCCTCAGGGATCGAGCCGATGCGCCCTGGTCGTTGCTCGTCATCGCTCTGCGCCTTCTCCTGCCCCGTGACGCTAAGGCAGCAACATCTTGGTGAGTAGAGCCAGCATTATAGCCGTCGCGAAGGCCATCCAGTCGCGCATCAGGCACCTCCCGATCATTGCTTTTCGCCGAGGAAGCCTGCTCGGCCTCATCACGCTAACTGCATGGGACAAGCCAATAAGCGAAATGCTTGTAGAACGGGTCGTTACGAGGACTTCGGGCGACCTGTGCTTGGAATCGTAATATTTCCCGACTCGAGAGGAAATCCGCGAATGTCGTCCGAGGCTTGGCTCGAGGATCCGGTACGGGGGATCTGCGCCAGATGTCGAAAGCGTTTACTGCTTCGCCGTCGGAGAAATTCTCCTAGGGCCGGACGCTGTAGCCTCTGTACTGCTCGCCAATTCGTGGCGAGATTGCACTCGCCGCCGCGAAGTCGGCCTCGGCTCCGGGCAGATCGGCCTTCCTCCGCTTCGCGAGCCCACGACCATATAGCGTGTGGGCCTTCTGGGGATCGAGGCGGAGCGCCGCGTCGTAGTCGGCGATGGCCTGATCTGGCTGACCGCGCTTCAAATACACAAAACCGCGACTATCCAAGGCATTGGTGTCCTCCGGCCGAAGTCGAAGCGCTTCATTGCAATCTGCCAGGGCCGGCTCCAGGTAGCCGGCGAGTGCCCGGGCGAAGCACCTCGCATTCCAGGCAGCCGCGTCTGCCGGCCGGAGTCCAATCGCTTCGGCGAAGTCCTGTATGGCGCGATCCAGATCTCCCTTTCGCGTGTGGGCCAATCCCCTGTTGTCGTAGGCGAGCACGTCCTTGGGGTTCAGCCGAATCGCCTGGTCATAGTCCTGGATGGCCCTATCCAGATCGCCCTTGTTGCTATAGGCGTTCCCGCGGTTGCTATAGGCCATGGCAAGGCTCGGAGCGAACCGGATCGCCTGGTCGTAGTCCTCGATGGCCTGCTCGATCTCGCCCAGGCTCGTATAGGCGTTCCCCCGATTGTTGTAGGCCAACGCATAGTTCGGCGCCAGCCGGATCGCCTGGTCGAAGTCTGTGATCGCGCTACGCACGTCGCCGAGGCTTCGGTAGGCATTGCCCCGGTTGTTGTAGGCGAAGGCATACCCGGGGTCGAACCTGATAGCCTGGTCGTAGTCCTGGATGGCCTGGGCGGGCTCGCCTTTGCTGCTGTGGGCATTACCCCGATTGTTGAAGGCAAGGGCCATGTTGGGATCGAAGCGGATCGCCCGGTCATAGTCCTGGATGGCGCGATCGGAATCACCCTTGCGGGCGAAAATCAGACCGCGATTATTGAACGCCGCGGCGTCGGTGGGAGAGAGCAGAATGGCGTGATCGTAGTCCTTGATCGCCCGATCCAGCTCGCCCTTGCTGCTATACGCACTGCCGCGGTTATTGAGGGCCAGCACATAACGGGGCTCGAGGCGGATCGCCTGGTCGAAATCCCGAATCGCCCTGTCCAGCTCGCCCAGGCTCCGGTAGGCATTCCCCCGGTTGTTGAGAGCGAAGGCGTACTTCGGCTGGAGGCGAAGCGCCTGGTCGTAATCCTCAATTGCCCGCTCCAGATCCCCTTTGAGGGTGTGGGCATTGCCACGGTTGTTGAAGGCCGAGGCCATCTTCGGGTCGAGGCGGATAGCCTGGTCGAAGTTCTGAATGGCACGGTTCGGCTGGGCCTTCTGACTATAGGCTGTCCCGCGGTCATTGAAGGCCAGGGCGTACTTGGGGTCGAGCTCGATGGCCTGGTCGTAGTCCTGGATGGCACGGTCGGTCCTACCTTCCATCCGATGGGCCGTGGCCCGATGGTAGTGGGCGACGGCGAGTCTGGCCTTCGTCTCCCGGCCTGCCTGGATCACGATCGAGCAGCTCTTGATTACCAGATCAGAGGTCGAGCCGTCCGCTGTGCAAACACGCCACTCTTGCGAGGTCGGTGCGTCGGCCGCCAGAGCCGGTATGGTGGTCCCGGCCAGCGCCGTAAGGAGGCTGAAATGAAGAAGGCAGAATCTGCGCACCATGGCCGGCTATCTCTCTCAGGCGAGTCTAACCCAGGGCTTGGTCGAAGCACACGAACCGCCCGGGCCATGCTTGACGGCCACACCCCCCGGGCTTTACGTTAGTGACGAGGTATTTTAGGGCTCCCCGCATGCGCTGCCTTGCGATAGCAATCTTCCTTCTCTTGGGCCAGCTCGTTGCGCCCGCTTGGGCACAGTGGACCGAAGACGCGCAAAAATGCGCCGAAACACCGGACCCAAACCTCGCGTTCGATCTTTGCACGCGCGCCATCCAGTCGGGTGCCCTGTCAGGATCGGGGCTCGCCGTCACCTTCAACAATCGCGGCAACGCCTACCAGAGCAAGGGCGACTACCAACGGGCCATCCAGGACTATGACGAGGCCCTCCGGATCGACCCGGACTCAGCCCTGGCGTTCAACAACCGAGGCAGCGCCTTTCAACACATGGGCAACTATGATCGGGCCATCCAGGACTACGACTACGCCATTCGCCTGGATCCCAGCTCCGCTCTCGCCTACAACAACCGCGGGCGCGCCAATCATCTCAAAGAAGACTACTCCCAGGCGATCAAGGACTTCGGCCAAGCGATCGAGCTCGATCCGGACTATCCCCTTGCCTTCTACAATCGCGGCCTCGCTCGCTTCGACCAAGGGCTCTTCATCGCCGCCGTTCCCGATTTCGTACGGGCAGTTCAGCTCGACCCCGCCAAGCCCTACCGGGTCCTCGCGCTCTACCTGGCCAAGGCCCGTGGCGGCGACCCGGACAAGGAGATGCTCGCGGCGAATGCCAAGCAGCTCAACCTTTCACAGTGGCCGGGACCGGTGGCCAGCCTTTATCTCGATCAGATCACGCCTCAGGCCGTGATCGACGCCGCCAAGGATCCCGATCCCGCGACGCAGCGGGAGCGGCAGTGCGAAGCGTACTTCTACATCGGCGAATACCTCCTCATCGCCGATCAGAAGGCCGAGGCGGCACGGATGTTTCAGGCGGCCGTGTCGACCGGCGTTACGAGTCTCTTCGAATACGCGAGCGCAAAAGCGGAACTCCGGCGGCTGGCTCAGTAGCTCGCCGCATGCCCGCTCTCCGACCTCTCGTCTCCGCGCGTCACTGGGTCCTCGCCTTCGCCTGCTGCGCCCTCGTCCTGCTCGGCGCGCGGCTGAGCGCACTCGCCCAGCAAGCGGCTCCCGTCCATCGGATCGCCACCCTTGGCGCTGACACCACCCAGGTCTGGGATGTATTCCACCGACGCCTCAAGGAGCTGGGCTATGTCGAAGGCCAGAACCTCTTGCTCGAGCGCCGATGGTCGCATGGATATGAGGATCGCGTACCGACCCTCCTCAGCGAGCTCTTGCGTTCCAAGCCTGAAGTGCTTGTCACCTCGATGCTACCGCCCACCTCCCGCATCGAGGCCGAGCAGTGCGTGCCGATCCTTGCCATCGCGGTCTGGGAGCCATATGGCTCGTGCCGCACCGTCCCCGTCGCCCGCATGTCGCAGGCCTTATCGGCGAAGGAAGTCAGCGCCAACCATCTCAGGCTCGCCCGGGCGGCGGTACCGGGCGCTTCCCGCTTTCTCGCTCTCACGAACTCGGAACGACCATTTCTCGTCGAATACGTGAGAGGGCTCGAGTCCACCGCAGCGACGGCAGGTGTCACCCTCCACGTTCTCGATGCGAGTAGCGACCCGGATATCGGCAGTCTCGCCGCGGCCATCACGAGGGAGGCGCCGGATGTTCTGATCGTGTCGCCCAGCTTCCTGCGGCCGGATGCGTGGAGACAGCTCGTGCGCTTCGCGACCGCGCGGGGCATTCCCTCGATCGGATCGTACATCGGGGACGGGGTGCTCATTGCTGCCGACTATGACTGGACTGCATTGGCGCGCCGTGCCGCGGATTTCGTCGATCAGCTCTTGAAGGGAGCCAAGCCCGTAGACCTCTCGACCGGCGCTCCGGCCAGGTTCGAGGTGATCGTGGACGGCAGAGTCGCCAAGGTTCTCGGGCTGACGATTCCGGAGTCCGTGCTCTCCCAGGCGGATCGGGTGCTGAACTAAATCGCCACGCTCAACGGCTCGCGCCGTTGAGCTTCCCCTGCAGGCCCTGCGTCTGCGCGGCTGACCCCGAGAAGCTTGCCGGCACCGCGGCTGCGGTGCTGCCCTGCTGGGGCGCGAAGGCGGCCGGCTGCCCAGGGACGCTCAACGGCGACGGGTTGGCCTGCGGCTGCACCGACGCGGCCGGCTGCCCGGGGACGCTGAGCGGCGTCGCCGAGGAAGCCGAGGTCGGAGCCGCCTGCGGCGGCGCCGATGCGGCCGGCTGGCCCGGGATGTTCAGTGGTGTCGGCGCCGGGACCGGAGCGGCCTGGGGCGGCGGCGAGGCGCCAGGCTGTCCTGGAACACTCAACGGCACCGGAGCGCTCTGCGGCTGATCCGGGACCGCGACCGACTGCTCCTGGGCACCCTGCTGGGGCTGGCCCGGAACGCTCAGCGGCTGCGGATCTCCCTGAAGCAGGTCGGGATTGCTCTGCGGCCTTCCCTCGGGCTGCAGCTTCAACGTCTGGCCGTCCGGCTTGATCACTCTTCCGTCGTCGGCCGGTCTCGGAGGTATCAGAGGCGCGGGTGGCGCGGGCGTGATTGTCGCCTGCGGTGTGGGCGGCTGCGGTGCCGGCGCTGGAGGCGCCGCCGCGGCTGGCGGGGGAGGAGCTGGCGCCGCGGGGGCCACCGGCACCTGAGGAGCCGTGGGCGGTGGAGGCTTCACCGCCGCCGTCTGGGTCGGAACCCTCAGGCCCGTCACTTGGATCATCACTTCGCCCTCGACCCGCTGCGACGACCATCCCAATCCGAAGCCGAGAGACGCCGCCAGTCCGTAGGGCGACGTTGCCGTGGCAACGCTCGGGACAACCGAGCCGCCGCCGGAGGTGCCGAAGCCGAAGCCCTTCATCGTGTTCTTCGGCCGGATGATGAATTCGACGACACCGTAGTTGGCGCCCTTGTCCATCGCGTGATACGCGGCCTCGCAGACCGCGGGCAGCCAGGGCTTGTCCGCTCCCTCGACGGAGGAGATGCCGACGTAGTTGGAGATGTCGTTCGATACGTCGATCTTGTCCCACGCGGCGTAGACGAGCTGGATCTCCTTCGCCTTCTCCCGGCTCGCGCCCACGTAGCTGTCCTTGTAGCCGTACCCGCCGCGGCATTCCTCGGCCTGCTCGTAGGTCATGCGCGCGGGACGAACGGGACCCGCGCCGTTGATGAAGACGTCCGGCTTGTAGGGCTGCGAGAAGTTACCGGGAGCGCCCGGGATACCCGGCAGGCCGAGGAGGTTGACGTTGATGTTCTTGCTGTTGCCGAACGTCACCGAGGGGGAGGCGAAGGTCGTCGACCCCGAATAACCCACATAGCCCTCTTCTTGGCCGGCGGCGTTGAGCCCGGAGATACCGGCCCCGCCCGAGCCCGGGGTGATGTTGATACCGCCGATGTTGACCGCGGTCGCACTCGTGGACCCGAGCGAGTTCTGGTTGTTGTTCTGGTTGGTATTGCCCGAGGTGCCCACCGCCGCCTGTCCGCTCGTATTGCCGGTGTTCTGGACGGCGTTCAGAACCGTGGTGGGGCTATCGGCGAACGCGGGGCATACCACTAGCAGCATGGTAGCCACCGTCGCCGCTGACAGCAGAAGTCCCATTCGATCCGGTCTCCGAAGTCGCGTATGCAACTGGTGATGACCCTGGCGGTGAGCCTGAGGCTCACCGCCAGGGCCGGGGATACTACACCACTACGGCTACTGCGAGATAAACGTCTGGGTCGAGTTCTGGTTCGGCTTCGACCCCTTGCCCACCGCAGCCTGACCGTTGGCGTTACCAACGTTCTGCACGGCGTTGATGGTCGTGGTGATGTCCTTGCCCGCACCAGTGCCTGTCTTGTTGCCCAGGTTCTGGATCAGCACACCAAGCACGTCACCGTTGTTGATGACGCTCTTGTTGTTGTTGCCGAGATTGACGGCGCCAAGGTTCTGGCCGCCGACATTGATGCCCGCGTCGGCGCACTGCCCACTCTGAGTGATACCGGTGGCCTGGTCACCCGAGTTTGCCGAGCTCGTACCCGTCGCGTTGCCGTGGTTCTCCGCAGGCCCGGACGACGTGGTCTGCGACTGAGACCCACCGGCTCCGCCCGGCGCCGCTGCTGCCGCGCCGGAATTGATGCTGGAATTGGAGCTGACAGCACCACCGCTCCCCGTGGTCGAAGACCCACCGGAGCCACCGGCACCACCCGCACCACCAGCACCTGTGGTTGCAGCACCGCCAACACCACCGACAGCCCCAGCTCCGCCGGTCCCTGAGTTGCCACCGACGGCGCCCGTGCCACCGTTACCTGCCGTAGCGGACGTCGCACCGGTCGTACCAGTGCCATTCCCACCCGTCGACGTGGAGTTACCGCCCGTGCCACTGGTCGCACCGCCACCGGTCGTCGCACCACCAGCAACCGAGTTCGCACCCGTGGTGGCGTTACCGCCCGTACCAGTGCTATTACCACCCGCTCCGCTCGAACCGGCACCGGCGGCAGAGTTGGCGTTGCCGCCCGCACCGCTCGTACCGTTCCCACCGCCGGCCGTACCTGCTCCACCGGCACCGCCCGTACCACCAGCACCACCGGCACCGCTGTTACCAGCACCACCGGCCGCACCGGCACCGGCGTTAGCAGCACCGCTCGTACCTGCTGCACCCGCGCCACCTGTACCGGTCGCACCAGCACCGGCGTTGGCAGCACCACCGGCACCGCCGGCACCGCTGTTCGCAGAGCCGGTAGGACCGGAACCACCTGTGGAAGCCGCACCCGTAGCCGCGGCACCCGCAGCGTTACCACCAGCACCGCTGTTCCCGGCACCAGCTGCACCGCTACCGGCGTTACCCGCCGCGTTGCCTGCACCAGAAGCGCCGTTGCCAGCGCCACCCGTACCGGCACCGGTCGTACCGCCACCGGCCGAGCCAGAGTTCCCACCACCCGCACCACCACTCGAGCCCGCACCACCAGCAGCGCCGTTGGCAGAGCCTCCGCCGCCGAGACCGCCGGCGACCGAGCCACCCGCACCACCTGTTCCAGCGGCACCGGAGCCGCCGTTGGCAGCGCCCGTACCACCGGTCGAGTTACCACCTGCCCCGCCATTCGCCGAACCGGCAGCGCCATTGCCAGCGCCACCCGCGCCCGAAGTACCGTTCGCAGCACCACTGTTGCCGCCACTCCCAGCCCCAGCATTGCCGCCGGCGCCACCGTTACCATTGGCGTTAGCGGAATTGCCGGAATTGCCGGTGGGGACGTTACCAATGGTCGAAGCACCTGCTCCGCCAGCGGCGGTACCACCAGCGCCGCCGTTGGCCGCACCAGAAGCCGAGTTAGCGGCAGTGTTGCCACCAGTCCCGTCACCGCCCGTGCCGCTGCCATTGCTCGTGTTACCGCCAGCCGAGTTACCCGTCGTGTTGGTGCCTGTAGCACCTGATCCGCCGCTTGCGCCGCCTCCGGTGCTGCTGCCCGCGCTGCCGCCGGATCCACCAGACCCGGACGCGGACCCGCTGTTACCACCGTTCGAGGCGCCCGTCGTGCCACCATTGGCGTTCCCGCCGGTCCCGCCATTGGCGTTCCCGGAGTTGCCGCCGGTGCCGCCGGTACCGTCACCACCGGTGCCGGTGCCGGTGCTCGACTGACTCGTTGCGCCAGAAGCGCCACCGGTGGCCGCGCCGGTATTGCCACCCGTCGCTCCGCCGCCAGTGTTGTTACCGGTGTTCCCGCCTGCTCCGCCGTTGCCAATGCTCACGGGGACAGCCGCGGTGACCGTGAAGCCACCGTTGGCGTTACCACCGTTACCGCCCGTACCCTGGGCGCCCGAACCTCCCGTGGCGCCGCCGGTATTGGCCTGGCCACCGTTACCACCGTCGCCCGTGCTAACCGTACCGCTCTGACCGCCAGTGGCCACGCCACCCTGACCACCCGAGGCGGCTCCGCCAGCTCCGCCAGTACCTGCACCGGTCGCCCCACCCGTAGCAACAGACGCACCGCCCGTGCCGGGTCCGGTGCTTCCACCGGTAGACGTGCCAGCGCCACCGCTCGCGGAACTCGACTGCGCCCCGCTGGTGGTAGCACCACCCGTCGTCGCACCGCTCGTCGCAGCGCCGGTGTTGCCACCCTGCGAAGTCGATCCGCCACCCGTACCGATGCCAAACGTACCGCTCTGCGTGTTGGTGGCTGATCCGCCAACGCCACCCGCCCCGCCGGCTCCGCCCGTACCGCTCGCTCCGCCGGCCCCACCGGCGCCACCTGCTCCGCCGGTCGCCGGTCCACTGGTCGCACCGACTGCTCCGGCAGCACCCGCTGCGCCCGCTGCACCCGTGGCGTTGCCGCCCTGGGAGTTGGCGGCGCCCGTATTACCGATGGTGCTCGCAGCCGCGGCGCCACCTGCACCACCTGTCTGCGCGGCCCCGATAGGCGCCGCGGTGCTCGCGGCCGCCGCGACCGTGATGGCACCGCTCGTGCCGCTCACCGCCTTGTTGGAAGAGTTACTGATGTTCGGACTGCAACCCCCCGCTGCGTCCACTATCGGCGGAGTCGCGACGCCCGCGACCCACAGCGCAATGGTGAACAGTGCCATCCATCTTTTCATTCGCATCGTCCTTTATGGTTTGGTCGGTTAGGGGTTACGCTGTGTCGACGCGCTCACGCTTGAACCGCTAGAGGCAGTCGGTGAGCCCGGACGCCGATCCACAATCCCAATCGCGTGGCCCCGCCCGGAGGGGGCGAACGCCCGCGCACGGCACGCGGATCGACCGCCGCGGCCGGCGCTACGCAACGAATCCAGGTGGATCCCGTCTTCGTCATAGGAAGGTGGATTGTGAAGGCAAAGATAGCCTTCAGTCGCCACGCAAGGGCGCACCATGAGCAAAGCTTGGGCCAGTGATGAAACTTCTTTCTTCTTGCCAGCTTCCGTGGCGTCGCAGAACCGCGAAAAAACGAACTGTAAGGTTTTCCGAAGAGGAACGGCTGCAAGGATCACCCTTCATAGAAATTTGACACGATTCTAAAGATGCTGCGCCCTGAGGCAGCAGTCCTCGTCCTTTGATCCTATTGATTTGCGATCAGCATGCTGATTCTGCGCCCTTTCTAACTGCATGCTCACACCGACAGCAGGGGAAAATCTTTTCTCTTGGTCGCGGTGATTGTTGACCACGACCCGGCGGCTGTGGCCTACTGGTGCGGCCGCGCACGCCTGCCGGAATGTCATGGGATGGGCGCTAAGCGACGCGGATACGCGAGGACCATGCCGAACACTCAAGCGAAGTCGAAAGAGACGCGACCAAGGCTCCGCCGGCGTACAAAGCGCAAGCTGACTTGGGCAACGGCCATCGGGGCCGGAATTGTTTTTTTTCTGGCCTTTTACCTTTGGGCCAGCAACCGGCCGGGCCAGTTCGTCAAGAGCCTGGGAAATGAACACTTGCAGACGGAGGATCAGAAGCACGTGCCGTACAACTCCGTGCCGCCGACCTCGGGTCCGCACTTGCCCGTCATCGCGCGATGGGGGGTGCACCCCGAGCCCATTTCCAACGAGCTGCAGGTGCACAACCTCGAGGAAGGGGGCGTGCTGGTTCAGTACAACTGCCCCCAGGGCTGCCCTGATTTGCTTTCGAAGCTACGGGCTATCGTCCTGCGCTACGACACGCAGGTCATTCTGGCTCCCTACCCGGGTATGGACAGCAAGATCGCCCTCACGGCCTGGTCCCGCATCGACAAGTTCGACGAGTTCGACGAGAAGCGCATCGTGCGGTTCATTCAGGCCTACCGAGGCATCGACCACCACCCCCGCGGAGGAATTCTCTAGAAAAAGAGGCCGCTCAAAGAGCCAGGTGAACCGCCGGATCACCTGGAGCTGTTGAGCGGCCGTGAAGCCGGCTCGTCCTCGTCTATGTCGTCCTGCTATTGCTGCTGATCGAGGATGGCCCGGATGGCCCGCATCACCGGATTGTCGTCGGCCGGGGCCGGGGCTGCCGTGGTGGTTGTGGGGAGTCCCAGGTACTTCTTCACGCAGCTGTACTGCTCCCAACCCTTGAGCTGATAGTTCAGGTCGACCTGCTTCCACTTCGGGTGGCCGTTCTGCACGAGCCAGTCCATCCGTCGCGCCATGATCTGGGCGAACCGTCCCACGGCGTCGCAGTCCCTGAACCGATAGTCGAACGAGATGAGCACGGCCTTGGCGGCGACGGTAGTGATCTTCGCCGGCTGCCACGGATACGTATTGGGCGGAATCTCCGCCTGCGGGTAGAGCTCGAGGATGCTCTTGCTCGTGATCGGAACGAGCGCGAGCTGGTCGGCCTCGGTCACGCCTTCCTTGAACAGCTTGACGGGGTAGCCGGCCACGTAGAACATCGCGTCGATGCGTCCGGCCTTGAGCTCGGCCAGCGCCTCGTCGGTGTCGATGGGGACCATGGCGCTGGGCTTCACGTCGGACAGCTGCAACAGCACGCGGGCGGTCAGGAAGGTGCCGCTCCCGTCGCGGCCGATAGCCACTCGCTTGCCGCTGAGATCCTCGAAATCCGCGAGACCGCGACGGCCGAGCACATGGATCTCCTCGTTGTAGAGCGGGAAGACCATGCGGGTCTTCTTGGCGATCTTGATGAGGTTCTGATCCGTCTGGAGCCGCGAGATGAAGGCCAGCACGTCGGATTGCACGATGCCGAGCTGGACGCCCGGCCGCTGGTACACGGCGAAAACGTTCTCGATGGAGCCCTTCGAGTTGTACACGTTCAGCGTGACCTCTGACAGCCTCATGAGCTTCTGGAGGTCGAGCCCGAACTGGTAGTAGGTGCCTTTCTCGCCTCCGGTCATGATCCCCATCTTGTTGTCGACCTTGGGGTCGGCGGCAAAGCCGATGCCGGTCCAGACGAACAACAGCAACAGCGTGAGCGAATACCAACTCATCCTCTTCACGTTCACGGCGCTTCCTCCTCTCGAGGCCGGAGGCCTCGTATAGACCATTGTCGAAAGGGCCGAGATCATGACATAGCGACCATCGGGTGTCAATTTGAGCCAGAGGCGGAGTCCCCGATCGCCGCCGTCACTCCGATCCAGAGCCGTCAATGCGATCCAGATATGAGGAGCGCCGCCGGACTTGACAGCCCCCCGGCGCCAAGGTTATCAGGGGCTCATGGCGCTCCCCGTCGGCCTCCCCGCGCTCCCCCGGTTCTAGACGCTGACCCGACTCTGGCACTCGCAGATCCGCCGTTTCGCGGCGAGCGGCGTCGTCAATACCCTCACCGACTACGTGCTGTTCATGTCGCTGACCAGGATCTTCTCGGTTCCCCTCGGACGGGTCTGGATCGCCAAGCTGCTCTCCGGGGGCATCGCCATGGCCGTCAGCTTTCTCCTCAATCGGAGCTGGGTGTTCGCTTCCCGTGATGCCCGTCGCTCCGGCCAGGCAGTCCGGTTTCTGATCACGACGATTTCCGCCTCCTGGGGCATCCAACTCGGTCTGACCCAGTTTTTCGCGAGCGTCTGGCCGGTGCCCGGGCTCGCGGGCTATGCGTTGCTGGTTCGTCTCGGCTTGGCCGCGATCGCCCCGGGGATTCTCACGGAAGCCGCCGCCATCAAGACGGTGGCGTTCGGTCTCGCCACCTCCGCGAGCATGGCGTGGAACTTCGTCTTGTACCGCACCTGGGTGTTCCGGGCGGCGCAACCTTGACCCCTCCGACACCGGGTGTTAGCCTCCGGGCGCTCTCCCCGCCGCTGGTTCCCGGTGGCAGCATGAATCGTTCGTGTTCCCGATTGAGGAGGAGATTCTGATGGATGTGTCCATGATCCCGGTTCTGTTGCAGCGGCTCGAGAAGCTCGAGCGGAGCAATCGCCGGCTCAAGCTATCGGGACTGGTCGTCTTGTTCGGGCTGCTTGCCTTCGGCCTGATGGGTCAGGCAAGGCCGCCGCTTCAGACTGTCGAGGCGCAGGAGTTCGTCGTGAAGGACGCCGGCGGAGTGGTTCGCGCCCGGCTTGGGGCCTCGCCCTCCGCGGTCAGCCTCAGGCTCTCTCACGAAGGCGGACGGGCGAATCTCGTCGTCTCGGGCGGGCGGGGCCAAGGCGCCCACCTTGCCGTCACCGACGCGGCCGGCAAGATCAAGGGCCTCCTTCTCCTCAATCCGGAAACGGTCGGACTCTACTTGTCTCCCGTCGACGCCACCGGTCCGCCCAAATCCCCTCGTGTGGTCTTCGAGGTGCTGAGCCAGGGTACCGGGGGATTCGCCTTCTTTGACAAGAACGGCGTGGCGCGGGCCTTGGTCGGAGCCGTCTCCGACGACGGTACGTCATTCGTGTCCGTCCATGACGCCTCCGGCAAGCAAGCCTGGAAGGCGCCCTGAACCGTCACCGGGCCCTCGCAGGATTGCGGACGGGTCCAAATGATCAGAGGGCGCGTGTCGAACTCCTTTACGCCCTCGATTCTCCGCTCCAGGTGACCTTTCGTAACGTGTCGTTCTTACTGCCATCGCGAATGTGGCCTCGCCTTTGCTCTAAGGTGCCGCGATTCAGCCTTGTTCGTATCGAATGTAAAGTCCGCGGTCACCACGTCATGGAGGCGGGACAACGATGAGAACCGGAACAGGTGGGCTGATCGGCGCGCTGGCGCTCAATGGCTCACACAGTCCATTCCGTTTCGGGCCCACGACATTCACGATCGCTATTGCGGGCCTCTCGTCGGATATCTACGTCGACTCGGCGTTCTTTTCCTTCGGTACCGCGGAGGGGGACAACGTCACGGCCCAGTGCATTCTGAGCTGCCCCCCTAACCTGCATCGGACACCCGAGCCCTCGAGCCTCCTGCTCTTTGGGGCGGGTTTGGTAGGGCTGGCCGGGCTCGGCTGGAGGGCGCGGCGGCCCGCGAAGTAGGGCCTAAGTCTCGACAATCACTGGGCGGCCAACTGGTCGCCCCGTTTTTTTTACGATAGGATCTTTCGGCAGGGAGGACGATTCATGAAGATCACCCGACGAGGGTTGCTGAAAGGTGCGGCGGCAGTCGGCCTCGCCAGTTCGCTGCCCCACGCGATGCCGGGCTCGGCCCAGGCGCAGACCACGCAGAAGAGAGAGCTGGTCGTCGCCCAGGGCGGAGACATCTCGAAGTTCGATCCGCACTTCAGCACGTCTTCGAACGACATCCGCTGGAGCTTCAATATCTTCGACAACCTCACCGCGCGGCACGCCGACGGCATGCTCTATCCCGGCCTCGCCGCGGAGGTGAAGCTTCAGGGCCCGACCACGTGGACGTTCAAGCTGCGCCAAGGGGTCAAGTTCCACAACGGCGACGCCTTCACCGCGGCCGATGCGAAGTTCAGCCTCGAGCGTACCTACGATCCGAACGCCAAGACCATGGTCGCGACCGTCTTCACGACCATCGACCGCATCGAGGTGCCTGATCCGTTCACCCTCGTCATCCACACCAAGAAACCCGACCCGCTCCTCGCCGCCCGTCTCGCCTTCTATGGTGGCCAGATCGTGCCCAAGAAATATCTCGAGTCGGTCGGCAATGACGGCTTCAATGCCAAGCCGGTCGGCACCGGGCCGATTCGCTTCGTCTCGTGGGTCAAGGACGACAAGCTCACCGTCGAGGCCAATCCCGACTACTGGGGTGGCAAGCCCGACTTCGACAAGCTGATTGTCCGCTCCATCCCGGAGACGGCGCCGCGCATCGCCGCCCTCCTGAAGGGCGAGACCGACATGATCACGCAGCTGCCGCCCGACCAGGCGGGGCGGGTGAGCGGCAATGCTCCCACGCGCGTGGCCGGCGCCCTCTATGCCGGGCTCTACGTCCTGTGCGTCAACAGCAAGCGGCCGCCGCTCGACAATCCGCTCGTGAAGCAGGCGCTCTCCCTCGCCATCGACCGCGAGCTGATCGTCAAGGAGCTCTGGAAGGGACGCGGCGTGGTTCCCAGCGGGCCCATCGCCAAGGGCGACAATCACTTCGACGCGAGACTGCCCGCCCTCGCCTACAACCCTGCCGAAGCCAAAGAGCGGCTGAAGAGGGCCGGGTACAAGGGCGAAGAGGTCTTCATCGAGACGACCGTCGCGTATGTCGCCCAGGACAAGCCCATGGCCGAGGCGATCGCGGCCATGTGGAAAGATGTGGGGGTCAATGCCAAGGTCGAAGTCATCGAGTTCTCCGTGCGTGCCCAGAAGAATCGCGAGAAGAGCTTCAAGGGCGTGTTCTGGTCCGATCCGACCTCGACGCTCGGCGACCCGGACGGCATGATGTGGCGCCTCCTCGGCCCCGGGGGCCCCCAGGACTACTGGCGCGACGCCAAATTCGACGAGCTGGGCAATGCCGCGCGCTTCTCCGTCGACGAGAAGTTCCGCGGCGACGCGTACAGTCAGATGACCCGGATCTTCCTCGAGAACTTCCCGTGGTTGCCCGTCATCCAGCCGTACGAGGACTATGGCCTCCAGAAGTACATCGAGTGGACGCCGAACCCGAACCAGCAGTTCGAAATCCGGCGCTTCAATTTCAAGTTCCGACGGGCATAGAAGGCCATGCAGGGACGGATCCGCGGCAGGGCGCAGGCGGCTCGCCAGCTGCGCAAGAGCGGCAGCGAGCCCGTACAGCGGTTGACCACCACGAAGCGGAGCGCTGCCGCAGGCGAGTCGCGGGCGCCGGCGCCGGGGACCCCGTGGGAGCGTCTGGCGTCCGCCCTGGTCTACGCGGCCCTCCTGATCTATGCCGCGTTCCCGTATTCGGACTACGACTGGGGCTGGCACTACCGCTACGGCGAGTACTTCTTCACCCACGGTCGAGTTCTTCGAAACGATATCTATTCGTGGACGATGCCGGGATACGAGTGGGTGAATCATTCCTGGCTGTTCGATCCGCTTCTCTACGTGCTGTATACGCGATTCTCACTCATCGGCTTGTCGATCGCGGGTGCCCTCGCCACCGTGCTGACCTTCTACCTCTGCATCCGGCGGGCCCATCTCGCGTACTGGCAAGCGGCCGTGGTGGCGGTGTTCTATGGGGCGCTGACCAAAGACATCGTCATGCAGGGGTTCCGGACGCAGGTCGTCGGACTCCTCGCTCTCGCCTTGCTGGGCGATCTCCTGGCGCGGCAGAGAACAGGGAAGAACTGGCCGCATTGGATCCTCCCGGGTCTGTTCTGTATTTGGGCGAACTTCCACGGCTCCTTTCTGTTGGGCCTCGTCGTCTTCGGCGTGTACGTGGCGTGGGACCTCGTGTACGCCCAGGCGCGAGGAGCTGCGATTCCGCGCCGCTGGTTCATGTTCGCGGGCTCGTTCGTCGCCTCGATCGCGGCGACCCTCGTCAATCCGTTCACCTATGGCGTGTACGTGGAAGCACGGAGGCATTTCGGAAACCCGCACCTCACCTATGTCATCGAGTGGATGCCTCCGAATTTCTCCGAGCTCATCGGCATGCTGTTCCTGGCCTATACCCTGGTCGTGGCCTACGGGTTCTTTTCCCGGAGATCGCCCTCGGACATCCCCGCCCTCCTCATTGCCATGGGGACGTTCTACATGGCGGTGAGCTCCCGGCGACACGTGGCCGTGTTCGTCGTCCTCACCTTTCCGATCTTCGCCTCCGTCATCAAAAACCTCCGCTTCCGGGTGGCGGGGATGCTCCGCACCGGTGCGGTCTTCGCGGTAATGATCGCGATATTCGCCACCGTGGTATGGGAGCGCCGGGGTGACTACTACAACCTCCTGCACAGCTCGATGCAGACCTACTGCTGGTACGGCCCACAATGTTCCGAGGGCCTGACGGAATTCCTCCTCCAGCATCCGCCGGTGGGCCGGGGGTTCACCTTCTACGATTGGGGCGGGCACATGATCGGCAGAGGGGTGCAGGCGAAGCTGTTCATCGACGGGCGGATGCACCTCTGGGAGCGAAGCGACTACCAGCCGATGGCGGACTACCGGGCCATCTACGTCATGAACGACCTGGACGCCTTCCGGCGCCACCAGTTCGACTGGATCCTCGTGCCGAGAAACTCGGACTTCGTCAAGAATCTGGTGGCGGATGTGTCCCCCTCCACGGGAGTGAGGGAATCGGACCTGTGGACCGTCGCCTACCAGGACGACAAGGTCTTCTACGCGGTGCGCAGGAAGACGAATTAAGCTACGTAAATTGCTGTCGATTTCTCTTACAGATCGACTTGTCCTGCCTCGCTAAATAGCTGAAGATAGTAGCTGCCCCATCAAGGCTACATTCTTGCAGCTTTTCCATTAGCTTGAAGATTTCGCACTCGTATGGACGCGAAAGGAACAGACTTCCTATGACTCGCCTCAAGTTTGCAGGAGCGTGGGCTCTTGCATTGATCCTTATGGGGGCTCCCTCACGCGGGTCGGCCGCCCCCGAATTTGCAGTGTGGTTGGACGGAAACACAACGGCCGACGGCGGTGGAAATGGCATCCCCTTCAGTCTCACCGCGGCCTTCGGCGCCTCGTCATTCACCCTCGTCACCACCGCCCAGCTGGACACCCCGGGCTTCTTGAACGCGTTCGACGCAGTGATCATCAGCCGATTCGGCTTTGGCACCGGCACGGCGCTGAGCACGGCGGCGGTCACAAACATACAGGCCTATGTCGGGACGTGGCCGAATCAGGGCGGTGTCGCCACCTTCACCAACGATGCCGCCGACAGCCTGTGCAACCCGGCACTGTTCACGTGCTCGCCCAACGCGGATCCTTACGATCCAAACCTCAATCAGTTGTTCGTGAACGCGGCAACCCTCGCCGCCGCCACCCATCACGGCTTTATCGGCGAGCTCAACGGCGCCATCATGGCCTTCACCACGAATGACTCGGGATTCCTCCCCGCCATCGGCCTGCTCACGGGCTCGTCGACCGGCGTTCAAGCCGTCGATCAGATTCCGGGCAAGCCCCCGGTCGGCTTCATCTACGAGCAAGGGCCGATCGGGGCCGGTCATCCCATCGACACGGGCATCACCTTCCCGTTCACGACCAGTGAACAGACCCTCTTCCTGGACTACGTTACGGGCTTCGACACGGGAAACGTCGTGGATCAGTACGGGGACAACGGCCTCGACACCCTCGCCGGTGTTCCCGCCGTCATTGCAAACAAGGCAGTCATCGATGGTGTGACCCCGCCGTCTGTCCCCGAGCCGGCCAGCCTCGTGCTCCTCGGCTCGGGTCTGGCGGGGCTGGCGGCCTGGAAGCGCGGACGCCGACAGGGCCGGCGCGACGGCTAGGGTGTAGCGGCTCCGAACTCGACTCGTGGCGAGCTCTTCCGCAGGCGCCGGGGCTTCTCCCAGGCGCTTGCGGCGTCTTCCGGGGAGACAGGATTGGTGATTGCGTGCACGCAGCGATCGAAGATGATTCATGCCGGCTCCGATCGGTAGTCTTGGCGAATGAGGGCCGGCCCGTGGCCAGACGTCACCCGGTCAGCGGAGGTACCCCTCCTCCACCCACGATCCGAGGGACCAAGTCATGACGGCCCCCGATCCAGAGCTCAAGCACGGGCTTTTGCCTGGGGAAGTCCTCGACGAGGAGACGTTCCGGCGACTGCTGTCACTCGAGGCGAATCGCGCGACCCGCTATCGGGATTTCTTCGTGCTCTGTCTTCTCCAGCCCGATCACATGGGGCCGAAAGATCCCGCGGCCGAGGCGTTGGGCAAACGAGTGGCGAGCAAGATCGTCGAGTTCGTGCGCTCATCCGATGTGGTGGGACGGCTCGGTGACGGCATCGGTGTTCTGTTATTGCAGACGGGAAGCGGCAACGCGCTCAAGGTCACCGAGCGACTCCGTAGCGAGATCGGCAACGTTCGCTTCCAGGGGGACGCGGCCGGGGCTGCCCGGAAGATCACCCTGAGCGTGGGGGAAGTCTCGTTCCCGGGCGACGGTCACAGCGAGATCTCGCTGTTGTCCCGGGCACGCGCCCGGCTGCAAGAGGCCGTGCGCTCCGGAGGCAACCGGGTCGTGCAGGCCGACCACAGCTAACGAGGGAAATCCCGGCGACACGACAAACGTCGGCTCTCGGCCGACGTTTTTGCGTCCTCGATCGTGGCTACCAATCGGCAACTCTTTGATTTTCTGGGTCATTCCATGATGGCTCGGCTCTTGCTATTGCCATCTGGCAGGATGATCAGGGAACTGCGGTGCGAGGACATCTTCACAGGCTGCGCTCACGTCGAGCATGGGACCGACATCCGGAGTCTCTTCGCACAGTTCATGGCTCACGTTCGGGAGGTTCACGGGGTGGCGTCCCCCACGCCAGAGCTGCGCATTCAGGTGATGACCGCGGTGCGAGAGGTCCACGCGCACGCCGAGTGAGCCCGCCACGCTCGCCAATTGACATACGAGGAACCCCCGCCTAGCATCGGACCACTTCGTCGATCTTGAGCGTCACGAGCACACGCGAGCCGACAGGGCCGAGGGGAACCGTCTGAACATCGAGCTGTCATCGCCGCTCATCATCGCGGTGATCGCCACGATGATCCACTTCGGGTCATGCTCCGGCACATAGAAGCGGGCGTCCTCGCCGTCGCCTACGAGGACATCGGCCCGACGAGCGGCCCGCCCGTCGTGCTCCTTCATGGCTTCCCCTATGACATTCATGCGTACGACGAGGTGGCGCCGCTCCTTGCCTCCGAAGGTTGCCGGGTCATCACACCGTATCTGCGCGGCTATGGCCCCACGCGATTTCTCTCCGCGGACACGCCGCGCTCCGGCCAGCAGGCGGCGCTCGCGCACGATCTCGTGTCGCTCATGGACGCGCTCCGAGTCCCGGACGCGGTGCTCGCCGGCTACGATTGGGGCGGGCGCGCGGCGTGCGTGGTGGGTGCCTTGTGGCCCAATCGCGCGCGGGGGCTGGTGTCCGGGTGCGGCTACAACATTCAGCACATCGCCGGCTCGTCGAAACCGCAATCCCCCGAGCAGGAGCATCGCCTGTGGTACCAGTACTATTTCCATGGGGAGCGAGGCCGGGCTGGGCTCGCGCAGAATCGCTACGAATTCGGCAAGCTTCTCTGGCGGCTCTGGTCTCCGCACTGGAAGTTCGACGACGCGACCTACGACCGGACCGCCGGCGCCTTCGACAATCCGGATTTCGTGGACGTGGTGATTCAGTCCTACCGGCATCGCTTCGGGCTTGCTTCGGGTGATCCCGCGGTCGAGGACACCGAGCACCGGTTGAGCACCCAACCCCGCATTGCCGTCCCGACCATCGTATTGCACGGCGAGGGCGATGGAGTCACGCCGGCGGCCGCCTCCGAGCCGCATGCGCGGTTCTTCACCGGCGCGTACGAGCGACGGCTCATCCCCGTGGTCGGCCACAACCTGCCTCAGGAAGCGCCGCGGGAATTCGCCGAGGCGGTCCTGACCCTCGCGCACGGGGCCTCCCGAATCAACACGATGACGCCCTGAGCGTGGGCCGTCCCGCGCTACGGCCAGCGATATCTTGCCGAACAGGTGTATTACCTTTACGGACCATCGGTCGTGACAATTAGTGCCTGGGAGCCTTACGTCAAAAATTTCGCACCGAATCTCGGCCGTGACTACGGCGGGCGTCTCATGGTCGCCTGGCTCGATCGCTGACGCGGGCTGCGATCGCGGCCGAAACTCAGGGACAAGGTCGGCCTCTGGCGCGCGCCGCCAGCCTGCTGCCGGCTAAGGTGGTGCCCTGGCGCGACCCCATCCTGAGGCCGCGGCGTTACCAACCGGACGGTTGGTAACGCCGCCCCGAGACTCCTTGGCCAAGCCGGCCGCTCCCGGCCATCGTCTTGACGAAGCTCAACCCGAACTTCGCCCGGAGCCCCCTCGGCCAGCGCATTGCTGGCCTCTTCACGCCAGCCGCGGGCTAGAGGGATGGGAGCCCGCGCTCGACGACCCAGACTGTGACCGGCTGATCCCGGCCTGCCACGCGCACTTCCCCGCGGGGCGTGAAGCGCTGGAGTAGCCCGTCGGTCGCCCCGCCCTCGGCGCGGGCCCGAGTCAAGAGCTCGTCGCTCACGACGATCTGGGCGTCCATCTCGCGAGTGAGGCGCTCGAGTCGGCTCGTTACGTTGACCGTGTCGCCGATCACCAGGTAGTCGAGTCGCTGCCCGTCGCCGATGCTGCCCACGACGGCTTCGCCATAGTGGGCACCGATCCCGATCTCCACCGGGAGCTCCCCCTGCGCCAGACGCTCGGCGCTCCAGCGGCTCGTCTCGGCGGCCAGCGTTACCGCACAGCGGAGAGCCCGGCTGGCATCGTCCGGCCCGGAGGATGGCGTTCCGAATGTCGCCATGACAGCATCGCCGATGTACTTCTCAAGTGTGCCGTCATGCTCGAAAATGACGCGCGTCACCCGCTCGTGAAACCCCTGCAGAAGCGCCATCGTGCGCACGGCTCCAACGGACTCGCTGATCCTCGTGAACCCCCTGATGTCGGCGAAAAGCACAGCAACCCGCTGGTCCCGTGCCGCGGTCGGGTTGGGCCCCGCGCTCGCCAGCACGTCGACGACGCTCGGAGAGAAGTATCGGGCAAGGTTCGCGCGGGCAAGGTGATCTGCCACTTGGCGGCGCAACAGGCTCCGTGAGCGCGCCACGGCGGCAGCCAGGACCAGGGTGAGAAGCAGCAGCAGCACCGTCTGGGTACGCCAGGCTGCGTCGCTCACGAAGCGCGGGTCGAGATACAGGGCGAGCGAGCCTGTCGGACTCAGCCCCGGCGTGTCAATGAGGGGCCCGTGGGCCGTGACCGTGCCGGGTAATCGCAGCAGGACGTGGTGCCCCACGCCCCAGGCCAGCGCCGTGAGCGCGCCCGTCCAGACGACGAGGCTCGGCGAGTACGACAGCACCGTGCCCGCGACGTAGATGTAAAGATAGAACACGGTGACGAGGCGGAGCTGCATCTGGGGCGGCCAGTCCTCGGGAAACGTGAACGGCGCAAGCACGACGATGACCAGGAGCGCCACCTCGAGGACGGTGAAGACGCCGGCCCAAAAGACTGGACGCCCCCATCGCCGGCCGAGCTGGTACTGGGCGATGCCGGATAGGGCGAAGGCGGCGACGGTGAGCAGTCCCAGGGTCAATCGCAGCGGCGCATAGTTCGTGATGAGCCAGAGAGCCACGGCGGCGAGGACCACGAGGCGGACGCGCAGCAGGAAACGGAGTCCGTCCTGTTCCGCCGCAGCCACAGCCCCCTCGATACTCGACTCCGGCATCGCGCTCCCCCCGTGCCTTCAATCTAGCCGAGATCGGAGACGAGAAGCGCCCACTGGACGCGGACGACTTGCCCGCCGAGGGCAGAGCTAGAAAGCGCCTGTGGGTCGATTGGGAATCAGTCCTGCGCGCGTGGCAGCCAGGGCCGCCAATGCCGCCGACCGGCATCCGATGGTTCACGCCCTCAGCGGCCGCGCCGCCGACTTTACTCTCGCCGCGGTACATCATCCTGGCCCGCGGCGGGCACTATGTGCTGCCAGGCTCGGGAGCGAGTCTATGTGCTGCTAGCGATCCATCGCGCTGATCGATGAACCAGTTCCTTTGACGACAGCTCAATAATCTGTTACCAAATCCTCTTGATCGCGGCAACCTCGGGGCGGTTCAGCACATGGATCAATACAAGGATCTGCCGTGATCATCCAGACGTGGGGCAAGTTGATAGCCGCGCTCGATGACGTACTCGGCCCGCGGGCTCACGCGGAGCGGAAGATCCAGATTGTTCTACAGGGACCGGAGTTGCCCGTCGATGAGGACCAGAATTCAAACGAGGCTCGGAATACGATGTTCGAGCTCAATCTCGCTGCACGCCTTCAACGCGCTGGCATCGCTGTCGTACCCGGCCAGGATGCAGATCTAGAGTTCGCCTATAACGGCATTCGTTGGTTCGGCGAATGCAAGCGTCCCTATAGAGTTGAGACCGTCGAGAACAATCTAGGTGAGGCCTGCCGGCAACTCGGCGAACGCCTTTCTGCAAGTCGCCTCGCTGCCCGCGGATTGATCGCCGTCTCTCTATCTCGACCAGTCGCCACGCGAGTCCCGTACATTGAGTACTCGACCGTGCTTAGGCAAGGGCTCAGGGATCATGTCAGTTCCCTAGTGCAGCTGCTGGAGGATCGGATGCAAACGCTTGCTCGTTGCCAGGCCGTCTCCGGGATGGGTCTTCTCGTGGGCCATCTGATCATGCCCGCGTGGGACGTCACAGCTCTAATGCCGACCACTGTCCAGCACACCGTCGGCACGGATGTATGCCGGGATCGGAGCGGGGATGGTGAATGTCTCTGGATGAGGGTCGACCGAACCTTCACGGATCATGATCGAGCCTGAGCTCCGCGCCAAGAAGGAGCGGGCGACACGGTAGACTGACCCCCGTTCCGATCCATCGCGCGGATCGCGAACTGTCGAGATTCCCAACGGTTCTGCGGGGACCGCTGGTTGACTCCGTCCAACCGTGCATCAAGATTGCCGTGCGGTCAGTGGCCTGTTTCTTGCTGTTCAGCTCATATGGACCGCGTTGAGCTGCTCGTCAGGATCCGCCTTCTCATGGCCTCGGGCGAGCTCCCACCAGGCCCGCCGCTGGCAGACAAGATCCTTCCTGGCCAGCTCGCCCGCCTAACGAGGATCGTCATCAGACGAGCAACCCGGGGCCCATGTCTGATTTGCGACGAGCCCAACCCGAATGTGTCCTACACCTATGCCGATCGGAAGGTCATCCGTCTACACGCCGCCTGCGACGCCCTCTGGCAGCGGGCGGCGACATGAAGATGCGTGACCTCACTCGGCGGGCAGGAACTAGGACAGTCCCTGCCTGGCCGCCTCGCTGGGTAGGGTCGTTTCATTCAGGGGCCGCCCTGCCGATGCCCGGAGACGGCGTTCTCGCGTCCGTCACCCCCATGAAGAACACCGAGCTCAGGCTGACTATCGAGTTCGACACGATCGAATACGCTGGCACCCTCAAGTGGGATCGACCGCCGGCGCTGCATGCCGTCGAGAGCCTGCTCAAAGCGAATCTGGGACGGGAGATCGGAGAGATCGGAGACCTCGACGTCTAAAACGTGAGGCTACTGCGTCTCACGAATCCATTTCTTGAGTTCTTCGAGGCTGCTGAATTGAGCTACCGCACTGAGCGCTATCGAGATCGGGCCCTTGTGGAATTGGAAGGTCTCGCCCACGTGTAAACTCTCCGCCATGTGGAGAATGCGACCAATCGGGCGGCGGTTCTTGCGAACCTCAATCTTGGACGGCTCGCCTAGCGTTCCCGCATCCACGGAGGTAGATCTGTCTTGGGGCATCGGCGGCGCTCCTTTCACCTCAACTCGCGCTCTATTGCCCGGAGGTAGTCTGCCTCGCAGGGGCAGAATGTGCGGGCGTTGACATAGTTGTCTCGCTTATTGACTTCGACGACGGTGTCTCGATCCTGGGCGCTGATGAAGATGCCAACGTAGTAGGCGCAGCAGGCCCCGACGAAATCGCGTGCCTGGAGCTTCAGCACTCGCGGCGGCCGGTTCTCGGCGATCTCCAGCCGCACATTGCCACCCACCGGTCCCGGTGCGATCGCGAGCGCCGCACGTTGCGAGGCCGCCCGCGCAGCCGGCGAGGAGCAATACGCCGAAGCGATGAGCCCCTCCAAGCACCTCGACTCACGCCATGCGGAGGGTCTATGCGCTGAACGCCGTATAGACTTAAGTGGTGGGCGGAGCAGGGCTCGAACCTGCGACCCCGGCCTTGTAAGAGCGGCCGGGCACATTTTAACTGGAGTCATATCGAGTGACCGGAAGGGAGAGACGTGAATGACGACAAGCGGATACCGTATGCGGACGAGATTGGCAGAGTCATTGCTATCGAGTCTGAGTGACACCGCCGATAGGCACTATTTAGGCACCGGAATCGGCGCCTCAAGCTGTTGGCATCAGGTAAGACGGACTGAACTCTTTTGGGCCAGTTGCACTCCCGATTTACTCCCGGCCAACCCTCTGCCCGGCTCCGAGCGGCTGACCACGGAGCAAGTTGCGCACGATGCACTTTCGGTTGTTGCGCGGGCCCGCAACCACGAATGCTACACAGTGCGACGAAGCCGGCCTGCCCGAGTTCATCGCGCGGGAGTTTCGCAAGTTCCTGACCTGCGGGGTGCTGGCCCACGTTCTTGCTCGGGTGCGCTGCGAGCGCTGTGCGTTCGAACGCTCTGATGAGACCGGGCTTGACGCTCGTCTCTTCTGTCCCATCAACCTCTTGGTGCAAGCCTCGATCGTCTGGACGGTC